>Ga0209698_10007054_pt1 | contig 11843 bp, 10 predicted proteins | sample LitLauG_LLR_2012_FD_187203 | JGI IMG/M metagenome (GOLD analysis project Ga0209698, IMG submission 187203) | Freshwater sediment microbial communities from Pennsylvania, USA - Little Laurel Run_MetaG_LLR_2012 (SPAdes) (version 2) | ecosystem: Environmental > Aquatic > Freshwater > Creek >... | reverse complement strand
CATCGATCCAGCCCAGCGCCCCACCCCACTTCAGCACCCGCGCATAGTGGCAGGCGCTGGTTTCCTCGACGCCAAGTAGCGCACGTTTGGCCAGAAACTCGAGCGTCGGGGCGATGTTGTAGTCGCCGCGCGGCGACAAGCTCACCGTGAAGCTGTCGCCACGGGCCAGTTGCTTGCGCCCGCGCATCTTGGTGGGGGGCGCGCCATAACGATCTTTCATGGTCGCGTTGAAACGGCGCAGGCTGCGAAATCCGGAGGCAAACGCGATCTCGGTCACCGAAAGCGCGGTTTCGTTCAACAATCGCCGCGCCGCCAGCAAGCGGCCGGTTTGCGCAATCTCGATGGGCGAGGCCCCGAATTGGGCGCTCATCACCCGGCGCAAGTGCCGCGAGGTGACGCCCAACGTCCCCGCCAGCGCTTCCAAACCCGCCTCTTCCAGCGCGCCCGCTTCGATGCGCGCATAAGCGGCCGCCGCCAGCCGGGCAGGCGCGTCGATGGGCGCAAGGCCGGGGGCGCGTTCGGGCCTGCAAATGAGGCAGGGGCGGAAGCCTGCCGCTTCGGCGGCGGCCGCGGAGGGCCAAAAGCTGCGATTTTCGCGCTTGGGCGTACGCGCGGGACAGATACAGCGGCAGTAGATGCCGGTCGATTTGACGCCGACATAAAAGCGCCCGTCAAAGCGCTTGTCCTTGGCGGTGCAGGCGCCGTGGCAGGTGTCCGCGTCCAAATTCATGGTCGCCAATATGGTGCGTTTCCGAGCTTGCGTCTCGCCGGATTCGGACATGCGCATGGAGTAGATTTTGGCACCAGCGATGCCATAATCGGGGGCGCGGCCGGGAGGGTAGCCTTATGAAACCAGTGTGGTGGATCGCAGCGGCTTGGTTGGCGCTGGCCGCTTCAGCGCCGGCCCAAACGTTAAGACCTGCGTCTACCCCGCCGCCTCAGCCCAACATTGTCGTCATCCTCGTCGATGATGCGGGCTTCACCGACTTTCAACCCTATGGCGGCGAAGCGCACATGCCGAACATCTCAGCGCTCGCCCAGCGCGGAGCGATGTTCTCGCATTATTACACGTCGCCGCTTTGCGCGCCCTCGCGCGCCATGTTGCTGACCGGCGTTGACAACCATCGCACCGGCGTCGCCACCATTCCAGAAGTGTTGCCGCCTTCCCAGCAAGGCCATCACGGCTACACCATGCATCTAGAGCCTGGTGTGCTCACCATCGCCCAACGCTTGCGCAGCGTGGGTTATCGCACCTTCATCACCGGCAAATGGCATCTAGGACACGGACAGGGCGATTTGCCCAACGACCACGGTTTTGACCGCTCCTTCGTTCTCGACGCTTCCGGCGCCGATAATTGGCAAGAAGCGCCCTACATGCCGTACAATAATTACGCGCCGTGGTTCGAAGATGGGCGCCCCGCGCACCTGCCGCCCGATTTCTATTCAAGCCGCTTCATCGTCGATCAGATGATGCATTATCTCGACGCCGATCATCGCAGCGGGCCGTTCTTTGCCTATATAGCGTTTCAAGCCGTGCATATACCCGTGCAGGCGCCGCGCGCTTACACTGCGCACTATCTTGACGCCTATACCAGCGGTTGGGACGCGGTGCGGCTGGCGCGCTGGCGGCGCGTGCAGGCGCTCGGCCTCATCCCCCAAGGCGCCCCGCTTGCGCCGATGAACGCCAAACTCAAACCGTGGACCTCGTTTTCGGCAAGCGAACAGGCGCTCTATGCGCGATCAATGGCGGTTTATGCGGGCATGCTGGAAGCGATGGACGCCAATGTCGGCCGCTTCATCGACTATCTCCGCGTCCACAACGAAGCTGACAACACGATATTCGTCGTCACTTCCGATAACGGGCCAGAACCCAGCGACCCGGTTGAGGAAACCGGCTTCACCCAATGGATGAGCGTGCATGGCTACACCCGCCAGGTCTCAAATCTAGGCGAGATCCACTCCTACAATTTCATTGGCCCGGAATGGGCGTCGGCAGCGGCCTCGCCAGGGGACCTGTTCAAATTCTACGCCGGCGACGGGGGCATTCATGTGCCGCTGATTATCGCAGGCCCCGGCATTGGCGCTGCGCGGATCAATGCGCGCGCCTTTGTGACTGACATTACCCCAACCCTGCTTGACCGCGCCGGCGCGGGGCCTGCGCCGGCGCATAGCGTCGGCTTGGACGGTCTCAGTTTGAGCGGGGTTTTGAGCGGCGCGGCGGCGCAAGTGCGCGATGCAAATACCCCGGTTGGCATCGAGGTGTCGGGAAACTCCGCGTTGTTTCGTGGCGATTTTAAGCTGGTGCGAAACACGCCGCGCTACGGCGACAATATCTGGCGGCTCTACAACATCAGCAGCGATCCCGGCGAAACCCATGATCTTGCCCGCCAAGAGCCCCAATTATTTGGCGCGATGTTGGCCGATTATCGGGCCTATGCCCGCGCCAATGGCGTGGTGGATGTGCCGAGCGACTATGACCCGCAACGCCAAACCGCCCGCAATGCGCTGATGGCGCAATTGGGCTATTATTGGTGGGCGCTGCTCATCGCAGCGCTGGTCTTGATTACAATTGCCTTTTTCACTGCGCGTTGGGTCAGAAGAGCCCTTGCCAAACGCTGAAGCTCGGGGACGCGACGGCGATTATGCGTCGTTGAGCTGACCAGAGTTCACGTCCCCCTTATCCGCCCCTTAGGCGGCTTCAGCGTTAAGCGCCGCAAAGCGGCGCAAGTGATAATCAACGTTGCCGAACGTCGCATCAATCATGGTGACGCGCTTGAAGTAGTGGCCCACGCGCATTTCGTCGGTGACCCCCATGCCGCCGTGGGTCTGCACCGCCGCCTGGCCAACGAAACGACCTTGCCTGCCCACCAGAGCTTTGGCCGAGGAGACGGCGCGGGCGCGTTCTTCGTCGCCGGCGGCCAGCTTGATAGTGGCCAAGAGCGCGAGCGACACGCACTCTTCAGTGGCCATGAACATGTCCACGAGGCGGTGCTGAATGACCTGGAATTCGGCGATGGCCCGGCCAAATTGTTTGCGCTGCTTGGCGTAGTCTTGGGTGAGCGAGGTCATCAACCGCATGGCGCCGACTGCTTCGTTGCAATAAGCGGCGTTGGCCTCATCGACGACGCGCGCAATCACCGGCAGCGCTTGATCAACCTGGCCCACCAGCGCGTCGGCGCCGAGCGAAACGTTTTCGAAATAGACCTCTGCAGCGCGCGTATCATCCATGGTCGGATAGTCTCGCGTTGTGATCCCCTTCGCAGACTTGGGCACAAGGAAAAGCGAAATGCCCTGGGCCTCGCGTTGGCCCCCGGCGGTGCGGGCGCTGACCAGCAAATGGTCTGCCTGGGGGCCGCCCAACACAACCGCCTTTTGGCCGTTCAGCACATAGCCTGCGCTGCTCTTCTTGGCGGTGGTGGCGACATCGTTTAGCGCCCAGCGGCTCTTGGGTTCTGCTTGCGCGAAGGCGATGACGCGTTCGCCGCTGGCGATGGCGTTCAGGTGTTCATCCTTTTGGGCGGCGCTGCCGGCATAATTTAACGCGCCAGCGCCCAGCACGACAGTTGGCACAAAGGGCTCCACTACAAGCGCCTTGCCGAACTCTTCGGTGATCACCGCGACTTCTGTCGCGCCGCCGCCCAAGCCGCCATATGCTTCCGGCAACGAGGCTGCGAGCAATCCAAGCTCAGCGAAGGTCGCCCAATTCTTTTTCCAGCCATCCTCACTCTTCAGCGCCGCCTTGCGTTTTTCGAAATCGTATTGTTGAGCCGCCCACTTTGACAGCGAGTCGCGGAGCGCATTTTGCTCGTCGGTGTAATCGAAGTTCATGCGCCTCAGAGCCCCAGAACCATTTTGGCGATAATGTTGCGTTGGATTTCGTTGGAGCCGCCATAGATCGAGGCTTTGCGCCAATTGAAATAGATCGGCGCAGCGGCATGGGCGTAGTCGGGACCGACCCGATACTCATTGCCCCCGGGCATGTCGCGCAAATACGGTTGCGCGTAATTGCCAACCGCTTCCAGCGTCAGTTCGGTTAGCCGTTGCTGAATTTCGGTGCCGCGTATCTTGAGCAGCGAACTCTCCGGTCCTGGCCCCTTGCCCGCGCTTTCGCGCGCCAACACGCGCAATTCGGTCATCTCAAGCGCCGACAAGCCGATTTCCAGTTCGGCGAGTTTGCGTTGGAATTCGTCATCCTCCAATAACGGTTTGCCGTCGTCGCCAATTTCTTGCTTGGCGATGGCTTTCAATTTTTCGATATTGCGCTTGGAACGCGCAACTCCGGCGATGCCCGCCCGCTCGTGGGCCAACAGAAATTTCGCGCAAGTCCAACCTTTGTTTTCCTCGTGGATGCGCTGATCAACCGGCACCTTTACGTTTTCGAGAAAGACGTCATTGACTTCGTAGCCGCCGTCCAGAAGCTTGATCGGGCGCACCGTGACGCCGGGCGATTTCATGTCGATCAGCAAGAACGAAATGCCTTCCTGCTGTTTGGCGTTGGGATCGGTGCGAACCAGAAAGAAACCCCAATCGGCGTACTGACCGAGCGTCGTCCAGGTTTTTTGACCGTTGACGATGTAATGGTCGCCCTCGCGCACGGCCCGGGTTTTCAAAGAGGCCAGATCAGACCCCGCGCCAGGCTCGCTATACCCTTGGCACCACCAGACCTCGCCCGAGAGAATGCCGGGCAAGAAACGCTGCTTCTGCTCGGGGGTCCCAAATGTGTATATCACCGGCCCCACCATGGAGACGCCGAACGGGAGCGGCGGGATGGTTTCAGCGCGCGCGTTCTCTTCAAGCCAGATGTAGCGCTGCGTCGCGGTCCAACCTGTGCCGCCGTATTCCACTGGCCAGCCCGGCGCCGACCAGCCCTTTTTGCCGAGCACCTTATGCCAAGCGCGCATGTCCTCCTTGGACAAGTCCTCCCGCAAACCCTTGCCCTTCACCTGGGCAGGATAATTGGCGTCGATGAACGCGCGCACTTCCTTGCGAAACGCGACTTCTTCGGGAGAAAATTCGAGATCCATGGCGCGCCCTCTGAGCGCGCCGTCATCGGCGCGCGAGCGCGACTATAAAGCGCCCCGAGGGGCTATCAACTCAGCGTCGGGAACGGCCTTGCCGCTGCGGCGCCGCGCGGCGTCGACACGCACGGGCGCAGCATTGGCCTCGCGCTGCGGGCCGGCGATTGCGCGGCGCTCGCCCGCGGGCGGCGGCGCGGCTTGGACGGCGTTGCTGTCAGCGCGTGCGTCTTGGCGTGCGGCATCGGCCTGGCAGGCCGCGTCGTCGCCTATGTCGCTGGCCAAAGCCTGAGTGAGCGGCGCCAAGCTCAAAATGCCAGCGAGAACCCAAACCTTCATGGCCTCCCCCTCTACGGGCGTTGCGCTCGATGCAGATCGCCCACGCGCGCCGCGGCCGTTCTCCCGCGCCCTCAGTGGTCGCGCCTTTGTCGCTCGCAGTTTTGTGAGCGCCCAACAGAGACAGAGATGCAGGTCTCAACGCCTGTGGATGCAATTGACCAACAAACCGTCCATATCGAAATACGATAAAGTCTGGTTGGGGTCAATGCATGATATTGAATAACAATATATGTAATAGCCGGAATTGATCGCAGGCTGCGAAGGCCCTAGCTCAATTTCCTCCATGGCGGCGCCGATTTCACCTTGTGTCAAAGTCTGCATTGTCGACGGGCGCTTGGGCCTGTGCGTGGGCTGTGGGCGCACCTTAAAGGAAATTGCCGCCTGGGGCAGTTTGGACGAGGCCCGTCGCCGCGAAATCATGTTGAGCTTGCCAGCCCGTCTGGCTGAAGTGAAACAGCCGTGATCACCGCTCAGGTCGTTGCGCTCCTAGTGATGGCGTTTTTGTTTGGCAGCGCCGCAGTGGCGGCAGCGCGCAACCGGCGTCCAGGCGCAAAAGGACCGGGTTGGCTTGTGTCGCTTTTGATTTGGACCGGGATCATCGCGCTGATCGCCGTGATTTATGAAGGGGCGCGATTTTGGGGCGCGATTGGCGCCATGTTCAGATGAGCGCCGCCCGTGGTTGGGCGCATGACTTCTGCGAGCGCTGCACGAACAACCTCAAGTCCGGCGCCGCGGCGCACGCCCTCTTGAGACAGCGCCTGGCGCCACAACCGCCCGCCTGGTTGAGCGGCGAACAGTCCAAGTAAGTGGCGGGTCATGGCATGGAGCGCCACGCCCTGGCTTAGCTGGGTTTCGATATAAGGCATGTAAGCCTCAATTGCCGCGACGCGGTCCACGCATGGCTGATCGCAGCCGAAGAAACGTGCGTCAACCTCGAGCAGTATCGCAGGTTTTTGATAAGCCACGCGCCCCAACATCACTCCGTCGAGCCCTTCGCCTTCTGCGCGCGCATGATCGAGATCGCGCAATCCGCCATTCAAAATGATCGAGAGTTTCGGCCGCGCGCTTTTCACTTCATGGACGAGCGCGTAGTCGAGCGGCGGCAGGTGGCGATTCTCTTTCGGAGATAAACCCGAAAGCCAGGCCTTACGCGCATGGATGATGAAGGTGCGGCAACCCTCACGCGCCGCCAAGTCAATCAGCGCGAAGAGCGCCTCGCGCGGCTCCTGCTCGTCAACGCCAATGCGGCATTTGATGGTCACCCGCCGATCGCCCGCGCCCTCCTGCGCGGCGCTCCATAGGTCTGCAACAAGCTCAGGCTCGCGCATGAGACATGCGCCAAAGCGGCCTGACTGCACACGATCAGAGGGGCAGCCAATATTGAGGTTGATTTCGTCGAAGCCAAGCGCGGCGCCAATGCATGCGGCTTGCTCGATCTTGTGAGGATCGGCGCCGCCGAGTTGTAGCGCCAGTGGATGCTCGATCTCCGAATAGCCCAGCAAGCGGCGCCGATCACCGTGAATGACTGCGTCCGCGGTCAACATCTCAGTGTAGAGCAATGCCTGGCGCGTGAGCGTGCGATGGAACGCCCGGCAGTGCCGGTCGGTCCAATCCATCATGGGCGCGATACAGAATTTATGCGATTGATTTTTCATGTGTTTTGAGCGGTGACAATGGCGCGTGTGAGCCGGCGTGTACACCTAAGTTCATCTCGTGTTCTTTAAATTCCGCTGAATTCCGATCTGAGTGCACACGGAGCGCACACGAAAATAGGCGTCACGGAGGGGTGTGCAGTGGCGGTCATCGTCAAGCTCAAATCCGGCAACTGGCGGGTCCAGGCGCAAAGGCAAATACGCGTCCCGCACCTGACGCCAAGCTCTCTCCAGGACCCCTGAGCTAGTCGGAATGCCTTGACGCTTTCTGGCAGTCGGCTTGGCGATTTGTCGTGTGCTGTCAGCTCTCGGGTTCAAACGCGTCGAGTATTTTGTCAGCTTGGGCTATTTGTCAGCTTAGGCTACGCGGCCTCAATCTCTCATTCGATCTTGATTCTTGCCGGCGCAGTTCGACACCGAACGAGGCGGTATCTACGACTTTCCGGTGCTTAGCCCTTAGCGTCAACGCCCGCCATGAAGTCGTCCAGCTCGTCTGAGACACTCGCTGCATCGCGCGCGAACTCTTCGCGAACCATTGCCCAATGATCGCCGTTCGCAATCGCGGCGTCGATCCTTTGTTCTATTGCGCGTCGCCGAAGCCGAATTGCCTCGGCTCTTGCGCTGTGTCGATCATCGAATTTCCTGTCACTTTCGAAGTTTGCGAGGCGACCTTCAAGACTTTGAAGATGCGCGCTCAAAGCCGCGGCGGACCCTGTGTAAGACGCGTTGGTCATAAATTGTTACTCCTCCCTGACGACGCTCAACGCGTTTTCGCCAAATCAGTGTCCCGGCGTTGTCGGCGCCGTACCAGGTTGAAATCTCTTTGAATCTCGATGTCATTCCTTAGCCCCATCAGGAACTTGGTCCTGTGTGGCCTCCGCTGGGCTGGCTCTTGTGACGATAGCCGAAGACATGAGCAGGCATCATCGCGACATTGCCTGCATAACAAGATTCTCAATGGCTTTGGCGAAACCGTCGTTCTCGTTGGTGTCGGTAGAAGCAGTCGCCTGCGCTTTCACGTCGTTGCTCGCATTGCCCATGGCGATTGACAAACCGCTCTTATGAAACATGAGAACGTCGTTGGGCATGTCGCCGATCGTGGCGATCTCGTCTGGTGAAATACCCAAGCGCCTGGACAAGGCGGCCACCACCTCACCCTTGTTCGCTTGCGGATGAGTCACATCGAGGAAATAGGATTGGGAGCGCGTTGCGCTTACTCTTTCGCCGAACGCCGCCTTCGCTGCCGTTTCACACGCGGCAACAGCGGTAAAATCGTCCGAGACGCCGACGATCTTCGCGGCGTTCCCGAGCCGCGATGCTGTGAAGGCTGATACGATCGTCGGACTGAATTGCAGAATCCCGGCTTCACGCGCCACGTGCGCCGCCGCCTGATCGCGCAACATCCACATATCATCCGCATAGACCCAAACGTCGAGCCCCGCGCCTAGGAGAAGATCAACCGCCTCCTCCGCGGTCGTGAGATCGAGCGTGTGACTCTCAATCATGGAAAAATCCGAATTGACAATGATGCCGCCATTGCAGCCAGCAATTGGCGCCGCGAGCGCAAGCGGCTCGACCAGCATACGCAAGCCGCGCGGCGGGCGGCTGCTAGTGATCGCCAAAACGACGCCTGCTTCGCGCAGGCGCCGAGCAGCCGCTATCGTCGCTTCGGTAAGCTTTTTGTCCGGTGTCACCAACGTGCCGTCCACGTCTGAAAGCACGAGTCTGATGTTTTGCGCGTGCATGGAGCTAGTTCGCCGTGCTCGGCGAGGTCGCTGCTGCCGATGGCTCGACATGGCCGCCAAAGCCTTGGCGCATCGCCGACAACATCTTCTCAGCGAAGGTGTGGCTCTGACGCGAGCGAAAGCGCGCATAGAGCGCCGCCGTCAGCACCTCGGCAGGCACGGCCTCCTCGATCGCGGCCTCGATCGTCCAGCGGCCTTCGCCCGAGTCCGCGACGAAGCCGGAATATTGCTGCAGATTTGGATCGCCCGCCAAAGCCGAGGCGCTCAAGTCAAGCAGCCATGAGGATATGACGCTGCCTCGACGCCACACTTCGGCGATGTCCGGCAAATGCAAGGCAAAGCGCGCACCCGCTGGCAGCTCCTCTGAATTTTTGTTGCGCAGGATGTCGAAACCCTCCGCATAGGCCTGCATCAATCCATACTCAATGCCATTGTGAACCATTTTAACGAAGTGGCCTGCGCCAACTGGACCAGCGTGGATGTAACCAAGCTCCGGCCTCGCATCAGCGTCGGCGGCGCGCTTTGTCCGGTGAGCACTTCCCAGACCCGGCGCCAGCGTTTTCAAAATCGGATCGATCGCATCGACTACACTTTTGTCGCCACCAATCATCATACAGAAACCGCGCTCCGCTCCCCAAATCCCGCCCGAAGTTCCTACGTCGACGTAGTCGATGCCTTTCTCCTTCAGCCGTCTCGCGCGACGCATGTCGTCTTGATAAAATGTATTGCCGCCATCAATAACAATGTCGCCCGAAGAAAGCATCGCGCTCAGGGTTTCTATGGTGGCCTCAGTCACCGGCCCCGCCGGCAACATGATCCAAACGACCCGGGGTGAGTGAAGCTGGCGCACAAGATCTGCAATGCTGTTGGCCCCAATGGCGCCCTCTCGCGTCAATTCCTCCACTGGTTCGGGATGGCGATTGTAGACGACGCACGCGTGGCGCTCGCGCAGCAGCCGGCGGGTTATTCCAGCGCCCATTCGTCCGAGGCCGATCATTCCAAGCTGCACAATAGTCTCCAAATAACGGATCGATGGCTTGCGCCCATCGCTTGAAAAGCTGCCGACGGCGTTGCCCAAGCGGATGGCGCATGTCCCTTGTCGCAAATCTTTGTTTCACGACAAGCTGAGCTAGCGCCGACCGCGTTTTCGATGGAGCGCTCATTGGTGCGCCGCCTAGACATCATTCTCAACAACAAAGGCCCGCCCGCGCAGGTTCCACCACCCCGACATCGCGCATCGGCACTTATATCAAGGGCCCGCGCCCATCCTGTGAGGAAGTGGGTTCGGAGGAAGTGTTTTGGGTACATCCAGACGCGCCACGCCAACTCGCTCGTCGGCCATGCCGTAATAGACATCGAAGCGATCGGGCGCGCCTAAATCGTCTCGGCGATCAATACCGGTTGGAAAGACAACATTATCTACGGTCCCATAACGCTCCAACGGCCCCTCGGGGACGAACAATGGCTCTTCGGAACGGTACAGGATCCGGGTCGGATGCTCTTTCGACAGCACCATCACGCCGGCGGAGTAGCTCATCTGGGGCACAACATTAGTGTTGTCCGGAAGTTCATGCACGCCGTGATAAAGAACCAGCCAGCCATGACGACACAGAATTGGCGGCGGGCCGCCGCCGATCTTGAGCTGCTCCCAATGGGCGACAGGGCTCGCCAATCGGTGGTGTGACGCAAAAGTGCTGAGGCGGGGAGACTCGGCGCCACCCGTCAAATGGCAATACGAAATCCAGATGCTTTCCCGATCGAGATCATGCGCCTGGGTCTTGGGGCGACACAACTTCTCCTCCGGGCGCGTCCCCACAAACAAAGGCCGATGCAGCATCGCTATGGCGGGTTGGCCAAAGGGGCCCGGAATCTGCAGCGGAAAAATGCTCGCGTCTTTGTCGTCAATTCCGTCGAAACTAATGCCCTTGTATGCGCCAAACTTGGCGAGCCCCAGCCGGCGCCAATGGAGCAAGTCCTCGGAAACGGCAATGGCGATACGCGGACCATGCTCGGACAGCGCTGTGTATGTCATCACATAGAGCTGCAAGGGCTCGAAAAAGGTGACGCGCGGATCTTCGCACCCCCCACCCGACCTCGATACTTCATAGTCGGTGGCGGGCGCCAGTGCGATGCCCATGCGTTCAACGCCGATCGCATCCCCACGCTCGTCGAACAGCACGCGCGCAATGCCTATGCGAGAATAATTGCCCCGCGCCACAAGGCGTGGAAAGAGGTAGAGCTGTCCGTCACGGCCGCGAACAGCGGCCGGATTGAAGACGCCCTCAAATTCAATGGCAGCGCCGCGCCGCGGCTCCATAATCATGCCGATCCTTTTCAGGTTGAAGATCGACACCGGCCCTCCTCGCTGTCCATACAAGCCATGACAGTTTCTATAATTCTCTTGGTTTCTTCGGGATCACGAACCTTGATGCACGCCACGCCGGTTTGCTTGGCGGACCAATCATTGCCGCCCGGAAACAGCGCGTCGCCCACAAAGAGCATGTCATCGAACCGGAGCCCTAACGTCTGCTGAAGTTTTCGAATGCCGTATCCCTTGTCGACGCCGGACCTCGTGATATCGATCGAGGTTGCGCCGCCGAGTTTCACGGAAAGGTCTGGTATCGAAGTATCAAGGATCAACTTGATGCTTCTACGTTTGGAAAAGTCGGGGTCCCAGAGTTTCTTCACTTCGAGCGGCGCCTCCTGACCGAGCGCCGAAAGCGTGATTTGACTGCCGCGATCCTCGATCAAATCACCCCATTTTTGCGCGGACTCGAACCCAGATGCGGCCAACGCGTTCCTCAACGCATTCACAATTCTGGCTTTCTCTTCGGCGCTAAAGTCTTCGCGATAGAGCGCACTCCATCCCTGCTCGTAACTGTAGAATTGCGCCCCGCAGGTCGGCAGGATGAAAAGGTTCTGCAGCTTTGCGTCGGGTGGAACGTGGGTGAGCACTTGCTTTTCGAATTGCGCCCAGGATGCGCCCGAGATCACCGCCACTCTCACAACCGAAAGCAATCGCGCCAGCAGAACACCCATCTCGGCATCAAGGGCAGATTTGCTCTCGGCCAAGGTGCCGTCCAGATCGAAGA
>Ga0209698_10007053_pt1 | contig 11844 bp, 12 predicted proteins | sample LitLauG_LLR_2012_FD_187203 | JGI IMG/M metagenome (GOLD analysis project Ga0209698, IMG submission 187203) | Freshwater sediment microbial communities from Pennsylvania, USA - Little Laurel Run_MetaG_LLR_2012 (SPAdes) (version 2) | ecosystem: Environmental > Aquatic > Freshwater > Creek >... | reverse complement strand
ACCTTGCCCTGCATCTTGGCGCCTCCAATTCGGCGCCCGTCATAGGCGCTCGCGGCCTGAAGCGAAAGCGCCAGGGCGCGCTTGCGCGCAAGTGAGCTGGCTTAGCCGCGGGTCTTCATTTCCAACATGACGCGCTGGGCGTAGGCGCGACTAACCGGCACCTCTTCGCCACTGTCGAGCACCGCCATCAGTCGGCCATTGGCGTCACGACGAACCGCTGAGAGCCGCTTCCAATTGACGAATGCCGAACGGTGGACGCGCAGCATCACGTTGGGATCAAGCTTTTCTTCTAGATGCGACATGGTCTCGCGGTGGAGGAGCGTGCGGCCTTCCCAGTAGAGACGCACATAATCGCGCTCGGCTTCGATGCGTTCGATATCGGCGACCGGCACTCTGTGGAAACGGCCCCGGTCGCGGATCCAGAACTCGCGCTCGTAACGAGGCCCTTCACGTTCGTCGGCTTCCTTCTTCAAAGCCTCCAGCACCGCGGCCAATTCTTGCGCCCGCCGACCCGCATCTTTGGCCGCGCGCCGCTCGCGCGCACGGTCAAGCGCGGAGGCCAGACGTTCGAACTCCACCGGCTTTAGAAGATAATCCACCGCTGAGGTCTCGAACGCTTGCAGCGCGTAGGAATCAAAAGCCGAGACAAAAATCACCGCCGGTCCCCCGGAGGCCTCCACCGCGTTGGCGACTTCGAAACCGTCGGCAAGCGGCATCTTGATATCCAACAGCACGACGTCGGGCTTTAGCGAACGCATGGCGCTCATCGCCTGGACGCCGTCGCTTGCAGCGCCCACCACCTCGACGTTGGGGATCGCTTGCAGCGCCAAGCGCATGCGCCTGAGCGCCAGCGGCTCGTCGTCAGCTAATAGCAGGCGCAGGGGTTCGGCCAACACGTTCTTCCTCCAAAGGCAACCAGATTTCCACGCGGCAACCGTGCGGTTCGCGATTGCGCGCGCTGAGCCCTGCGCGCGCGCCATAGATGAGCTCCAGCCGTTCGCGCGCATTAGCAAGGCCCACGCCGCGTCGGCGGCGCGGTTCGCCCGCCGATGGCAGTCCCGGCCCGTCATCTTCGACGATCACCCGCAAGAGATCGCCATCGCGCTTGGCCGCCACTTGAATGGCGCCGCCTTCAGCCCGCGGCGTGATCGCATACTTGATGGCGTTCTCCAGAATGGGCTGCAATATAAGGCTGGGCAAACGCGCGTTTTCGAGGCCCGGCTCGATGTTAAAATTCACTTTCAGTTTGTCATCGAAGCGGGTGCGCTCGATCTCGAGATATTTGCGCTGCGCTTCGAGCTCCGCCGAGAGTGCGGCGAGTTCGGTCGGCTGGCGATCCAGCGAATAGCGAAGAAAGCCCGCCAGTCGCAGCAGCATGCTCTCGGCCTGCTCATTGCGCTTTTCCAGAACCAAGGTGGAAATGGCGTTGAGTGTATTGAACAAGAAGTGCGGATTGATTTGGTAATGCAGCATCCGCAGCTGAGCGTCGTAAGCCAACGATTGGGCGCGTGCGACCGCCCGGGCTTGCGCCATGGTTTCGAAATGATAGCCGAGCAAGGCTTGGGTCAGGCCCCAGAGCGGCAAGGCCCAGCCGAACTGGAAGAGGTAGATCACGAACGGATAGGGTTCGACGCTCTGGTGGGCCAGCTGATGAGGCCAAAATTGCTCGGCGTACTGGGTTAGCGGCGAAAGGCCGAGCGCGCCCAACACCAGCGCTACGTTGCGCGCCCAATTGGATCGGTTGGCGCGCGGACCGGCGACCACGGCCAGCAAGACGGCGGTCAACAATCCGTAGGTCGCAACCACTAGGGTCCGGTTGGCGAGATAAGGAAAGTCGTGGACGTTGTCGGGGGGATCAGCGGCGGCGGCGGCGGTACGCACGCCAAGATAGGCAAGCCAAAACGCAAGGTGGGCGCCCCACCTCGTCCATGCCGGACGATCGAGCAGGCCTTTAGGCGCGCCCCTAACTCCCTCGCCCGCTCCCTCCTCTGGCATCATCATTTGCAGACTACCGAATTTGGATCCGTGGTGTGTATCGGCGTGCGCAGCCTTGGTCTGTTCGTCGCGCTCTACCGTCATTTCGTCGCGCCCGTCGCATAATTCTTTGTGATCGCCGACGGGCCTGGCGCTGTTGGTGAAGCACAACGCCGCCTTCACGCCAACCGCAAGGCTCAAAACCTATCCCGCGAACGCCCGCCCCAGCGCGGGAGCGCGACCCGCGTGGGTCGCGTCGGCTGCGATGGAGGATTTTCGCAGGTCCGGCATTTTGCGCCCGAGGCCGGGGCTCAAACGCTACGGATCCAGAGCGATCTTGGCTCTGCGTTCTTGCCACTGCCCGGAACTGGACAAGCGGCGAGCAATTTGTCGGGATGATTGTGGCTTAAGTAGTTCAACGCCGCGATGATCTCGAAGCGCGGGTTGAACGCCAGAAAAGCTTCCACCAAATATTGTTCGTTCCAAAATCTCTGATCGCTTAGCACCCACTCGGCGATATAATCGCGCGGCGTAAAAATGTCGTGGATATGAACGCAAACGCCCGGCTTTAGCCGCCCGAACACTTCCAACACTTCGTAGAGCACGTCGCCTTGAGGTCGAATAACGTGAGAGGAATCGACAAACAGAATGTCGCCGCTCGCCAATTCGTCAAACAAGGAAAGATCACACAACTCGACCCGTTGTCGAACGATCTCAGCGCCAATCTGTTCAAGCCAAGGCTGGAGATAAGGTTCAACGCAAATGTGGCGGCAGGTATAGCGAGGGTCGTCAGCTTGATTGCGGCTAATGGCGAGGCGCGCCATCAGCGTGGAATATCCTCCGCCGATCTCAATCAGCCGCTTCGGCTTTGTCCGCCTAATCATGTTGTAGAGCATGCCGGCGTCGGCGCCTTCAAACGAGCCGTTTTGATAAAAGAAGGCAGGCGTCGCCGCCTTACGCTCGCCGCCGAGAGGAATCTGCGCAAGTTCTTCGGCGTAGCTGAACTCTGCGAGCAGTGCGAGTTGCCCCGCCACGTTCAAATCCAGCCCCGGAATTGATCGCTCCTGCGTCAGCGGTCGGCGCAGATCCTCTGCAAAAACTACCGGCTCATAAAAATGCTGGCGCAAAGGGAATACGCCCACGAGGCGCAGCACCTTACGCGTCAGCGGCATGTGCGGCCAGGCGCGCCGCGCACGCCGCAACAGCGCCCCCGCCGGAAACGCGAGTGGGGCTATGATGGCGTCGACGATAGCGCGGCGAAGCCGTTTGATCGGGCGTGCGCGAGGCGCAGACTGAGGTGAGGATAGGTGTGTCATTCAGCTCCAACATCGCGCCAAATATCGCAATAACCTAGCCTCAAAGGGCCAAAGATGTCGGCTGCCGCCCGTCCAAACGAGTGATCTTGTTCGCCGGGGCGCACGGCGCCGCAATGTGGACGTCTAGTGAACGCGCCCGCGCCCATCACGTGCGCGCAAATGTATCTCGACCATTTTGGCGTCCTTGAGCCAACGGCCGTGTGCGGCGATCTCGGCTACCGCGACGCCATACCATCCCGCGCGCCAGAGACCCCGGCGCAGATATTGATGGACGAAATAAATCGGCTTCGCGAACAGCATCCGCAGCGCCACCATCCAGAAGGGACGTAGTTCGGTGTCGCGCGCGCGCCCCGAAGAGTTGCGATTAAACTTGTCCTCGAGCTGCGCCAAGTCCTCGAATGAAAAGTGGTGCAGCGGCGCGCTGAGGCGCCCCACGCGTATGCCTGGGGGTGCTTTGAACTGGTCCCAGTTGGCATGATCTGGTTGGCGCACGACCCGGCGGTCATAAAGCTTGCGCCGGTCGGCGAGATTGAACGTAAGCCACGGCGGGCCGATCGGCGGTATCGTCGCCGAAGGCGTGTCATAGATCGGATAGGGCGGCTCGCCATCGACGAATAGGCTGCGGATTTCGGCGGCAAGCTCCGGCGTTACGATCTCGTCGGCGTCGAGGTCCAGTAGCCAATTGTGCTTGGCGGCGTCCTCGCCGATGCGTTTTTGCTTGCCCCCGCCTAACCACTCGGCCCTGATCACGCGCGCGCCGGCGGCGTGAGCGATGTCTATGGTGGCGTCGGCGGAGCCGGAATCGATGACCACGACCTCGTCTACGACCTGCAACGCCGCTGCGATCACCCGCGCGATCATCCGCGCTTCATTTTTAGCGCGGATATAGCAAGTGATAGGCGCGCGGCCCGCCTCAGCCAGGGGATCCTTAAGCCCGGTCACGGTTCTCGCCGCACCACACGCGATCCTCTCATTGCGGACTGACAAACTTTTGCCGCGCCCGTACAGGGTTTGCGGCGCTTCTCAAAACTGTTTCGACGTCGCCATGGCAATCAATGCCAAGAATATGATGACTATGCCATAAGGCGTAGAACAGCAGGCTCCAGGCGCGTTGTTTGTCCTGGGAGCAGTTCTCAAAGACCTGTTCCACCTCGGCGCGCGTAAACAAGGGCGCAGTCGCAGGGTGAGCCGCCAACAGCTCGGCTAAGGCCTTGCTGCGTGGGTGGAGCCACGAAGCAAGCGGGACGCCGAAGCCGCGTTTTTTTCCGTAGGGGTTTGCAATTGGGAAATCATTGAACAGCCAGTCGCGCAGCAGACGCTTGCTCACCCAGGGATCGGCCCGCATGTTGTCGGGAATGCATGCGGCAAATGCAATGACCTCCTTGTCTAAAAATGGCGTTCGTCCCTCCACGCCGTGGGCCATAAGCGCGCGATCGAGCTTGGTCAGCAAACAATTGGGCAATCGCTCGAGCACATCGATGGCCTGCAGCAATTGCAGCCTGCTTGACCACGCGACGACTTGCGCGATTTCAAGTTGATCTAGGCCCTCGTCCCAGCTGAAAAGTCGTTGCTTGGCGAATTCATCGGCGGAGAAGACGCCTCGCCGGCGCTTTCGGGATCTAAACGGCCAGGGAAGCGTGGCGCGCCGGTATCTGCTGTATCCGCCGAAGATCTCGTCTGCGCCTTCTCCTGAAAGCGCCACCTTGAAGCCGCGCTTAGCCGCCTCCTGTCCAAGAATGTAAAGCGGTAAGACGGCCATGTCAGCCATCGGATCGTCCACCGCCGCCACGATACGTGGCGCCAGTCGCCAAAAATCGGCGGCGCCCATTTCCACGCGTTCGCAATCAACGCCCGCCGCGCTCGCCATTTTGCACGCATTGGCGCTCTCGTCGTCAGGTTCTGCGCCGGAATAACCGATCGTAAGCGCCGAGAGCTGCGAGGCGCCGGTCTTCTGCGCCATCCGCATGATAATGGTGGAGTCGATTCCGCCGCTATAGAGCAGGCAGAACGGCACGTCCGCGCGCAGGTGAAGCGCAACTGAGCGCCCCATAACGCGCCCAAAGGCGTCGACCATGTCCGAGCCCGTGCGAGGCGTCCCGCGATAACGCTCCCGCCAGTGCCACGGCGTCGTCGCGCGCGAGCGCTGCACCCTCGCATCTTCCACGACAACGGCCTCGCCGGCGCCGAGGCGTTTTACCTCAGAAAATATGGTCTTATTCCCGGTCACATATTTCAACTGCATTAGCTCTGTCTGCGCGAGCGAATCCGGCTTCGGCTCTGCAAAGCCGGTCGCCAACAACGGCGAAAGCTCGGATGCGAAGGCAAAAATGCCGTCGCGTTCGACATAGTAGAGCGGCTTTATGCCGAACACGTCGCGCGCAAGAATGAGCCTGCTCGAAGATTTCTCATAAATGGCGATGGCGTACATGCCGCGCAGCCGGTCGAGGAAGTCCAATCCGTAACGTTCGTAAAGCGGCAGGATGACCTCGCAGTCGGATTGTGTGGCGAAGGGGTAGTCCGCGCATTCCGCGCGGAGCTCTGGCGCGTTGTAGATTTCTCCATTGGCTATCAGCACATTGCCTGAAGGCGAAATCAGAGGTTGCGCGCCGTTATCGACGTCCATGATGGCAAGACGCGTCATCGTCAAGCCAGTGCGCCCGTTCAAAAAGGCGCCGTGAGAATCGGGGCCTCGGTGGCGCAGATGCCTGCGCATCGTCTCCAAAACGTCATCGCCAAAGCGCGTGTCCGAGCTTGTCTGATATCCCGCGACCCCGCACATCAAGGCATAGCCGCGATACGAGCGGGCGCTTGCACCGATCTTAAGTTCATGACAAGGCGCCTGCGCCGGAACCGGCCGTCGCCTCGAACAGGACTGCCTCCAGCTGTCGCGATTGGGCGAGAGCGTCGTAGTCCTGCTCCACTTTGCGACGCGCGGCGCTCGCCATCGCCCGGCACTTGGCGGCGTCATCGAGGAGCTCACGGATAGCCTCCGCAAGAGCGCTCACGTCCCGCGATCGGAATAGTTTACCCGAAACGCCATCTTCGATTAGGCCTTCAATACCCGCTTCCGTGGACGCAACGACCGGCGCGCCTAGCGCCATCGCCTCCACTGCTATGCTCGGCAATCCCTCGACTTCCCCGGACCTGGCTCTGATGCTTGGGATGCAGACCATGCGAGCTCCACGCAGGGCGCCCTCCACTTCGGTAGGCGTCAACCAGCCGCAGAATTTCACATTGGCGATCCCGGCGGCGGCGCTAGTGACGCGGGCGGCGTCCGGACCGTCTCCAATCAGCACAATAGGCTCGTCATAACCGAGAGAGCGCAGACGGCGCGCGGCTTCCACAAACAGCGTTGCGCCCTTCATCTCGACCAAGCGCCCGACGAAATAGATCCCCCGCCCCAGCTCATTGGGAGGGCGCGGCGGTTGCAGTTCAACACCGATGGGCACCACCACAGTCCGATTGGGCGCGAAGCCTCTGTCGATCAGGCGATCGCGTACGCCCGAGGAGACGCAAATGAAGCGCGAGGCGTAGTGTTTGAGTCGTTCCAAGCGACGACGAAACAACGCGGGCGGAAACCGGCGATAATGCGCGCTCTTGAACTCTCCGCCGTGAAAGGTGACGCAAAGCGGCAGGCCAAGCTTTTCGGCGAGCGGCAGCGCGAGCGCGCCGCCGCGTCCAAACTGGGCGTGCACGCAAACAGCTTTAAGCGCCCGCAATTCTTCAAAACGGGGCACAACACCCAGCTCCTTGAACGCCGCAGCTCGCAAACCCCCGCCAAGGAATGGGCCGAGGGAAAATCGCGTCGTGTCAAGACTGGGTTCGATGTGACGGCCAACCCAGATCGGGCGCAGTTTCTGGAAGCCAAGATATTGGCGCCGCATGAAGTTGAGCTCGGAACGTGGGAGGATCCGGTCTCGGTAAATGAGGACTGGCGACATCTCTAGCGGGCCTGCGCGCATAATCTTTGCGATAGGTATGACGCCGCCATCGGCCAGGGTCCGCAGCGTTGGCCGGCGCTCATGCACCGCTTTCCAAACGACGACAGCGGATGGCCGCGGGGCGTGCGCGGGCCAGCGGCGGGCGGTGTTGTCATGAATGCGGGGGTCACATCAACTGGCGTTCCACATGCCGTGCTTGCGGCACGGGGTCGGCCGTCGACACGCCTGCCTCATGCTCTCGCAAAATCGCGATGATCTGCTCTTCGCTGAACCGCTTCCGCTTCATCTCCGGCTCCCATTGTGGACCGGACTCTAGCGCCAGATGAGGAGTTAGCAGGGGTCACGTCAAGTCCCATCAACGGGGTGAACTCGCCACATGTCTTGCACTCAGCACCGAAACGCCCGCCCGTCTCTCGGCTGGCGGGCGTACTGCATCGTTGGGTGCGGGAGGGCGATTTGGCTCTGACAGAGCGGTAGTCAGCGTCGCCGCCTAGCCCCAAAAGGCGAAGGCCCCGGCCATGGCTGGGGCCTTACTTTCTTGGGTGCGGGAAGAGGATTTGAACCTCTGACCTTCAGGTTATGAGCCTGACGAGCTACCGGGCTGCTCCATCCCGCGTCAAAGAGGCGCGCGTCTACATGAATATGGGTGGCCTGGCAACCGCCGGCTAGGCCGGCGTCGGGCTGTCGTGCCTACGCACCGAGCTCCACAGGGTCTGATTGGGGCTGGCATCGGGCATCTGCGGCGTCGGCGATAGCTCGCCGCTCAAACGGCTGTCCAGGGATTGATCAATCGCAATTTGGTGGTCGCAAAATCGTTGGTGTTGCGCGTCGCCAAGCTGGCTTGGGCCACGCGCGCGATCGCCGCAATCTGCGCATCGGCTAAGCTCATCGGGCCCCCCGCGCGCTCCGCGTCTGCGAGGATGGCCGCGCACGCATTTGCGGCAAGAATGTCATAACTCAAAAGCGCGCTGGCGAAGCGGTCGACCAACGCATCGAGGGCGCTCTGCAGCGATTGTCTGCGCCGCCCCTCTGGCAATCGGGTGACGCCATATCGAAGCTCGCCGATAGCCACGCTTGGTATAGCGATCAGGGCGGCATTCTTGCGTAGCCATGCCACCACCGCCGCATCGGGCGCCGCGCGCATCAGTTCGGAAATGACGTTGGCATCGATGACGATCACAGTTTGACGGGATCGTGCGCAGCGGCGCGCCGCTGCTCGAGAAAATCAGCGACGTCCTCGCCGGGCTCAATCAAGGCAATGAACCAATCGGGAAAATTGTCCTTCGCCCCCGGCCGCTCCTGCGCCGCCTGGTCGAGAATGGCTCGCACCTCGGCCTCCAAACTGCGTCCCTTGCGGCGCGCGCGCTGCGCCAGCCGCGCTTTGGTGGCCGGGGACAGATTTCTCACGGTTAGCGACGTTCCTTGCGCCACAACATGATGATTGCATGCAATCACCACCCTGTCCACCCGATGATTGCACGCAATCACCGGTGAGATCCGTCGGGTCCAAGTCGTAGTTCTCTCACGATCGAAATGTGGCGAGGCGCTCCGAGAGCAAGCACGGCGCACGGATACCAACCTGATCGCCAAGGTCCCCTAGAGCAATCGAGCCCTGGCCCCTAGCCGCTGGGATGGGTCAAAACAGCTCCTGCTGTGCGGGGCTCGGCGGACGACGCCGGCGCTTTGGCGAGGGTCTTTGCTTGGTTAGCGTTTGCACCCTACTTGCGTGCGCGCGGTGTTCTTCGAAGACGCTGCGGCCCCTGAATTGCAGCAGCGCATGCTCCAGCGTTTGCAGCTCCGATGGTTTCCAGAATACCCGTCCGCGAATAATGGTGGCCTTGGGAAAACCTGGCAGATCGCTGTTACGCGCGCGCCAGAGCGTCGCAAGGCTGACGCCCAGATCGTCCGCGACGGCCTTTTGCGGGAGGTAGTCGCTGAGCTTCATCGGTAGGGTCTGAGTTCTATGTCGCGAGTTACCAAGACCCGAACATTGGCGCCTGGCCGGACCCGCAAGGTCGGATGCACTTGCAATTCGCGCTGCACGATTTGACTGCCGGTCTGCGCCGCTTGTTGGGCGGCGGCGTCGCCCACGCTCTGCGCCAACGATTGGTCTGTGCGGTGGTCGTTCTGGGAATTGTTGGCGAGGACAGAAATGATCGAGGAAAGTCCGATTGCGCCTGCGAGGGGGCCCAAATGATCGTCAACAGTGTCGGCAATGCCGGCAGCACCTGTGGGATCAGCCGCGTTCATCTGCCGGAGATTGACGCTCCACCCGTTGGGGAAGATCAAACGATCCCAAACTAAGAGGATGCGGCGCTCGCCGTGCGTAGCGCTATTGCTGTACGTCCCGATGAGACGCGCGCCTTGTGGGATCAGCAGATGCGCGCCGCTGACTGAATCATAGACCGGCGCCGTGACTTGCGCGATCACGCGACCAGCGAGGTCGGAGTTCAGCCCGGTGACCAATGCCGCTGGGATGACGTTGCCGGCCTGAATTTCATACCGCGACCGCGGTGGAATGAGATTGGCGTCAAGGTTCGCCTCGCCCCTGTCGCGCGTCGCGGCAGCGACGCCATCAGCACCGCTGGACGAGCCGGAGAAAAGAATTGGCGATGTGCGCGCAACGCTCTCCGGATCTCTCGCCACGCCGCCCTGGCCGGCCATGGCTCCAGTTTGGATCGAACCGGCATTTGTAGCGCTAAGCGCATTCGGGGCCGGCGTGTTCGAAAACATCGCGTCTTGAGGCGGCTGCAGCGTATTTCCAGCGACATCCGCCGGCGCGACCTCCGTCGAACGGCCGCGCGGAAGGCTTGTCGGGTCGTATTGCGACGCAGCTTGGGAAATAGATTCGGGCGGGCCGCTTGCGGTCGCATTCGCCTCCTGTTGCGATGTTGCTCGGCGCTGTTGTGGCGAAAGCCCAAGCAGCAAAGAGATGGCAATGATTGCGCTGGCGGCGATGGCGCCGCCGAGCAAGACCTTACGCGAGAGCCGCCGTGGTGACGGCGGTTTGGTCCGGATCGCTACATTGAGCGGCGTCTGAGTGTTGGGCGAAGCAGTTGCGGTCATGAATGGGTTCCCAAACGCCGCCAGCGCGGCGCCGGATCATGCGCATCGCGTTCAATGCGCACGACGATCGGCGCCTGGCTGCCGAGGCGAAGTTCGGCGACATCGAAAATGCGATCCACCATGTAGCGCTCGCCTGATGGCGTGTTCTGCACGCGATAGTTGGTAAGTTCAGCGCCGTCCGGAGTGATGATGAACAAAGGCGGCAGATCGGATGCGGCCGCGTCCGGCGCAAACTCGATCCAGGTCCTGCGGCCATCGTCGGACACACGCGTGGGCGTCCAGACCGGGCGCTGGCCGCGCACCGTGTGCACACGGTAGCTCAAGTTGAGATTGGCGGCAGCGTTGCCGGACGCCGTGTTGTCCGCACTCCGCGGATAGGACCAGGCCACCTGCGCCGAATACGCGCTTCCCGGCTGAGAGATGGCTTCGACAATATAAGTGCGCCGATCGGTGATGAGCACCAGATTGGTGCGCAGATTGGGCGCTTGCGGCTTCACCAGCACCAGCGTGCGCCCTTCGCTGTCGGTCTCGCCTTCGGCTTGCGTCACCATCCAGCGCGAGGTGTCGCCGGCGGCGATGTTGGTGAGACTTTCTCCCGGCTCCAGCATTATCATCGAGACGTAATTGGGACTGGCATAAAGCTCGTAGATCGCGCCCGGCTCATAAAAGTAGATCTGGCGCGCGCCATGAAAGCTCGCCGCATTTGGCCGCTGACGCGACGCGGCATTGGCGGCCGCAAGCGCTTCAAGCGGACCCTCGCCATGCGCATGGACCCCGTGATGGGCGCGCCGCTCTTGACCGTCCGCAAGGGCTGGCGAGGCAGCACTCACAATCGCGGCCGCGCTTATTAGCCAAAGCAGTCTCATCGTTCGCGGCTCCAGGAAAAGTCGGTGATTAGGATGCCGAGCGGGTTGACGGCGATCTCGTCGGCGTTGGTCGGTGGATGCGTGCTGACGCTGAACACGCCGGTGAACACTTGCGGGTCGGCGGTGCCGGTCTCATTGGTGTTGCGCTCGACCCAGGTGATCTCCCAGGCATGATCGGAGCGCGCGAGAATGGACCTGACCTGCACCGTACGGCCCACGCGCCCAAGCGACAGGAAGGGATCGTCATCGCGGGCGAGTTGGGTCAGGTGCGCGGCTGCCTGCGGGGTCAAAAACCGATAGGCCTGCATCCAGTTGTCGCGGAGCACGACGCCATCGGTTGGCAGCGATCGCACCAGACGCACGAAACGCCCGAGCTCACTGGTGATTTCGGCTTGGTTCGGAGACCAGCTGCCGTCGGCCGCGTGCACGCTCATCACTTGGCCCTGCGGATCAACCTCGACCACATCCACAAAGCTGCGCTTCTGCATAGCCACCGCGGCGAGCGAGACGGCCATAATTGCAGAGAGACCGAGCGCCCCAAAGGCAAGCGCTCGCCAGGCGCGCGCTGATAAGACGGCTGCGCCCATGCGCTGATCCCATTCCTGACGCGCACGGGCGTACGGCGTGTCTGGCGCGGCTGCTGCATAAGATTGAGCGGGCTTTCTGAAAGGGAAATTCATG
>Ga0209698_10007050_pt1 | contig 11848 bp, 11 predicted proteins | sample LitLauG_LLR_2012_FD_187203 | JGI IMG/M metagenome (GOLD analysis project Ga0209698, IMG submission 187203) | Freshwater sediment microbial communities from Pennsylvania, USA - Little Laurel Run_MetaG_LLR_2012 (SPAdes) (version 2) | ecosystem: Environmental > Aquatic > Freshwater > Creek >... | reverse complement strand
GGAAAGCGCAGGTCGTAGCAGATCGAGAGGCCAAGCCTCCCGGCCGGGGTGTCGACGACCACGGCGGTCCTGCCCGGGGCCATGTGTGCCGACTCGCGGTGGTGCTCGCCGCGGTCCGGCAGATCGACGTCGAACAGATGAATCTTGTCATAGCGCGCGGCACGCTCGCCGGCCGCGTCGTAGACGAGGCAGGCCTGGGAGATGCGTTCGCCCGGCGCATTGGCCACCGGCACGGACCCGGCCACGATCCACAGCCCCAGTTCGCGCGCGCTGCGCGCCAGGAAATCCTGGACTGGGCCGCGGCCGTCCGCCTCGGCGAGGGCGCGGCGGTCCGCGTCGCGCTGTGCCATCAGCGAGAAATTCTCGGGCAGTACGGCCACGCGCGCACCGCGCTCGGCGGCCTGGCGCAGCAGCCGGTGGCTGGTCGCCAGATTGGCGTCGCGCTCGCCGCCCGAGGTCATCTGCAGTGCCGCCACGGTCACCGGTCCGGCAGGATTCACGTTCATGGTGCAGGATCCTCCGTTCAGCAGCCTAGGCTAGCACGACGTCGTACTGCTCGACGCTGTAGAGGGCCTCGGCCTGCAGCCGGATCGGCTTGCCGACCTGCTGCTCGAGGTCGGCCAGCACCGGCGCCTCCTCGTCCAGCAGGCGCTCGACCACCTCCGGGTGCGCCAGGATCATGAGCTGCTCGACGCGGAATTGGGCGCTCTGGCGCAGCACCTCGCGATAGATGTCATGGCAGATGGTCTCGACGCTGCGCACAAATCCGCGCCCCTGGCAGGTCTGGCACGGCTCGCACAGCAGGTGCTCCAGGCTCTCGCGGGTCCGCTTGCGCGTCATGGCCACCAGCCCCAGCGGCGCGCCCACGGCAACCTGGTTCTGGGCGCGATCGCCGGCCAGGGCCGCCTGGAACGCGGCCAGCAGCTGCTCCCGGTGCATGGCATCCACCATGTCGATGAAATCGATGATGATGATGCCGCCCAGGTTGCGCAGGCGCAGCTGGCGCGCGATCGTCACCGCCGCCTCGAGGTTGGTCCGGAACACCGTGTCCTCCGGGTTGCGGTGGCCGACGTAGGCGCCGGTGTTGACGTCGACGGTGGTCATCGATTCGGTCTGGTCGATGACGATGTAGCCGCCCGATTTGAGCTGCACCTTGCGCTCGAGTGCGCGCGCGATCTCCTCGTCGATGCCGTGCAGTTCGAACAGCGGGCGCGCGCCGCCGTGCTGTTCGATGCGCTCGACCGCCTCGGGCATGAACGCGGCGGCGAACTGGCGCAGCCGCTGGTACTCCTCCGGCGCATCGACGATCACGCGCCGCACGTCGGGCCCGAGTTCATCGCGCAGCATGCGCGCACCGAGCGGCAGGTCCGCGTGCACGAGCGTGCTGGTCGACACGCGCAGCTGTTCACGGCGCACATGGTCCCAGAGCCGCGCCAGGTAGAGCATGTCGGCCCGCAGCGCCTCGGGCGGTGCGCCGTGCGCGGCGGTCCTGACGATGTAGCCGCCGCTGCCGCCCTCGGCGGCCAGATCGCGCACCTGCGTCCGCAACTGCTCGCGGGCCGCTTCGTCCTCGATGCGCGCCGAGACGCCGACGCCGCGCCCGAAGGGCATGTACACCAGGAAGCGCGAGGGCAGCGAGATGAACGTGGTCAGGCGCGCTCCCTTGGTGCCGAGCGGGTCCTTGAGCACCTGCACCAGGATGTCCTGGCCGGGCATCACCAGAGCGCCGATCTCGGGCACCGGCGGCGCGCCGTTTTCCGCTTCGGCCGGCACTGCGCGCGCGATATCGCCGGCATGCAGGAAGGCGGTGCGCTCGAGGCCGATGTCGATGAAGGCCGCCTGCATGCCGGGCAGCACCCGGGACACGCGGCCCTTGTACAGGTTGCCGACCAGGCCGCGGCGGCTGGCGCGCTCGATGTACAGCTCGAGCGTGGCGCCGTTTTCGATCAGCGCCGCGCGCGTCTCGCGCGGCGTCACATTGACGAGGATCTCACGCATCCTGAGCCGTCCCCCGGACCTTCAGGCCCGTTCCGGATGCTGCCAGCGCGGCACGCCCGCATCGTCCAGCAGTTCCGCGGTCTCGAACAGCGGCAGGCCCATGACGCCGGAGTAGCTGCCGCGCAGCGCACTGACGAACACGGCCGCCAGGCCCTGGATGGCATAGCCGCCGGCCTTGTCGCGCGGCTCACCGCTCTCCCAGTAACGTGCGCATTCCGCGTGCGTCAGCTCGCGGAAGCGCACCTCGCTGTCGCAGAGACGCACGCGCGCCCCGCGCCGGTCGACCAGCGCCACCGCGGTGAGCACGCGATGTTCGCGGCCGGCGAGACGGAGCAGCATGCCGATGGCATCGGCGCGGGTGGCTGGCTTGCCCAGCATCTCGCCGTCCAGCACCACCGCCGTATCGGCGCCGAGTACCGGCAGGCCCACGTGCAGTTCCTCCTGCCAGATGGTGCGTGCCTTGGCGAGCGCCAGCCGCTGCACGCAATCGGCCGCGTGCTCGCCGGACAGGGCCCGCTCGTCGACCCCGGCCACCGCCACCCGGTGCGCGACTCCGATCTGCCACAGCAATTCACGCCGCCGCGGCGAGGCGGACGCGAGCACCAGGGCCGGCGGCGCGGGCGGCTGGTGTGCGGCGTGGTGGTCGCGGGCGATCATGGCTACTGCCGGTGGTAGGGATGGCCGGCCAGCAGGGTCGATGCCCGGTACAGCTGCTCGGCAAGCAGCACGCGCACCAGCCCATGCGGGAAGGTCAGCGCCGACAGCGACCATTGCAGCTGGGCGCGCGCGAGGACGGCGGGCCCGAGCCCATCGGGGCCGCCGATGATGAAGCTGACCGGCTCGCCGGCCTGTCGCCGCCGGGCCAGCCAGTCACTGAACTGCAGCGTGGTGTAGGACTGGCCGCGCTCGTCGAGCGCCACGGCGAACTCGCGTGCATCGAGCAGTGCCAGGATCCGGGCCGCTTCGGCGGCCGTGGCGCGCATCGCGTCGCCGCTGCCGTTGCGGCGCGTCACCGGAACTTCGACCAGCTCGAGCGCAGCGGCGCCGCGCAGCCGGCGCGCATAGTCCTGGAAGGCCGCATCCACCCAGCCGCTCATCCGCGTGCCCACTGCGATCACGCGCAGGCGCATGCGGCTCCGGCAGCGTCCAATCCGCTCCCTCAGGACGCGCGCGCGCGCTTCCGCGGCTGCGCCCGTGGCTGCGGCCGGGGCCGCGCCTGCGGCACTTCCCACAGCTGCTCGAGGGCATAGAACTCGCGTACGCGCGGCAGCATCACATGGACGAGGACGTCCTGCAGATCGACCAGTACCCATTCGCCGTCCTGCTTGCCTTCGGTGCCCATGGGTCGCCGGCCGGCGGCCTTGGCGGACACCACCACGGACTCCGCCACCGCCTTGACGTGCCGGTCCGAAGTCCCCGAGGCCACGATCATCGTGTCGGCGACGTCGGTCAGGCCCCGTACATCGAGTACCTTGATATTGACGGCCTTCATGTCCTCCAGGGCCTTGAGCACCAGCTTCTCGAGTGCGACCAGTTCGGCGCTGCGTGGTGTCTTGGCGGGCCGTGCCGCGGGCACGGGCTTGAGGGGAGGCTTGCGGGCGGCCGGCGGTTTGCGGGTGGTTTTGCCGACGCGCGGACGCGGGCTGCGGCGGGATGTGGCCATGCGGGGGTGCAATACCTCTACGAAACGTCAATGCGGGTGCTGAGCATAGCACCCGCTCGACTTGATCAGCTCGCGGACCGCATCCGGCACCAGGTAGCGCAGGTCGCGGCCGGCCAGGATGAGCTGCCGCAGCTCGGTCGAGGAGATCTCCAGCTGCGTGACCGATTGCACATAAATCCGCCCGGCCGGGGCGCCATGCAGTTCGCGGACCGCGCCGGTGCCCCGATCGACCATGATTTCGCCCAATGGACCGGTGATGGGCGCCTTCCAACCCGGGCGATGCGCGACCACCACATGCGCCAGGTCGAAGATCTCGCGCCAGCGATGCCAGTTCGGCATGCCGAGGAAGGCATCCATCCCGAGCATCAGGCAGAGTGATTGCCTGGGATAGTCGCGCCGCAGCTCCAGCAGCGTGTCCACCGAATAGGACACGCCGCTGCGGCGGATCTCGCGATCGTCGACGACAAAGGCCTTTTCGCCGGCGATCGCCGCACGGACCATCTCCAGCCGCTGCGCGGGCGAGGCCAGGGAGGGCTCGCGGTGCGGCGGGTCGCCGGTCGGCAGGAAACGCACCTGCGCCAGGCGCAGCGACTGCCACAGTTCGAAAGCGGTGCGCAGGTGCCCGTAGTGAATCGGATCGAAGGTGCCCCCGAATACGCCGATCGGCTCGCTCATGCGCGTGCTCGCTCCCAAACCGCCGCATGACGCGGCAATGGCAGTGTACGCCTGCCGCACATTTCCGCGGCCAGCAATGCCAGCCCGTCCCAGGCGTCCCCATGCGCCTGGCCCTTGGCCATGCGGTCGATGCGCGCGGCGCGCGCGATCAGGCGCGCCATCGGCACGGGGCCCGCCCCGCCGGACGGACCATGCAGGGTGCGCACCAGCCACCACAGGATGCGCACCGGCTCGTCGCCCTCGGCGCGCAGCCCGGCGAGGACGCGCAGCGCCCGTGCCGCGTCGCGCGACGCCACCGCGCCCGCCAGCTCCTGCACGTCGTAGCGGGCGCTGTCACCGAAAGCTTCCGCCAGCTGCTCCAGCCCGAGCCGGGCTCCGGCCGGGTACAGCAGCGCCAGTTTGGAGATCTCCTGCTGGGCCGCGAGCAGATTGCCCTCGGTCGACTCGGCCAGCAGCTGCAGCGCTTCGCCCGACACCTCGAGCCCGGCCGCACGCAGCCGCTCGCGCAGCCAGCCGGGAAACTGCGCCACACCGGGCGGCGAGACGGCCAGCCAGGCACCCCGCTCCTGCACCGCCCGCACCCATTCGGCCGCCATCGCCTCGCGGTCGAGGCGGCTGGCGATGATGAGCAGCAGCAGGTCCTCGCCGGCCGCGGCAATCAGCTTCAGCAGGGTCGGCGCGCCATGACCCGGTTTGGCGCCGCCGAGACGGATCTCGAGGACGCGCCGGCTGGCGAACAGCGAGCGCGTCTGGGTCGCCCCCAGGGCGTTCTCCCAGACGGCGGCGGTGCGGTCGATGAATACCTGCTCACGCTCCTCGAAGCCCGCGGCACGGGCCTGGGCCCGGATCGCATCCAGCGCCTCGGTCACCAGCAGCGGCTCGTCGCCCGACACCAGGTAGACGGGCAGCAGGCGCTCACGGAGCTGCCGGGGCAGGCTTTCGGCGGTGAGTTTCACGCGCGCAGAGTAACTGATAGGCTGGCGCCATGCCCACCCTGTTCGAGCGGATCATCGCCGGTGAGCTTCCGGCCGCCATCGTGTATCGCGACGAGCGCGTCACGGCGTTCCGCGACATCCACCCGCGGGCCCCGGTGCACATCCTGATCGTGCCGAGCAAGCCGATACCCACCGCCGACGACATCGCCGACGAGGACGAGGCGCTGGTGGGCCACATGGTGATCGTCGCGCGCGACCTGGCGCGGCGCGAAGGCATTGCCGCCGACGGTTACCGCCTGATCATCAACTGCCGGGCGCACGGCGGCCAGGAGGTCCATCACCTGCACGTGCACCTGCTCGGCGGTCGTCCGCTCGGCGCATTCGGATTCGCATGAGCCGGACCGCCGCGCTCTATCCGCCGCTCCGGCCCCACCTCAAGGGCTGGCTGCGCGTGTCGCCTCGGCATGAGATCTACTACGAGGAAAGCGGCAACCCGCGGGGCAAGCCGGTGGTGTTCCTGCACGGCGGCCCGGGCGGCGGCACCAATCCGGGCATGCGGCGCTTCTTCAACCCAAGGCGCTACCGCATCATCCTCTTCGACCAGCGCGGCTGCGGCAGGAGCCGCCCGCATGCCTCGCTGGACGAAAACACGACCTGGGACCTGGTCGCCGACATCGAGAGGCTGCGCGAACACCTGCTGCTCGAATCCTGGCAGGTGTTCGGCGGTTCCTGGGGCTCCACGCTGGCGCTCGCCTATGCGCAACGCCATCCGCAGCGTGTGACCGAGCTGGTGCTGCGCGGGATATTCCTGCTGCGCCGTTCCGAACTGCGCTGGTTCTACCAGGATGAGCTGGGCGCCGCCTCGCTGTTTCCCGATCTGTGGGAGAAATTCCTGCTGCCGATCCCGCCGCGCGAACGCGGCGACCTGATGCGCGCCTACTATCGCCGCCTGACCTCGCGCAGCGCCACGGTACGCGCGCGCGCGGCGCGCGCCTGGTCCGTCTGGGAAGCGGCGACCAGCTACCTGCGCGCCAACCCGCGCGACATCGCCAAGTTCGACGATCCGGAAATGGCGGCGGCCTTTGCGCGCATCGAATGCCACTATTTCGTGAACCGCGGTTTCCTCCGGCACGAGGACCAGCTGCTGCGCGACGTGCCGCGGATCCGCCACATTCCGGCCGTGATCGTCCAGGGGCGTTACGACGTGGTCTGTCCGATGCGCAGCGCCTGGGCGCTGCATCGCGCGTGGCCGGAGGCCGAACTGCGCATCGTCCCCGACGCGGGTCATTCGGCGTTCGAGTCCGGGATCACGCGCGAACTGGTGGCCGCGACCGATCGCTACGCCCGCGCACGACGGCCGTAGGCGCCGGCGCGGGACGACCGTCAGCGCGGCTCCGCCTGCCCGCGCAGGCGCCCCGTGAGCCGCATCGCGCGGTCGATGATCCCGTGCGCCGCGAGCCAGTCGTGCGCCTCAGCGGCGTCCTGCTCGAACCAGGCGCGCGCGCTGCCGAGCCGGAAGCTGTAGCCCCATTCGTCCATGTCACGCCATGCGGCCTCGCGGCCGAAGCCCTCGACCGCATCGGCCATCAGCACCTGCAGGTAGCAGACCGCGCACTCCTCGGCATCGTCGCCGCCGGCGTCGCGGTCCAGTCCCACACGGCGTTCCGGACTCATGCAGATGTAGTGCGCCGCCTCGTGCAGCAGGGAATGAACCGGGGTATCCGGGCGCGCCAGCAGCGTATCGCCCTGCAGCCCGGCCTCGCTCTCGCCCCAATAGGAACCGGGGATGTCGGCGCCGGGTTCCACCAGGCGCAGGTCCAGACCATAGCTCGCGAGCAGCCTCGTCACGCTGGACCGCCGTGACTCCGCCAGGCGCAGCATGCCCGGCGTCCTAGGGTGCCGCGGCAGGCGGCGCGGCAGGCGGCGCTGCAGCCGGCTGCAATGCGGTCAGCCGGCGCATGATCTGCGAGGCCAGGTCGTCTGCCAGAGCCTGGGTCAGCGTATCGCGCTCGCGCTCCTTGGCGAGCAGCGCGCGCTCGTCGAAGCTGTATTCGCGCACCAGCGTGTGCTCTTCGGGCGCCAGCAGTTCGCGACCCTGGTAGTCCACCGCGACCCTGACGCGGTAGCTGAGCTCGTAGGCGGTCGGAATATTCAGCGCCGAAACCGTGAGCACGCGCTCGGCGCTCACATCGTCGAGAATGCGGATGCTGGCCGCCCCGGCCGCGGGACCGTCGAGCCGCGCCCCCGCGGTCAGCAGCGTGGCGCGCAGCGCGCTGTAGAAATCGCTCTGCGTGTCGCTCGCCTCGATGCGCGCGCTGGCCAGCACCCGGGGCAGGTCGCTGCGTCCCTGCAGATGAAAGCCGCAGCCGGCTGCCAGCAGCGCCGCGGCCAGCGCCAACACACCGCCGGGCGCGATGGCGGCCGCCTGCGCGCCGCCCGGCCGCCCGCTGCGCTTCGTGGCGGCGCGGCGCATCAGACCACGAAGTTGATCAGCTTGCCCGGCACGTAGATCACGCGGCGCGGCGCGGCCTCGCCGACGAACCGGCGAACGTCGGCGTCCGCCAGGGCCGCCGTGCGCGCCGCGGCTTCGTCGGCGCCCGCAGGTACCAGTACCCGGCCGCGCAGCTTGCCGTTGACCTGCACGATCAGTTCCACGCTCTGCTGCACCAGCGCATGCGGGTCGGGTTGCGGCCAGCGCTCGTCGATCAGGGCGCGCTCGTGTCCGAGGGCCTGCCACAGCGCATGGCAGATGTGCGGCACCATGGGCGACAGGCACAGCACGGCCATCTCGAGCGCTTCGTGCCGCACCGCCCGCGCAAGCTCGCCCTGCTCCTCGTAACGCGCCACCGCGTTGAGCAGTTCCATGACGGCAGCGATCGCGGTGTTGAAGACGCGGCGGCGGGCGATGTCGTCGGTGACGCGCCCCAGCGTCTGGTGCGCGAGCCGCCGCAGGTCCGCGGCCGCCCCTCCGGCGCCCGCTGCGGCCGCCGCGGCCGCCGCTGCCGCGGGCAGGGGACCGGTACTCACATGGTCGTGGACGGCCTTCCACAGGCGCCGCAGGAACCTGAACTGGCCCTGCACACCTTCGTCGGACCATTCGAGCGTCTGTTCCGGCGGCGCCGCAAACATCATGAACAGCCGCGCCGTGTCGGCGCCGTACTTCTCGACCAGGCTCTGCGGATCGACGCCGTTGTTCTTGGACTTCGACATCGTCCCCAGTCCGCCCGCCTCGACGGCCTGGCCGTCGCCGATCAGCACCGCGCCCGTGCGCCGGCCATCCGCGTCGGTCCGCACCTCGACCTCGGCCGGATTGAAGTACTGGCGGCGTCCGGCGGCCGGCTGGCGGTAGTAGATCTGGTTGAGCACCATGCCCTGGGTGAGCAGCCGGGCAAAAGGCTCGGCCAGCGTCACCTGGCCCAGGTCGCGCATCGCGCGCGTCCAGAACCGCGAATAGAGCAGGTGCAGGATCGCGTGCTCGATGCCGCCGATGTACTGGTCGACGGGCAGCCAGTACTGCACGCGGGCGTCGACCGGCGCAGCGCCCTGATCCGCGCTGGCGAAGCGCAGGAAGTACCACGAGGAATCCACGAACGTGTCCATGGTGTCCGTCTCGCGCCGTGCCGGCTGGCCGCAGCGCGGGCACTGGCAGCGCAGGAAGGCCTCGTGCCTGGCCAGCGGATTGCCTGATCCGTCCGGCACCAGATCTTCGGGCAGGCGTACGGGCAGGTCCGCTTCCGGCACCGGCACTTCCCCGCATTGCGGACAATGAATCAGCGGGATCGGGCAGCCCCAGTAGCGCTGGCGCGAGATACCCCAGTCGCGCAGCCGCCACTGCACGCGCCGCGCGCCGAGGCCGCGCTGTGCGAGCGCGGCGGCTATGCCCGCGATCGCGTCCTCGGACCCGAGGCCGGAGAACTGCGCCGAGTTCACCGTGATGCCGGGCAGCGCGTACTCGGGCTGCCAGTCGGCCCCGACGGCTTCCCAGCTTGCCCCCGCGGGCCGCACCACGGTGCGCACCGCAATGCCGTGCCGCCGTGCGAATTCGAAGTCGCGCTCATCGTGTGCCGGCACGCCCATGACCGCGCCCTCGCCGTAGCTCATGAGCACGTAGTTGGCGACCCACACCTCGATCAGCCCATCGTCGAGCGGATGATGGACATGCAGGCCGGTGGGCATGCCGCGCTTCTCCATGGTGGCCACGTCGGCCTCCATGGTGCTGCCGCGCCGGCATTCGTCGACGAACGCCGCCAGCTGCGGATTGTGCGCAGCGGCCGCCGCCGCCAGCGGATGCTCCGCCGACACCGCGGTGAAGGTCACGCCGAACAGCGTGTCGGCGCGCGTCGTGAACACCTTGAGCGCACCCCCGGTTGCGCCGGTCGCGGCCAGGGTATCGGCTGCATGGGGGAAGGCCACTTCGCAGCCCTCGCTGCGCCCGATCCAGTTCGCCTGCATGGTGCGCACGCGCTCGGGCCAGCCCGTGAGCCCGTCCAGCGCGCCGAGCAGCTCCTCGGCATAGGCGGTGATGCGCAGGTAGTACATCGGAATTTCGCGCTTCTCGACCGGCGCGCCGGTGCGCCAGCCGCGACCGTCGATGACCTGCTCGTTGGCGAGCACCGTGTGATCGACCGGGTCCCAGTTCACCACGCCGGTCTTCTTGTAGGCGATGCCGCGCTCGAGCATGCGCAGGAACAGCCACTGGTTCCAGCGATAGTAATCCGGATCGCAGGTCGCGAACTCGCGCCGCCAGTCGAGCGCGAAGCCCAGCGCCTGCAGCTGCTGCTTCATGTAGGCGATGTTCTCGCGCGTCCAGCGCGCCGGCGGCACGCCGTTGGCGATGGCCGCGTTCTCGGCCGGCAGGCCGAAGGCGTCCCAGCCCATGGGCTGCAGCACGTTCAGTCCCTGCATGCGCATGAAGCGCGCCAGCACGTCGCCGATGGTGTAGTTGCGCACATGGCCCATGTGCAGCCGGCCGGACGGATACGGGAACATCGACAGGCAGTAATACTTGCCGCGGCCGGGTTCCTCCCGCGCGGCGAAGCTGGCGTGATCGTTCCAGTAGGCTTGCGCGGCCCGCTCAACGGCCGCCGGTTCGTAGCGTTCTTGCATCAGCCTTCAAGGATACACGAGGGGTGGCCCCCGATGGAGGCCACCGCCCGTTCCCGGGCCCGGCGGCGGTCGATCCGCCGGGCTATTCCACCTGGATGGTGACGATGCGCTGCTGCGTCACGCCCTGTCCCTGATCGTAGCTCTGCACCAGCAGGGCGATCGAACGGCCCGCACCGCGCACCGCTTCGCGCAGGTCGGCCACCGAATTCACGCGCGTGCGATTGGCGCCGAGAATCACTTCGCCGGAGCGCAGGCCCGCCTCGGCGGATGGACCGTCGGTGCCGGTCACCACCACCGAGCCGCTGGTGTGCAGCTGGCTCTTCTCGGCCGGTGTCAGCTCGCGCACGCTCAGGCCGAGCGCATCGAGCTTGTCGCTGTCCTTGCCATTGCCGCTGACGCGCGTGACGCTGGCCTTGTCCTTCAGTTCCTCGACCACGACGTCGATGCGCTTGGTTCCCTTGCCGCGCCACACCTCGAGCTCCGCGGTCGTGCCGGGCTTGATGCCGGCGATCAGCGGCGGGAGTTCCGAGGAACGCTCGATCCTGCGGCCATTGACGCTGAGGATGATGTCCTCGGGCTTCAGTCCGGCGCGATCCGCCGGGCCGCCGCTGTCGACCGAACTGACCGCCGCGCCACGCGGGCGATCGAGCCCGAAGCTCTCGGCCAGCGCCGCGGTGACCGGCTGGATGCTCACGCCGATCCGCCCGCGCGTCACGTGGCCGGTGGCGGCGAGCTGTTCGCGCACGTTGTTGGCAATATCGATCGGGATCGCGAACGACAGGCCCGCGTAGCTGCCCGTGTTGCTGTAGATCTGGCTGTTGATGCCGACGACCTCGCCGTTGAGGTTGAAGAGCGGCCCGCCGGAGTTGCCCGGGTTGACCGCCACGTCGGTCTGGATGAAGTTGACGTAATTGTAGTTCGAGGCGTTGGGGACCTCGCGGCCGAGCGCGCTGACGATGCCGGCGGTCGCGCTGTTCTGGAAATTGAAGGGCGAACCGATGGCCAGCACCCATTCGCCGGGGCGCAGCCTGTTCGGATCCCCGATCTTCACCGTGGGCAGGTTCTTGGCATCGATCTTCAGCAGCGCCACGTCCGACTTGTCGTCGCTGCCGATCACCTTGGCCTGGAATTCGCGGCGGTCGGTGAGCCTGACGATCACGCGGGTTGCATTGTCGACCACGTGCGTATTGGTGAGGATGTAGCCGTCCGGGCTGACGATGAAGCCCGAACCCACGCCTTCCTCGGGCGTGTTGTCGCGGGGCTGCTGGTTCTGGAACTGGCGGAAGAAGTCGCTGAACGGATCCTCGTCATCCGAAAACGGATTGCCCAGGTGCGGATTGGCGCGCTGGCGCTTTTCGATGACGGTGACGTTGACCACCGCGGGACCGACCTTCTCCACGAGATCGGCGAAATCAGGCAGGCCGTGCGATACGAACGGCGTGCTGCTCGTCCGCGCAGCCGGGGCGCTGGC
>Ga0209698_10007048_pt1 | contig 11849 bp, 6 predicted proteins | sample LitLauG_LLR_2012_FD_187203 | JGI IMG/M metagenome (GOLD analysis project Ga0209698, IMG submission 187203) | Freshwater sediment microbial communities from Pennsylvania, USA - Little Laurel Run_MetaG_LLR_2012 (SPAdes) (version 2) | ecosystem: Environmental > Aquatic > Freshwater > Creek >... | reverse complement strand
ATTCGGCTCTTAACCGACAGGTTGTAGGTTCGATTCCTACCGCGTCCACCAAGACATTTATTATCAATAATTTATGAAAGTCGGAATCTCGATATTCATCGAACTTCGCCGAACTTCGGGGAATTGTAGTTGGTGAGCGCTGAGTGGTCGCATGCGATGCTTCGCGAGCCTCATTGTTTTCTTTGCGCCGACTCGCGTTAAATCGCGCTAATCGCTTTGGACTCGCATTCCAGCCGAATCGTTGCAGGCGCTTCGATGCGTAGAAGTGCTTCTTTGGAGTTGTTGGATATCTCGCAAACCGTTCGCTGGGCGCCAGACAATGAATCACTGAATGAGATCTGCCTCCATCGGCCCGAGGATCACAGCCTGCTCAAATTCGCGATGGCTGACGATCCCTTTCTTCACGCCGGTGATTGGGATGCGTTTCTCTTCTCCGGTTGTATTTACATAGAAAGTCCGGCCACTGACAACCCTTGCGTAGACGCCTTCCGGGGTGTTCGGTCCCGGTTGAATGCCAGCAACCGTGTAGAGATAGTCCATTAGCGGTCTGATGGTGGAAGGATTTGATTCCGTCGCCAGATAGATCGCATTTCCTTTGCCGAACTTGTTGATCGTGACCGCCGGAGAATGGTCTTCGGTATTCGTAAATCGGGCAACGACCAAAGCCGTGGACTTTTCAAGCACTTCATAGTGATGTACTTTGGTTTCGACCGAATCGTTGCCGAGCTGGAATCGCAACGCCGCCGGGTGATTGTAAAACGCGTTTGTCTTAAGTCCAAAGACATCACTCAGGCGGCCGGGCAGGGGTGTATCGAACCATTGTCCGTGCTCGTCGACTTTGGCTGAAAATGCGGTCATAAGGACGGTGCCGCCTCCGCTCACGTAGGCCCGAAGGGCCTCTGCGCTTGCCATATCCATTACGTAGTCTGCCGGCACGATGACTAGCTTGTAAGGCGAAAGGCTATCGTGCCCGATGTTGATGATAGCCGTGTCAATGTTTGCACGGAACAGCGGATCAAACGCTCCTTGCACCTGTTCCGTATAGGAAGGGCTGAAGTATTGACGTGTCGTACTCGAGGGGCCGTTTGGACTTGAATCGACAAATGAATCGAAGGAATATGCGATGGCAACTTCAGGATGCGTTAAGCGCGGGAAACCGTATTTTGAAAGCTGCTTGAATTCGGATGCGATGCGAGCAAATTCATCCACTTTCCAGGAGGGCGTGCCGTCGTGGTCGACCAAACCAAAAAGCGCCTGCTCCTCTCCTCCGAGATGACTGTTGAATGTCCATGCCAGGATGCCTTGCGCGCCCATCATGAGCGAGAGATGCGCATACATGCGGCTTCGACCCGGAGTCCCGTAGTCACCTCCACCGCCCGCGGTGAATTCATTGAACCAGATAGGTGTGGCCAAATCGCCTTTCGTCATGATTGCGCCAAACGCGCCACTGACCGGGTCGCCCGGGTAGAAGCCCTCGGCGCCGAAGGACACGTAAGACTTGTACGTCGCAAGATAATCGAAGCCACGTCTTCCTGCCGTATCCCACAGATTCGAGATCGATGGAAGTTCAGGCGTATTTCGCTGGCGAATTGCATCGAGATCCTCAAGCCGGGCTACTGTGACATCAGACCAATAACGGTGGAGATCCAGATAGCGCTCGGGAGGCCCAGGTCCGTCTGCGAGTGGCAAGTCAACTTCCTCAAAGCTGCTCAATCGGCGCGACCATCGTTGTGTCGCCCAGGCCTTGTCGAGGACGTCGATGGTTTCATACTTCTTCTTGAGCCATGCGATGAACCGCAGTCGGTCCGCTTCTGAATAGGACATGAACCCGTTGCCGATTTCGTTGTCATAGCCGATCGCAATCACAGCAGGGTGATGTGCATAGCGAACTGTGAGTGCTTGCGCGAGGGTTCTCGCTTCACGCGCGTAGTCCGGATCGGCAATGTCGTCCATATAGCGCTCGGCAGGGGGAAGGCGCGCGCCGTTCTGGCTGACGATATCAACGCCCGGGAACGCACGATGCAGCCAGATGGGCGCCGGCGATCCGGGAATATCCAAGATCACCCGGATCCCGTTGGCCTGCATTTTGTCCATGATCCGGTCAAACCACTCGAACTCAAATTTTCCCTGAGAGGGTTCAAAGGAGTCCCACGACAGGTCTCCCATGCGCACGACGTTGAAACCCGCGTGCCTCATGATCACAATGTCGCGATCGATCTGCCCTGGTGTGCGGTCGATGGGCTGGTAACAAGTCCCAACATAAAGTTGCCCAGGCCCAGGCCATTTTGGGTGGGGCGACGTATCTTGAGCCACAGAAGCGTGGCTCAGAATTTCTAAAAGAACGAAAAGGAGTGCGTAGTTACTCTTTGACATGAACAACTCCTTTGGGCAACGCGCTGGATGAGCCCTCTGACAAACCGACTCCAAAGCAAAGAGCCCGCTTCTTGCTGGTTCAAGTGCTCTACCAAGTACGAGTAAGCTTGACGAGCACAGTGTCATTGCTGTTCATCGGCACGGCAAGCTCGATAGTACCGGTGGGGCCACTTCGCATCACTTTTTCTGTCTCAGGCAGATCGCGCGTGAGGTCATTCAGATGCGCGACCTGCGCAGCAGTCAGGACTTTGGGAGAGCCCATCTCGATATATGCAGAATAGGCGTCGTTGGCATGATAGCCGACGCGATGCATTTCTAGGCGGTAAGGCGCATTCGGCGCAAGATGAGTCAACTTCAACTGTACCGGCGCCGCTGGATGAGAGGGAATCAGCTTAGTGTAAAGGGATCTGTTGCTTACTTTCTGGTCCGGCTGCTCGAAGTCCCAAATAACGGCGGTCACGTTTCCATTCTGAATCGAGAGCATCGACTGCGAATCGCTCGTCTTGAGGCTGTCGCCCTGAAGCGCGTGAAGATACTTGTACGCGAAAAAGGCGGGCTTGCGAATGCCCTGCGGATTCAGGAGGCCGAATCCCCCTTGAAACGGTGCCGTGGGAGGTCCGGGTTCCTCAAACAGATCGGTATAGGTCCAGTAGCTCATGCCCTGCAACAATCCCCGACTCGCTTTGAGCTTGGTCAGGATGTAAGGCGCGCTAATGTAGGAGTCGTGCACCGAGTCGCGCGGCGTATAACTTGTGCTCCACTCGGTAAAATACAGCGGAAGATCAGGAAATGCTGATGCCGATATCTGCTCGCGAACGTGCCGCACGTCTCCAATGATTGCGTCGGGGGAGGGATCGAGCTTCGTATCGGATTTCCCCTCTTCATCGAGAAAGCCGCCTTGCACGCCATAGGTGTGCGTTGTTACGAAATCAAGGGCGGCGCCGCTCTGCTTCACATGGGCAAGAAACTCAGGAACCCATGCCGCTCCAGCTGTGCTCGGCCCTCCTATGCGCAAGGCAGGATCAATGGACTTGATCGTCTTCGAAGTCAGGTCATAGAGCTCGAAATATGCCTTCTGATCGGCACCCTCCCAGAAGCCGGAGAGATTGGGCTCATTCCAAACTTCGAAAAACCAGCTGCACACTTCGTCTTTTCCATAGCGCTTCTCGAGGTGACGGATAAATGCTTCGACAAGGTTGTGCCAGCCGTCTGATTTGGGGTGCGACGTGTTGCCGTTCCAGAAGAAGATGCTGTTCTCTGACGTGGCGAGCGCCTTCGGTGTAAACCCGAGCTCGACGAACGGCCGGATATGGCGAGCCAGCAAGCCGTCATAAAGCTGATCAATCTTTGACCAGTTGTAGACAGTCTTACCGTCTTCCACTCGCACCGTCCCCAACACATCGTGAAAGACCGCGTGAAAGCGAATGTAGCGAAAGCCGAGTTCGTCCACGGCAGTTTTAAGTTGCGCCTGGGAGTCGTCACGAATCAGCGTGCCTGGATAATCGGACCCGACCGACAAGTCGAAGAAGCGATCCACCCTTCCTGTGGAATCCTGCAGATTCACAGCAATCGTCCGGGATGGAGGCAGCTGCGCTTGAATCGCAAGTGACAATGAAGATGAGGCCACAATGAGAGCAATGGCACGCATTAAGAGTTGCCGAAGAACAAAATTAAACATGCGTATGTACCTCTCCAAGATGGTTTAATGGCGAGCTATCCCTTATTGCAGATGAGGGATGATTTTGGTCTCCGCACCTTGATAAGTGGTCTCGTTGTCAGCATTGCGTGTTACTTCGCCACCGACGCCATGTCCGATCTCATCGCATCCCTTTCGTGATTTAGAGTGCTCGTGTTTGGGAGGTTGCGGTGAGAATGATTGAACCTTCAACGCTCCCACGACCGAGTGTACCCGTCGCGGTATGCAGGCCACTCCCGCTCGATTCCTGCAGGCCGCTAACTCTGTTCTTTGAGATTCTGCATCTGCCAGTACACCGAGTAACGCTGATCGACGATTTGATACATGGGCATCAGTTGATGCTTCCCGCCCTCCGCTGCTGCTGTGAAACGTAGATCCTGTTTCGAGTCGATCTGGATCCATTGGTCTGTCTTCGCGCCTGAACCCACGGTGGACTTGGGCAAGGGAGATGCGGCGGGCAGATTTTTGGGTACCGTGTCCCCGCTGTGAATGATTCGGTACGCTTCGCCGGCTGGAGCCGCACCCAGGTCGGCGGCGAGCACCAGCGGTCCGTACAGCGCTGCAGCAACAGAGTCATCGCCGGGCAGTTGTTCCTGATGCAGTTGCATTGGCAGGCTAACCGAGATGGTGTCGCCGTTCTGCCATGTTCTTCGAAGGGCGAGATACGATCCTGGATCGGCCATCGCCTCGAGGGCGCGGCCATTTACTGTTACTGCGGCGTCTGCCGCTGTCCAGCCTGGAATCCGTATGTGGATGGTGCGGAGCACTTGACGTGTGGATTTGATCTTCAGTGTCGTGCCCTGCTCGCGCGGGAACTGCGTGACCTGTTCGATTACGAGGCCTTCGTCTTTCCAGTCGAGAGTGGCCGCAATGAATTGGTTGACGTAAACGTCTCCGCCGCGATGGAAGAAGACCGTGTCCGCGAACTTCGCGAACTCCTCGACGCCGGTGCCGGTGCAACACCAGAACGATTCTTCGGGAGAGTTGTACGCGCGCCAGTATCCGGCTGCAAGGGGAAAGAAGTATTGCTTGAGACCCAGTGCGTTCTGCGTGCCCAACCTGCAGTTAAAGAGCGAGCGCTCGTATTCATCCATCCAGCGCGTGCTTTCAGTCCAACCGAAAACGAGGCGCTCTAGCTTCATCAGGTTGTAGGCCACACAGCACTCGGCGTTGGTCCACGCCAACGTCTCCTTGAGTTGGCCCGGAGGCGTCTTCCAATGCTCATCGATACTGGTGTTGCCGATTGCGTAGTTGCGCGCGGCGAGCACCTCGGCGAGGAAGTACTCTGCAATCTCACGGTAGCGCCGATCGCCGGTGACTTCATACATGCGGGCCGCGCCAATGGTCTTTGGGACGTGCGTGTTCGCATGCAGGCCCTGCAACTCGTCGCGGCGCTCAGCGAGCGGAGTGAGGAAGCCGGGTTGCTCGAATAGGCGTGCAGCGTCGATGTAACGCTCCTTGCCGGTGACTGCGGCGAGGTTGACCAAGACCTCGTTCATGCCGCCATACTCAGTGCGCAGCATCCGCATCCGTTGATCGATGCTGATGCCTGTGAAATATTCCTGCGCCCATTGGGCCATTCCTTCGGCAACTTGCAATGCATCTGTGTTGCCGGCAAGGAGATGACTGTCGAGTAGGCCAGCCATGATCTTGTGGTAGGTGTAGAAGGGCGCCCATACGGGTTTGCCCTGCACCAGACGTTCGAAAAGTTCGGAGGGGTAAGCGCTCAAATAGCCGGTTCCGATCTTCTTTTGGCAGGCGGCAAGACCGGCAACAAGCTCATCGCCGCGGCTCTTGAGAACGGAGTTGCCGGATGCGGCGGAGGCCAGCGCAACGGCAGACAGAAAGTGCCCTCCTACGAAATGGCCGCGCAACTCGCATGTGGGGTCCTCCCAACCCTTGTACGGTGTGGATGTCGAGGAGAGCCCTGCCGTCATGCGGAAGGAATGCAGCAGCCGGTCGACCGCGAGCGAGTCAAGGTAGCGCGCGTTGATCTCCTCCTGCTCCTTGAAGATGCCGGGGCCGAGACGGACCGAGGCGAGCGGGAAGGGCTGGAGTTTGCCCGAAGGATGCTCGGGCCCGCCGGTGGACAAGGCCTGTGCGAATGCCGATTCACCGATGAGGCTGGAACCGGCGACACTCGCCGATGTCTTGAGAAAGTTGCGGCGTGAACGGTCTATCATGGCATTACTCCTGCTGGAACTCACTATCTGCAATTCACTTCGAAGCATAGGTGCTTGCTGAAGAACGGAATTACGTGATTCTGGAAACGGTCGGCCACAGCGCTGGTGTGCGTGCCCGGATAGATCTCAAAGCTGTTCGCAATTCCATACTTATCAAAGATTTCATGAAGTTTACCGGCATCCACGCGCAATCCGTCCTGGTCCCCTACGTCCATGGCGATGGCCCGATACTGTTTGAGGTTGCCGATGTACTGGTCCACAAATGCGAGCGGCGCGTTTGCGGCCCACTTTGCCAGGACCTCCGGCTGCGGGACGCCATCTTTCATCGGCAGGTCGAGATAAAGCGGCGGATTGTTCGGATCGGGCGACCATGCTGCCGCGGTTGCGAGTTGGGCGCGCTCAAAGAACGACAGCTTGGCGGAGTCTTCTGCCGTTTTCACCGAAGCCAGCTTTTTTTCGAGCTCAGGATTCGCCTGACCGGCCGGTCGAGCCGACATGCAGCACGGGCTCATGATGTACAGGCTTCCGAAGACGTCAGGATGTTTCATGCCGATGCGAGACGCGCCATAGCCGCCCATGGAGTGGCCGACGAGGCCGCGGCTTGCGCGATCGGGGATGGTGCGATAGCGCGCGTCGATATAAGCGACTACATCGTGCGAGATGAACCTCTCAAAATCGCCGGTTGTCACCGAGCTCGAATACATCGAGCCGTTGTGCATCGTCTTTGAGTCGGGCAGCACGACGATCATCTCCTTCGCGCCCTGGGCAATGGCTCCCTCGATCGTCTGCGGCACGTGAATCTCGTGAGACCACTGGTCTGCGCCAATCGAATAGCCGTGTAGTGCGTAGACAACTGGGAAGCGGCGCTTTGGTTCCATCGCGTAACTGGGCGGCAGGAAGACGATCACGTCCCGATCGACGGCGTCGCCTTCCAGATTGCCTTCTAGTGCCAATCCGTGAATCTTGATGTGCTCGACGGTAGCCGGCTTTGCGCCTTCGACGACCGGAGGCACGATGGTTTGAACCTGCGCTGCCAGGCCCGGCCCAATTGCAGCAACGATCGCGAGTGTTACTCTGCAAAACAGTTGATTCGACTTCATGAGAACCCCTCCCTAAAACCTGTGGCTACTGCACTGAATACGAGTAGATGCTGACACTGAATGGGGGCGCCTGAATCGTGGTGGGCACTGCTCCGAGTTCATGCTTTTCTACGGCAACCTCAGGCGACTTGCCCACCGCGACTACTGCATCCACCTTCGCGGGAGCCATCTGCCATAGAATCCCAGCGCTTGCCAACTTGACTCCACTTATGGCGAGATTCATACTCTGCCTGGCATCCGATGGATTCAGCACGGCGATCGTGAGCGTCCTGCGATCCTCGCTGAGAGCGGCACTTACATCCAAAGGGTAAGTGTCGCTTCCCGGATTGACTGCTGGTTGGTCGCCTCCGGCAGGAAAGGTGGGCTTGGGTTGCGGGGAGTCTCCGTAGACCTCGACCGGGATAACGCCAAAGTGGTCGCGGTACATCTTGAAGAGCATTCCGGTGGGGTTCAGTATCGCTTCGGTACGGTCGGAACTCATCATCGCGGTTGCGAATGTGAAGGCCCCCATTTGGAAGATGTCGGAATGGCGAAACATTTCGTGGAAGGCCCAAGCGTAAGCGGGAACAGTCTTATAGGAGTTCGGCCCACCGCCGAAGTAAGCCCACTCGTCGATGGCGATGGGAACAGGTTTCGCGCGGAGCGCGGGAATCCGCTTGAGGTACTCCTGGTAGTGCTCATACTTTGCTCGGACCTGGACGGCAGGGGCGCGCTGCCACTCGATGAATGACAACGGAGGATCTATGGGGACCTTCTTTTGCTGTTTGATATCGGTGTGCTGGTTGCCGGAAGCATAGTAGTGCTCGCTCACCATGTCAATATTATCGAGGCAGTTGAGTAGCATTTGCCCGGTCCAGTCCGCCGGGGAGAGATAATCGGGAACATATTGGCCGTTGATGCGCCTGGCTTGGTCGGCACCCTCCATAACGTCTGGCATTGCGCCTCCTGCAATGAGCTTGATCGAAGGATCGACCTTGCGCATCTCCTTGGCAAACAGATTGTGCTTCAACTCGAATTGCGGAAGCGACAAGGAGCCCATCTGGTAATCGCCCCACGGTTCATTGCCGACGCCCCAGAGCTTGACATTGTAGGGCTGCGGATGTCCGTTGGCGGCGCGCCATTTGCCCATTGGCGTGGTGGCGGCGCCGTTGGTGTATTCGACCAACTCGCGCGCTGACCAGGCATCCCCGAAGCCTGCATTGACGGTGATGTACGGGTCGACGCCGAGCAGGCGGCAGAGCGTGAGGAATTCGTCGGTTCCAACGTCGTTGGGCTGCACGGCGTGCCAAACGGGATCAAAGATGGGCGGGCGCTTGTCCATCTCGCCGACACCGTAGCGCCACTCATATGCAGAGACAAAGTTTCCGCCTGGAAAGCGGAGGACGCCAAAGCGCATCTGCTTGAGTGCGGCGATGACTTCGGGTCGGAAACCCTCCATGTTGTCGGCGGGCATCAGTGAGATCGTGCCGACATGGAAGGAGCCTTTGCCTGTTCCCGTAATCTCAAGGGTTGCGACATCCGTGTCGGCTCCAGCAACGAAACGCAGCGGGTACTTTTGGAAGGCGGCGCCGAGTTTGCCGATGGTGACAGTTTGGCGGTCTGAAGCCTGCGTGCCCCAAATCAGCGTGACCTTAACGACCGCGCCGGTAGTGCCGGCCAGAACGATGCGGCCCGTATAAGCTTTGTTCTTGCGAACGGCGAGCCCCGACTGGCCGAAGCCGTGCGGAGCCCTGGAGTCAAGACTGACCAATGGGGTTTCTTCACCGGTGTAGGGCGCCTTGGTGTCCATGGTGACAACGTGATCGCCGCCGATCGGAGCCCACCAGCGAGTTGGAGTGCGGCGAAAGCGCGGGTTCCCGGCTGCATTGCCCATCACGGGCGGCGGCGTGGGCGCAGCGGCAGCAACCGGGTAGAAGAACTTGCGGTCGACGAGCATCTCGGACCAGACGCCGGTGTTGACGATATCGCCACCGTGTTCGAGAAACTGCCCATAGATGTACTTCGAGATAGGGGCCCGGGTCTTCGAAGTGTCGATTGTGACGTTTACCGTTGGCGTTTGCGCCGGCGAAACAGTGGAGAGTGAGAGGACCGCCAGCAACAATGCCGGCACCTTCAATATGGATGTTCCTGTTGCCGATTGCAGCATGCATAGCTCCGTAGCAAAACCCGTCGCTTGAATGGCCAGAGGCGCAGGTTTGTGCAATTGCGGTTATTGAAATCGATCTTTCTGGTTCACGGGATTCAGAGCGACAATGCTCGTGTCCAATTATGGCTCCAGCGAGATAACCGTCACCGACTTCGGCTCAACTGTCAGGGCCAGCCTACCGCTTTTTACGCTTGCCGATACAGGTTTAGGAACAACGTTGTGGGGCGCGGCAAACGAGTTAACACTGTCAACTGCAGACGCAGTCAGCGTCTCTGCCTTCACCGTCTTGACCATCATGCCGGCGATTTCCGCATCGATCTCAACCGGCTTATCAGGATCGAGATTGGTGATCTCGACCCAAAGTTTGCCCGACGCTTCTTTGGCTGCGATCGCGTCTACGTGTGGCAGGGTGATGCCATCCCGGTGGAGGGTGCCGGGATCAAAATCAACCGGAATGAAAGTTGCGTCCTGGAACGGCACATACATCTTGAAGACGTAATACGTGGGTGTGAGAACCATCTTCTCTTTGTCCGTCAAGATCATGGATTGCAGCACGTTGATCATTTGGGCGATATTTGCCATGCGCACGCGGCCGGCATGGCGCGCGAAGATGTTCAGATTCAGTGATGCCAGGATCGCGTCGCGAAGGCTGTTCTGCTGGACCAGGAAGCTCGGATTCGTGCCCGGCAGAGCTGCATGCCATGCGCCCCATTCGTCCACAACCAGCGCAATTTTCTTTTGCGGATCATATCTGTCCATGACTGTCTCCTGCTTGCGCAGGAACTCGTCCATGAATAATGTGGACTTCAGCACTTTGGCGTAATCCTCAATGCCGAAGCCCAGGGAAGCAGTCTTCGTGTCCCACCCGTTGGCCACGGTATACCAATGCACTGAAAGGCCGTCGAAATCCCAGCTCCAGCTGTGATGCTGCCAGGCCTTCATGATGGTCTCGGTCCACTCAGTCTCAGGAACCCCTGGTCCTACCGCGATCTTTAGCATGTGGTTTGGGCCCTGTTGGGAGGGGTTGTCGTTCTCGACGAAGCGGCTGTAGATCTTGAGCTGGCTAAGATAGTAGTCGGGGCTCATGTTGCCGCCGCAGTCCCAACTCTCGTTGCCAATGCCGAGGAAGCCGACCCTATAGGCGTCGGGATGACCATTGGCGGCACGCTCTTTGGCCAGCGCGGTCGGCTGGGCGGCAGTCATGTACTCCAGCCATTCGGCTGCTTCCTGTGGAGTTCCGGATCCGACATTAGCCGAGACGTAGGCCTCGCTGCCAATCTGGTGGATGAAATCCATGAACTCATCGGTGCCGAAGCTGTTGGTGTCGACGACGCCGCCCCATGAGTTGTTGAGCGTTGCCGGCCTTTGAGCGGCTGGCCCTATCCCTTTGCGCCAATGGTACTCGTCGGCAAAGCATCCGCCGGGCCAGCGCACGTTGGGAACTTTCAACGGGCGAAGGGCTGCAACAACGTCATCGCGAATCCCACGCGTATTTGGGATTGGCGAGTCCGGTCCAACCCAGATGCCTTCATAGAGGCCGTGACCCAGATTCTCAGCGAACTGGCCGAAGAGGTTGCGGTCGATCTTCGCACCTGGCTTGGACGCGTCGATGGACAAGTGGGCAGTATCCTGGGACATTAGTGCCGCAGTTGAAAACAGCACGATAAGAGAGATGCGAAAGACAAATCGAACACTGCCGAGTTTCATGGCGGCTCCCAGACAGAATGTCGCGGGCCGACGCCGAGAGACCCTCAATGTGGCTGAGGTCCGAGTTTGGCAGGCCAGTCCCAGGATTTGCGTAAACGTTCTCTGGAAGTAGAACTATACAGAGTTGCAAAGACCCCGAGCAAGTCGATTAAATCGCTTTATTCCGATCGATTTTGTCGATTGGTTCCCGTCCTCCCGGCGAAACCGGCTCGAAACTGCGCCATATCGCGCGGCAACGAGCAAATGGTCAAATCGATTCCGCCTCACGGGTCATCCCCAGTAACTCCGCCAAGGCGTTGACCTCGGTACTGCTGGCGCCCAAGTCTCTGCAGACCAGATTGAGCTGCACATCGCGCGTCTTGCCCGCAGGCAGCGGAAGGACTTCAAAATCACCCTTGTCGAGCTCGAACTGGATGCGGTACTTGGGTAGCCAGCCGAAACAAAGCCCGCTTCGAACCGCCGCCATCGCCGATTCAATGGTTCCAACCGGAAGCACGCGCTGGGCGGGAAGCCGCGGCTGCTGCTTGAGGCTGCCGGATGCCGTGCCTTCAATGGTCACCAGCATGTGCTGCATCAGGTCCGAGCGCGAGAGCCTGCGCCGGATGGAGAGCAAGGGATGATTGTGCCGCGCAACGGCGATCATC
>Ga0209698_10007047_pt1 | contig 11850 bp, 9 predicted proteins | sample LitLauG_LLR_2012_FD_187203 | JGI IMG/M metagenome (GOLD analysis project Ga0209698, IMG submission 187203) | Freshwater sediment microbial communities from Pennsylvania, USA - Little Laurel Run_MetaG_LLR_2012 (SPAdes) (version 2) | ecosystem: Environmental > Aquatic > Freshwater > Creek >... | reverse complement strand
TCGTAGGCTCACAAAAATGGTTGCAAGCCCCTGCTAAAGATAATACCGTTGAAGCCTTACGAAGGGGGAGCGTTCTTATGTTTGACCTTTCATCACTTTGGCCACGGTTGCGGCAATCAGCAATATTTCTTCTGGCTGGAGTGGCCCTCAGCGCCCAGCAGGCACAGCAAGCGGCCCCGACGATTCCAGCCCCAACAATCCGCGTGACGACGCACATGGTGCTCGTGGATGCGGTCGTTACCGATAAACAAGGTAAGCCAATCACCGGGTTGAAGCCGGACGATTTTGTTGTCGAGGAAAGTGGTAAACCGCAGAAAATCGCCAGTCTCACGTCAGCCGCAGAGAATGGGGCGGGGGGCGCGCAAGTGCTGCCGCCGGGCATCTACTCGAACGAAGCACAGTATCGCTCCCCCGGTGCGCCCATCACGGTCATGTTGCTGGACGCACTGAACACGTCCTTTACCGACCAGGCATACGCCCGCCGCCAGATGCTGGCGTTTGTGCGGGATCAGTTCAAACCAACGGACCGCATGGGCGTGTTCACGTTAACGGGCCCGCTCAATGTATTGCAGGACTTCACGAGCGATCCGCAAATCCTGTACACGGCGTTGCAGCGCTTCAAAGCGCAACCACAGGATTTCGCTTCTGCGGCGCGTCCGACCACCAGCGCGTCGAATGCGCCAACGACAGGTAACGCTGTCATGAGTGTAGATGCCAGCACCCCTCCCGCCACTGACAACTCGGCAAGCGCGACGCTTCGCGGAGGTAGCGCTTCTGCTGCGATCGAGGGCGCCCAGGCGGCAATTGCAGCGTTTGAAGGCGCGCAAGTCGCCTACGCCAAGGACGAGCGGGCGGTGCTTACCCTCAGTGCGCTTGGGAGTCTGGCCCGAATTCTCGGTGGCATGCCTGGCCGCAAGAACCTTATCTGGGTAACCGGCGATCTACCGTTTTCTTTCATTCCAGAGAACCGCGTGATGACAGAGGCGGAACTGGATGAGTCCTTGCCGAGCCTGGATACCCGGCGTGTCGATCAGCATGCCTCAGGAAACTACGCGGCAACGTTCCGGCAGTCGCACGCTGAGGAGATCCGGGAGACGGCCTCGCGGCTGGCAAGCGCACAGGTTGCGGTGTATCCGGTGGACGCCCGTGGGCTCTCAATTTCCACCGATATCGATGCGCAAGAGACAATGCGAGAAATGGCTCGCGAGACCGGAGGACGCGCGTACGTCAACCAGAACGAAATCAAGATTGGTGTAGAACGCGCGTTTCAGGACGAGTCAGCTGCTTATACGATTGGCTACTATCCGGAGAACAAGAAGTACGACGGAAAGTATCGGTCAATCAAAGTTAAAGTGAAACGCGATGGAGTCGAGGTGCAAAATCGTCGCGGCTATTACGCGATTGATCCCACGCAGATCAAAGGTTACAACCCGCAGCAGGAAGTAGCTTCGGCACTTGGCGACGTCGTTCCGGCCACCCTGGTTTCGTTCAAGGCACAGGTGAAGCCACCTTCGTCCAATTCCGTCCCAGGCAAAATAGGCGTGACATTCCTTGTCAATGCGAGCACGCTCTCCGCGGAGGACTCTTCAGGCGGCAAGCATTTGAATGTCGATTTTTACGCGACAATTTATTCCGGCGGAAAGATCGTCTCCAGCAGCAGGCAGAAGGTTGACCGAACCTTCGATGTAAGTACGTACCAGCAGATCGTGCAGAAGGGGCTGATGCTCCATCTGGATCTGGACCCACAACCAGGAGAACTGCGGCTAGCTGTACAGGACTCGCGCACCGGACTGGTTGGCACCATCAACGCGGTTTCCCAGTAGATCGGGTGCCACATAGATCAGCCGAGCGGAAGATAAGGTCAGTTTGTAGCCCGACGAATACACCAGCATTTTAGTAGTGTTACCTCACTGAGAATCCCTTGTCCCACCGAGCACGGAGCTGAAATGCGAATTGCAAATGACGTCACGGAACTCATCGGGAAGACACCTCTCGTGCGGCTGAACAAGGTTGCCGCCGGATGCTCCGCACAGGTCGTAGCCAAGCTGGAGAGCCAGAATCCTTTAGGGAGTGTCAAGGACCGCATCGGTGTGAGCATGATTGTCGAGGCCGAGCATGCCGGACAAATTCAGCCAGGTAAGACTGTTCTCATCGAACCCACAAGCGGGAATACGGGTATTGGTCTAGCGTTCGTCGCCGCGGTGAAAGGCTACAAGCTGGTACTCACCATGCCCGACACGATGAGCCTGGAGCGGCGTGTGCTGTTGCTCGCGTTGGGCGCGGAAATCGTCCTGACTCCAGGAGCACGAGGTATGACCGGCGCCATCATGAAAGCCCAGGAGATTCTGGCAAACACGCCCGGCGGCTACATGCTGCAGCAGTTCGACAATCCGGCCAATCCCAAGATTCACTTCGAAACGACTGGGCCTGAAATTTGGAATGACACCGATGGCAAAGTCGATATCCTGGTTTCAGGTGTGGGCACGGGCGGAACCATAACCGGAGTCTGTCAGTACATCAAACCGAAGAAGCCATCGTTCAAAGCCGTAGCGGTGGAACCAGCCGACAGTGCCGTGCTCTCGGGCGGCAAACCTTCTCCTCACAAGATTCAGGGCATTGGCGCGGGATTTGTTCCGAGCATTTTGCAGCGCGACTACGTCGACGAGGTCGTTACTGTCACCAACGACGACGCCATCGCGATGGCGCGCAGGCTTCCGCTGGAAGAAGGATTGTTCGTCGGCATCTCTTCCGGCGCCGCAGTGGTGGCGGCGTTGAAAGTCGCCGAGCGGAAAGAGAATGCGGGCAAGCTGATCGTTGTCATCCTGCCATCTTTCGGGGAGCGCTATCTAAGCAGTATCCTTTTCCAGGAGCTGCGGGAAAAAGCACTGCAGATTCCGACAGCGACGCTTCCGGGCTGATCCATCCACATCATGCCGCACCTGCTGTCTCTAATTCGCGAAGACGTGGCCACGGTCAGGGAGCGCGATCCTGCGGCCAAGTCCAAGATTGAAGTCTTCCTGTGTTACTCAGGACTGCATGCGGTGTGGTTCTATCGCGTGAATCATTGGCTCTGGAATCATGGGCTGTTTCTCGGGGGCCGATGGCTCTCACAAGTTGCGCGCTGGCTCACGGGAATTGAAATTCATCCCGGCGCGAAAATTGGCCGGAGACTCTTCATTGACCACGGAATGGGCGTGGTCATCGGCGAAACCGCGATCGTCGGCGATGATGTGACGCTATATCAGGGCGTGACGCTGGGTGGGACCGGCAAGGAGCACGGCAAGCGGCATCCCACTCTTGAAGATGGCGTAGTCGTTGGCGGTGGGGCGAAGATTCTCGGCAACATAACGGTGGGTAAGAACTGCCGCATTGGCGCCGGCTCAGTCGTGCTGCGCAACGTGCCAGAGAACTCAACCGTGGTAGGCGTGCCGGGGCACATTATCTTCCGGGAAGGCAAGCGGGTTGTAATAACCGATCCGAAACAAATCAATGATCCGCTGTCAGAGGCGCTGGCGGCTGTCGCTACCGAGGTGAACAAGCTGCGGGATCGAGTGCAGCAGCTTGAAGGAACTGAGACCAGGAGCGAACCGCTACCGGCCTATTTACAGCGCATTATGGACGATCTGGATTACCAGATCTAGTCGACCAGCAAGGAGGACCGGCGCTGAATGGTGCAAATCGTTGATAGAGCGGCGTTTCGCTGCACCGAGGTTGCTTCAATTCTTTGACAAAGTAAGGCAACTCCGATAATGTTCCCGTTTACGTTAACGTAAAGGAAATACTGCCATCGGCGACAGTTCGCTCGAGGGCAGAGTTGCTCCCAGATGCTGCTCAAAACTCTCCGCGAAGAGGTGTTAGACGCGAACCTGGAGCTGGTTCGGCGCGGGCTCGTCCTCTACACGTTCGGCAATGCAAGCGGGATTGATCGGGCGGAAGGATTGGTGGCGATCAAGCCCAGCGGAGTGCCCTATCCCGAACTTACTCCGGCCCACATGGTAATTTCCGACCTCACGGGCAAGATCGTCGAGGGCAATCTGCGGCCGTCTTCCGACCTCGCCACTCATCTCGAACTTTACAAACAGTTTTCGAACACTGGTGGAGTGGCTCACACCCATTCGGAATTCGCGACTGCGTGGGCACAGGCCGAGACACCGATACCCTGCTTCGGCACCACGCATGCGGACTATTTTCACGGTCCGGTCCCGGTCACGGAACGGCTGAAGTCCGAGGAGATCGAGGGTGACTACGAGCAGGAAACCGGCAATGCCATCTGCCGAACTTTCAGCCGACTGGACCCTGACGCGGTTCCGGCGATCCTCGTTGCCGGACATGCTCCTTTTTGTTGGGGTAAGAACGCAGCAGAAGCAGCTCACAACGCCGTCATTCTGGAATACGTTGCACGCATGGCGTACCACACGCTGTTGATTAACGCTGAGTCGCAGCCTTTGTCGCGCGAATTGCGCGACAAACACTTCCTTCGCAAGCACGGCCGCAACGCTTACTACGGACAGGTAAAGAGCTAATGATTCCTGCGCTCCTGGTGTTGAGCAGTTCCACGCTGGTACATCTTTCGCCAGTCGATCTGGTCATTATCGTTTTTTATTTCGCCCTCGTGCTGGCGATCGGCTTGTACTTGAAGGGGCAAGCCAACACGGGAGAAGACTTCTTCATGGCCGGCCGCGAGATGACCGCATGGGTGGCAGGCCTGGCGTTTCTTTCGGCGAATCTGGGATCGCTCGAACTCATGGGGTGGGCCGGGAACTCCTACAAGTACGGCATTCTCGCAGCACACTGGTACTGGATCGGCGCAATTCCGGCGATGCTCTTTCTCGCGCTTGTGATGATGCCCTTCTATCACATCTGCAAGACACATTCTGTTCCTGGCTACCTCAAGCTGCGCTACGGGCAAGGTGCACAGGCTATCTCTTCCGTGTCGTTCGCGTTCATGACAGTGTTAATGAGCGGCATCAACATGTACGCCATGGCCGTGGTCATGCGCGTCGTGTTGGGCTGGGATATTAATTTCAGCATCTTGGTTTCTTCACTGACAGTTGCTGCCTATGTCGCTCTTGGCGGCCTGAGGTCCGCTATCTTTAACGAGGTGCTCCAATTCTTTCTGATCTGGGCGGGAGCCTTACTGATTCCGATTCTTGGACTGATTGAAGCCGGCGGCTGGAGCGGCCTGCAGGCCAAGATTCTGCAGAATCTTACCGAACTGAATGTACCCAATCCCGGCTCGTACACGCATCTTTGGTCCACACTCGGCAATTTCTCTGACAATCCGATGGGCATCAACTGGGTAGGAATCGTCTTCGGACTCGGAGCGGTCATTTCGATGGGATACTGGACCACGGACTTCCTCGTAGTACAGCGCGTTCTCTCGGCGAAGGATCTGCGCTCAGCGAAGCTCGCGCCCATTATTGGGGCAGCTTTCAAGATGATGGTTCCGCTGATCGTAATCCTCCCGGGCCTGCTTGGTATCGCGTTGCTGCGCGATCCGCATACCGGGAATCTGCTGCGACTTGTGCCAGCTAACGTAGCCTGGTCAGCAGAGGGACAGGCACAGGGATTGCACGGTTATGACGAAGTCTTGCCCCTAATGCTAGCTCGCTATTGCGGTCCTGGACTGCTCGGATTGGGAATCACTGCGCTGATCGCGGGCTTTATGTCTGGCATGGCAGGCAACGTCAGCGCATTTACCACCGTCTGGACTTACGACATTTACGCAACGCTCATCAACAAAAATGCTTCGGATGATGCGAAGGTCAGAATGGGCCGGTGGTGCACGGTGCTCGGAGTAATCGTTAGCATCGGGACCGCGTACTTGGTGATGCGCGCTCAAAGCATCATGGACTACGTCCAGGCGCTGTTTAGCTTTTTCATCGCACCGCTTTTTGGAACCGTAATCCTGGGCATGCTCTGGAAGCGCGCCACTCCGGCTGGCGGCTGGGCAGGTCTGCTGGCGGGAACGTTGTCGTCGATCGGCATGTATACATGGGTCAAGGTTGATCCCAGCGCCGTGCGCTACGTGGCTCTCTCCATGCAGGCGCAGGATCAAGCGCAAAATATGTTTCGCGCTCTGTGGTGCTGCCTGATCTGCGTGATCGTGACGGTCGTCGTCAGCTATATGACACGGCCTAAACCGGACTCGGAGTTGAAAGATCTCGTGTACGGCTTGGCGCCGATTCCGAAAGACGAACATGTGTCGATGTTTCACAGCCCGGCTTTTTGGGGCGTAGTGGTAGCAATCGTATTTGTGATTTTGCAGATTATCTTCTGGTAGGAGTGAGGCATGAAATCTGGCGGATCCTTATCCATCTGGTTCTTCACGGGTCTTTGTCTGGGCGTAAACGGAGCTCTGATTTTTGCCAGGGGAATCTATGAGGCGATCTACCCTCCCGCCGAGAAAGTCGTGCTCTACGATCTGCACGCCAACATCTGGTGGGGCGCGGTACTTTTGGTGCTGGGCACGATCTACGCCCTGCGTTTCTCACCGGCACGAGAGCGGGCTCGGAATGCCGGAAAATCTTAATTTGCTTGCATCCTAGAAAAGGGTCTTATGTCTGAAAAGAAAATGACAATGGGCGTCATCGTCGGGAATCGTGGTTTTTTCCCCGGCCAGTTGGCGAAGTCCGGGCGTGAGGAGATGATGCAGGCTCTCGCGAATGCCGGCATCGATTGTGTGGTGCTCGGTCCGGACGACAGCAAGCACGGCGCCGTTGAAACCCATGACGAAGCGAAGCGATGTGCTGCTTTGTTTCAGAAGAACCAGGACAGGATCAATGGAGTCATCGTAACTCTGCCCAACTTCGGCGATGAACGCGCGATCGCTGACACGGTGCGCCTGGCAAGACTCAATGTTCCGGTGTTAGTGCAAGCCACTCCGGACGATGCGTCGAAGATGACCATCCTTCACCGGCGCGACAGCTTTTGCGGGAAAATGTCGGCTTGCAACAACCTCCGCCAGTACGGCATTCCTTATTCGCTGACACGGCTGCACACGGTCCATCCCGATTCCGACGACTTCAGGAAGGATCTCGCGTGGTTTGCAGCGGTATGCCGCGTTGCGAACGGTATGCGGAACCTGCGGGTCGGCAGCATTGGCGCGCGTCCAACGGCATTTAACACCGTGCGATACAGCGAGAAGCTTCTTGAATCCAGCGGCATTTCCACCGAAACGCTCGACCTTTCGGAGGTTTTCGGCCGCATCAACCGGCTGAAAGATGATGACGCAGGAGTTCAAGTCAAGCTCGCCGAGATTCGCAAATACGTCACGACTGGTGGTGTGCCCGATGCGGCCCTGATCAAGATGGCAAAGCTGGGCTACGTCATCGACCAGTGGATGAAGCAGACGGACGTCCGCATCAGCGCTGTACAGTGCTGGACCTCAATGGAAGAATATTTTGGCGTCGTGCCGTGCACGATCATGAGTATGATGAGCAACAACCTGTTTCCTGCTGCCTGTGAGGTGGACGTGTGCGGAACCATCAGCATGCATGCGCTCGCTCTGGCTTCGCAATCTCCCAGCGCGCTGCTCGACTGGAACAACAATTACGGCGATGATCCGAATAAGGCGGTCTGCTTCCACTGCAGCAATCTGCCGAAGCATTTCTTCCAGGACGTTCGGATGGATTATCAGGAAATCATCGCGGGAGCAGTCGGCAAAGATAACACCTTTGGGACCGTCGTGGGCCGGGTGAAGCCGGGAACCATGAGTTTTGCGCGCTTCTCGACTGACGATACCGCCGGCGTGATTCGCGGCTACGTGGGCGAGGGCACGTTCACCAGTGATTCGCTCAACACGTTCGGAGGAGTCGGAGTCGTGCAGATTCCCGGGTTGCAGAAGCTACTCCATTACATCTGCGAAAACGGTTTTGAACACCACGTCGCTGCCAACTTCTCGACCACAGCAGGCGCGGTACATGAGGCAGCCGTACGTTATCTTGGTTGGCCAATGTATTGGCACGAGAATTGAAACATGGCCATTGTGGCGGGGGTGGATTTTGGCACGTTGAGTGTTCGGGTCTCCCTCGTCGACAGCGAGCGCGGACTTCTCGCGTCCGCGGCTGCGGAATATCCCCTGCATCGCAAGCGCGAAGATCCCGACTTCGCCACACAGTCACATGAAGACCACATGCGCGCGCTTGTACAGGCCACGCGGCAGGCAGTAAGCGCGGCTGGAATTAGCAGCGAGGAAGTCCAGTCCATTGCTCTCGACACGACGGGCTCCTCCGTCATTCCGGTCGGCGAGAAACTCGAGCCGCTCGGTGATTACTACCTCTGGTGCGATCACCGCGCCAAGCACGAAGCAGCCCTGATCACGGAACTCGCTCGTGTCGAGAAGCTCGAAGCAATCGAGTGGTGCGGCGGCGTGTATTCGTCGGAGTGGGGATTCGCCAAACTGCTGCACTGGCTGCGGCACAATCCTGAAAAACGCGAGAAGTTTGTCAGCGCGTTCGAGCACTGCGACATGGTCGCCGCGACTCTTTGCGGAATCACGGATGCCGCGCGAGTGAAGCGCAGCGTTTGTGCCATGGGTCACAAGTGGATGTGGAACGCTTCTCTCGGCGGCCTCCCGCCGGAGACTTTTCTTGCCAAGGTCGATCCCCTGCTGGCAGAAGTGCGTGCCAAACTCGACGGCGAATACGCGACCTCCACTAAAATTGCCGGAACGTTATCGCTTTACTGGTCCGAAAAGCTTGGACTGCGCGCTGGCATTCCGATTCCGGTTGGAGCCTTTGACGCGCATTGGGACGCCATTGGTGCAGGCGCGAAAGAAGGCGACGTTGTAAACGTCGTAGGAACCTCAACGTGCATCATCGCGTACGCAGCGAAGGCACAACTCATTCCCGGCGTCTGCGGCGTTGTGCCCGGCAGCGTGCACCCGCAGTTCACAGGCATTGAGGCCGGGCTCTCCGCCACCGGCGACATTTTCAGCGCGATCGCGCGAAGGGCCGGCACCCCGGTCGAGGAGTTGAGCAAAGGCCTGCAGAGTTTTCGTCCGGGTCAGACTGGTCTGCTGCGAATGACTTGGGACAACGGGGACCGGACTGTGCTGGTGAATCCGAATCTCGGCGGAATCACGCTCGGATGGAACTTGCAGCACACTGCGCAGGACGAATTATTTGCGGCCATCGAAGGTACGGCATTTCACACCAGAGTAATTCTGGATCGCATGAGTGAGTACGGTGCACCGACGCAGCGCGTGATTAATGGCGGCGGCATTCCGCAAAACAATCCCGTGCTGAACCAGGTTTATGCCAACGTGCTGGGTCGCCCGGTGTTAGTTCCAAGCAGCAAGGTAACCGGCATCGGCTCCGCCATTTTCGCGTTTCTCGCCGCGGGAACCTTCAAAACCATTGACGAAGCGCAGCGCAAGGTTTGCCCTTCGTACACGGTTTTTGAACCACAATCTGCGGCGCAGGAAGTCTACAAAGACCTGTACGAACTCCACCGTCAGGTCTATTTCGAATTCGGCAGGCCGAAAGAAGGATCCACCTTCGGATCTCTGCTGCCAAAGCTGATTCAGATTGCCCGCGGCGGCCGCAAGGTAAACTAGCGCGGCGAACCGTATTTCCTCTTAGTGCCCGAGAAATTTCTCGATCTTCTCCAACTGTGACTGCGCAACGGTTAGATACTTCCGCGCACTCTTGGCGTCGTGGTTCTGCAGCGCCTGCTGCGCCTTGTCCAAGTTGATTTTCATCAGCTCCTGCGAGGAAGCGATGTCGCCACGCAAGTTCAGCCCCTGCGAACTAAGGGAACGGCGCATGTGGTCGAGGCTGTCGGAGACGGCATTCGATCGGCTTGAAGTCTGGTCAACGTCCTGTTCCAGTTCTTCCAGTTCGGCTTTCGAGGCATTGTCAGCGCTGGTGTTGCTCTGATCAGTGTTGCTCTGACCATTGTTGCTGGCGTTCGTGGAGCCCTGCTCACTGCCGGAACTCGCACTGCTGCCGCTGGACGCCTTTGCTTTCGGCTGTTTCTTGCCACCTGAGCTCTTAGCCGTCGAACTGTCATTCGAGCTTCCACTGGACGCCGAGTTGTCAGTCGATCCAGACGATCCAGAGTTCGCAGATTTGCTCGCATCGTTTGAGTCGGAAGGAGTTGAATTGCTCGAGGAAGCGCCTGAACTGGAGTCGGCAGATTTGGGACTCGAAGAGTTGCCACTATCGCTCGGGGGCGGATTTGAGGTCGTGCCGCTCGAATTCTGCGAGTTGCTCTGGTTGGAGGAGGCGTTTTGATCCGCCTGTTTCTGTTCGTTGGCACGCGTCTTCATCCAGCGAGGAAATGAAATACCCGCCAAGACCAGAACGATCAGCACAACCGCAGCACCCAGGCCCATGTACAGTCCGCGTCCCTTGCTGGGCTTGGGAGACAGTTCCATTACGCTCGGAGCCGGAATTGCCTGTGTGGGTGGCGGGGGCGCCGGAACGCTCATTGTGGCCGAGGCCGGCGCGGGCATCGTCGCCATAATTGGGGAGGCAGTTGCCGAAGCTGGTGAAATCGACTGCGGTTGGGGGGTTACCGCTGCAACTGGCGCACTGGCGCTCAGACCCAAGCTGTCGAGCGCCTGTTGAAATTCAACTGCGGTCTGAAAGCGCTCAGCAGCATCCTTCGCCATCGAGTGCAGAATGATGCCGTTGAGTTGCGGCGGAAGCCCTGGCTGCAACTCGCTCGGCGGCTTTGGACGTTCCTGAAGCTGAGCCGTCATGATCGAGTAATCGCTGCTGGCTTTGAACGGAGTTTGTCCAGTGACCATCTCGTAGAGCGAAACTCCGAGCGAATACAGGTCGGAGCGCGCATCCACGGCGCTACCTTTCACCTGTTCGGGAGACATATAGTAGAGCGAGCCTAGCGTCGTTCCCGTCGTGGTCATCGATGCATCGCCGCTGGCGCGTGCGATCCCAAAATCCATCAACTTCACAGTGCCGGAAGGAGTGAGCATCATGTTCGCCGGCTTAATGTCGCGGTGGATTACGTTCCGGCCATGGGCATAAGCCAGCGCGCTCAGCACTTGTTTCATGTAGGGAATCGCCTCAGCCGCGGGAATAGGCCCTTGCTGCAACCGCTCCGATAGCGTCGTGCCCTCAACGTACTCCATCACCATGACGAGCCGATTCGAAAGCGTCAGCGCCGTACGCAACTGCGCGATGTTGGGATGGTCCAGGCTGGCGAGCAGCTTGATCTCACGCAGAAAACGGTCGGCCAATTCCTGCCGCCCCGCGAGATCGGGTAGCAGAACTTTCATGGCTTCGATGCGGTCTGAAATCACGTTTCGGACCTTGAAGACCTTACCCATGCCGCCTTCACCCAGCACTCCAAGTACTTCGTAGTCGCCTATTCTTCGATTCGGATCATCAGTCATAACGAGACTCCCATCGCCGGATGTGTTCAGATCATGCCATTCTGATTGCGAGCTGCACCCGTCGGGCACAGAGCTTGGGATCAATACCGGGGGGTAAGGGTATCGCAGCAGCCAGCTGATACCGCGCAGGTGATTCTACTCTCCAGTAGCAAACAGGGCCAGCTGAAAATATGCGGCGGCCGTCGTATTCTTCTCAACATGGGATCTCCGTTTGCGGCGCGGAAAGATAACAAGTTGATCCAGATTGTGGATGCGGCTCTTGAAGACGCGACGCGCAGAAGCGGCAAATGGCTCGTCTGCCGCCGAGGATGCACGCAGTGCTGTATCGGCGCATTTCCCATCAATCAACTGGATGCGTGGCGTTTGCAGAAAGGGCTGGCGGAGCTTGAGCGCTCGGCTCCAGGGCGGGCTAGACGCATACAGGACCGTGCCCGAGGTTCGGTCGAGCGACTGGGCGCGAGTTTCCCTGGAAATCCCGCGACGGGCAT
>Ga0209698_10007046_pt1 | contig 11851 bp, 9 predicted proteins | sample LitLauG_LLR_2012_FD_187203 | JGI IMG/M metagenome (GOLD analysis project Ga0209698, IMG submission 187203) | Freshwater sediment microbial communities from Pennsylvania, USA - Little Laurel Run_MetaG_LLR_2012 (SPAdes) (version 2) | ecosystem: Environmental > Aquatic > Freshwater > Creek >... | reverse complement strand
GGGATTGACGAATACTTGCGTGGCACCAAGCATCCCGAGCCCATCATCGAAGTCACCGACCTCAAACGCCACAGTATGCCGCTGGAGTTCATGGACCTGGTGCGGCAACCGATCCCGATGCTGCCGCTTGATCGCCGCACCGGCATGACAGAGGTCGAGGAATGTTACGACGAAAAAGCCGCAGTGGCCGAGGCGCAACGTTGCCTGCACTGCTGGGTCAACACGATTTTCGAAGGCTACGCCGACGACGGGTCGTTGTGCATTCTGTGCGGCGGATGTGTGGATGTTTGCCCGGAGAACTGCCTCGAACTGGTGACCCTGGACTGCGTGGAGTTTGACTCCGACACCATCGGCCATCTCTCGGTCAACCGCGACCTGTATGCAGCGGAACTGCCCGACATTTCGCCCGAGGAACTAAGCGCTGGTGCCGGATCAGTAATGATCAAAGATGAGACACGCTGCATCCGCTGCGGCCTGTGCGCGGCGCGTTGCCCGGTGAACACCATCACCATGGAGTCCTACAACCTGTTGCCGGCCGAACCGACCGGCTTGATTTCTGTGGAGGCGATTGACGGCCGCTTGCGTGCCAAAGCAGCTGCGACGGGGGTGCCGAAATAACTATGGCAGACGACAAAACCGAAAGAGTGCAAACTGCGGCGAGTTCCGCCATTGACCGGCGGGAGTTCTTCGTTCGCATGGGTCTGGGCTCAATGGGCATCGCCGCCGCTGGAACGGCCGCGTTCGCGTATCAGTTCCTGTCGCCGAATGTTCTCTATGAGCCCTCGCCGGTGGTCAACATGGGCAAACCCGAGAGTTATCAGCTCGACTCGGTTACGCTCGACGTGGACGCGCGCATCTTCGTGATTCACTCCCAGGAAGGGTTCTTCGCGCTCAACGCGGTTTGCACACATCTCGGCTGCCTGACCGCGTGGAAGCCCGATCTTGGCATCATTGCGTGCCCGTGCCACGGCAGCAAATTCGCCGTCTTTCAGCCATCCGGCAAGAAACCCGGCGACAAAATCGAAGGCCCGGCGCCCAAGCCGCTTCCCTGGCTCAAGATGTCGCTCGTTGAAGGCGAGTTGATCGTCGATCGCTCCGAGGAAATTCGCCCGCAGACTTTTGTGAGGGTTTAGGAATGAGCACAACATTCAACAAATACTTCGGCGAGTTGCGCGAGACCCGCGTCTGGCGTTCCGTGTTTCGAGGAGGCACGGGCCACAGCACTCTGCACAACTCGATGGCAATTCAGCAGAATGTGTTTCTCCACCTGCTGCCCACCAAGGTGCGCACTCGCCTGCTCGAGTTCAACGCGACATGGTACCTGGGTACGCTCTCCCTGGGCACGTTCGGAATCCTTGTTATCACCGGCATCTTGCTGATGCTCTATTACCATCCTTCGGCTCCGCAGGCCTATGCCGATACCAAGGATCTGCAGTTCGTCGTGTCCTCCGGCCAGTTCCTGCGCAACCTGCATCGCTGGTCGGCGCACGCCATGGTTTTTCTGGTTTTCGCGCACATGTTCCGCGTCTTCTACCGTGGAGCCTATCGTCCGCCGCGCGAATTCAACTGGGTAATCGGTGTCTTCCTGTTGCTGATGACTTTGTTGCTCAGCTATACCGGCTATCTTCTTCCCTGGGACCAGCTCGCGTTCTGGGCAATCACGGTCGGATCGAACATCGCTTCGGCCGTCCCGCTGATGGGCGACAAAGTACGCTACCTGATGCTCGGTGGTCATTTCGTCAATGCCAACGCCCTGCTTCGTTTCTACGTTCTGCACTGCATGATTTTACCGCTGGCGGCGCTGCTCCTCGTTGCCATCCATTTCTGGCGCATTCGCAAGGACGGCGGGTTATACGCACACCACAGCGAACCCGAGGTAGTGATGACGTCAGTTTCCGCGAGGCCACCGCTATGAGCGACCCAAAGACCTTTGCCGCCAGCGTAAATTCCGACGCGCGCAAGACGCCGGTGCGCGTCGCCTTCATCACGCGCCGCACCTCGGCCCAGGTAAAGGCGTACGACGAGGCGAAAGTGCAGTCGTTTCCCGAGGTTCTGTTCCGGGCCGCGATTGCAGTCGAAGTCCTCACCTGCACGCTGGTTCTGATTTCGCTGTTCTTCAATGCGCCGCTCGAAGGCCTGGCCGATCCTACGCATACGCCGAACCCGGCCAAGGCGCCGTGGTACTTCCTTGGACTGCAGGAACTGCTGCACTACTTCCCGCCGGTGGTCGCGGGTGTGCTCGTGCCGACGCTGGTCGTGATCGCACTGATCGTGATTCCCTATTTCAATGTCAACGTGGATGCAGCGGGCCTGTTCACCAAAGACCGCGGGAAGCGCCTGCGAATCTTCTGGGCGATCTCGGCCGCCTTCTGTATCTTCCTGCTCGTCTTCGACGTGATCGTGGCCCTGATTCCGACGTTGATCACCGTGGCGCTGATGGCCCTTGCGGCGTCAACGCCGCCCGACTCGGCCTCCCCGTTCCGGCGCTCGCTTGCCGCCAAGCCGCTCTCCTTCTGGATCATGAGCTGGTTCTTGTTTGAACTTGTTGTTCTGACCGCTGTTGGCACCCTTTTCCGCGGCCCCGGCTGGGCTTGGGTATTGCCGTGGGCCGGCCCTGGAGGAGCTCAGTGAGCCTTCCCAATCCTCTCGAAAAACTCCGCCAAAAGCTCTTTGGCGACGCCGTGATTTTGTTTGGCTGGATCAGCCTGGTCCTGTTGATTCTGCTGGCTATCGCCCCGGCCAAGAACTTCTTCGCCGACTGGCACCGCTACCAGCGCGGCTACCAGCGCCTGATCTCGAAGCGCAGCGATGCTTTTACGCTTCGCCGCCACTTTGAGCCCGGCATTCAACAGATCTGGCTGCCGGAGATGGACGTGGTCGATCGCTGCACGACTTGCCACAGCGCGCTCAAGGAAACGACTCTGGCCGACGTCTCGATTCAACCCTACCGGCCGCACCCTCCGATTCCTCACAAAGCAGAAGAGTTCGGTTGCGTGGTCTGCCACCGCGGCCAGGGCATCGCGACTTCCGTGGAGGACGCGCACAAGAGCACGCTGGCTTGGGAAGAGCCGCTGCTGCCGGCGAAATACCTCGAATCATCCTGCGGCCAATGTCACCAGCAGGATCTAAAGGGCACTCCGCAGTTGAATCTTGGCCGCAAGATGCTGCGCTCTTACGGCTGCGTCCATTGCCACACGATCAAGCGGCCGGATAGCACGGTAATCAGCGCCACAGACGATCCGCCGTCTCTTGCCCACATCGCCGACAAAACAACGCGCGAATGGATCTTCGCCTGGCTGAAGGATCCTCAGGCCTATTCGACCACGGCGACGATGCCGACCTTCAAACTGAACGACGATGACGCGCGCGACATCTCCGCGTTTCTAATTTCGTCGAGTACGCCCGGCTCGCTCAAGGTGGTGCAGGCGTCGCTCGACACGGCGAAGAAAGTGAAAGATAACGCCGAACTGCAGACGAAAGCGTCCAGCCTCTACGGCGAATCGTTCTGCGCCTCCTGCCACGCCGTGCAGAACGCGGCCGGCAATCTGGTCGGCGGCAACATTGGACCGGAACTCACCAAAGTCGGCTCGAAGGTTAAGCCCGAGTGGCTGCAGGCGTGGGTGCGCAATCCCCATGACTACGATCCGGGAACCGGCATGCCGCACTACCGCTTCAACGATCAGGAAGTCGGCGAACTGACGGGATTCCTGCTGGCGAAAGTCGACAACGATCTGCTGGCGAACGTGCATCTGGACGCGCCCACTCCCGAGCAGATCGCCCACGGCAAACGCCTCGTCAACGACTACGGCTGCGCCTCCTGTCATGAGATCAACGGCCTCAAGCGACCGGAGAACTTCGCGCCCGAACTCACGAAGATTGGCTCGAAGCCGGTGAATCAGCTGGCGTTTGCTCCGGGCGTGCCGCACACGCTCTACGACTATATCGGCGCGAAGATCAAGCAGCCGCGCGCTTTCGGGTCCTCCCTGAAGATGCCGCAATACACGTTCACGCCGGCGCAGATTGATGCGCTCGTGAATGCGTTGCTCTCGCACAACGAGCGGGCGCTGACGATTCCGGCGGCGAAAACGGTGCCTGCGCCTCCGCCTTCGCACTACGAGCCCGCAGGCAAGGCCGGACAGCTTATCAGTGACTTGAATTGTTTCGAGTGTCACGCCATCAACGGACGCGGCGGCGACATGGCTCCTGACCTCACCTGGGAAGGCAGTTCGGTGCAGCGCGACTGGCTGGTGCAATTCTTCCGCAATCCAAACACGCTGCGGCCCGCGCTCATCCGCCGCATGCCCAAGTTCAATCTCACCGACGCGGAGATCAACACGCTCACCGACTACATCCTGACCGTCTATCAATCGCCCAAGGTGGACCGCGATTCCATGCCGCTCGCCGGTTATCCGATGGCGCAAGTGGAACTCGGCAGGCAGCTCTACTACTCGAAATACGGATGCCAGTCTTGTCACATCATCGACACAAAACAGGACAAGGGCTACATCGGCCCCACGCTGACGCACGTCGGCTCGCGGCTCACCGCAGCCTGGGTTTACAACTGGATGAAGGATCCAGCGGCCTTGCGGCCCGGCACGCAGGAGCCAAAGCGCAACATGAGCGACGACGACGCCCGCGCGCTCACTGCGTTCCTCATGAGTGAAAAAGGAAGCGAAAAGCAGGAGGCGAAGAAGCGATGAAGCGCACCGCTTGCATCCTGATCCTGGTTTTTGCTGCGGCCTTGCACATTGGGTGCACGCAGCATGCTGCAGCGACATATTCCCTGCCCAACCCGACCGCCTACGGCGCCGCCATCGTCGAATCGAGCGGTGGCAAGCAAGTGGCCGAGGTGGGCACGCCTCTCCCGCAGCCCCTCGTCGTACAGGTTAACGACGATCAAGGCAACGCGGTCGGCGGCGCGCTCGTCGTCCTCCACGGGCCGAACGGCATTTACCTCGACCCGGCGGCCGGCCTCACTGATTCGAGCGGCCAACTCACTTCGAACATTTCGATGGGCACGATTCCCGGCCGCTATCAGCTCACGGCTACAACCACGACCAAAGCCGGCAAGACTGTCGAAGTGAAACTCGAAGAGATCGCTCTCGGCTATCAGGAAACGCTCGGCAGCCAGCTTAACGACCAATACTGCGCCCGCTGCCACAACCAGGAATCGACGCCCGAGCGCGTCTCGAACTACGACAACCTCGAAGTCAAGCCCCATCCCTTTACTGAAGGCGACACGCTGAATAAGATGAGCGATGCTGACCTGATCGCGATCATCTCGCACGGCGGACCCGCGCTCAATAAGTCGCCGCTCATGGCTCCCTACGGATATACTTTGTCCAAATCCGAAATTCAGGCCCTCATCGCCTACATTCGGATGGTTTCTGATCCTCCTTACGGAGCCCCGGGGATTGTTTACACGCAAAAGTAGGTATTGGTGGGCCGCGCTCGTCGTGGCCGGTATTGCGAGCCTTGCCGCTGCGCAGGTTCTCACTCCCGCCGAAATCAAAAGTCCGCAAATGCGCGCTTTGCAGGAACAGTATTTCAAGCAACTGCAGGCCGCTGGTGCCGAAGTCCAGGGCCACATCTTCCCTTTCCCTTTCTATTTCAGCCGCGTTCTTGATCTGGAGCAGGCGCAGCAGGAGCGCGCCGACCAGCGCTCGCTCCGTTTCGATAATTACGGCGGTATGACGGTGATCGAGCTCACCGGAAATTACTTTGCGTCGTATTCGACCGAACTTGTTAATAAGAGTCACCGCGCGGTGCGCACGTTTCAGGACGTGATGTTGCCCATCCTCGAAATCATCGTGCCCGCGTTCCGCGACAATCCCGACGTGGAAGGCTTCGCCATGGAGATCTCCCACCATATTCGCGGAAAAACCATGGGTTTGAACGCGGAACACCCCGAAAACATCGTGCTGGCGCTGTCGAAAGACGCGGCCATGCGCCTCGTAACCGCAAAGAATGAAAGCGACCGCCAGGCAGCGGTTCTGGACGGTCACTTCTATTTCAACGGTGAGCCGTTTCTGCTCTATTTGACGGACCAGGCCGTTCAAGACGCGGCCCGGCAACTGGATAGAGAGGATGCCGGCGCGCCGACGAAATCCGCAGCCTCTGGCAAGGGTTCTTCTGCGTCAGGATCCGCGCCACTGTCACGGTCGGCGTCACGCTCGTCTGCTCCCGCAACCCCACCGCGCGATACGTCGCCCGAAGCGCTAGCGAAGATACAGGCGGCCGACCAGAAGATGATCGACCTCGTCAGCAAGGAGCTCGACCCGCAAGCGCATTTCGTTTCCTATGCGCCGCCTGCCGTGGTCGCCTTTCGCAAGGGTGCTTATCTCGAGTTCTCGGTGAACACTGCGTTGCCCGCCGGGATGGCGGGCAGCCGCTACAAGCTGGCGGCGCTCGCGTTTGACGGCCATATCGCGCATCTCGTGCGCCCGATGATGGCATATTTTAAAGGCGACCTCGACTTCGACGGTATCGCCTTTAGCACCACGATCCACCAGGATGACAAACCGGGCGCAACGCAAACAGCGAATGCGGCGCAGGGATCCGAGGCGGTTGAGTTCTTCTTTCCTGCCGACGCGCTCCGCTGCTACGAAGCCTACGACTGCACCGGCCAGCAGTTGATCGATCAGGGATCGGTCCTGATCAACGGCGAACGCGTCAGCCTCGACCTCCAGATCGCCGAATCCGCTGAACGTTAGTTCACAGTTTCTCCCAAGTGCTGGGAATCAGGTTTGCAACCGAACCGCCCCGTGCGAAACTGTGTCCATGAAAGTCGTCGCTGTGATTCCGGCACGGTTGGCTTCGACGCGCCTGCCGCGCAAAATGCTGCGCGAAATTGCCGGCGTGCCTTTGCTGGCCAGGGTTTATCAGGGTGTGCGCGGCGCGTCGTCGCTCGATGAGGTTGTGGTTGCCACCGATTCCGAGGAAATCCTCCGATTCTGCGAACAGCAGCGGTTTGCTGTGCGCATGACATCCGCCGCTCATCGCTCCGGGACCGAGCGCGTGCATGAGATCTCGACTGTGCTTCCCGCCGATGTTTATCTCAACGTCCAGGGCGACGAGCCGCTCACCCGCCCCGAGCACATCGAAAGCCTGATCGCCCTGATGCGCAACCCGGAAGTTGCGGTGGGCACTTTGAAAACGTCTGCGGCCGAGGTCGATATCAGCAATCCGAGTGCGGTCAAGATCGTGACCGATCATAACGGCCGCGCCCTCTATTTCTCTCGCGCCACCATCCCACACGACCGCGACGGCGTCCGCCCGCAGTACTACAAACATTTGGGGTTCTACGGATACCGCAAACCAGCGCTCGACAAATTCGTATCCTGGCCCGAGTCCTCACTCGAACACAGTGAACGCCTCGAGCAATTACGCTTCCTGGAAAACAGCGTCCCCATATACGTCGCGGAAACACCGTTTGACACGGTGGGCGTCGACACCGAAGAAGACCTGCGCCGGGTGGAAGATATCCTGCGAAAAGCCGAGAGGTAAGCCCGCATTTCGAATGCGCGCAAGAAGCTGGCGGAGCGCGCCTTTTGGCCCGTTCCCAGATGGTGCATAATCTTTAGCCAATGGCTTGCGACACCTACTGTAGGATTGCGTAGTAATGGGGTCTTCATCGGAGGGCTGGCGAAAGGTAGAGGCCCTGTTTCACGAGGCGCTCGAATTGACGCCGGAGGCACGCTCGGCGTTCCTCGACGAAAAGTGTGCGGGCGATATACTCCTGCGGCAGGAAGTCGAATCCCTGCTGGCTTCCGCCGGACAACCGCTGGACTTCCTTCAAAAGCCGGTATTGGAAGCGGCGAATCGGATGATCGTCGACGGCCGGCACAAAATGATGGCCGCCGGTACGCAGCTCGATCATTACAAAATCATTTCCATGCTCGGAGCCGGCGGCATGGGCGAAGTCTACCTGGCGGAGGACACACGACTCCGCCGCAAGGTCGCGCTCAAAATGATTGCGCCGGAACTCACACAGGATGAGCGCGGGCTGCGCCGTTTCGAACACGAAGCCCATGCGGCATCCGCGTTGAATCATCCCAACATTCTCACTATTTATGAATTCGGGCAGGCGGATGGAATGCGCTTTATTGCCTCCGAGTTCATCGAAGGCGTAACCCTGCGCCAGAAACTGGTCACGGGCAGGCTTGATCTGAACTCTGCGATTGATATCGCCATCCAGATTGCCAGCGCTCTCGCCGCTGCGCACGATGGCGGAATCGTTCATCGCGATATCAAGCCCGAGAATGTCATTGTTCGCACAGACGGAATTGTTAAGGTCCTCGATTTCGGAATCGCCAAGCTAGAAGAGACTCGAACCGGGGGAACATTCGTTTTGAATGCCTCGACCTCGTCAATCAGCCAGCCTGGAATGGTGCTGGGCACCGCGAAGTATATGTCGCCGGAGCAGGCCCGCGGACTTGAGGTTGACGCGCGCAGCGACATTTTCAGCCTGGGATCGGTGATCTATGAGTTGGTCACCGGACGAACCGCATTTGATGGCAAGACCACCAGCGACGTCATCGCGGAAATCCTGAAGGCTGAGCCTCCGGCGCCGGTTGAGTTTGCGCCCGATCTGCCCTACGAGGTCGAACGCATTATCGGCAAAGCGTTGCGCAAGGACCGCGGAACCCGCTATCAATCGGTACGAGACTTGCTGATTGAACTCCAGGACTTCAAGAAGGAATCGGAGTTTCAAGCCAAGCTGCAAGGGGCAGCAAATCTTGATGGCGCCAAGACGGCGTCGGGTTGGCGGACGCCGACGCGCGGCGGGGCCGTCGCTCCGGCCGCGAAAAACCGTATTCCGCAGCAGAAGTGGCTATGGGCCGCGCTGGCGGCCTTGCTGGTGGTAGGGGGCGCCTTCTCTGCGTACTTTATTCGGAAGGCGAGCATCGCGCCCACATCGGCACATCCCCGGAGCCTGGCGGTCCTTCCTTTCAGAAATCTGAAGCAGGATTCGGAGACCGACTTCCTGGGATTCTCGCTGGCGGATGAGATTATCACGAAGCTCAGCTATGTCAATACGCTCACGCTTCGGCCGTCCTCCTCCGTCGATAAATACCGCAATCAGATCATCGACCCGCGGAAAGTTGCCGCCGATTTGAATGTGGATACGTTGCTAACCGGTAGCTTCATCAAAGATGGCAGCGACCTCAGAATCACAACTCAGTTGATCGACGTGAAGCTGGACAAGATCCTGTGGCGTGAGGAGCTTGACGTAAAGTACGACAAACTGCTGACCGTTCAAGATCGCGTCTCGCAGCAGATTATCAAGGAATTGGAGCTGAGCCTTTCGCCCGCGGAGGCCGCGAATCTCAAGCCCGAGAAGCCTATTAGCGCCCTTGCTTACGAATACTATCTGCATGGCATCGACCTTTACTCGCTCAATCAGTTCGCCGCCGCCATCGGAATGCTGGAAAAGTCCACCTCGATCGATCAGAACTACGCGCCCGCCTGGGCCCATCTGGGAAGGGCATACACTACCAACGCGTCGCTTCAGTTCGGCGGGCGCGAGGACTACGGCAAGGCGCAGGCAGCCTACGAGAAGGCAGTCGCATTAAACCCTGCACTGGTTGAACCACGAATCTATTTGTCGAACCTGTTTACTGACACTGGCCGGGTCGAACAGGCAGTGCCCCTATTGCGCTCAGCTCTTCGCGATAGTCCTAACAACCCCGAAGCGCATTGGGAGCTTGGCTATGCGTACCGGTTTGGCGGCATGCTGGAGGAATCCCTGGCCGAGTGCGAAAAGGCGCGCCAGAACAATCCTCAAGTAAAAATCAACAGTTCTGCGATGAACAGTTACTTATACCTGGGCGAATACGAGAAGTTTTTGCAGAGCCTGCCCGCCAACGATTCTGCTTACATTCGTTTCTACCGCGGTCTTGGCGAGTACTATGCGAATCGACGCGACCAGGCGGCGCACGACTTCAACCGTGCCTATGAAGGCGATCCCTCTCTGCTTCCAGCAACGGTAGGAAAAGCGATCAGCTACTCGATTCAGCACAACAACGCCGAGGGGTTGAAGCTTCTGAAACAAACTGAAAGCAAAATCGAAGAGCGCGGCGTAAGCGACGCCGAGGGGCTTTACAAGGTCGCGCAAGCTTATGCTGTATTGGGCGACAAGGCATCCGCGTTGCACATGCTACGCCATAGCATTGGCGGCGGATTCTTCTGTTATCCCTACTTCGTGCGCGATCCCCTCTTGCAGAATCTCCGCAACGAGCCGGAATTCCAAAGTATCCTCGATCAAGCCCGCCAGCGCCACGAACAGTTCAAAGCAACGTTTTTCTAGTGCGCCCGCGCCCAGATTTCGGCAGCCGCCACGCGCTTCGCAACTGACGGATGCGAATGAAAGAGCCACTCTACCCAGCGCGCCGGCACTTTCTCGGCAAGATTCTGCTCGGCGAGCTTATTCATAGAGGAAATAAAGGGCTCCACGCTCGCCACCGACTCAAAGCAGTATCGATCAGCCTGTCGCTCATTGAAACGTGAATACGCATTGAGCGCCGGCATCAACAAAAACGAAAGCACCGTCGAGACCAGAATCAGAAGTGGAAAATTTGCAAAATCAGACATGGTTTCGAACAAGTGACGCCGTTCCACCGCGTAGCGGAGAACCTCGTTCGCCAGCCAGAAACCCGCCAGGGTGATGCCGGCTTGCACCAGAATGCTCTTCAGAATGTGCCGGTGCACGTGATGTCCAAGTTCGTGCGCGAGCACGGCTTCGATCTCGTCCTCGGAATAGTTATCGAGCAAAGTATCGGCGAGAATGATGCGCCGCGTTGCCCCCAGGCCGGTGAGGGCGGCATTCGCCTTCTTGCTTTTTTCCGAGAGATGCCAGCGGTAAACGCCGCGCACGCGGGTTCCCGCCCGCTCGCTTAGGACGATCAGTCGCCTTTTCAGCTCTTCGTTTTCGAGCGGCTCAAATTTATAAAAAATGGGAAAAAGTAGAACCGGCGCAAGCTGGGCCAGCAGCACGATCAGCCCCAGAAACACCGCCCACGCAATCAACCACCAATGTTGCGGGACGTGTCGCAACAGCGAATAGACCAACTCAACCACCACCGTCACCAGTAGCGACCCAACCAGCAGGCTCTTGGTTTCATCCCACAGCCACGAAAGCAGCCGCTGGTTCGAAAGGTGGAACCGGTGTTCCAGGCGAAATCCGTAGTAATCGAGCGGCAGACCGATCACCTTGCTGATCAGCATCAGCATCAGAACATACAAAAACACAGCCAGCGTATAGTTCTGCGATGCGCCCCGATAGGCCAGATCGCGCAGAGTGCCTGTCCAACCGGTGGCGAGCAGCGCGATGAGCAAGCCGAGTCCGAGCGCGAAGTCGCCCACGCCCATCCACCGCTTGATGCGGTTGTAGCGGCGCGCCTCAGCCGTATCGGCTGGCACCGGCATGGTTTCCGTTTCGATCATGACCCCGAAGTGTTGGTATTATCCTATCGTGTTCTGTGGGCACACCAGACGCGAAAGTGGAGGAAGCGACTGCCCGGAGGCCAATGATCGGCTCATCTCGGCTCGCCGGTTAGGGACCGCAATCACCCGCGCAGCGCAAACTGCTCGGCGCTCTCCAGAATTTCCGTTACCAGTTCCGGCGTCGCCGCCTCCACGTAAATCCGCAGCAGGCGCTCGGTTCCGGATGCGCGAAACAGCACCCACGGATCGGCGCCGTTGCCATTTCTGGGTGCGTCCAGAAAGAATTTTACCCCGTCACGATTCTCCTTACGCAGAACGGAATGAGCACCGAGTTTCGCAGTCCGCGCATCGGCCGCACGCCGCACCGCGCCGTTTTTCAATTCGTCGGAAATGTGCAGGTCACGAC
>Ga0209698_10007045_pt1 | contig 11852 bp, 16 predicted proteins | sample LitLauG_LLR_2012_FD_187203 | JGI IMG/M metagenome (GOLD analysis project Ga0209698, IMG submission 187203) | Freshwater sediment microbial communities from Pennsylvania, USA - Little Laurel Run_MetaG_LLR_2012 (SPAdes) (version 2) | ecosystem: Environmental > Aquatic > Freshwater > Creek >... | reverse complement strand
CTCCTGTGCTGGCAGAGCTGGCCTTGATCTCACGCATCGCTTGCAGCAGCGACTCCTCCCGCTTTTCAGGCGGAGCTTCGCGGTAGGTTTGGAGCAGTTTCCCTACGTGCCGGACCAAGTCCGGATCCGACAGTATTCGGGTCCAGTCAGTTCCTGTTGCTGCGCTCATGGATAGTTCTTCCCTTACCCTGAAACCTCTTGTCTAGCTTGAACCGAGGGGCATCGCCGTTCAAGATGACCTAAGTCACTCGGCCTTCGCGTCGCCGCCCGCTGGCTGACCGCCTCGCTTGCGGGTCAACATTAATCCGCCCGCTCGAGGCTCGGAAGATATCCACGAAGCGCCTCGCCCTGCTGGTCCGACAGCGAAAGGAACTCGAAGCCATAGTGGTATCCGCGGCGGTGTCGCAACACCGCGCGCAATTCCCATGGCTGAGCCGAGCCGGGAAGAGTAAAAGTGAGTGCCACCACTCCTCCCAAGGTCAGTTCCTCAGCAATTAATACCCCGATCCCCGCCACTGACAAATCCCGGCAGTGACCGTCGAGACATTGGTGTCCTTCATTCGAGAGCAAAGTCAGAGTGACCGGAAACTCAGTACGGTAGCGCGGATACCGGCGCTGCCGTCGCTCGGGTGCACGCTTCAGGGCTTTTCCTGCCTGGGGCGTCATGTCTGCGGATTTCTCAGCCTCATAGCGCAATGGACAGTCGCGCCTGCCTTACTGGGGGATGAATGTCAGCTCGATTACCTCTGTGGTCTCACTTGGACCCGGTTCAAATCTCCACTTGTTCACCGCGTCGGTGGCAGCGTTCACCAAGACAGGATGTCCGCCCAGTGCTCGGGTCGATTTGACGGCACCGTTGGGGCGTACCACAGCGGCTACTTTAACGACGCCTTGTAAGCGCATTCTCTTGGCCAGTTCGGGATAAGCCGGCCTGATGCGAGAAATGACCTTCCGGGCTGGGTCTCCCTCGGCGGAAGCATTTTGCGCGCAGGCGAGACTTGTCGCCGCCAAGCATACAACACTCACGAACACGACAACTCTCCGCATGGACACAGCTCGCCCTCAGTTTCAGCATATCGAGGGCAATCCTGACCAGCAACGCACCGAGGTTATTGGACCTCCGGATGATTTAGACTTTGGGGGTTCGTTTTTCTAGGAGTGTGCAAGGTTGGTCGCCCCGCTAAGCTGTGGCGAGGTTCATGGAAGGACTCGGAAATTCGCGGAATCGTTTGCATCGCGGTTGGTCAAAAACGAATCAAATTCTGCAAGTTATGCTTTAAGGCTGGCAGAACATACGGGTCCCGGCATGGAGTGCGATGGGCGTCCTTACAAAGGATGTGGTGCTGATTGAACGTTTCTCGAAAGGCGTATTTATGTGCAGCGGTTGCCTTGATCGCTATACCTGGCCTTTTCGGCCAGACCAGCGGCGGGGCTTCACCAGCGTCTCCGACGCCATCCATTTCGTTGCCGGGATCGCAAAATCCTTTTCTGGGTAGCGCCCCCGATGGCAACGCGACTTCCCAGGTTCTGCAGATCGGCTTCAAGGAAGCGATTGATCGCGGGCTAAGGAACAACCTGGGCCTGCTGCTGGCCTCCGACCAGGCTGAGTCCGCTCGCGGCCAGAGATGGAAAGAGCTGAGCGCGCTGCTGCCCAACTTAAGCGCGCATGTCATCGAAAACGCACAGACCCAAAGTCTGGCTGCTCTTGGATTCAACAAGCTTTTCCCGTTGCTGGCCGCCCCGGGCACGAGCACGGCGAGCCTTCCCCGAACAGTGCCGGCCTTCAACTACTTTGACGCGCGCGCTTCTTTGGGGCAGTCACTGTTCAATTTCAAAGATCTCGAGAAAGAGCGCGCGGCCTCGGAAGATGTCAGGGCGGCGCAGTTCAGCTATAAGGACGCTCGGGAAACGGTCGTGCTCGCGGTCGGTAACTCCTATCTTCAGGCCATTGCCGCGGCCGCCCGCGTGGAAACCTCCGAGGCACAAGTCAAAAGTGCCCAGGCCCTTTACGACAAAGCGGCCGACCAGCAAAAAGCCGGAGTGAGTCCGGCCATCGATACGCTGCGATCCCGGGTCGAATTGCAGACCCGCCAGCAACAACTCATCGTGGCCCGCAACGACCTTGCGAAGCAGCGATTGACGGTAGCGCGAATCATCGGTCTGCCACCAGGCCAGGAATTTGTGCTCACCGAAAAGGCACCGTACCAGGCGCTTACCGCTCTGCCCCTCGACGTTTATTTGCAGCGCGCCTATGCGGCGCGCGCCGATTATCAGGCTGCCCAGGCCAAGGTCCGCTCGGCCGAGCTTTCCCGCCGGTCCGCGGCCGCGGGGCGCTATCCCTCGCTCGATCTGAACGCGAATCTCGGCGACATCGGCGTGACGCCCAGCCAGTCGAACGGAACCTGGCAGGTGATGGGAGGTCTCAATATCCCGATCTTCGCTGGGAACAAGGTGCACGGCGATGTGCTTCAAGCCGATGCCCAGCTTAAGCAGGCACGCTCTCAGCTGGCTGATCTTCGCGGCCGGATCGATTATGAAGTCCGCACCGCAGTGCTCGATCTCAATGCCGCCGCTGACCAGGTGGAGGTTGCTCGCAGTTCAGTTGACTTGGCCGAGCAGGCGCTCGCCCAATCACAGGATCGCTTCACCGCTGGCGTGACCGACAATCTCGAAGTGGTAACGGCCCAGGAAGCGCTCGCCCGCGCCCATGAAAGCTACATCGAGAGCCTTTATGCCCACAATCTGGCAAAGGTGGAACTCGCCCATTCGATCGGCGACGCGGAAGATGGCGTTCGGCGATATTTGAAAGGCAATCAATAGCCTATGGCACACACCGCACAAGTCCCTCCTGCCGAAGTAAGCCGGCCCGATGCCGCCCCCACCAAGCCGCTACCGGCAACCGAAAAGGACTTTCACACCCGGCCGCCGCGAGCGCAGAGCTCCGTATTCCGCGTTGGCCTGGCGATCGGGGTTGTGGTTCTGCTCGTCGTGGGAATTTTCGTCTACCGCTACGTGGCGAGCTATGAATCGACCGACGATGCCCAGGTCGACGGTCACGTCAATTCAGTCAGCGGCCGCGTCTCCGGCCATGTGGTCAAGCTCAACGTCGAGGACAATCAATACGTACAAGCGGGAACCGTGCTAGTGGAGATTGATCCGGCGGACTATCAAGTCGCCTACGAACGCGCTAAAGCGGATTTTGAGGACGCACAGGCCGCCGCAGTCGCAGCCGGAGTGAACATTCCCATTACCTCCGTCAACACCAGCAGTCAGGTCTCGGCCACCGAAGCCGACGTGAACAGTGCGCGCGCCGGCATCCAGGTAGCCCGGCAGCAATTCGAGGCGGCCAAGGCCCAACTGCAGCAGGCCGAAGCCAATGATGTTAAGGCACAGAACGATCTGGGCCGCTACAAGCAGTTGGTGGAAAAGCAGGAAGTCTCTCAGCAGCAGTACGACCAGGCCACCGCGGCCGCCAAAGCGAGCACTGCCGGCGTCGAAGCCGCGCGCGCCAGCGCCGACGCCGCGCAGCAACAAGTCACGCAGGCTCAAGGCAAGCTCGTTCAAGCCGAGGCCAACCAGCGCTATGCCAACACCGCGCCCAAACAGATTCAGGTCATACAAGCCAGGGCAACGTCAGCGCTCGCCGAAGCGCAGCGCAAGAAGTCCGATCTCGATCAGGCCCAACTGAACCTGCAATACGCCAAAATCATCGCCCCGGTTAGCGGCATCGTGAGCGATCGGACGGTGGAAGTCGGGCAGAACGTCGCTCCCGGCCAGGAACTGATGAAGGTCATCAATCTCGACGACGTTTGGGTCACTGCCAACTTCAAAGAAACCCAGCTCCGCAAAATGAAAGTCGGCCAGAAGGCCACCCTTGAAGTCGACGCCAATGGCAGAACTTACAACGGCAAAGTTGACAGCATTGCCGGCGCCAGCGGCGCCCGCTTCAGCCTCCTGCCCCCGGAAAACGCCACCGGAAACTACGTCAAAGTCGTGCAAAGAATTCCGGTCAAGATCGTGCTCGATCCGGGCTCGAACAACGATCACCAATTGCGTCCCGGCATGTCGGTTACTCCCAAGGTGTGGACCAGGGAATGAGCTCTGCCACGGCCACGATGGATCACGCCGACGCCTGGCGTCCCGCGGTCAATCCGTGGGTGATTGCGCTTGCCGTAACGCTGGCCACCTTCATGGAAGTGCTCGATACTTCCATTGCCAACGTTGCCCTGCCGCACATCGCCGGAAGCCTCTCCGCCGGCCAAGACGAGAGCACGTGGGTCCTGACTTCCTATCTCGTTTCCAACGCGATCGTGCTTCCGCTGAGCGGTTGGCTCTCTTCCATCATCGGCCGTAAGAATTTCTACATGGGCTGCGTGGCCCTTTTCACCGTGAGTTCGTTCATGTGCGGACTGGCACCGAACTTGGCGACTTTGATTATCTGCCGCATTCTGCAGGGCGCGGGCGGCGGTGGATTGCAACCGAGCGAGCAGGCTATCCTGGCCGACACGTTTCCGCCCGCCAAGCGCGGCATGGCGTTTGCGGTTTACGGCATGGCTGTGGTTACCGCGCCTGCGATCGGGCCGACTCTTGGCGGGTGGATCACCGACAATTTCAGCTGGCGTTGGATTTTCTTCATCAATATTCCAGTAGGCATCCTGTCGATCCTCCTCACGACACGCCTCATTCAGGACCCGCCCTACTTCAAACGCCGCAAGCTCAGCGAGACCACCATCGATTATGTCGGTCTGGGTTTCGTCGCCCTCGGCCTCGGAGCTCTACAGATCGTCCTCGACAAAGGCCAGCGCGACGATTGGTTCGAGTCAAACTTCATCGTGACATTGTCGCTCATCTCTGCGGCGGCGTTGATCTTCGTCATATTCTGGGAATGGCGGCACAAAGATCCGATTATCGATTTGCATCTATTCCGCGACCGCACTTTCGGCGTCTCAAACCTGCTCATGTTTATGCTGGGCTTTGCCTTGCTGGGAAGCACGTTGCTGCTGCCTCTGTTCTCGCAAACTCTGCTGGGCTATACGGCGCAACAGGCGGGCTTGGCGCTGATGCCAGGAGGCTTTGTGATTATCCTCCTGCTGCCCCTGGTGGGATTCTTGCTCTCTCGCTACACCCCGCGATGGCTACTTTTATTTGGTCTCCTCGTCTTGTCGTTCTCCCTGTTTCACATGACCGGGTTCGATCTTGACATCGATTTCCGGACGGTGGCGACTGCGCGCATGGTTCAGGCCGCAGGAATGGCATTCCTGTTTGTCCCGATCAATACCGCCGCGTACGCCTTTCTGCCGCGGGATAAAAACAACGCTGCTTCCGGCCTGATGAACCTGGCGCGCAACATCGGCGGGAGCGTCGGAATTTCTGTTGTGACCACGATGCTTGACCGGCGAGCACAGGTGCACCTGACGAATTTGTCGAGTCATCTGAGCCCGACCAACCCTGCGCTGCAGTCAACGATCCAGGGTGCGGCCGGCGCCTTGCGGGCGCGTGGCGCAAGCGCGGCCGGCGCAACCCAACAGGCATACGCCATGATTCAGGGTGTGGTCGCTCGCCAGGCCACTATGCTCGCCTACATCGATTGCTTCTGGCTTCTCGGAGTGTCGATTCTGTGCATGGTGCCCATGGTCTTCCTGATGAAAAAATCGAAGCCCGGGGGCGGATTGGCGGTACACTAACCGGCAGCGATGTTTCGCCTCGTTACAATTGAGCGCGAGTACGGCTGCGGCGGCGGTGCCATCGCCGCCCGACTCGCCGAGCGCCTCGGCTGGAAGCTTTGGGATCACCTCATCACCGAAGAGATTGCCCGCCTCGCCAAAGTTGACGCTGCTACCGTGAAGCGCTGCGACGAGCGCATGGACAGCCGCCTCCATCGCCTCGCCAAGTCCTTCTGGCGCGGCAGTTACGAGCGCGGCACTCCTTTAGGCGATCAGGTGTTCGATACCGACTGCATGATGTCGTGGATGCAAGACATTGCCAACCGCATCGGGCGCGAGGGGAATGCGGTCGTGGTGGGCCGCGGTACGCCCTATCTTTTACGGGCGAATCCCGACGCATTCCACGTTTTTCTGTACGCTCCCCGCGCCGAGAAAATCCGCCGCACGATAGCTGACGGGCACTCTGAAGAAGAAGCGGAAGAACTCGTCGATTCCGTCGATCGCGAGCGTATCGCCTATGTGAAACACTACTTCGATGCCGACTGGCCCACCCGCTCCCTCTACCACCTGATGATCAATACGGCGGTAGGTAATGAGCTTGTGATCCAGACTATTCTGAGCACCATGCGCGCGGTCGAGGGCAGCCCCAGGGCCACGGATTACGAGGTTCCTAAGGCTCCGGTTCTGTTGCGCTGATCTTCCGCCGCGTTGAAGTGACCCTGAGAGATCTACGCCCCGCTTGGTTTTCCTTGTGTAGCCGCCGGCCGCGTAGGCCGCTGCGGCGCCGGACAGCAATCTTCCGCGCACATATCCGGCCGCGGCCCGAGTGAACCCAGGAATCGTCGCTCAGTGCTCGGGCTAGTCCGCTCAACAATCAGCTCGCGAATCATCGCCACGAACTTGGGATGCACGCCGACCGTCTTCGCCCGAACCATCGGCAACGCAAGAGAATCGCATAGCCGCAGCGCCTCGATGTCGAGGTCATACAGCACTTCCATGTGATCGGAGATAAAACTGATCGGCGCCAGCACGACCGCGCTCGCTAGATTGCGCGCCTTAACCTCGCGCAGGTAGTCGAGAATATCGGGTTCCAGCCATGGTTGCCCCGGCGCGCCGCTGCGACTCTGATAGACCAGTGCATCGTTGCTGATGCCAAGCCGCGCAGAGACCAATTTTCCGACTTCCTCCAGTTGCCGGACATAGTCGCAGGTATTCGCCATCGACATCGGAATACTATGCGCCGTGTAAACAATCAGAATATTCTCCCGTGCACTCCTGGGAACTCCCTGCAACGCGTCGCGCAGTCTCGCCTCGGTTGCCTCGATAAAGCCCGGATGGTTGTAAAACGCCCGCACCTTGTCGATTTCTGGCGCGCCCGGCCCGACTTCGTTCCGCGCGCGGGAGATATCCTCCCGGTATTGCCGGCAACCGGAATACGAACTGTAGGCCGATGTGACGAACGCGAGCGCACGCCGGATTCCGTCCTGCTTCATCCGCCGTAGAGTGTCGGCCAGCATTGGATGCCAGTTGCGATTTCCCCAATAAACCGGCAGTCTCGGCCCGTGCTGGGCAAGTTCTGCCTTTAGCGCCGAGATCAGTTCGCGAGTCTGATGGTTGATCGGGCTCTTGCCGTCAAAGTGGTAATAGTGCTCCGCGACCGCCAACATCCGCTCGCGCGGGACATTTCGCCCTCGCAGCACATTTTCGAGGAATGGAATTACGTCTACCCGAGATTCCGGACCGCCGAAAGAGACAACAAGAATTGCGTCGTAGGTCATTTGAGTGGTTTAACCGGACACTCACATGCTCGTGGAAGGAAGTTATGGTGCGCCCGGAGAGATTCGAACTCCCGACCTATTGCTCCGGAGGCAATCGCTCTATCCAACTGAGCTACGGGCGCACTTCGCTAATTATACATAGCTGCGATGGAGGTTTTTTTGAAGGAAAGGCGCGTTTCACTATAACCCCGGGGTGGGTCTTTTTCTATTCCTGAGGCTTTGATCTGGGGAAAATCGAATGATCAATCTCTTGCTGCGCCTCTGATTCTCTTTTCTCCAATTGTGCCTGGCGCAACTGGGTGGCTTCTGCGGGATCGGTTCCCGCCTTCAGATTCGATTTCTCGAAAAAGTAGCGCCAGCCCTCATGACGATCAGCAGGACTCTGGCAGTCTTCTAAGTTTTTCAATGCCAGTTCCAGTGCCGCCTTGCCTTTCACGACGGCGATGACACCGTCCGACCGGTAGGTTCGGATGTTGTGGCGAATGATGGCGTAGGAAGAGCTGAGTTCGTCGCGTGTCAGAGAAGTTCCATGCGCAGCCTGCCTAAATGCGAACAATCCTCTGGCAGGGTGCGGTTCCCAGTTCAAATTGTCCGTTCGAATGCTGCTGCCAAATCCGCCGATACAACATGAAGAAGCCAAAAAGGCGATCTCGATGATCGAAATCGCCTCTTATCTCATTCGTCCGGCGTTACAGAACCTGGACGTTTTCCGCTTGCCAGCCCTTGGGGCCCTTGGTCACGTCGAATTGCACTGCTTGACCTTCTTGCAGGCTCTTGAAACCGCCCGCCTGGATAGCCGAGAAGTGCACAAAAACGTCTTCGCCTGTCTGGCGGCTGATAAAACCGTAGCCTTTAGCGTCGTTGAACCACTTTACTGTTCCTTGTTCCATGTGTTTGTACTTGTGTTCCTTATTTGATAGTTACGCTGGATGGAGTCGGAAGAAACTTGCGCAGGTTGCTTGCTGGTGAGGCGAGAACTGCTCACGACCGATTCGGTCTAACGCACAATGTCATCGTACGCGCTATGTACATGGTTAGCAAGCCAATTCGCTCGCCGATGCGCAGCGCTACGACCGGATCACAACAGAATTCGTCGTAGACCTGAAGGTCTGTACCCTCACACATCCTGCCGCTCGCAAACAGGGTATACTAAAATTACTTGACCTCGAAGATACGCCTCCAAGAGCACCTCGCGCCTTCGCGATTGAGAGACAGGGAGGCCGATTGGTGAATCAGCAGTCAGAGTTAAACAAAGCGTTTCTCGCCTTATCAGTCAGCATTAACCCCGGAAGACGCGCCGGTTGACGCGGTTCACGGTCCCGGTCGTTCAACCCCGTCACAGCGAAGGTTGTGACCGTTTCAGCCATCGGCCAACGACCGAGAGGAGCCCTTTATGTCCGCACTGAATGGCGACAAATCGAGATTCAATCGCATGCGCAAGCAAAAACTCGCCCGGCGAAAGCGAACCCGTGAATTGCTGAAGGTCGCGCCAAAACAGCATGGGTCCACAGGCAGGCAAACTGAAACAAAAACCGGGGCAGTGGCGGTATGACCACAACAACGGTTGCGTTGCCGCTTGCCAATCCGCTCCCCATTCCGCTCAAGAAGAAACGAGTGCTGCTCGTTGATTCTCTATCTCCGAGGAGCGACTTGCGGGCAGACGTGATGCGAAAACTTGGAATGGATGTCGACTGTGCCGCTGGCATCGGCGAAGCCCGCACCTGGTGGAAGGTGGACTTGTATGACTTGGTCCTGATTGACGTCGGGAACGAGCAGGGTCACCGCGATAAATTCTGCGCAGATGTTCGCAGAGCCACACCTCCACAGCAACTGGCGTTCATGGTGGGAAAACCCCAGTACCTTGCGGATTTGCCGGGCACAGACTCGGAGTCTCCGGCTCAACCGCCCGACGGCCAGGCCGTTGTGGATGCGAGGGCGACCCGTTCAGCCGATCATGTAGACCATCGGCAGCGATGGGGAATTCTGGAAGCCTCACGACGAATCTCCGCAGTCCGCTCTGTGTCCGTCGCTCGTACGCAAGCGATGCGCAACGTGCCCGCTCCACCACGGGATTCTGAAGGGCGACCACCCAAACAAAAAGCCGTACCGTTCAACCTAGATGATTTACTTAGAGAGGAAATGCAATGAAGAACCTTTATGTCGGCAATCTGCCTCACAGTACTAACGAAGCCGAACTACGAACCGTGTTCGAGGCGCATGGCGCAGTGGAAAAGGTGAGTGTGGTGACCGATCGTGATACCGGACGCTCGAGGGGTTTTGCATTCGTAGAAATGACCAATGCCAGTGAAGCCGACAAGGCTATCGCCGCGTTGAACGGAACCGACTTGGGTGGCCGCACGCTGACCATCAACGAGGCCAAGCCTAAAACTGATCGGCCCAAAGGCGGCGGTCAGCGATTTGGCGGTGGAGGCGGAGGCCGTGGTCGCGACGACTATCGCGGCCACCCGCGTCAGCCACGCGAACCACGCTGGTAGCTCGGTTCAGAGGAACAGGCCTGCATGCCTGCGGGATTGCCGGCCAGTCAGAAACACATAAAACAAATTCGGAGACGAACTATGCCACGAGGCCGATCGACATTTACGAAGCGTCAGAAAGAACACACAAGACAACAAAGACAACGGGACAAAGCAGAGCGCAGGAGCCAGCGCAAGCAGGAAAAACCGGAAGTACAAGGCACCGATGAACTCGAAGAGTTGCGCGAAAATGCGAGAGCGCAGGCAGCTTTGTTCCAGACGGACTCCGATCCCCCGACATCCTCGGAAAGACTCACGTCAGTGAATGACACGAGCGACTAGATTGGAGCGTTGCAGATTCTCTGCTGCTGCGCCGCGCGATCGCCTTTACCCAATGAGTGTTGTGTTTACCAGCGGTCGCGCCGCCCGCCCCCACCGCCTCCGCGGCCGCCACGATCTCCACGGTCGCGGCCACCTCCGCCGCCACCTCCGCCAACGCGTTCGGTCTTGGGCCGGGCTTCGTTGACGTTGATGGTGCGTCCGCCGATCTGTGCGCCGTTCAGCGCCGCAATCGCCTTCTCGCCGTCTTCGCTGCTGGCCATCTCGACGAAGCCGAAGCCGCGCGAACGTCCGGTGTCGCGGTCGGTCATGATGCTCACCCGGTCCACCTGCCCGTAGGCCTCGAAGGCCTGGCGGAGTTCGTCTTCGTTGGTGTTGAAGCTGAGATTCCCCACAAAAATATTCTTCACGCGTCTGCCCCTGCATTGAGCTGTCGGAGTGCAAGCTCACATCGGCGGACTTGGCAGGTCGGGAGGGCCGTTCCTGAAATCGAGACCGGAGCTGGCGAACAGTCAATTGCGGGCAGAAGTATAACAGGTTCGTCCGGATTTGCTTGTAAAAAGGCAAGCAAGGCGGTTGAACGAACTGCGGTCCCCATTGTCATCGGGGAAATCAGCTACGGGGCTTGATCGGGGCGAGGTTTAGCACTTGTCTACTTTCCAGTATCCCTCACGATGAAACCCCATCTGTAGCAGACGGTTCTTCGGATCGTGCCTCTTTCCACATCCGGGACACGTCAGATACCGGCTCCACGCCGTGCCTTGATGATCGTAGTTTTCAGCCACTGCAAAGGTGGTCCCGCAGCTGCATGGGATCAGAAACATGCGCAGCAGCGCCTTGTTTTTCGTGCTCGTCTCGGACTCGCTTTTTACCGGAATTCTTTGCCGCTTCACGATTCTTCCACAGTTGCCAGCGCGCTCTTCTTGCGCCTGTTTGCCTGCAACACTTTCTTGCGCAGCCGCAGCGATTTCGGTGTGACTTCCACGAACTCGTCGTCGGCGATGAACTCAATAGCCTGCTCCAGATTCAGCGCCCGGAACGGCACCAGCCGGATCGCCTCATCCGCGGTCGAAGCCCGCATGTTCGTCAGCTTCTTTTCTCGCACGGCATTCACATCGAGATCATTATCCTTGGCGTTCTCTCCGATGATCATGCCTTCGTATAAGTCAATGCCCGGCCCGACAAAAAGTTCTCCGCGTTCCTGCAGGCCCCACAGAGCATAGGCCGTCGAAACTCCGCCTCGGTCAGCGATCAGTGCACCGGTAAGCCGGTGCGGAATCTCTCCTTGCCATTCGGTATATCCATCGAACAACGAATTCATGACAATCGTTCCGCGCGTATCAGTCAGCAACTGGCTGCGCAGCCCGATCAGCCCGCGGCTGGGCACGCGGAACTCAACTCGCACGCGCCCGTAGCCATGATTGTGCATGTTGGTGACCTCGCCTTTACGCGACCCCAGTTGCTCCATCACGACGCCAACGAATTCCTCCGGCACGTCGATCGTGAGATGCTCGACCGGTTCCATCAGCTTGCCGTCGATCCGCTTGGTCACGATCTCCGGCTTCCCAACCATAAGTTCGTAACCTTCGCGCCGCATC
>Ga0209698_10007044_pt1 | contig 11854 bp, 8 predicted proteins | sample LitLauG_LLR_2012_FD_187203 | JGI IMG/M metagenome (GOLD analysis project Ga0209698, IMG submission 187203) | Freshwater sediment microbial communities from Pennsylvania, USA - Little Laurel Run_MetaG_LLR_2012 (SPAdes) (version 2) | ecosystem: Environmental > Aquatic > Freshwater > Creek >... | reverse complement strand
CCACTTCCACGCCCTCGGCCTGCCCCCGTCCCGGCTGGCGCGCGACCTGCTTCTGGTGGTGGCGCAATGCCGCGTCGCGCGTCTGTGCCCCACCTGCCGGCAGCCCGACCGCAGTGCCGACCTGCGCCAGGCGTTTGCGCTTGCCAGCAACACCTGGCTGCACGGCGTGCCTGTTGCGGCCTGCCTGCCGTTTCCCGGTGGCTGCGCCGCTTGCGCGGGCACGGGCTTTTCCGGCCATGCGCTCGCCTATGAATGCCTGGTGGTCGACGCCGGCGTGCGGGCCCTCGCCGAACACGGTTCTATCGGTCTCGAACTGGAGCAAGCGCTGTTTGCTGGCGGCCGCAGCCTCTGGGACCACGGGCTGCGCCGGGTGGCGGCTGGGGTCTGTTCGCTTGGCGCCCTGCGCGCCGCCGTGCGCGAACCGGGCTAGCGGGGTTCCCGCCTCCGCGCAAGCGGCGCCATCAACCCCACCGGCAACAATGCCATCGCCGCGATACAGCGCCAATTTGGGCATTTTTCGGTCGTTTTGCCGGCCTCATGCCCCCATATGCTGGCTTATCCCCCGTACTGGATGCCTGCAGCAGCCTAATTGCGCGCTCTACTTGAGATCGCCTGCAATGCACCGATATAGAGGGGGAGGGGCCAGCGGCACCAGCAAGTGCCGCCCGGCCGGAACTCCACGCACGGCAAAGCAAGGAATCGGAATCGTCATGAACATGGTCTATAACAGCCCCAATTTCTGCGTTGTCCAGTTCTCGGACTTTGGCAACCAGGCCGAGCATCCCGCGGGCGGATTCGAGATCATGGACAAAAGCCTGCGCCGGGAAATCTTCCTCGATGGCAAGCAGGCGGAGCATTTCAAGAACGACGTGGCCCGGCTCATCGACTCCGAGCCCTCGCCCGATGAATTCGATGATTTCCTGGCCAACTACTCGGGCCTCATGACCCAGCCGGTCGCGCTGCACTGATAAGCGCCGGCCCACGCCGGCACGCATACACAGGCTTTACGGCGGCGCGGTCTGCGTCCGTGCGCCCCAGGCCCTTCCGTACAATGCGGGCAGAAGGGAAACCCTGCCATGCTCGCGCCTCTGAAGAAATCGTCCGCAACCCCGTCCACCGAAGCAACGCTCCGGTCGCTGCTCGCCCGCCGCATCCTCGTGCTCGACGGCGCCATGGGCACCATGATCCAGCGCTACAAGCTGACGGAGGACGATTTTCGCGGCACCGATCGCACCCAGCGCTTCGCGGCCCATCCCACCGATCTCAAAGGCAATAACGAGCTGCTGCAGCTCAACCGCCCGGAAGTGATCCAGGAAATCCACGAGCAATACCTCGCGGCGGGTTCGGACATCATCGAGACCAATACCTTCGGGGCCACCAGCGTCGCGCAGGCCGACTACGGCCTGGCGGAACTGGCCTATGAAATGAACGTGGAGGCGGCGCGCGTGGCCCGCCGCGCCTGCGAGCGCTATGCCACCCCGGAACATCCCCGGTTCGTGGCCGGCGCCATGGGCCCCACGCCGCGCACGGCTTCCATATCGCCGGACGTGAACGATCCGGGCGCCCGCAACATCACCTTCACCGAGCTGGCACAGGCCTACGGCGAACAGGCCCGCGGCCTGCTCGATGGCGGCGCCGACCTGCTGCTGGTGGAAACCATCTTCGATACGCTCAACGCCAAGGCGGCCGTGTTCGCCATCGAGGAGGAGTTCGAGCGGCGCGGCGCGCGGGTGCCGCTCATCATCTCGGGCACGGTGACGGATGCCTCCGGCCGCATCCTGTCGGGCCAGACGGTGGAGGCTTTCTGGAACTCGCTGCGCCACGCCCGGCCGCTCGCCATCGGTCTCAATTGCGCGCTGGGCGCCGCGCTCATGCGGCCCTACATCGAAGAGCTTGCGCGCCTGGCCGACACCTTCGTCTGCGTGTATCCCAACGCCGGCCTGCCCAATCCCATGTCGGACACCGGCTTTGACGAGACGCCCGACATCACCTCGCGCCTGATCCGCGACTTCGCGCAAAGCGGCTTCGTGAACATCGTGGGCGGATGCTGCGGCACCACGCCGCCGCATATTGCCGCCATTGCCACGGCGGTGCAGGGTCTGCCGGCGCGGGTGCTGCCGGCCGTCGAGCCGCGCCTGCGGCTGTCGGGCCTGGAGGCCTTCAATCTGGGCCCGGAATCGCTGTTTGCCAATGTGGGCGAGCGCGCCAACGTCACGGGCTCGCGGCAGTTCGCCAAGCTCATCCTCGAGGGGCAGTTCGAACAGGCCGTGGTCGTGGCGCGTCAGCAGGTGGAAAACGGCGCCCAGATCATCGACATCAACATGGACGAGGCGATGCTCGACTCGCCCGTGGCCATGCGCCGCTTCCTCAACCTCATTGCCTCCGAGCCGGACATTGCGCGCGTGCCGGTGATGATCGACAGCTCCAAGTGGTCGGTGATCGAGGCCGGCCTGCAATGCGTGCAGGGGCGCTGCATCGTCAATTCCATATCGCTCAAGGAAGGCGAGGAGGAATTCCTGCGCCAGGCGCGCCTGGCGCGCCGCTATGGCGCGGCCATGGTGGTCATGGCCTTCGACGAGCAGGGCCAGGCCGATACCTATGACCGTCGCGTCGCGATCATCTCGCGCAGCTACCGCCTGCTGGTGGAATCGGCGGGGGTGCTGCCCGAGGACATCATCTTCGACCCCAACATCTTCGCCATCGCCACGGGCATCGAAGAGCACAACCATTACGCCGTCGACTTCCTCGAAGCCACCCGGTACATCCGCCGCACCTATCCGCAGTCGCACGTCAGCGGCGGCGTCTCCAATGTGTCGTTCTCGTTTCGCGGCAACGACCTCGTGCGCGAAGCGATCCACACCGTCTTTCTCTACCACGCCGTCCGGGCCGGCCTCTCCATGGGCATCGTCAACGCGGGCCAGCTCGGCGTGTACGAGGACATCGAGCCCGAGCTGCGCGATTGCGTGGAAGACGTGGTGCTCGACCGCCGGCCGGATGCCGGCGAGCGACTCGTCGCCCTTGCCGAGCGCCGCAAGGGCGCGGGCCGCCGCCGCGAGGATGACCTGAGCTGGCGCGCCGAGCCCGTGGAGAAGCGCATTGTCCATGCGCTGGTGCACGGCGTGACGCAGTTCGTGATCGAAGATACCGAGGAAATCCGCCAGCAGATCGCGGCGCGCGGTGGCCGGCCCATCGAGGTGATCGAAGGCCCGCTGATGGAAGGCATGAACGTCGTCGGCGACCTCTTCGGCAGCGGCAAGATGTTCCTCCCCCAGGTGGTCAAGTCCGCGCGGGTGATGAAGCAGGCCGTGGCCCATCTGGTGCCGTATATCGAGGCGCAGCGGGTGGCCAGCGGGGAAGCCGCGCGGTCCAACGGCAAGATCGTCATTGCCACCGTCAAGGGCGACGTGCACGACATTGGCAAGAACATCGTGTCGGTGGTGCTCCAGTGCAACAACTACGAGATCGTCAACCTGGGCGTGATGGTGTCGGCCGACAAGATCCTCCAGGCCGCGCGCGATGAAAACGCCGACATCATCGGCCTGAGCGGCCTCATCACCCCCTCGCTGGAGGAGATGGGCCATGTTGCGGCCCAGATGCAGCGCGAGGGCTTCACGATTCCGCTGCTGATAGGCGGCGCCACCACCTCGCGCATGCACACGGCCGTGAAGATCGCGCCCCGCTACGACGGTCCGGTGCTGCATGTGGGCGACGCCAGCCGCTCGGTGGCGGTCTGCCAGGCGCTGCTGTCCGAGGACCAGAAGGCGCCGTATCTTGCCGAGCAGAGCGCCGAATACGAGCGCCTGCGCCGCCAGCACGCGAACCGCAAAGGCCCTGAACTCATCACGCTCGCCGAGGCGCGCGCCAATCCGGCGCGCATCGACTGGCACGGCTATCAGCCGCCACAACCCCGGTTTATCGGCCGGCGCGAACTCAACGCGCTCGACCTCGCGCAACTGGCCCGGTACATCGACTGGGGGCCGTTCTTCAAGACCTGGGAGCTCGCCGGGCCCTACCCGGCCATACTCGACGATGCCGTGGTGGGCACGCAGGCGCGCAAGGTCTTCGCGGATGCGCGCGCCATGCTCGACCGCATCATCCAGGAGCGCTGGCTCACGGCCAATGCCGTGGTGGGCTTCTACCCGGCCAACGCCGACGGCGACGATATCGCCGTCTTTGCCGACGAATCGCGTCACCAGCGGCTGTTCACCTGGCATGGCCTGCGCCAGCAGACGCGCAAGCCGGTGATCGATGGCGTGCCGCGCCCCAATCGCGCATTGGCCGATTTCGTGGCGCCGCTGGGAACGGCCGATTACCTGGGCATGTTCGCGGTCACCGCCGGCCTGGGCATAGAAGCGCGCGAGGCGCTGTTTGCGCGCGACCACGACGACTACGGCTCCATCATGCTCAAGGCGCTGGCCGACCGCCTGGCCGAGGCAGCGGCGGAAATGCTGCATGAACGCGTGCGCCGCGACCTGTGGGGCTACGCCCCCGACGAGCAGCTCAGCCCCGATGAACTGGTTGCCGAGGCCTACCGCGGCATCCGCCCCGCGCCGGGTTATCCGGCCTGCCCGGAACACACCGTCAAGCGGGAGCTCTTCGAAGTCCTACAGGCGCCCCACATCGGCATCGAGCTGACGGAAACTCTGGCCATGCATCCGGCGTCATCGGTGAGCGGCTTTTATTTTTCGCATCCGGAGTCGCGCTACTTCAATGTGGGCACCATCGGCCGCGACCAGCTGGCCGACCACGCGCGGCGCCGCGCCGTCGACGCGGCCACGCTCGAGCGCTGGCTCGCGCCCAACCTGGGATGATCATGTCCGTTGCCGCCACCTTGAAAATGCACACTCCCTCGACCTTGAAAATCCGTTTCGTCAGTCAGTGGCACCGGGGAACGCCGCTGCAGCGTCCGCGCGCGCGCTTCTTGCGTGCCACTCTGCTGCTGCCGGCCTGCCTCGTAGCGGCGCTGACGGCCGGCTGCGCGCTGCACATGAAAGACGGCGGCGCCGCAGGTGGCGGTGCGGCGGACGGTGCACCCAAGGGCACCGCCAGCAGCTCCGCCAACAGCACTGCCAACAGCACCACTAACAGCGCAGCGCTGCAGGCCACCAGCCCGGCAGCGCTGGCCGATGCCATGGCCCGCCAGCCCATCGTGCTGCTGGGTGAGGTGCATGACAATGCGGCCCAGCACGCGCTGCGGGCGCAGGCCCTGCAGCGTTTGGTCGATCGCGGCGCTCGCCCGGCCATCGCCTTCGAGCAGATCGACCGTGACCGCCAGGGCGCCATCGACGCCATCCGGGCCGACGCCACTGCGGATGTGGCAACGCGGGCGGAGCGCATCGTCACCGAGGCGGGCGCCAAGGGCTGGGACTGGGCGCTGTACCGGCCCTATATCGTTATCGCCCTGCAAAACGGCCTGCCCATAGTGGGCGCCAACCTGTCGCGCGCCCAGGCCATGCGGGTCGCCACCGAGGGCTACGGGGCGGTCTTCGATGCGCCGGAACGTGCGGCCCTGGGACTGGAAAATGTCCCGCCGGATATCGAGCGTGCCCAGGAATACGAGATCGAGCGGGGCCACTGCGGCCAGCTGCCCGCCGACTCCCTGCCCGCCATGGCCGGAGCGCAGATTGCCCGCGATGCCGTGCTGGCACAGTCGATATCGCCGTATGCCGCGCGCGGCGTGGTGCTGCTTACGGGCAATGGCCATGCACGGCGCGATATCGGCGTGTTGCGCCACCTGGCGCCGCGCGACCAGGAGCACGTGGTTGCCATCGGCCTGCTGGAAGACGATGGCAAGGCCGCCGATCACGCCAGTGATTTCGATGCCATTTTCCTCACGCCGGTGCAGGCTCGGCCCGATCCCTGCGGCAATTTTCACCACACGCCGATGCACCCCGCTCCGGGTATCGGCACGCGCTGAGCCCATGGCGGGGCCCGCGGACTGCACCGTGCCGCGGCAAGCTCAGCGCGCGATGACGGTGTTGCCTTCCTGCAGCCGGCGGTCGAAGTCGGCGATCGGCACGGGCCGGCCAAACAGGTAGCCCTGGAATTCCCGGCAACCCCGGCTGATCAGCAGGCGGAGCTGCTCCTGGGTCTCGACGCCTTCGGCTATCACGTCAAGGTTCAGGCTGCGCGCCATGGCGATGATGGTCTGGACGATGGTCAGATCGTTGCTGTCGACCGCAATGTCGCGCACGAAGGACTGGTCGATCTTCAACTGATGCAGGGGCAGCCGCTTGATGTATTGCAGCGATGAATAGCCGGTGCCGAAGTCGTCCAGCGAGAACCGAACGCCGGCGCGGCCCAGTGCCGTCATCGTGGCTATCGTCTCCTCGACCTTTTCCAGCAGCAGGCTTTCGGTCAACTCCAGCGTGAGCCGTGCCGGGTTGATCGCGTGCGCCTCGACGGTCGACGCGACGGTATCGACGAAATCGGCGCGATGGAACTGGCGCGCGCTGACGTTGACGCAGAGCGACAGCGCGGCGGTGGCCGGGTGGGACTCCCACGACTTGAGCTGGGCGCACGCCGTCTCCAGCACCCACTGGCCTATGGGCACGATGAGATCCGTTTCCTCGGCCAGCGGGATGAAATCGGCAGGCGACACCATGCCCCGCTCCGGATGAATCCAGCGCAGCAGGGCCTCGGCGCCAAACGGCCGGCCGGTGCCGTCCACCTGCACCTGGAAGCGCAATTCGAACTGCCGGCGTTCCAGCGCCTGGCGCAGTTCGCCCTCGAGGGCCGCCTTGGCGTTGATCGCGTCCTGCATGTGCGGATCGAAGAACCGCAACTCGTTGCGACCGCCTTTCTTGGCCTGGTACATGGCGATATCCGCCTGCTTGAGCAATTCGTCCTGCGACGTGGTGTTGCCGCTGAACAGGGTGGCGCCCAGGCTGGCGGTGCAGTGGCATTCGCCACTGGACAGCCAGTAGCTCGGGCGCAGCGCCGCCAGGATCTTGCTCGACGCGGCCTCGGTCTGCTGCGCGGCCTCCATGAGGTCGGACGAGAGATCTTCCAGGATCACCACGAACTCGTCGCCGCCGAGTCGCCCCACCGAATCGCTGGCGCGCACGTTCTCGCGCAGCCGCAGGGCAACCTGCTTGAGCAGGGCATCGCCCACCGAATGGCCGAGCGTGTCGTTGAGGGACTTGAAATTATCCAGGTCGATGAACAGCAGCGCACCGTGCCGGCCGCTGCGCCCGCTGGCGGCAATGGCGTGCTGCAGGCGGTCGAGCAGCAGCCGCCGGTTGGGAAGGTCGGTCAGGTAATCGAAGAATGCGAGGCGGCGTATTTCGTCCTCCGACGCCCGCTGCCGCGTAATGTCCATGAGAAACGCCAGCGTCAGGGGGCCGTCCTTGAGCATCAGTCGCTTGGCTGTGACGTGCATCGGGAACTGCGTGCCATCCGCCCGCAGCCCTATCGACTCGTACACCGAAGGCTCCGTATCCGATGTCAGCCGCCGCCGGTACCGCTCCGTGACATCGGCGCGGCATTGGGGCGCAACCTGCTCGAGGAGCGGCCGCCCGCAGACGTCGTCGGCACGGGCATAGCCGAACATCTCGAGGTAGACGGCGTTGACATTGATGGTGATGCCGTCGCGTGCAAACACCATGCCGATGGGCGACTGTTCGATGATGGCGCGCAGGCGCATTTCGCTTTCCCGCAGCGAGTCCTCGGCGCGCTTGCGCTCGGTGATGTCGCGCGAGGAATTGAACAGCACGGGGGCGCCATCGAGCTCCAGTGGATAGCCGCTGACCTCGACGTCAAAGCAGCTACCGTCCTTGCGGCGATGCCGCGTCTCGAACAGCGACCGTTCCTTGCGGGCGAACTGACGCTCCAGCGTCGCGCGCAAGGCCGCTGCGTCCTGTTGGGCGTCCCATTGGGCCACGTTCATGCTCACCATCTCCGCCCGTGAGTAGCCCAGCATCCGGCAAAAGGAGTCGCTGGCTTCCAGCAGGTTGCCGGCGCGGTCGAGAATGTGGATGCCGTCGCTGGCATTGCGCAGCAAGGCGACGTTTTTTTCGCTCTCGCGCTTGAGGACGGCGCGTGCCGCCTCGTGCTCTTCGCGCGAGCGCAGCGTCTGGATGCCGAAGGAGAGGTCGTCGGCCAGCTGCTCGAGAAGCTTGATTTCCTCGGGGCCAAAGGCAAACGGCTCGGCGGCATAAATATTGAAAACGGCAAAAACCGCGCCGTGGCTGGTCAGCGGCAGCGATATGGACGCCTGGTAGCCGCGTTGTGCCGCCGCGGCGTGCCAGGGCAGGGTGCTGGGGCTGGCGAGGAAGTCCTGGACGACGACGGTTGTGCCACTGCGTACGGCTGCGCCGGTGGGGCCCGTGCCGCGCAAGGCGTCGCCCCAGGAAATCTGGGCGGTATCGAGGTAGCCGTCCTCGTACCCGAACTGGGCTAGTGGCCGGATGCTTTGGTTGGCGTCGTGCTGCACGGCACCCACCCATGCCATCCGGTAACCACCGGTCTCCACTGCCAGCCTGCAGACCGCGGACAATAAATCCTGCTCGTTTTGCGCATGCACGAGCAGCGCATCGCCTTTGCTGAGCAATTGGAAGGCGCGCGCGAGTCGCGCCTCAGTGCCATCGGCCATCGACTGTTCCGTTCTCGCTACGATGCTCAGCCGCCCTTGCGTCGCGCAGGCGGCTCGCGTGACCCAGTTTATGCGTACTGCCGGGCTTTGGGTGGATCCGGAACGGCCCGTTACACCCCTGGATTTATCGGATTGCTGTGCGAGATATCTTGCGCAGCCGGCGCCCGCCGCTCAGGATGTGGTGCGGCCGGGCTGTGTATCAGGCGCCGGCCGCTGCCAGGCGACCCAGCCGCTCTCGGCGGCATACACCACCAATGCCACCCATATCAGACCAAACCCCGCGGCCTTGTGGGGGTCAAAAACTTCGTGAAAGACGTAGATCCCGATCAGCCATTGCAGCGTGGGGGCCAGGTACTGCAGCACGCCGCTGAGTGAAAAGGGAATGCGCCGCACGCCAGCGGCATACAGGAGCAGCGGCACCGTCGTGGCCGGACCGGCCAGCGCCAGCAGCAGTTGCAGGTTCAGGGGCGCGCTCGCAAAGCCCAAGCTGCCGTGCAGGTCCAGCCAGATGACGTAGGCCAGGGCAACCGGCGCCAGCAGCGCCGTTTCCACGGTGAATCCCTCCAGCGCGCCCAGAGGCGCGGTCTTGCGCAGCAGGCCATAGAGCGAAAAGCTCAGCGCCAGCGCCAGGCCGATCCACGGTGGTGATCCGGCCAGCCAGGTCAGCCAGGCCACGCCTGCCGCGGCGATCAGCAAGGCCAGCTTCTGCGGCGTGCGGAGTTTTTCACGAAAGAAAAAGGCGCCTATCACCACATTGACCAGCGGGTTCATGAAATACCCCAGGCTCGCGTCGACCGTGTGGCCGGCATTGACCGCCCAGATGTAGAGCACCCAGTTGAACGAAATGAGGCTCGCCGTGACCGCGAAGCGGACCAGCATCCGTGGTTGCGCCAGGGCGGGACGGATCCAGTCCAGACGGCGCAAGCCCAGCAGCAGGATGACCATGGTCACCAGCGACCAGAGTATGCGGTGGGCCAGTATCTCGGGTGTGGCGATCGCGCCCAGCAGGCGCAGGTAAAGGGGAAGCAAGCCCCAGATCAGATAAGCCCCAAGGGCGTAGGCGATGCCGGCATTCATGTGAAGTTTGCGCTCTGCCGTGGGCGAGCGTTCTAGGTAAGGGTCCTTGCGGGATGAAGGGTGCCGCCAGCGCTTTCAACCGGCCGACAGTGCCAGCGAAATCTGGTCTTCGCGACCGGCCACCATGGTACGGTTGCGCCCCTGCTTCTTGGCGTTGAGCAGCGCTTCATCGGCGCGGCGCAGCAAAGCGTCGGCAGATTCGGTGAAGTCCCACGTGGCCACGCCCGCGGAAAACGTCTGGCTGTCGGGCAGCAGCGGGCGCAGGCGGTCGATGAGTTGACAGGCCTGTTCCGCATCGCAGCTGGGCAGCACCAGCGTGAACTCCTCGCCGCCGTAGCGCACCAGGGTGTCGGTGGGCCGCAGCTGCTTGCGCCAGGCCTGCGCCGCGGTGCGCAGCAGGGAATCGCCGCCGGCGTGTCCGCGCCGGCTGTTGTAGCGCTTGAAAAAGTCGAGGTCGAGCATGGCCACCGTGAGGATCTTGCCGTCGCGCTTGCCGCGCGCCATTTCGACCGGCAGGTTTTCATCCAGGCCGCGCCGGTTGGTGATGCCCGTAAGCGGGTCGGTACGCAGCAGCTGGCCCATCACGCCGATGGCGACCCGGCTTTCGTGCCGGGTGCGCTTGACCAGTGCCGCCAGGATGGCGCCCAGCAGCAGCGCCACGGCGCTGGCGGCCGTCACCACGCCCGCGGCGAACTGGCTTGTGGTGTAACCATAGAAGGTGGCGTGGTCGGCGCTGGCCTGCACCGCGGCACGCAAGGTTCCTTGCGCAGCATCGACCGCGGCCAGATAGGCCGCGTCCGAGGCGGCTGCGTTGCTGGCGGGCGCGAGGGCCGCGGCCGCCTTCGGGGCCGCGGCGCCAGGGGAAGCACCGGTAGGGGCGGCACCGACGGAGGCGGCACCGCCACCAGCCTCCGGCTCGGCCAACGGTGGGAGCGCGACGGCGCCGCGCAGCACGCCCATGGCGCTGTCGAGCTTGGCCAGGGCCGCCCGTGCTTCGGTCGGCAGGTTGCGGGCCTGGCCATCGGCAACACGCTGTTCCCACTCGGCCCGGTCGTTGTCGGTTGCGCGCAGCGCATCCCGCAGTTGCGCGTCCACCATGGGCGCGCGCGCGCCGGGTTGTGCGCCCAGTTCCTGCAGTGCGCGCAGGCGCGAGGCCAGGCTCTGCGCGTCGAAGGCCAGCTGTGACAGGGCCAGGGCGTCTTCGTTCTGGCGTTGTACCTCGTGGTCGTGCTGCAGCTCGAACACCGAGGCCGCGATGGCCAGCGCCAGCATCAGGAGCGCGCCACCACCCACGCCGATGAGCGTGGCGATGCCGGGCAGGCGCGGCGGCTCGGGTATTGTCAGATCCCCCATGTAACGTCCACTTGGCGGCGGCGCGCGGCGCGCAGCATTTCCATGAGCGGGTAGGCCCGTTGGCGCAGGCCCACCGGCGCCGGCTGTGACGGGTCGGCGTCCGCCGCGCCCGCCACGGGTTCGAGCGCCACCGCGGCCTCCAGGGCCGCCAGCGCGGCGTCGATCTGATCATTGCCGATGACGCCGCGTTCGGTGAGCGGTTTGCCCATGATGGCCAGCAGCCGTCCGGCGTTCTCGGACTGCATGAGAATCTCGCTGGCGGCCCGCGAACGGAACATCAGCAGTGCCATCGGGAATCTCCGGGGGGACGGCGGGTGGTTGGCACGGGTTTCCCGCAGAGGCCTGCGAGCGTGTGAACAATCCCGGCATTGTAGTGGCCCCCGCGTGATATTGCCCCGGCCGGCGGCGGGATCGGTCGTTGCCGCCCCCCGGGCCGGTGGGAGAAGCCAGGTCAGAATAGAATTGCGGTTTTGCCGGCGGTTTCGCGGCTCGACAACCAGGGAGTTCCAGCATGGGCAAGGGTGATGTGCGCACACGGCGCGGCAAGATCTACAACGGCAGTTATGGCAAGACGCGCCCCCGTACGGCGCCCAAGAAGGCACCCACGCCCAGCCCGTCTCCCGCCAAGCGTTAAACGGCAGGCAGACACGCCAGGAAAGGGCCAGCCGCGGCTAGCGCGGCTCGTCCGGCAGCCCACGCCGTGTGGGCGCCAGTAGAGAGGAATTTTTTGTGAATACCGGACACTGGATAGATGGACGCCGCTTCGAGCCGTCCAATGAGCGCCGCATGGAGCTCTTCAACCCGGCAACGGGCGAGGGCGGCGCCAGCGTT
>Ga0209698_10007043_pt1 | contig 11855 bp, 7 predicted proteins | sample LitLauG_LLR_2012_FD_187203 | JGI IMG/M metagenome (GOLD analysis project Ga0209698, IMG submission 187203) | Freshwater sediment microbial communities from Pennsylvania, USA - Little Laurel Run_MetaG_LLR_2012 (SPAdes) (version 2) | ecosystem: Environmental > Aquatic > Freshwater > Creek >... | reverse complement strand
CCCGGCATATCCCACACTCGCCACAGCGAACGGTCTTCGCTGCCCAGGCGCCACAATGCGAATGTCTTGATGCCCATCGACTGTGCGGCCCGCATTTGATTCAACGCGGTCACCGCGTCGACGAACCAGATGTCGTGGCGCAGGTTGCGTTCGTCGAGGTAGCTGAAATGCGGATTCATCGCGTCGTCATCGAAGTTGACGTCCTCGTCCGAATCCCGCGCTGCCAACCACGCGTCCTGCACGCTCACCGTGCTGTCGTGAACTTCAGGCGGCAATTTTCCGCTCTTCGGCTTCAGCACCCAGTCGTAACCGTAATTGGCGATCGCGCAGATCACCTTTTCCTTCGGAACGACTCCCAAGGCGTATTTCAGGTTCTGTTCAAACCAGTCCTGCGAAGCCACAGGACCGGAAGCTGCTCCTGGATAATGCTCGTCGTAGTTCATCAGAACAACGCCATCGGCTGCAGCCGCAATCGATTGATAGTCGAATTCCTGGTTGTGCGGTGGCACCGCCACGTAGAGCTTCATGCCGCGCGCGTGCAGGTCTCCCGACAGGTCTCGCAGCAAGGCGACATAGCCCCCCATGCCGCTGGCAGGGAAGGCCTCGAAATCGATCATCAACCCACGGAAACGCCCCGACGATAGAAACTGCCCTGCCTGCCTCCGGAAAAGCGCCCGCGAATCGGGATTGTTCAGGAAGTCCGACACATCCACCCAGTTCGCACCGTCGGAATTGTTCACCATGGGGAAGACTTCCATGCCGGGGCTTTCGGTTTTCAAAAACGGCATGACCTGGTCATCGACCGGCAGTACCTTGCCCCCCTGCACCACGTCGAAGTACCTATTGGTCTGGTCGTCGACTCCCTGCAGACGCCCGTCTGGGGTGAAGACATGCAGCCAGTCGGGATAGAGCATGTCGATCTGATGAGCGGAAGAGCGCAACGAAGAAAAACTGGCCGCGTCCCACGGCACATAAAAAGCAGCGCGAATTCCTTCTTCCTGGTTCAGCTTCACCTGCGAGGCAGCCAGCTTGGTCTTTCGGTGCGAACGGGCAGCGGCCTTCTTCGCGCGGTCCCGCGCCTTTTCTTTTTCCGTTTCCTTGAGAGCCTTTAAAGGACGCTTTTGCGGAAAAAATAGAAGTTCAGGCAGCGGTTCGTCGCGCAGGGCGGTATAGACGAAGAAAATGAGAAGCGCCGAAACCAGGACAGCCGTGGCGTCGAACAGGCGGCGCAGCCATTTCCAGCGGGCGCGTCGCGGATCATAAAAGACGGGTTCGGCCATGGGGGACGGTTTTCATCGTATGCCGCTGAGGGCACACGGTCAATTCTCGGAAAGGCAGGGTGAGTGTCTGCTCTGATTCATTATAGATGCAGTTTCCCGCGGCCGGGATAGCCACGACGCGCTATGATTCGCACCGGGGCGTTGATGCGCGAAACGATTCGGAAGCACGCGCGGTTCTTCCTCGGGATTGCCGCGGTGGGCCTTGCTTTCCGCCTCTTCCTCGTCTTCCGCGCTCCTGGGGTGGTCGATGACTCCCGTTTATACGCCGACATCGCCAAGAACTGGCTGCAGCACGGCCTCTATGGGATCACGAACTCGGGCACGATCATGCCGACGTTTTCCCGTCTTCCGGGATATCCAGCGTTCCTGGCCGCAGTCTTCTGGCTGTTCGGGACCGACAACTTTCGAGCCGTCTTGCTCGTCCAGGTCTGGTTTGACCTGGCGACCTGCTTCCTGGTCGCCGACATAGCGCTTCGGCTTTTCTCAGAGCGGGCGGCGAAGGCCGCGTTCCTGCTCGCAGCCGTCTGCCCGTTTCTGGCCAATTATGCCGCTGCAGTCCTTACCGAAACCCTGGAGATATTCTTCACCGCCCTCGCGTTTGATCTCGCGTTTCGCGGTCTGAATCTTGGAGGACCGTCCGCCAGACCACGCCTGGCGTGGCTGGGGTGCGGATTGGCCATCGGAGGCGCCATCCTGCTCCGGCCCGACGGCGGCATTCTGCTCGCCTCCGTGGGCGGATATCTCCTGTGGCTGCTGTTGAAGACTCTGCGTCGAGCCACGGATTCTTCCACGGTGCAGGGCTTTACTCCGTCCCGACTGATTCTGGCCGGCGTGCTCGTGGCGACCGGCGCTCTTGCACCGCTGATTCCGTGGACGCTGCGGAACCTCCACACGCTTCACCGTTTCCAGCCTCTCGCTCCACGTTATGCCAACGATTCCGACGAATCCGTGATGCCCGGTTTTAACCGCTGGGTCAAGACGTGGACGGCCGATTACGTTTCAGTGCAGGAAATTTACTGGCCGGTCCCCGGCTCTGACATCGATTTCAGCAGGCTCCCAAGTCGCGCCTTCGATTCTCCCCAGCAACGCAGCCAGACGGCCGATCTCTTCTTCGCATACAACGCCAGCCACGACATGACTCCGGAAATCGATGCGCGCTTTGCAGCTCTGGCAGATGAGCGGATCCACACCGCGCCCCTTCGCTACTATGTCTGGCTCCCGGCGCTCCGCATCGCCGACATGTGGCTGCGCCCTCGTACCGAATTGTTTCCTTCCGATCCGCGCTGGTGGGAATTCAATGATGACCATCGCTGGCTCGCACTCAGCCTCGCCTTTGGCGTGATCAATCTCGCCTACGTGTTGATGGGCGTGGCCGGATTCGTGCGGGTTCGCTCAATTTTTGGCATCGGCCTATTCGTTTTTTTTCTGGCAGCGCGGTCGCTGTTCCTCGGGACACTCGAAAATCCGGAGCCTCGCTACACGTTGGAATGCTATCACGCTGTCATTGTCCTGGCCTCGGCGCTACTCGACACCCGTGCCTAACTCCCAAATCTGGAAGCTCGGGTATGTGCCATCCGGTATTCAATCGTTTCATGACTGCAGATTCAGCTTGAATATTGTGGCGGTGAAGTTGCACAATACCGCCCCATCAGGGTCTCCAGGGTCTTTGCGGTCTCAATACCTGGACAAAGCATAGTTGGAATAGCGCCGCCTTGGCGGCGCAAGGGGGATGTATGACTTTAACCGCGGTCCAGAGTCACCGTTTTCCCGGATTTATGCGAGTAGTCAGTCTGTTGCTTCTCGTGGGCAGCTTTGCGTTTGCTCAGTCCAGTAATACGTCTCTTAGCGGCGTTGTCAAAGATCAACAAGGCAACGTCATTGCCAATGCAACGGTCATCCTCACGAATGCCGCGACCGCGACGGTCCGCACGCAGAAGACCAGCCCGGAAGGCCACTACTCGTTCGACCTGCTCACTCCCGGAGACTACAAGCTGGAAGTGCAGGCTACCGGTTTCCGCAAGCAGACACTGCAAAGCATCCACGTACTTATCGCCAAAGCGAACACAATCGACGTCACTATGCTGGTGGGCGCGATCACCGAAGAAGTCACCGTCAATGCCGAATCCAGCCAGGTGATGGTCGATACCCAGGACGCGAGTCTGGGGAATAACTTCATTTCGCAGCAGATTACACAGTTGCCGCTGGAAGCCCGCAACGTGCTGTCGCTGCTTACTCTGCAGCCCGGAGTCACGAAAGACGGCTATGTCGCCGGTGGCCGAGCTGACCAGTCGAACGTCACGCTCGACGGCGTGGACATCAACGAAGCCTACAGCAACGCGATTGGCCCGGCACAGACCGACATCACCGTCCCGAACGCCGAGAAAGGGCCGGTGCTCCGGCTGAATTCCGAGGCCATCGAAGAATTCCGCGTCGCGACCCTCAACTCAGGAGCCGGCGGCGGAAGGTCGTCCGGCGCGCAGATCGCGTTAGTGACCAAGTCCGGCTCGAACAGCTGGCATGGCGCGGCCTTTGAATCCAACCGCAACACCATCTTTACCGCCAATGACTGGTTCAACAACCACGCCGGCGTTCCTCGCCCAGCGCTGATCCGCAATACCTTCGGTGGTGCCGTCGGCGGTCCGGTCGTGAAGGATAGGGTGTTCTTCTTCTACAGCTATGAAGGGCGCACCGATGCCAGCCAAACCCCCGTTCTGGCGGCGAATAGCTCCCCGGTTCCCCTGGCCAGCATGGGGCAGGGCCTTTTGAACTTCCACCTTTGCGCCGACGCGGCATGCAGCAGTCCTGGCTCGATTGTGACGCTCGACGCAACGCAATTGAGTACTATTTTTCCGGACATTCAGGGCTTGAACCCGGCTGCCCTCCAGACACTTGCGGCGGCAGCGGCAAAGTATCCTGCCAATGACAACACCATCGGGGACGGCATGAACGTCGGGGGATTCCGATTCAACGCCAGCACCCCCGTTCGCTTGCACTCGCACTCGGCCCGTCTTGACTTCAACCTCACCAGTCATCAAACCGTGTTCGCTCGTGCCAATGTGATCTATGACAAATGGGGCGGCGTTCCTGCCTATCCGGACACACCGGCCCCCGATGAGTGGGATCATCCATGGGGCTTTGCTGTCGGTCATACATGGACCATTCATAACAATGTGGTCAACAAATTCACCTATGGCTACACCCGCCAGTCGTTCACCAAGGGTGGCGATCTATTCCACAACGACATTGATTTTCGTTTCGTCTACTACCCCACAAATGAGCAGTATTCTTTGTCGCGCGTGACTCCGGTGCAGAACTGGGTTGACGATTTGAGCTGGGTCAAGGGTAGTCACACGATTCAATTCGGCGCGAACATAACGAAGAGCAACAACATTCGGACCAGCTATTCCAATGCCTACGACCAGGCGATCACGAATCCCTCGTACTACCTCACCAACCTGCTGCGCGCGCCGCTGAACAATTACGTTTTAGCCAACGACGGATTCGGCCTGTTCACGGGTGATGGATCGAGTGCCGAGAACGCGCTGACGGCGTTGATTGGCCGGTTTACCCAGTACACAGCCGATTACACTTACGGCCACAACCTGCAGTTAACTCCTCCAGGAACGCCCACGGCCCGCAACTTCGCCGGCCAGGACTACGAAGGGTATGTTCAGGACACATGGAAGGCAAAAGAGAACCTGACCATTACCCTGGGTCTTCGCTATGGCTTGGCGCGGCCGATTTATGAGGTCACCGGTTTCGAGACAAAACCGGACGTCCCTCTTGGCGCGTACCTGCAACTGCGGGAGCAAAATGCGAAGCAGGGAATCGATTACACCAACCCCATCAACGTCAACCTGTCTGGACCAGCCAACGGGAAATCGCCGATGTACAACTGGGACAAGACGAACTTCCAGCCGCGCGTCGGTGTGTCGTGGTCGCCGAATTTCAGTTCTGGCCTTCTGTCGCGGGTCTTCGGTAAAAACGACCAGTCAGTCATACGCGGAGGTTTCGCGATCAACGGCGACTACTTCGGCCAGGCGTTGGCCACCTTCTTCGACGTACGCAACACGCTAGGCTTTGGATCGTCGTTTACCGTAGGGCCGAATACCTACGATGTAGGTTGTTCGCCCTACCAGGATCCGAACTCAGCCTATTTTGGAAGTGCCGGTGCTTGTTCGGCCGGTGTGAACCTCGGTCCGCTCTTCACTGGTATCGATCAGCCGATCCGTGGTGTAATGCCGGCTCCGCCAGTCGTGCAGTCCATCTCCTTCCCGCAGACACAGCCGGGCGACAATTCCCTGAGAATCGAGTCCTCGCTCGATCAGAATCTCGTCACCCCTAAGAGCTATTCCTGGAGCGCAACCTTCGAACGCCAGATGGCCAGGAATACGATGATCCAGATCAGCTATCTCGGGCGCGCGGGACGTCATCTGCTGGCGCAGCGTGACATCATGCAGCCCATCGACTTAGTGGATCCCCAATCCAAAATGGACTGGTACACGGCCGGGACCATGCTGGCCAAGCAAAGAAGTCAAGGAGTGGCGACCAGTTCCATCGCGACCATTCCATATTTCGAGAACCTGTTTCCAGGAGCGGCTGGCAACCTTGGATATGCTTCAACGCTGACATCGACTCAGGCCATCTACCAGTTGATCAACGATGTCGGTGGCGACTACACGACCACGCAGGCGATCATTGACAGCATCTCGGTCCTGGGGGCAAATGCCTTCTACCAACCCCAGTATGGAGCTCTGAGTGCATGGGGCAGCATCGGCAATTCCAACTACCATGGACTTGCGGCTTCGTACAAGATTCGCACTAAAAGCCTGACTGCGGATTTCAACTACACGTGGTCCCACTCGCTGGATGATTCTTCCGGTCTGCAAACCGGTGGCGGATACAACGGAGAGTCTTTCATCCTCAATCCCTTCCGGCAGCATGACATGTATTCCAACTCCGACTTCGACTCAAGGCACCAGATCAACGTCAATACCGTTTGGCAACTTCCGTTTGGCAGCGGGAAGTCCCTGCTGGCAAATACTGGCAAAGTGGCGAACGGCATCATCGGTGGCTGGCAGTTGACCGGCATCTTCCGTTTCAACACCGGCATGCCTGTCGGCTTCTACAACGGCACTACCGGCGTCTTCGACGACGCCCGATGGGCCACGAACTGGGAAGTCCAGAGCAACGCAACTCGTACCGCCGACTTCAACGCATGCCCAACCAGGGATCCGATGGGCACACCGAAGTTGTTCGGCTGCAATACGACATACGCATTCCAGCACTTCCGCAATGCCTACCCCGGAGAAACCGGCGAGCGCAACGTCTTCCGCGTGCCTGGATACATTGTTCTGGACATGGGCATCGGGAAAACATTCCACCTCAACGGGCTCTCGGCCAGAATTCCCGAAAGTCACGAACTGCAGTTCCGCTGGGAAGTGTTTAACGTAAGCAACACGCAGAAGATGGGCGCGTTCGATTCCAGCCGTAGCGGATTCGGGGTTCCTTTAGATCCAAATCTGAACCAGCCGCCTAGTAACTTCTCCAACTTCATCAGTATTCAAGGCCAGCCGCGGGTCATGCAGATCACCGCGCGCTACTCGTTCTAGCTGGCGCGGAGTTTGCTCGAGGGGGGGCGGAGAAATCCGCCCCTTCCTTTTCTACATTTCTCAGGCAGCTAATGACGACGAGCGCCCTGTAATTCATGCGGCCGGCACCATGAGAGAGGCGGCCTAGTTGTGCAGAGAAGCAGAGTGCATTCGAAAAAAATGCCCGGGAACTTTACCCCAGCGGCGAGTCGCTCATCCGGAACCGCGTTCGCACGTGTTCAGAAATCAACTCAATGGCTGGCCGGTTCTTGACAGGGTCCGCCTGCGCCAGGTATTTCATGGCCTCCACCAGCAGGCGTTGTCCGTCGACGTATCGAGGATCAGAAGTGCGTTCCCGGCGTTTGTTTCCCAGCTTAGGAGGGACAGTAATCGTAAAAACCTTGGCCATGAATAGACCCTACAGATGGTCCGGTCAGTATATCGTCCGCTGTGTAAAACCCGGAACTATTTCTTCCCCTTTGTTTTCAATGTCTTAACCTCGAGGCGAAAGGGTTTGTGTCTTGCTCGTTGTCTTCAGCTTGAAAACATCGTTGTCGATCTTCTCGTTCAACTTGATGGACGAATACTTACAGAGCCGGTAATCGCCCTGCGGGGTGAAAAATTCCTGCTGCACTGAGACGCCCTTGTCGGGATCGATCCACAAAATCATCCGGTTGTAGTTCCTTCGCACTCTCTCCGACTTCGGCGTCAATTCCAACTTCGCCGCGCTAACGCCGTTTACCGTCTCGGTCCCCTGAAACTTCACATCGAACGCTTTTTGCAAATCCTGCCCGCTGCCTCCGAAGCCCAGCACCACATAGCTCTCCAGATCGGCGCGGTCTTTCCCCAAATCGTAGACCGTCACCTGATCTGGTTTGGGTTGATACATGCGAATCTTGCCGTCACTGAACAGGACGTACTTTGGTTCCGGCTTCAGTGTTGAGGGGCTGGTTCCGGCCTTCTTGATGTCCGCCATCATTTCGATCTCTTTGCCGACACGCCGGTAGTAGATGGCTCCGGTTTGGATGTCAACGATCTCGTCGATCACCCGCTGGTAGTTGTCCCACTCGAACTCAGCTTGCGCGGAGCGAAAACTGGCCGAGACGGCGTCCATCTTCTTGAGAATGGTCTCCAGCGTCACTTGTTCATCATTTTTCTGGGGAGCACCCCCGGCGGCGGGACGAAAACTGCAGTCGAAGCTGGGCGCCATCGCGGCCATATGGTCTGGCGCGCTCGTCCATGAAATAGAGAATGCACCGCTGACGATCGCCACTGGAAGGATGAGGGAGCGAAGTTTCATTCGGAGGTCCAATCGTGCCCGGGCCGCGCGCTCTGTTACTCCCGTCTGGCTACAACCCGGTAGCTCTGTACTTTGCCATTATGGTCCGATACAGCTTCGTAACTGCTGATCGAAACCGCGCCCGATATCGGCTCGAGAATGAACAGCAACTGCTCTCGCACCGACCGGTCGTCGCCCGCTGAAACAGCGCTGGCCGGGACCTGATAAATCAGCCGCCCCTCCGTGTCCGAAGTGACTACTACCTCAGTCGGATGCGGATTGCGCGCGACAGGTTTGTCATTGAAGTTGATCACGCGCGGCGAGAAAAAAATGAAGATCAGGATCAGCGTGACCATGATGTCGTAATGCAGGGTGCCTCGCTCGTGCTGCCACAGAATGTACGAGCGAATTGTTCGCCAGATGGCGTTCATGGGCAAAGAATCGCCGGGCATTGCCGTCGTGAGTTCTGCTCTCTGCAAGTCTAGTGACCAGTCCTTCCCTTGGCAATCCCGTCGCGGCAGACGCTGAGGTCGCAGCTACGAGCTATGAGCTCGAGCTAGTGACTGGTAGCTCCAAGCTCGAGTCTCGTAGCTCGTAGCTCAAAACTTCTTCGGCGTGATCTTGTCGGCGCCTATGTACGGACGCAGCGCATCCGGAATGACCACGCTCCCGTCGGCTTGCTGATAATTCTCCACAATCGCAACCCAGGTCCGTCCGACGGCCAGCCCGCTGCCGTTCAGTGTATGTACAAATTCCGTCTTATTCTTGCCCTCTGGACGGAACCGTATGTTGGCCCGGCGCGCCTGATACGCCTCGTAATTCGAGCACGACGAAATCTCGCGATACAGTTGCTGCCCCGGCAGCCAGACTTCAATATCGTATGTCTTCGCCGATGACGGGCCCATGTCGCCCGTGCACAGCGCCACTGTTCGGTAATGGAGTCCCAGCTTCTGCAAAACTTCTTCAGCATTCCGCGTGAGCTTCTCGTGCTCTTCGTAGGAGTGCTCTGGATGCGCGAACTTCACGAGTTCCACTTTCTGAAACTGGTGCTGCCGGATGATGCCGCGCACATCCTTCCCATACGAGCCTGCTTCGCTGCGGAAACACGGTGTGTAGGCGGTAAGCGAAATCGGCAGGCGGGACTGATCGAGCACCTCGTCGCGATACAGATTCGTGACCGGCACCTCGGCCGTCGGAATCAGCCAGAGGTCTTTTTCTCCGTGCGGCACGCGAAACGAATCTGCGGCGAATTTTGGCAGCTGCCCCGTGCCATACATCGAGTCGGAATTCACCAGATACGGTGGAAGAACCTCGGTGTACCCGTGCTCGCGCGTATGCAGATCGAGCATGAAATTCGCGAGCGCCCGCTCAAGCTTCGCGCCCAGGTCCCAGTACACCGCGAAGCGCGCCCCAGTCAGCTTCACAGCGCGTTCCAGATCGAGAATCCCGAGATCGGAACCCAGATCCCAATGCGGCTTCGGGGCGAAATCAAACTTCGGCGGCGCGCCCCAGCGCCGGACTTCCACGTTGTCGTCAGCGCTGTGCCCAACCGGCACGCTCACGTGCGGCAGGTTGGGGATGCCTGCGAGAATATCCCGCAGCCGCGCGTCCAGATCGGAAGCAGTTTTTTCCAGCTCAGAAATCTGCTCACGAAGTTCCTTCGTCTGAGCCATGGCCGCACTGGCGTCCTGCCCGCTTTTCTTCAGCTTGGCAATTTCTTCGGACGCCTTGTTACGCTGCGCCTTGCTGGTCTCAGCCTCGGTAATGGCCTGCCGCCGCCGCGTATCCACCTCGCGGAAGTCCTTGAGCACCACAGCCGGATCCATGCCGCGCTGGCGCAACTTCTCCTCGACCAATGGCAGGTTTTCACGTACGAAATTCAGATCGAGCATGGGAATTTAATACTGTATCGGAAACGAGGCGAAGAATGCACGCGGGCCACTTCATAAACCACGAAGGCCACGAAGGTACACGAAGGGAAACCACCGTTCGCTGCCTTCGTGCTTCTTGGTGTCCTCAGTGGTTTATGTTTTTTCCGACCTGGCGCACAAACGCTTGCTTGATCGACCAATCAGTGGAATGATCTCAACCAGAGGTGCTCCATGGCCGAGAAACGCCATCCCGGCATCACCATGCACAAGCTTTCCTTCGGCGGCGGATTTGTTGGCCTGCTCTTCGCCGCTGGCAGCGCCTTGATTTTTGTCCTGGGATTCCCCACTCTCTGGTATTTCGTTGCCCTTGCTTTCGCCTTGGGAGCCGGAATTGCGGTTTTTCTAAGGCTCAGCAGCAACCGCCGCGCGGACCGCAACAAACCTCTCTCCATCCTGGCAGGCGCCGAGAATACGGACCGCCGCACTGTTCCGCGACAGAAATGGCAGAAGTTGTTCCAGGTTTCGGCCGAAGGCTTCACCGCCTAAATCGTAGGGCGAGCCGGAAAGAATGCCGAGGATCAGCCTAAGACCTGACCTCGCCCAATCCATTTCCCATACGCATTCCGCACGGTACAATCATCCGATCTTATGCCCTTGCCTAATGGAACTCGGCTGGGACCGTATGAGATCGTCGCCCCCATCGGCGCGGGTGGCATGGGCGAGGTCTACAAAGCTCGCGACACGCGGCTGAATCGCACGGTCGCCATCAAGGTTTCCAACGAACAATTCTCTGAGCGCTTTGAGCGCGAAGCGCACGCCGTCGCCGCCCTGAACCATTCCAACGTATGCACCTTGCATGACGTCGGGCCGAACTATCTGGTAATGGAGTACATCGAGGGTGCGCCTCTCACGGGACCATTGCCCCTCCACCAGGCGCTAGCCTATGCGGCACAGATTTGCGATGCACTCGACGCCGCGCATAAGAAGGGCATCACTCACCGGGACTTGAAACCCGCGAATATCCTAGTCACGAAAACCGGAGTAAAGCTGCTCGACTTCGGACTCGCCAAAATCGGACACGGCAACAACCCTCCGAGCGATGCCACTCTCACCATGGCGCTCACCGGCAAGAACGAAATCGTGGGCACGCTCTACTACATGTCACCTGAGCAGTTACAGGCGCAAGCCACGGGGCAGGAAATCGACGCCCGCAGCGACATCTTCTCCTTCGGATTGGTGCTTTACGAAATGCTCACCGGCAAGCGCGCCTTTGATGGCTCCTCACCTGCCACGGTGATCGCCGCCATCATGGAGCGTCCCGCGCCATCGATCGGCGAGGTGGCCCCACCTGCTCTCGATCGAGTCCTGAAGCGCTGTTTAGAGAAGGATCCCGACAACCGCTGGCAGAGTGTCCGCGATCTGAAGACCGAATTGGAGTGGATTGCCCAAGGTTCTGACGATCCGGTCAAGACACCGCCCATAATCGCGCGTCGCCAGCCCCTGCTCTGGATTGCCATAGGCGTGCTCGCCCTCATAGCCGTAATAGCGTCGTGGCTTGCCTATCGCGCCACGCGCCCGCCAGAACTGAAACCCCTGGTGCGGCTGGAAGTGGATCTTGGCCGCGACATTTATCTAAACGCATTGGGCGGCTCCGACATCGTTCTTTCGCCCGACGGCACACGTATCGCGTACCTTTCCGGGAACCACCTTTTCACGCGCAAGCTCGACCAAGCACCCGCCACCGAACTGGCGATCACGGCAGGCGCGACCAGCCCTTTCTTTTCCCCCGATGGTCAATGGATTGGGTTTGTCGCGGGGGGAAAGCTGAGAAAGA
>Ga0209698_10007041_pt1 | contig 11856 bp, 12 predicted proteins | sample LitLauG_LLR_2012_FD_187203 | JGI IMG/M metagenome (GOLD analysis project Ga0209698, IMG submission 187203) | Freshwater sediment microbial communities from Pennsylvania, USA - Little Laurel Run_MetaG_LLR_2012 (SPAdes) (version 2) | ecosystem: Environmental > Aquatic > Freshwater > Creek >... | reverse complement strand
CCCTCGAGGGCAGCGGCGTGCCGATCGTGGCCGATGGCGGCGTGCGCTATTCGGGCGACGTGGCCAAGGCGCTGGCCGCCGGTGCCTCGACGGTGATGATGGGCAGCATCTTCGCCGGCACCGAGGAGGCGCCGGGCGAACTGGTGCTGTACGAGGGGCGCTCGTACAAGACCTATCGCGGCATGGGGAGCCTGGGGGCCATGAAGCGCGGCGCCGCCGATCGCTATTTCCAGGACAACGAGGCCAACGTCGACAAGCTGGTTCCCGAAGGCATCGAGGGCATGGTGCCGTTCAAGGGCAGCATCGTGCAGATCGTGTTCCAGCTCGCTGGCGGCGTGCGCTCGAGCATGGGCTATTGCGGCTGCCGCACCATCGACGAAATGCGCAGCCGCGCCGAGTTCGTCGAGATCACCAACGCGGGCATGCGCGAGTCGCACGTGCACGACGTGCGCATCACCAAAGAGGCGCCGAATTACCGGGTGGAGTAGCGCAGGATGCCAGCGGCACGGCGCGCAATCGAATCCGCAAGTCCCCCTCTCGCGCACGGCGTGACAGGGTTGGCGTGAGGCTGGCCGCAAGCAAATGACCCACGACCGCATCCTCATTCTCGATTTCGGCTCGCAGCTCACGCAGTTGATCGCCCGCCGGGTGCGCGAGGCGGCCGTCTACTGCGAGATCCACCCCTGCGACTGGCCGGCGGACGCCATCCGCCGCTTCGCGCCCAAGGGCATCATCCTGTCGGGCAGCCACCAGTCGGCCTACGAGCAAAGCACCGACCACGCACCCGATATCGTGTTCGAGCTGGGCGTGCCGGTGCTGGGCATCTGCTACGGCATGCAGACCATGGCCCAGCAGCTCGGCGGCAAGGTGGTGCTCGGGGCCAAGCGCGAGTTCGGTTTTGCCCAGGTGCGCGCGCGCGGCCACACCCGCCTGCTGCAGGGCCTGCAGGATGCGGTGGGACCGGGCGGTGAAGGGCTGCTCGACGTCTGGATGAGCCACGGCGACAAGGTCGAGGCGATGCCGCCCGGATTCACGCTGATGGCGTCCACCGACACCTGTCCGATCGCCGGCATGGCCGACGAGGCGCGGCGGCTGTATGCGGTGCAGTTCCACCTCGAGGTCACGCACACGCAGCAGGGGCGGGCCATCCTGACGCGCTTCGTGCGCGACATCTGCGGCTGCCGCGGCGACTGGAACATGCCCGACTACGTGGCCGAGGCGGTGCAGCGCATCCGCAACCAGGTCGGCAGCGACGAAGTCATCCTGGGCCTGTCGGGCGGGGTCGATTCCTCGGTGGCGGCGGTGCTCATCCACCGCGCGATCGGCCGCCAGCTCACCTGCGTTTTCGTCGACAACGGCCTGCTGCGCCTGGACGAGGCGCGCCAGGTGGTCGACACCTTCGAACGCCACCTGGGCCTGCAGCTCGTGGCCGTGGATGCCGCCGAGCGCTTCCTGGGACGGCTGGCCGGTGTCAGCGATCCGGAGGCCAAGCGCAAGATCATCGGCCGCGAATTCGTCGAGGTGTTCCAGCAGGAGGCGGCGCGCCTGCCGCAGGCGCGCTGGCTGGCGCAGGGCACCATCTACCCCGACGTCATCGAGTCGGCCGGTGCCGCCTCGAAAAAGGCGGTGACGATCAAATCGCACCACAACGTCGGCGGCCTGCCCGACACGCTGCACTTGAAATTGCTCGAACCGTTGCGCGAGCTCTTCAAGGACGAAGTGCGAGCCTTGGGCCTGGCCCTGGGCCTGCCGCCCGAGATGGTGCACCGCCATCCCTTCCCCGGGCCCGGCCTGGGCGTGCGCATCCTGGGCGAGGTCAAACGCGAATACGCCGACCTGCTGCGCCGTGCCGATGCGATTTTCATCGAGGAGCTGCGCCGCAGCGGCTGGTACGAGCGCACCAGCCAGGCCTTTGCGGTGTTCCTGCCCGTGCGCAGCGTCGGCGTGATGGGCGACGGGCGCACCTACGAATGGGTCGTGGCCCTGCGGGCGGTGCAGACGCAGGACTTCATGACCGCCCACTGGGCGCCGCTGCCGCACGAGTTGCTGGCGCTGGTCTCCAACCGCATCATCAACGAGGTGCGCGGGATCAATCGGGTCGTGTACGACATTTCGGGAAAGCCGCCGGCGACCATCGAGTGGGAGTGAAGGCCAAAGTGGAGCTCTCATACTGAGCGGCGACCGTGGCCACCACTTTGGCGCGGCACGCGGACGGGCGAGCGCTGTCTGCGCCGGTCCAATAATTCCGCAGTGGCGCACTTGCGGTCACCACTGCCGCACACTCAGAACAGAAACGTGTATCCGGCCGAAAGCAGGACGACGTTGCCGCGCCAGGGAGGAATCTGGGTCGTGTTGGATTGGCCGACGTTGAGATAGTCTTCGACCTCCAGGCGCAGACCGCTGAGGGATCCGTACTGGGTCGTGATTCCAAGGCCGAGAACGGCACCGGTGTTGTGAACCGTCTGTGACGCGCTGAAGCTGCCGCCGGAGATGTTGTCGAAGCTCGATGCGTAGAGGTTCGTCCAAGCCTCGTACGCTCCCGCCTTGCCAAAGTAGCGCAGGCCTGCGTTGTCGAATCCGAGCAGCAGGGCCTCGTAAAATGCGTAAGCATCCGCGGTGCCGGAGTCGCTGACCGAAAAGCTGCCGGCCGTGTTGTTGCTGTCGACCGACCATCCCACCGATCCGAGCGAGGCAAGGCCGAGCTCCAGGCCGATATTGGGCGTGAACCATGCGCCGCCGTAGAGGCGCGCGCCCAGGCTGGTCCGGTCCTGGCTGCCGGAGGACGCGATGTAATCGCCCGGCGACAGCGTGGTCGTGGATGCGTACGCGCTGTTGAGCCAGCCGGCTATCGAATTGCTGTTGTCCGCGAAAATCGATGCACCGATGGATCCGCCGACGAAGTACTGCGGACCCCGATAACCGTAGTCGACATAATCCTGCGCGAGGACCGTCAGCGGAGAAAAACCCAACGCACAAAGCAGCGAATGTCGCACGTGCCGGTGGATCGATTTCATGGCAGCGACTCCTTCAAAAGATAGGGCGCAGCGCGCCGGGGATGTCGGGGGACCGTTCGCTCCGGCCAGGCTGCGCGAAATTACGGCACCGACGCAATTGCCGAAACGCGCACTGCACGTACGCGTTTCACTTAGGGGATTGCCTCGATGCCGGGTGATGCGCGGCGCATTTACACAATCTTTCACAATATTGCGGCAATTGATTGGTTGCGATGGTGTCTTATCAAACAGATAAGCGCGCCAACCGTCGCCGCACGGACGCGTCAACATTGCCTGCTGCGGCACTTGCTATCAAAGGGGAGCACCCTCATGAACACGATGATCCAAAGCGCGACGACGCCGCGCACGCGCCCGGCGCCCTCCAAGGCGGCCGCAATGACTGCAGCCCTGCTCATGGCCTGCATCGCCGGCGGCGCGCAGGCGCACGGCCAGGGCGGTGGGCATGAAGGCGCCAGCGGCGGGCATGGCGGCTTCGCCGGTGGCCACGCCGCCGACGGCGGCGGCAACGGGGGCTATCGCGGTGGCCAAGGCGGATATGGCGGGGGGTACGGCTCTGGCCATGGCGGATACGGCGGCTGGCAGGCTGGCGGCGCGATCGGGCGCGGTGACGGTGGCTGGCGCGGCGGTGACCACCACTGGCACGGCGATGGCGATTGGGGACGCGGATGGCGCGGCGATTGGCGCGGTGGTGGTGGCTGGTCCGGATACGCGTACGGACCACCGTACGTCTCGTACGACCCATACGGCTATCCGGCAGACGATGATGTCGGTGCCATCGACTACCCACCGGGCCCGGCGGCCTACGGCGCCCCGCCACCGGCACGGGTCTGGTACTACTGCCCTCCCGCCAGGGCCTATTACCCGTACCTACGGGCGTGTCCCGGGGGCTGGCAACCGGTTGTGCCCGCGCCATGACACACCTCAGTGGATCATGGCCGCCAATTCAAACCTATGCCATTTGATCCGGCGCAGCGCAACGGCATACTCGAAAGGCTGATCGGGTCCATTGGGAAAACAACCATGGCGGTGAGATCAAAACCCTCAACGCGGTAAAGCTGAAACGGCCCCAGGCCCTGGCGGACAAGGACAGGCCGGCGTTTGCCTATGACGACCCCAAGCGCGAGCACCTGATGCGGACCGGCACGGTCGTGCCGCTACCGCGCCGCTTCTGGTGATGGACAGGTACGCGCTCTCCTAGCAAACGGACGATGGCGCGGCAGCGGCGCAATACGTCGATGCGCTCTTCCAGAACGTGCGCTGGGACAGGCTTGCGCAGCGTCCTGCGCAAGCCCGGCGTTTTGCTGGCGCGGCGACCTTTTGGGACGGCACGCAAGGCATCAATGCCGTCGCGTCGCGCCCGATCCTCGTCCAGGATGCTGCGGGCCCGGTGACGAATATGAATCAAACGCGCTTGTGCTTGGACTTTGCCGCCGGGCTGCCGCAAAAGATGCGGGAATGGGCCCGGCGCGGCATCGCATGCCGTCTCATGGATGGTCGCAAGGATGCGGTAGGTCGTAGTGACCAGGCGGTCAGCACCGTTGCGGTAAACACCGCTTGCCCAGCGCGTCCAGTCGGGAGCGATTTTCCGGGCATGCTTGACACAATGGTAAGTGTCGGCTTACAGTAAGTCATGGCTAACAGAAAGTCCGCTTGTGCGAGCTTGTCGGCCCTCGGCGACCCGACGCGACGCGAAATCTTTGAGCGCGTCGCGCAGAAGCCGCGGGCGGTCGGCGATCTTGCGCGTGGCCTGCCGGTAAGCCGCCCGGCCGTGTCGCAACACCTGAAAGTGCTCAAGGAGGCCGGCCTGGTCCGGGAAGTCGCGGACGGTACGCGGCGCATCTATTACATCGATCCGCGAGGAGTAGGAGCCATGCGGGATTGGCTGGATCAGCATTGGCGCGGTGCGCTTGCCGCGTTTCAGACGTTTGCCAACGAACAAATCGACAAGGAGTAGCCCCCATGAGCATCGCACCCGTCAAATGCAGCGTTGATGTGAAGGTTTCGTCGGAACGCGCCTTCGAGATTTTTGCCCAGAACATGGGCGCCTGGTGGCCTCGCGGCAAGACGCCCGCGGCCAATCCGCACACGGCCTTGGTGGTGGAACCGAAGAAGGACGGCCGCTGGTTCGAACGCGATGCCGAGGGCCAGGAAACGCAATGGGGCAGGGTCCTTGCGTGGGAACCCCCGCGTCGCCTGCTGCTGGGCTGGCAACTCGACCACAGCTTCCGCTACGACCCTGAGCTGCTGATGGAGGTGGAAATCGTCTTCGAGGCGCTTGCCGGTGGTGGCACGCGGGTGAGTCTGGAACACCGCGATCTGGAGCGTCTGGGTGCGCGCGCCGAGGAGTTCGCAGGCAAGGTGCGCTCAGGCTGGCCGGAGCGCATGGGGAACTTCTCCCAGCACGCCGACAACCAGGCCTGAGGTCGCGCCATGTCTTCCTTCATCGTCCACACCATACCCGGCAGCCCGGCGGCCCGCGCCGTGATGGCCGCGTTGATCGCAAAAGGCGCCTCGTTTCGCGTGGCCGGCTTGAAGCCGGGCGAGCACAAGCGGGCGCCGCACCTGTCGCGGCATCCGTTCGGCAAGATGCCGGTGCTGGAGCACGGTGACTTCACCTTGTACGAGACGCAGGCCATCCTGAGATACCTGGATCGGATCCTGCCCGCGCCGCCCTTGATCCCCGACGAGCCGCGGCAGCGGGCGCGCATGGACCAGATCATGGGAATCTCCGATTGGTACCTGTTCCAGGGCGTGGATGCGGTGATCGGGTTTCATCGCATCGTGGGGCCACGGCTCATGGGATCCACGCCCGACGAGGCGGCTATCGCGGCAGCCATGCCCCTGGCGCATGCGGTATTCGCAGAACTGTCCCGTCTGCTGGGCAACAAGCCCTATCTGGCATCGCCGCACTTGAGTATTGCCGATCTCATGGTCGCACCGCACATGGACTTTCTCGCACAAACGCCCGAATGGAGCGTCTTGACGCAACAGCGTTCCAATCTCATCGATTGGTTCGCCCGCATGAATGCGCTCGAATGCATGCAATTGACGACCTGGGAGGCCGTTACGCAGCTTGCCAAGGCGGCGTAAGCTTTGTTCGCGGATATTCCTACAGGAGCGGTGACATGACCCTGTCTTGCGTGCTGCGCGTCGTGCTGTCGTTGCTGGCCGTGGCAAGCGGCTTGGCCGCCGGTGCGGCGCAAACGCCCGCCGTCACGACGACGAATATCGTGCTGGTACACGGCGCGCTGACCGACGGATCGTCGTGGCGGGGTGTGTATGACATCCTGACCCGGGATGGATTCCACGTCCGCGTGGTCCAACAGCCTCTGACCAGTCTTGCCGACGATGTCGCGGCAACCAAACGCGTGATCGACCAGCTCCAAGCCCCGGTCGTGCTGGTCGGCCACAGTTATGGCGGCACGATCATCACGGTGGCCGGCGCCGATCCCAAGGTAAAGGCGCTGGTCTATGTCGCCGCCCTGCAGCCCGATGTGGGCGAGACGACGAATCAACTGGCATCCTCAAAGCCGGGAAAAGTGCCCAGCAGCGATCTGCTGGCCAGCCCCGACGGGTTCGTGTCCTTCGACCCGGCAAGATTTCCCGCCGATGTCGCGGCCGATGTCCCGCTGGCGCAGGCGCGCTTTCTGGCGCAGGCGCAAATGCCGGTCGCCGCGGCCGCGTTCGACGCGCCGGTGACCGTGGCTGCCTGGCACGAAAAGGCCAGCTACGGCGTCATCGCAACGGACGATCTCGAACTCAGCTCTGCGCTTGCGCACTGGATGTATGAACGCTCGGGAAGCACGGTGACGGAAATCAAGGGAAGCCATCTGGCCTACGTTGCCAAGCCTCGAGCAGTCGCCCGCGTTATTGAAGCGGCCGCCCGTGCTGTCCATTGAAAATGTCGCCGAGCATGTCTGCAACCGCGCGCTGTGCGGCGTCGACCGCGCCGGCAAGGTAGCCGGGCTCGGATGCACTGGTTTCGCTCGCCGCAAGTGCAAGCCGCTCGCGCCACGGAGGGGCAAGCCAAGGGACGGGGCGCGCATCGATGTGGCTTGCAGCGCCGCGGTCTCGATCGGTTGCGGTCAGCGCGTCGGCCGTCCAGTCCTTGAAGAGTGTCGCACTCGGCGCTAGCGCCTTGGGTCCGAAGATGCGCCCGAGTTGGACCAGGCAGGCTTGTTCCAAGGCCTTCGGCCCATGGATGGCGCGCTGGTCCGCGCCGACCCCGAGAAAGCCGAACAAGGCAGCCCTGCCCGACGCCGTCGAGGCATCATGCATTTCCGCCAAGGGCCCGACCAGACTTTGTGCAGTACCCGAAAGACCAGCATCACGCCAGAAGGCGTGATCGAACAGCGCGACGAATTTGGCGGTCGGGGCCATCCAGGTTGGTGTTTCGCGCCAAAGCCGGGCCGTTGCAGGATCCAGGTTCGGCGAGAAGGAGATGGTCGCTTCGAGCAGCCGGGGCGGCACGGCGAGTATCGCTTTGCGGGCGGTGAAGATCTCGGCTGGCGCGCTGCCGCGCGTGACACGCAGCGCGACGCCGGCGCTGGTCAAGGCAAGTTCGCTTACACGCGTCCCGAGCAGGATTTTTTCCCGGGGCAGGTCGCGGGCAAGCGCCTGCACCAGCACGCCCGTGCCGCCGACCAGTCGCATGGACGCCGGATCGCCCCCCGTTGCTCGATACCGCAGCGGAGCCTCGCGGGACATCCGCTCGAACATCACGTCGCCGTCGCTGGCCTGGCAGAAGGCGGCCAGGCCCAGTTCCGCGACCAGCGTCTGCATCGCGGGTTGCGCGCGGGGCCAGAACCACGACGGACCCAGATCAAAGCCGTCCTCGCAGGGCTGCCCGGTAGCGTCGACCGTCAGGATGCGGCCGCCCAGGCGGTCGCGCGCCTCGAAAAGCACAAAATCGATGCCGGCCTCGTTCAAGCCGCGGGCGGCGCGAAGGCCAGCCAGACCGCCGCCAACAATTGCCACGGTGGTTTGCGTCACCCTGAACACCTTGGCAGTACCGACTGCGGGCGGTCGGTTCCGCTGCAACCGCGCTGAATATAAGCCGCACTGCCCTGCTGCCACAGCGAAAGCTCGCACGGCCTTTGGGCGATTCGCCGCAAAACTCTGGTGTGTGCGCACGGTAGTGGCGCCCCTGCACGAGCCAAGTTCATGCCCGCGATTGCGCCAACGTGTTCATGGGGCAGACCGTCGCGTGCAGCAGGGGCGCCAACTTGTACCAGACCCGTGTCCCGTCGGGACCCGCCCGAAGGTGCACGGGCGGGCCGGCGGGCAGGCGCAACCAGCTCCAACGGTCTAGGCACGCCGTACCGTGCGTGCAGCTTCCATCCAGGACCAGTAGTTCCAGGCCGTCGGGGTTTGCCAACGTGACCTCGGTGCCGTCGCGCCATTGTTCGACCATCACGCGCTCGTCCATCCCGGCGAACAGCAGGGACGATGACGCGACGCCGGGCGGTAGTGCGGTTGCCGCCGCCCGCCCTTCGCCCGGGCGGCGGATCACGCGGGCTCGGTCATCACTGCGGAATTGCCAAAGCTTTACGAAGATGACGCATCCATCCCGGCTACCGGGGGCATGCGCCGTCCCCGGCGGGTTGCGGACGTACGTTCCTGGCGCAAAGTCGCCGGTCTCGTCCTGGAACGTGCCCTCCAGCACGATAAATTCCTCGCCTCCGGGGTGGTCGTGGCGCGCGAAATGGCTGCCTGGCGCGTAGCGCACGATCGAGGTTGCGCGCGCCTTCTCCGCTCCCACACGAAAAAGCATCCGGCGTTCGACGCCGCTCGCCGGGCTCGGAGCCCAGTCCATCCTGGCGGCGTGGATCAGCGTTGGGGCGCCTAGGTCGTCATTGAGGTGCATGGCACGAAACTCCGTTGTCGGCGCGGCCAGCGCCCGGCCCCATGGGAGCGCCGGCAGGTTGATCACCGGCGCTGCTGCGCGCGCATGGCGCACGCACGCCGCGCAATAGCGGATCGCTGCGGCAATCATAACCGTGCCAAATGTCCATTCCTCCGAGCGGAAATGAATGGGCCTGCGTCAATCCTCGATCAGATCTCGGCAATCATGGATATGCCCAGCAGGCCCCAGAGGCTGCCGCACGGCCAGGGCAATGGCGCCCGCACCGCGCTCGCCGGCACAGGGTTGCCGGACCTGTCGAAGCTTTTGTTCCGGCCAGATGGATTACACCGGTAAGGCAATAGGGCGTTCGATTGCTCTGCCATAATGGCGCGCTGTTTGACGCCATTGTCCAGATTAAAAACACCCGCTAGGCGGCGGCCGTACCCCGGCGAATCTACTGCTTGTCCTGCAGCAGCGCGATGCGTACGGGAGCAGGCACGGCGCAGTACCCAACCATGAAATCCTCCTGCCGAATTCGAGCTGGCCTGGCCGCCGCAAGCGCGCTGGGCGCCTGCGTGCTCGCCGGTTCCGCGCAGGCCGACGACTTGATCCGCGCCGCCAACAACCAGCAGTCCCTCACGCTGGGGCTGGCGCACGTCCATGAGGGCGAGCAGGCGCGCGACAATGCCAACGTGGTGGTCTTGAACGAGGAATCCGGGCCACAGTTGCAGCTGGGCTACGGCTCCACGCGCACGCGCACGCTGTTCGGCGTGCCGGGTTTTTATACCGACCTGCGCCTGTTGCTGGGCCTGGGAACTCTTGCCTACGCCGGCCCGTCCTACGCGGCCAATACCGGTGTGGCCGGCCCCAATGGCGGCAATTTCAACCACGCCAGCGAGACCGTGCGCCTGCGCGTGGGCCGCAGCCTGGAGCTGGGCGACGCTGGCCATATTGCCTTGACCCCCTACCTGGGTCTGGGCCAGCAAGCCTGGATGAGCAGCGCGTCGAGCCAGACCCGGGCCACTGTGTATGGCCACTACTCGGGCGAACTGGGCCTGCTGGCACAGGCGGCGGTGACGCACCAGATCGTGCTGGGCGTCGATGCCAGCGCGGCGCGCGAATTCGCCGCGATACAGGTCGACCGGCAATTCATGACCTGGCCGCACCGGGGTACGGGAACCTCGTTCGGCCTGTACCTGGACAATCGCACCTACTCGGATTGGCATCAGCGCCTGGAAATCCGCCAGGACAACCTGCACTATGGCGAACCGGCGACGGTCGCCAATGTCTTCGAACCACGGCGCTCCTCGGGGCTGGCCGTGCAGCTCACCTTCGGCACTGAGCTCGATCTGTACAAGGGGCTGTTTTACTAGCCGCCGGCCGGGCGGACTGTCGCTGCCCGACAGAACGGGCAAATGACCTTAGTTCCTTATGGTTATTTGCCCATCGCCAAATGACGCAGCGCGGTAAAATAGCGCTGAAAGGGGGTCGCCATGAACCCGAACCGCGAATCGAGCCCGCCGGGCGATCTCAAGCGCCTGCTGCAGGCTGTCAGCTTTGCCGCCGAAAAGCATCGCCTGCAGCGTCGCAAGGATCGCGATGCCAGCCCCTATATCAACCACCCCATCGCGCTTGCCTCCTTGCTGACCACCGTGGGCGGGGTCGATGACGTGGTCGTGCTCCAGGCCGCCTTGCTGCACGACACGGTCGAAGACACCGACACCAGCTACGAGGAATTGACCCAGCACTTCGGCCGCCGGGTGGCCGATGTCGTGATGGAAGTCACCGACGACAAGAACCTGGAAAAGTCGCGCCGCAAGGCCCTGCAGATCGAGCATGCGCCCGGCGCCAGCGTCGAGGCGGCGCTGGTCAAGCTGGCCGACAAGATCTGCAACCTGCGCGACATCGTCAATGCCCCGCCCGACCGCTGGAGTGTCGAGCGGCGGCTGGAGTATTTCGATTGGGCGCGCCAGGTGGTCGATGGCCTGCCGCGGGTCAATGAGGCCCTGCTGGCGGCCTTCAACGAGGTCTACGCCCAGCGGCCCGTGCTGGCGGAGTCGGCATGAGTGCACAAGCCGGTGCGGCGGCTGCCGGTAATTTCGCGATCGGCGGTACGCGCCTGGTGCATCGCCTGGGATTTGGCGCCATGCGCATCACCGGACCCGGCGTCTGGGGCGAACCGGCCGACCGCAGCCAGGCGCTGCTTACGGTGCGGCGCCTGCCCGAATTGGGCGTCGATTTCATCGACACCGCCGATTCCTACGGCCCGGATGTCTCCGAACGGCTGATCCGCGAGGCACTGCATCCCTATGGCGACTTGTTCATCGCCACCAAGGGCGGCCTGAAACGGCCCGGGCCCAATGTCTGGATCCCCGATGGCCGCCCCGAATACCTGATCGCCCAGGCACGGCGCAGTTGCCAACAGCTCGGTGTCGAGCGGATCGACCTTTGGCAATTGCACCGTATCGATCCCAAGGTGCCGCGCGACGAGCAGTTCGGCGCCATCCGCGCGCTGCTCGACGAAGGCCTGATCGCGCACGCAGGACTGAGCGAGGTCAGTGTCGATGACATCGAGGCGGCGCGCGCGGTTTTTCCGGTGGCGACGGTGCAAAACCGCTACAACCTCGTCGATCGCGGCAGTGAGCCGGTGCTCGATTATTGCGAGCGCCACGCGATCGGCTTCATACCGTGGTTTCCCTTGGCCGCCGGCGCGCTGGTCAAGCCCGGTTCGGTGCTCGAGGCCCTGTCCCGCAAGCACGCCGCCAGCCCGGGCCAGATCGCCTTGGCCTGGCTGCTGCAGCGCAGCCCTGTCATCCTGCCCATACCGGGGACCTCGCGCGTGGGCCACCTGGAGCAAAACGTCGCCGCCGCGGCGATCCGCCTCTCGGCCGAGGACGTGCAGGCGCTGGAGGCTGCGGGAAAAGCGGCCCCGTGAACCCGCCACTGCCCCTGCGCGGCCCTCGGGTACGGGCGACCCAGTTGCGATAGGATCGGCCC
>Ga0209698_10007040_pt1 | contig 11861 bp, 10 predicted proteins | sample LitLauG_LLR_2012_FD_187203 | JGI IMG/M metagenome (GOLD analysis project Ga0209698, IMG submission 187203) | Freshwater sediment microbial communities from Pennsylvania, USA - Little Laurel Run_MetaG_LLR_2012 (SPAdes) (version 2) | ecosystem: Environmental > Aquatic > Freshwater > Creek >... | reverse complement strand
TGTGAGGTTCATCCGCAGCGTAGCGGGCGGAGTGCACTCCCGGAGCACCGTGCAGCGCGTCGATCTCCAGGCCCGAGTCGTCGGCCAGCACGATTTCGCCGGGGGCAGCAAGGCTGTACTGCTCTGCCTTCTTGCGTGCGTTGTCCTCGAAGGTCAGGCCGTCTTCCGCCACCGGCTGTAAGGTCGCGAAGTCCGGAATAGCAGCGATTTTGATGCCGTGAGCCGCCACGGCGCCCGCGAAATCGCGGAGCTTACCGGCGTTCGAGGTTGCGATGAGGATCTTTCTCATACAGGAAATCTCTAATGAACCCCTGCAGCGAACCCTTACGCGGAGAGCAAGCGCCTTTGCTGAAGCGCCCAAACTATCGCGACTAGCAACGCCAGCAGCGAGATGATGCCCCCCACCAACCGGTCCCACGTGCGGATAAAGTTGACTCGCACCAGGTTGGTGCCCGCCTGCACCGGAACCACGATCTCACCCGTGACGTCCTGCGCCTCTGTGAATACCTTGCGACCGTTCACTTCCACCGCCCATGCAGGATAGTCGAACAATCGCAAGCGCAGCTTCTCAGGACGGAGCACCTCCGCCGAAAAAACCTTCGCCTGCGGGCTCCATTCGACAATCTCAATCCGGGCACGGACTCCGCTTATCACGGTAACGGGTGCTGCGTCTTTGTTGAGTTCGTAGGGATCAACGCCGGCTGGAACGTATTCATCTGTGCCCTCGTAGCCACCGCCCTCGGCAATGGCGTCGTGCATCTCTTCGATGTCGGCCGATGTGTCCCACCAGGGTTGCTGAACCCGGTGCCAGACCGTCCAGACAAGGCCGAGCAGTACCCCGCACAGCACAAGACGTGTTGCCCATCGCCGACAAGCCACCGTCACTAGCAGAGCAAAGGCGACATTCAAGCAGAGCAACCATCGCCAGGGAAGCTGGACAAAGCGCAGTTTCGGCAAATGCTCCCAGAAAACAAATGTGAACGGACACATCAACAGCACAGCAGCACCCGCCCACGCGCTCAACGTCCACCAGAGAACCGGTTTTTCCCTGCGCCAGTTCCGGGACAGGTACATCGCTCCTCCCAACACCAGCATCTCGGCGGCCCCGATCATCGACACCAGCAGGTTGAAATGGTTGTGGTCCGCGTCGTTAATGTTGGTGAAGAGGAAGTTGTCGAGCGGACGGACACCAGGCGCCAGAACTTCCCCAAGATTGACCCACTTTTCCTCGTAGGCAGCGGGAATGAGATAGAAGCCAGCAAGCGCCGCCCCCAGCAAGACGGCCGCCGCCCCATACAAGAGTACCCGCCCATTTCGCCGCCGGATCGCGACCGTCACAACCAACAAGGCCAACGAGTAGTTCACCATCACCGCCGAAGGAGCGTTGGTAAGCCAGGCGGCCGCCACGATCAGGCTCAGAGGCAGGACCATGCGCTGCCCTTCTTCTTCGGCTCGCAGGATGAAAAGAAGCAGCAGCGGCAGGAGGCAGCCGGCAAGCAGTTCGGCCAGAGCGCTGCGCCAGTACACGATCACCAGGTGGTAAGGGTTCACGGCATAGAGAACGGCCGCGAATACCGCATCATTGCGGCTCAGCCAGCGGCGTGCCAGTAGGAACATCGAAAATCCGGAAGCGCTCAGCGCGGTCCAAACATAAGCGCCCGAAACCATCTTCCACGGCAAGAACGCTCCCAGCGCCGCCCCCAGATTCCAGGACGCCGGCGGATAGAACAGGAAACGCGCCTCGCCGTAGCCCCAGTGCGCCAGCGCCGCCCAACGCGGATACACGATGCCTTCTTTCCACTGATGGACGACCTCCATCCAGGAGAAGAGGTGGAATTCGAAATCGTGCCCCGAGGGGTTTCCCAGGAACAAAAACGGTACGACCACCGCGAAAGCAGCCACCGCGATGACCACACCCGGCACGGGGAAGAGGCTAGGCAGGATCCAGGTACTGGCGGGCGGAGCCAGCGACTGCTTCGATTGGAGGCCTTGGTCCAAGTGTGGTGAGTCTCCGGCGAGTATTCTGCCAACACGTAAATGTAACAGTTGTTCGCCGGATTACGGTTCGTGCAACCGGGGTCCGATCCGGTGTACGCACTCCGTAAATAGCGGGGCAGATTGACTCGGCTATACTCACACCCAGCGCTCGGCGCACCGGAGCTTCTATGCACTTTCCGATCCACCCGACAACACTGAAGGCGGTAGTCTTCGTGATGATGGCAAGCAGCGCTTGCCTGGGACAGGGGACTGCAGCGTCCCCGGCTTTGAATGACAAGCCCTTCGCCCCCTTCGAACAGTGGAAGGAACTGGTCCTGAAGGGAGACGCCGATGGGCTGAAAGCCTTGTACAGCACGCATCCGGTCGCACACATTAAGGCCGGCACGAGCGAGTTGGATGCAGCCGGGGAAATCCGCTTCTGGGTAGCGATAAAGGCGAAGAGCATGAAGGCTGAAATCCTGCAGGGCGGCTCGCCGCAGGTGCAGCCCGGCTCCCAACAGGTCCTTTTCCAAGCGGAGATTCAATCCGCAGTTGGCACCAAGGAGCAGACGTTCTACATCACCGAGGGGCAACTCTGGCAACAACAGGATCAACAGTGGCGCATCCTGGTGGTGAAACGAACCGACGCCAGCCGCCTGGAACAGCCGGCCTCCAACCAGAAGAACATCTACCCTGCAGGAGTGGACGCCCGCGCAGAAATCAAAGAAGCCTTGCAGAAGAGCCAGAAGGAGCATAAGCGGGTTCTCGTCGTCTTTGGCGCCAACTGGTGTTACGACTGCCATGTACTCGACCTGGCCTTCACCCGGCCCGACGTCGCTCCGGTGCTCGGACCCAATTTCGAAGTCGTGCACGTCGATATCGGCCAGGGCGACAAGAATCAGGATCTTATGAAGGAGTATGAGGTTCCTATGGACCGCGGGATTCCCGCGATCGCCGTTCTTGATGAGGACGGGAAACTGCTCTACAGCCAGAAGAACGGCGAGTTCGAAAAAGCCCGGGTCCTCGGCCCCGAGGATCTGCTGGCATTCCTCGATAAATGGAAGCCCACAACCTAGACGAGCCCGATTCGTCAGCAGCAGACTGCCCTGAAAAAACGAAGGGCGCAGCGTAGAAACTGCGCCCTCTTTTGTTGCGGGCCGAATCTCATGCGCGCGACGTACTCAGCCCCGCACTGTCAGGACCGGACAATGCGCGTGGCACACCACTTCGTAAGCAATAGCCCAGGGCAGATGGGCCGAGGCCGCAGGCGCCCCTTTGTGCACTCCCATCACGATCAGGTCTGCGCCCTGCGACTCGGCCAGCGTCAGGATCCCTTCCGCCGGAAACTCGAAACGCACCACACACTCCGGATGGCACCAATTCGACGCTTCGGGGGGAACCAGGGCCTCCAGACGGTCGCGAGCGCTGGCCGCTACCGACTCCTGATGCTGCAGGGGCACCAGCGGAATGACGTGGAGCAGGATCAGCCTGGCCTGGTTCTCCTCCGCCAGTGACAGGGCATAGGGCAACGCGCGTAGCGACCCGGCCGAAAAATCCGTCGCGAACAGAATGCACTTGAAGGCCACATCTTCACTTACGGGGACTCTGGGCCCGATGGTCAAGACCGGGCACGAAGCCTGACGAAAGATTTGCTCCGCCCGCGAACCGAGCACGAGTTTTTTCAAACCATGCTTGCCGTGAGTGCCCAGAACGATCAGATCGATGGAATGGCGCTGAACGACATCCTCAAGCACGTTCCAAACGTCACCCCGTTCGAGCACTCCGCTGCTAGCGGTGCCCCGTAGTGGGTCGCGATTCAGGAACTGGGTCAGAAGTTTCTGGGAGTCGTTCCACTCGGCGTCCAGATCGAGGGGGACCGGTTCCATCGGAATGAAAACAGGAGGAGTGGGCGTCACCGCGTGGGCGACGAAGATCTTCGCTCCGTAGTAGCGCGCCAGAGCCTTGACGTAGGGCAGAGCAGCTTCAGACGCACCGGAAAAGTCGGTCGGGAAGAGGACGTTGCTGAAAGAGAGACGGGGGCTGACCTGAATGGTGGGCATGGGGACCTCCCGTGAGGCGCGATGTTCCGAACGCCTACAGATCTACGCTACCCCCGGATGCCTCAACCAGCAGTGACCCAAATCACAACCGGGGGTGTGGAATCTGTGGCAGAGGATCGGTACAGATTCACGGAAAATTCACAATCCTGAAACCGGGATGTAATCCGCGTGTCATAGTCTTCTCGGCAATCGAGGTGGAACAGACCACAGGGAACGCGGTGGGGCCTGCACCAGAGACGGGGTACGGGTTCCCCGGGTTCCCTGATATTCATGGCAACGCATCTTCCGTGAGCGTTCTCTCGCCCAAACAAAATTCCCGCGCCCAACGATACCGGTCGGTCGCTCGCGAAGTTGTCTGCAGATGTCATGCCGACAGACGTGAGCGCTCTGAATCACGCCGTGCGCGGATCGTTTCTCAGTTCGGAGAGTCAAACACAGCTCAGGCGGGATTGCTACGTGGCCACTGCTTCCGGATTGCGCTGACGTTGCAGTTCAGCCAGGAACTGCTTGCGTGTGAGTCCTTCGCCATTGCGCAGGAGATCGAGGAGAGGATCCTCTAGTTGGTCCTCGGCGCTGCCATTCGAATTTTGGAACTGCGATTCGTCGGCGGCCAGCGATTTCGGAGAGATGAGCAACTCCGGCATCGTACCGGGACGGCTGGTCAGAAACTGAATGAAGTTCGCGACGGTTTCGCGCTGTTCGTTTGTGCGGGAAGGGAACTCCACGCCCATCCCGCATTCCGGGTGCATGACCCGAACCATGCCGTCGGCGTGAATCTCGATGTCGGCGGCTTTCAGACAAAGATCAATCAGGGCGTTCTCAGGAAACGGCGACTCAGTGTCCACGTAGCAGCCGCCCAAACTCAGGTCGGTAAGTTTACACAGAGAGACCGGGTCGGCTTCCTCCGGAGGAACTTCGCGGGCATTGGCGAGCAGCCAGGCTTTGAGTTTCTCGACCTGAGTCGCAGGCAGATCGAGGAAGCGCACCCCGGATTGCCCGTTGGGATTCGCCCAAGCTACCTCTGCGTGGGCATCGATCTCAAGACTGCCGTCCGGCAGGGTGAAGCGCAGCCCAATCAGGGCCGCCGGCAGCAGAGGTTGTGCAGCCAGAACGTCCATGCCCGTCTGGCTGAGATCGAGCATGATGCCTTCGATCGGGTCGCCGCCGGGCAGGCTGAGCTGAACCGGTGCCTGCACGGCTACTCGAAAGGAACGGCGCCGTTCCTTGCGCAGCAACGCAGTTGCGGCGCGCAAGCTGGCGGCAGCCTTCTCCGCGGTGACCGGCTTGTACACGATGAACTTTGCGCCGGTCTTCAGAACTTGACGCACACTGCTCTCATTGCTCAACAGTGCAATCGTAACCAAGGTGCCGGCTTCGGGCTTTGTGGCCGTCTGTAAGACCGGGTTGGCGGTTTCGGGCTCGTCAAAATCTACAATCACGGCGTCGAAGCGGTGCTCTCCCAGACGATGCAAGGCGATCTCGCTTTCGCTGAAGCGTTCCACCGCCACACCGAAGCTCGCCAGCGCCCGGCTCAGAACCTCAGCCGCGTAGTCGTCCTTGGATACGAGCAATGCTTGAAGGGCCATACTGCGCTACTCTCGCCGATTCCCACCAGTTGATTACGGCCAACGAGGAGCCACCGGACGCCCCGTTTTTGCGGGCGCAGCGGATCCCTGCGAAGCCGATGCTTTGGCTGCCATCGCGCTCGGTTGATTGGTTTCCTCGTCCATTTCCGCCAGGACGACGTTGTCATCTTCTTCGTTCTCAGCCAGCAGAGGTGCGACCTCCCGCAGTTTTTCTGCAGCTTGCTGCAGGGCTTCGATCTGCTTGGCGAGTTGTGCGTACTTGGCCTGCTTACGCCGCAGGACCTCATGGATGTCCTTCATACAACCCCCTAGGGCCGAATGTAAGTTTCGGCAGGGGCAGGGTCAATACGAATCCCCCCGAGGCTGATTACGGGGGTAACCCTTCAACCAGGGAGGAAAGGCCAAAAGTCCTTGTTTCTCCGACGAGTAGGGTCGTGTGTCAGGAATACGCCGAAGAGCCGCTCTGGGCGGACCCGGTGGTTACGGGGCGGGCGGAAACCGCGCAGGGAGTTATAGGGCGATCAGGGATAACGGAAAGAAAAAGGCCTCACCACGATGGGTGAGGCCTCACATATAAGAGATTAATGCTTTGTCTAGCCGATGTGCAATTTACGTCGCAAAGCGCCCGCCACACCCACCAGTCCGGTACCAAGCAGACCCAAGGTCCCCGGTTCCGGAACCGTTAGGCTCGTATCCCCGCTCGAGAGAAGGACGCTGCCGGAGAAAAAGCCCTTGCCGGTATTGACGCTGATCTGCACAGTGGCCGCAACCGAACCGTTGCTGCTCACTGCTCCACCTTGCAGAGTGTAGTTATGCGTGCCATTGGACAGCGTAACCAAAGTCCAAGTAGCCGACGTGAACGTGCCTGAAAAGATCACTCCATTGGGAACGCCGTTGTTTCCGTTCCCCATGATCGTGAAAGTGCCGCCCGGAGCGAGCGTTCCGCCGTTTTGGACGTCGCCACTGGTAAAGGCACCGGTGGTGAAGCTGACCGTTCCGAGGTTAGGGCCTACAATCGACCCGTACTTGAACAACGTGGAGCCGGAAAGAGAGAGCCCGGCCGAACTGCCCGTGATCGTGCCGTCTCCGTTGGAGATGTCAATACTGCTATTAGCCCAAGCTGCCAGGGGCAGTACCAGAGCCAACGTAGCCAATAGAACAACTCGCCTCATAAACAACCCTCCTGAACCCGCCATCCAAAACCACATCAGCCTCAGTCTCGGGGGATCGAGACCTGCCTAGGAGCAGCGAAAACATACCACTACGTTACTAGTAACAGCATCTGTGGTGCCAAAAGTAACCAAAACGATAAGGCTATATTTTTCTTGCATTTATGCAATTTTAACAATCCCCAACTGGGTCAAACAACTGCAAACATCTGCACAACTCAACACAAAGGTTTGCGGTTTTGCCCGTGGGAGCGAACATCGAACGATCCTAGTACTCGCCCCAAAGTCCGCAACTGGCAACCATTCTGCGCCAACCTTTCGAAGCGCGGAAGTAGCAGGGATGGCACTCCAACCAGTTCAACTCCCATAGCCGACTCGTGCCATGCCCATGGCACGGAAGTGTTATTTACAACCCATCCACCTCTCTTTAAGGTGAGCGCCGAGCAGTTCTGGGGGAGGGCTGTTCGGGCGTCCTGTGACTCGATTGAGTCCGGGGCGCTCTTAAATTTTGGGCAACTTTGCCAGCCCTTCCTCTGATCCCGCTACGCGGTCGCGAAGAGTCTCTTGACGTTGGGAAGCATCAGGTAGGCGAGGATCACCACGTCCACAACCGCCCGGACTACGTGCCAACTGGTTGGGTGACGCACCAGACCTACCAGCCCGACCAGGAACCACAAGGCGACGAAGATCAGAGTCAGCACCCTGGCCCAGTTTTTCAGTTCCCACAGACCGAAACCCACCACGATGTAGAGCACGGCCACCAACAGCGCGCCAATTCCCAGCGCCTTTCCCAGCCGGGCAATCAGGTTTTCGAGAAACGTATCCGTGGCAGCCGCGGCGATCAGCCTCGTACTCAAATGTACGATACCGATCAGCGCCAATCCTCCCAAAGCATACATAGCTCCGCGTAGCCACGTCAGGACCGCAATTGCAGAAACGCCCAAAGGACGCATGCTGGGTTCCCTCCGAAAAGACCGGCAAGGTGTAACAGACTCGGCAACATGGGTCAAGAACTACGCGCCATGGCCGTAACGGTCTTTCGGGGTGTCCCTGCGCCTTCATCCCGTCGACGACCTCACTAGGATTGAGTTGCCCGATGTTGTTGGTAGAATGACTCGACCCAAAAACGTTGTCCCTGCAGACCTCGACACCGAACCGGAATCGCGCCGCGCAACAAGTCGCTGACGGCGAGGCTTGCTTCCGAGCGAAGAACGGTTTGCACACGTCATTCCCAAAGGAGATACACCTGTGGCAGATGTCACTCGTCACGCCTTAGGCGAACAAGCTGCGTTTCAACTGGCCAATGTCACCAAGACCCCGCCGCAATATGGGGCTATCACTCCTCGCTGGCTGGTTCGCCTGCTGGACTGGAAACCGCTGGAAGCCGGAACCTTTCGCCTGAATCGTGTCGCGGAAGGCAAGGCCATCGAAGTCACCTGCGGCCAAACCGACGTGACGGCTCTGCCGCAGACCTACGTCGAGTACGAAGAAAAGCCTCGGGAGTACCGGTTAAGCAGCATCAACGCCGTGCTCGACGTGCATACCCGCGTCTCCGACCTGTTCAGCAACCCGTACGACCAGGTCCGGGAACAGCTCCGGCTGGTGATCGAAAACGTCAAAGAGCGCCAGGAAACGGAACTCCTGAACAACGCCGAATACGGACTTCTGAATAACGTTCCGGCTACGCAACACATTCAGACGCGGAAAGGCGCCCCTACACCGGACGACATGGACGAGTTACTTACCAAGGTCTGGAAAGAGCCCTCCTTCTTTTTGGCTCATCCCCGGGCGATCGCTGCGTTCGGGAGAGAATGCACTCGCCGTGGCGTACCCCCGCCGACCGTCACACTGTTCGGCACTCCTTTTCTTACGTGGCGCGGCGTGCCCATCATTCCCACCGACAAGATCCACGTAAAGTCTAAGGAAGCCAAAACCAAAATTCTGTTGCTGCGCGTTGGCGAGAAGAAGCAGGGCGTTCTCGGACTCTTTCAGGCCGGACTGCCGGGCGAGCAAAGCCCGGGCCTCTCGGTGCGCTTCATGGGCATCAGCGATAAGGCACTGGCCTCGTACCTGGTGTCACTGTACTGCTCGGCAGCGGTTCTTACCGACGACGCGATTGCCGTGCTCGAAGACGTAGCCGTGGAACACTACTATGAGTACAAATGAGCCTGGGCCGGGAGCGGGCGCGCCCGCAGCGCCCGGCAACTGGACAACGGTACCGAATGGAACGGGCGCTCCTGCCGGTGTTCTGGATCCGGCGATTTTGGCGCGCATGGCCAACGCGTTCTTCACCGCCCTGCCCGAGTTCTCGTCAATGCCAGGGGATACTTTCCCTCCGGAGCAGGTTCCAGGTGGTCTGGCCACTCCTGTACCTCAGACCCCCAACGTGATCACATTGCCGCCGGACGTGTCGGCTGCTGCAGAACCGAGACTCGCCGCTCCGGCAACTCCCCAAGGCCGGCATGCCGCACCCGCAGTCACCACACCGTCGTCGCCAACCAGCCCGGCCATATCTGGAAGTCGGAGCCTGGCCAATCCCTCACCCGGACCCACCTTCTCGTTCCTGGAAGAAGCTCGTCCGCTGTTTGCAGAGGGTGTCTACAGTCCAGAGATTCCGACCGGTTCGGCACAAGTCCCCGACGAGTACGTCCCGGCCGAGATGGATTTCCAGACGCTCCCCATCAGCTTGGACAACGTTCCTGCACTGCCGACGCTCGCCACCGATCTTCAGCCCTCCACACCAACCATTCCCAGCGTGTTCGGGGCCGTGGACTCTTCGGCCTTTCCGACATTTTCCTTCCTGGAGGAAGCGCGCCCGCTCTTCTCTTATCCACCGACTATTCCGGGCCCAGTTCCATCATTCCCAACTGAAGCCGAGCTTACGGCTCCGGCGAATAGTCAGCTCCCCAGGTTCCCGGCAGTCGAGTCGATCGCAGACGTCACGGCGCCCCAAGTGCCGGGCGCCGTCGTCAGGCCAGCGATTGCGCCGACGATGGCGGCTCCATTCGGGTTTCTCGATCAAGCGCGCCCGCTCTCGCGAGTGGACACCGTTCCGGTGCCGGAACCGCTCGGCCTCGAATCGAATGTGCCTTCGGAACTGAACTTGTCGTCATATCCCTTTGACGTTCAGGCCGTTCGACGCGATTTCCGGATCCTGCGTGAGCGTGTGAACGGACGCCCTCTGATCTGGCTCGATAGTGCAGCGACCACGCAGAAGCCGCAGAGCGTGATTGACCGCCTGAAGTATTTCTACGAACACGAGAACTCGAACGTGCATCGGGCCGCGCACGAGTTGGCTGCCCGGGCCACCGACGCTTACGAGTCTGCTCGCGAGAAGGTTCGCCGTTTTCTCAACGCGCCATCCGTTCGTGAAATCGTATTTGTGCGTGGAGCCACTGAGGGCATTAACTTAGTCGCGCAGAGCTGGGGCAGGCGCAACGTCCAGAAGGACGATGAAATCGTAATCACCTGGCTCGAACATCACGCCAACATCGTTCCCTGGCAGATGCTGTGCTCGGAAACGGGGGCGCGCCTGCGGGTGGCTCCGGTCGATGACCGCGGCCAAGTGCTGCTCGACGAGTACGAGAAACTGCTGAATCCAAAGACGCGCCTGGTCGCTCTGCCGCAGGTATCGAACGCTTTGGGCACAGTCACCCCAGCCAAAGAAATGATCGAGGCAGCGCACCGCCACGGCGCCCGTGTCCTGCTGGATGGCGCACAGGCCGTTTCGCACATGCGCGTGGATGTCCAGGCCTTGAACTGCGATTTCTTCGTTCTGTCTGGACACAAGATGTTTGCTCCTACCGGTATTGGCGTGGTCTATGGAAAGTCTGAAGTCCTCGACAACACACCTCCCTGGCAGGGCGGCGGCAGCATGATTCAGGACGTCACTTTCGAGAAGACGATCTATCAGCCGCCCCCGCAGCGCTTTGAGGCCGGCACCGGCAACATTGCGGACGCGGTCGGATTGGGTGCCGCAGTCGATTATCTCGACCGCATCGGTATGGTCAACATAGCCCGGCATGAGCACGAACTCCTGGTCTACGCAACCACTGCTCTGGAGCGCATCCCTGGCTTCCACATGATTGGCACGGCCCCCGAAAAAGCTGGCGTGCTGTCCTTTATTCTGGACGGATTCCGCCCGGAAGAGATCGGCGATTATCTCAACCGCAATGGAATCGCCGTCCGTGCCGGACATCACTGCGCCCAGCCCATCCTGCGGCGCTTCGGCCTGGAGAGCACGGTGCGCGCGTCTCTCGGCGTCTACAACGCCTGCGACGATATCGACGCGCTCGTCGCTGCACTGTGGAGCTTGAAGCAAGGCCGCAGCCCTGGCATGCAGTGATCCCGCTCCCGGCTTCTTGCCCCAGGTTCCCGGACGTCTAAAGCCCCGAATCGCTCGGCCAAACCCTTGCCTGATTTGAGTAAGCTTTTGATCGCCGCCATCCAAATTTCCTTCTTGACAGTCGCAAGCGAGGATCGTTAACCTTCCGAAATTTCAGTAATGTTCCCGGGGCTCTCCCGATTCCGAAAGACCAAAGGTGGAAACATATGATTGGACGACACACGATGTCCTCTACGGCCCGTGGTGTTTTCAGTCCGCGTCGCCCGTTGGCCTTCACAACCCTGGTCTTGGCGTGCTGTGCGTTGCTCCTGACCGGCGCCGCATGGGGGCAAGCCAGTACGTCTTTACGAGGAACAATCACGGACCCCAGCGGTAGCACCATCGCCGGCGCCAGCGTCGTCGTGTCCAACAACGAGTCCAAGGTAGAACGAGCGGCAACCACCGGCGAGCAAGGGGAGTACCAGTTCCTCTTCCTACCGCCCGGGACGTACACCGTGATTGTCACTGCCCCCGGATTCCAGCGCTACGAACTCACCGGCGTCCAGTTACTGGTGAACACTCCGGCCACCCTTAACGCCCAACTCAAGGTCGGAGTCGCAACGGAAACGATAAACGTCACCTCGGAGCAGCCCGCGCTAAACCTGGTGGACGCGTCCATCGGCAACTCGTTCGGAGAAAACCAGGTGAAGCAGGTCCCGCTCGAAGGGCGCAACGTCCCCGACCT
>Ga0209698_10007039_pt1 | contig 11861 bp, 14 predicted proteins | sample LitLauG_LLR_2012_FD_187203 | JGI IMG/M metagenome (GOLD analysis project Ga0209698, IMG submission 187203) | Freshwater sediment microbial communities from Pennsylvania, USA - Little Laurel Run_MetaG_LLR_2012 (SPAdes) (version 2) | ecosystem: Environmental > Aquatic > Freshwater > Creek >... | reverse complement strand
CCCCGGGCATTGGAAAATCCACTCTCATGCTTCAAGCGATGGCGGGTTTGCTGAATACCCCTTCCCCCCTTGTGGGGGAAGGTTGGGATGGGGGGAAAAGTGGAGCGGGATCTGTGCCCCCCACCTCCATCCCCCAGCAACCTATGCTTCAAGTGGAGCCTGGGCCATCGGTCCAGGGACGCATCGGACCGATGGTCCCCCACGAGGGGGGAGGACGATTCAAGAAAGGCCTTTACATATCCGGCGAAGAATCTTTGCAGCAAGTGAAGGATCGGGCCCACCGGTTGAAATTGAAAGCGCCGGACCTGTCGCCCGTCGGCAGCGGCATCGGCGAAGGCTCGCCCGACGCTTCCATCGCGCTTCCGCCGGTCGGTGTAGAGGTTGACGGGACGCGGCGGCGCGCTCGCCGCAGCGACGGCGGGCAGTTCGATGGAAGCGTCGGGCGAGCGTTCGCTGATGCCGCTGCCGACTGGCGACAGATCGGGGGCCTTCATGAAATCGCGCACGGGCGACGCGCAGCCTGAGAGCATGAGCAGAGCAGCGGGGAGCGCGACGCGAGGGTTCATGTCTTGTCGACCGGCTGAGCGCCCGCGATCAGCGTCGACAGTTTGCTGGCCTTCTCGGCGGGCATTTCGGTGAGGATGGCGCCAGCCGCGGCCGGCTTGAGCTTGGCGAGCACGGAGGCGGCGATCATGTCGTCCATGCTGGCGAGTTCGCCCGCCGCCGCCTCGGGCGTCATTTTGGCGAATATGGCGACGACGTCGTCGGTCGCCGCTTTCAGCATTTGCTCGCGTTTGGTCACCCATTCGCGCGCCGCGCGCTCCTTGACCTCCAGCTTTTCGATCTGCTCGCGCGCCTCGACCTCCAGTTCCTCGAGCCGGCGTAGTTGATAAGCGGCGCGGGCCTCGACAATGCTGGGGCCGAGCGCCGCGCAATAGCGCGCGATCTCGTCGCTTTCCGACATTGCGGGCTTGGGTTTGGGCGGGTCCTGCGCGAGTGCGGGAAACAGCGCCAGCGCGCTCGCCAGCACGGCCGGTACGAAACGCAGTCGAAGCCTGAGGAGCGGGGATCTCATGAAAGAAGCTGTAGCGGGGCCGGCTTATCCGGGACTGTCGCTATTCGACGACGTGTTCTTCTATTCGACGACTAGATCTGCCTGCAGCGCGCCGGTCGCCTTGATCGCCTGTAGGATCGCGATGATGCCTGACGGCTTCACGCCGAGCCGGTTGAGCCCCGCCACCAAAGCGCGCAGGCTGGAGCCGCCAATAACGGCGACCTGGCCGCCGGTTTCGTTGACGTCGATCTGCGTCTGGGGCGTCACCACGGTCTTGCCGTTGCTCAGCGGTCCCGGCTGCGAGACCTTCGGCGTTTCGGTGACGCGCACGTTGAGCGTGCCATGCGTGACGGCGACGGTCGATATCTGCACGTCCTGGCCGATGACAACGGTGCCGGTGCGAGAATCCACCACGACGCGCGCCGCCTGATCAGGCTCCACCATCAACTCGCCAAGCTGCGCCATCAGGCGCGGCGAGCTGACATTGTTGGGGCGGAAGAGTTCGACCGAGCGCGAGTCGCGCTCGAAGGCGATCGCCTTCTTGTAGGTTTTGCGCGAGAAGTCGTTGATGACGTCGACGATGCGCATAGCCGTCTGATAATCGGGATTCTTCAGTTCGAGGAACATCCTGAGTTCGTCGGGCGGCCCCTCAATGGGCGCTTCGATGATGGCGCCGTTGGGGATGCGCCCGGCGGTCGGCACGCCCTGGCTGACTTTTTCGGCCTCGCCCGCCGCATCGAAGCCGGTGACGGTCACGGCGCCTTGCGCGCTGGCGCGCACCTGTCCATCGGGACCGGAAAGCTGGGTCAGCAACAACGTGCCGCCCATCAGCGACGTCGCGTCGCCGAGCGAGGAGATGGTGACGTCGAGCCGCTGTCCCGCGTCGGCGCCCACCGCGAGGTCGGAGGTGACGATGACGGCCGCCGCGTTCTTGTTGCGCAGCGACGCACCGCGCATGTTGAGCCCCAGGCGGTCGAGCATGGATTGCAGCGCCTGATCGGTGAACGGCGCGTTGCGCAGCGAATCGCCGGTGCCCTGCAAGCCGATGACGAGGCCGTAGCCGATCAATTGCGCATCGCGCGCGCCGCGCAACGAGGTCACGTCCTTTATGCGCACCGCCGCCGCCGCGTCGATGGCGGCGAGGCATAGCAGAAACGCAGCGACGAGCCTCCTCATCAACCGCTCACCTGCACCGCGCCGTCGGGGCGCACGCGGCCCGACACCGTGACGCCGCTGTCGTCGTTGCGCACCTGCACGCGCTGGCCCACCGCGCCGTCCTGCAGCGCCGAACCGACGGTGGTGATTTCCAACCCGCCGTCGATATAGACCAGCTTGACCGCCGAGCCCGCGCGCACCACGCGCGGCGCGGCGAGCGCGTTGATCGGGATCGACTGGCCCGGCAGCAGCGTGCGCCGCGCCACCATGCCGACGATGTCCTCCGCACCCAGCGCCACCGGACCGGACGAGGCGGGCGCGGTGAGCGGAGCGTCGACCAGCATGTCGTCGCGGATAAGGTCTCCGGGATAGATGATCGCCCTGGGGCTCGGCGCTCGCATCTCGGTCGCCCCCGCCGGCGCGAGGCCCAGTGCCAAAGCGAGGAGGGCGAGCGCGCGCATATCAAGCCCGCATGTTGTTGATGGTGCCGGACATCTGATCGGCGGCCTGGATCACCTTCGAATTCATCTCATAGGCGCGCTGCGCCGAGATCAGATTGGTGATCTCCGACACCGGATCGACGTTGGACGCCTCCAGATAGCCCTGGCTGATCGATCCGAACGAGGTTTCCGCCGGAACGCCGGAAATCGCCTGACCGGAGGCGGCGGTCGGCTGCATCAGATTGCCGCCCAGCGCCAGCAATCCAGCCGGATTAACGAAGTTTGAGAGCGTCAACTGACCGAGAGTCTGCGGCGTCGTCTGCCCAGGGACGGTGGCGCTGACCACGCCGCTTTGGCTGACGTTGATCGCCGTCGCCGTCGTCGGTACGACGATGTTGGGCGTGACCAGCATGCCGTCGCCGGTGACCAATTGTCCCTGCGCGTTGAGGCTGAAAGCGCCGTCGCGGGTATAGACGGTGTCGCCGTTGGGCGTCGTCACCTGAAAGAAGCCGCGCCCGTTGATGGAGAGGTCCAACGAATTTCCGGTGGAGGTCAGCGACCCCTGCGTATTGACCGAGCGGATGGCGGCGATGCGCACGCCAAGGCCGATCTGCGCGCCCTCGGGCACGGTAGCGTCCCGACCCCGGCTGGAGACGCCCTGTAGCCGCTCGTTCTGATAGATCAGATCGGTGAATTCGGCGCGCGAGCGCTTGAAGCCCGTGGTGTTGATGTTCGCGACGTTATGCGCGATCACTTCGATATTATGTTCCTGGGCGCTCATGCCCGTCGCCGCGATCGCCAACGCCCGCATTACATCGCTCCTGATTGAAAGGTTCGCACGCCAGCATGGCGCCGAGAGTTATCGTGAGGCTGGCGGCCTCAGATGCTCATGCGTTCGATTTCCTGGTAGGCCGAGACGACCTTGTCGCGGATCGACAGCCCCTCCTGCAAGGTGCGCTGCGCCTCCATGACCGCCTGCACCACCTTGAACGCGGGCGCGCCGCCGGTGAGGCCCTGGATCGCCATCGTCTCGCCGGCCTGAATGGTGTTGACGCCCGTGGAAATGAGCTGCGACAGCATCTCGGTGAACGAAGGCCCGGTCGCCGAGGTCGCGGCGGCGGGCGAGGCGCCGGTCTTCACGGTTGAAGCGAGATTGCCGATGGAGGAGACTGCGGTTACGTCCATTTGGTCCTCGGTGCGCGGGTTGAAGGATTGGACGGCGTCCGGTCGAGCGCCTTAGACGACGACACGCCGCGCGGAATCCCTCTCCCTTTATGGGGAGGGCTGGGGTGGGGGGCGCCTTCGCCTGGACGACGGCTGACGTGTTTTAGATCGGGCTCCTAAGCATCTTTCAATAACGCAATTGTTTGGTTCATCAGATCGCTCGATTGTTTGGCGACTTGCAGGTTGGCCTCGTAACTGCGGTTAGCCTCGCGCAAATCCGCCAGCTCCACCAGCGTGTCGACATTGGGCAGTTTTACAAAACCCTGCGCGTCGGCGGCGGGGCTGCCGGGGTCCTGCTCGACGCGGAACGGCGAACTGTCCTGTCCGATTTGCTTGACCTTCACCAGATTGAAGCCCGACGCGCGGTCGAGCGCGTTCTCGAAAGCGATGGTCTGGCGCACATAGGGGTCGCCGCCCGGCGTCGTCGCCGTCGATTGCGCGTTGGCGATGTTTTCCGAAATCACGCGCAGCCGCGTCGATTGCGTCGCCAGCCCCGAGCCAGCGATATTCAGCGAAGCGCGCAGGGGATCGCTGGTCGTCATTATTTGAGGGCCTGTGAGAACATCTGATGGAAGATCTTCTGGATGCCGGTGGTCTCCTGATAGTCGCGCCCGACCTCGCCGAGCTTGACCATTTCCGATTCCAGATCGACGGAATTGCCCGACACCGTGGCGTTGGCCGCTTCCTGCTCGCTGGGGCGCGGGACGTCGATCTGTTGGGCGGTCGGCGCGATATGGGCCGGGTTGGTGACGGACATGCTCAGCGCCGTTTCCTGCAGCGTCGCCGCGAACGGCTTCAGGTCAAGCGCCTTGAAGCTCGGCGTATTGACGTTGGCGACATTGCCGGCCACCAGCGATTGGCGCGTCGACAGATAGCCGATGCGTTGCGAGGCGAGCTGGTAGAGATAAACGTCGGACACGACAGGCTCCCGGTCGTCTCCGGGTTGCCTGCGCCGCCTTGTCCGGGGCTGTAGGCTGGAGCGTCAGGCCGCCGCAAGCTTGGCGGACGACGAAGGCGGACCTTCTGCCGGGAACTCCGCCATGTTCGACGCCGCGCCTGATCCCGTCGCGCTCTACGGCGAGGCGTTGCGGCTGGTGGATCAGGCCCGCGACTCGGAAGCCTCGGCCAGGCTGGATGCGGCGATCGCAGCCAAACCGGACTTCGGTGAAGCGTTCGCGCTGGGCGCGTTCGTGCTGGAGCGCGGCGGCAAGCGCGACATCGCGCTGCGGTTCTACCAGCGCGCCCTGGCGCTCAAGCCCGATCAACCTATCGCCTGGTTCAATCTGGCGAAGCTGCTGCTCCGCGAGGGGCGTTTCCCCGACGCCCTGCAGGCGCTGAACGCCGGCTTCGCTTTCGCGCCGGGCGACCCCGACGCGCTTAATACTTTGTCGGCCGTGCTGCGCTCGTTATGGCTGCTGGAGCCCTCGGCGGAGGCTGCGCGCGAGGCGGTGAACCGGCGCCCGCATTTCCCTGAAGCCTACGTCAACCTCGGCACCGCGCTGCTGAAGGCCGCCAGGCCCGGTCCTGCGCTCGAAGCCTACGCGCGCGCCAGCGCGCAGCGCCGCGACTACGCGGACGCGATCTGCGGCGAGGGCCTTTCGTTGCGTGCGCTGGGCCGGCTCGACGACGCCCGCGCCGCTTTCGACCGCGCCGTGGCGTTGGGCTGCAAGGAGGCGGTCAGCGGGCGCGGTTGTCTCGACCTGATGCTGGGCGATTTCGAAAGCGGCTGGGAGGGCTACGAGGCGCGGTGGGTCGACGGCAAGTCGGTCGCCGAGGCGCTGGGCGTGCGTTATCCGCTGTGGCGGGGGCCGTCGTCGCCGCCGCAACGTGTTTTGGTGATCAACGATCACGGTCTGGGCGACACCATCCAGTTCGCCCGCTATCTGCCGCTGATGGCGGCGGCGGGCGCAGAGCCGCATTTCCTCGTGCCGGCGAAGATGCATCGATTGATTGGGCCGCTGGTCGAGGGCCGTATCTTCGAGAGCGAACCGGCCGATGTGACCTTCGACGCGCAAATCGCAATTTCGAGCCTGCCGCGCGCGTTCGGCACGCGGCTCGACAGCGTGCCGGCGCAGGTTCCCTATCTGCACCCCGAAAATTGGCGGCTGCCGCGCTGGGGGGAGCGGATTGGGACACATGGTTTCAGGATCGGCTGCGTCTGGCAGGGCAACGCCAACCCGGAGGCCGATGTCGCGCGCTCGTTTCCGCTGCAAGCGCTGGCGCTATTGGCGGGCGTCGAAGGTGTGCGACTGATCTCGCTACAAAGGGGCCAAGGCGAAGAGCAACTGAACGCGGCGGGTTTCCCCATCGAGCGGCTGCATCCTGACTACGACCTCGGCGACAGCGCCTTCCTCGATGCGGCGGCGGTCATGAGATGCGTCGACCTCGTCGTCACCTGCGACACGTCGATCGCGCATCTGGCGGGCGCGCTGGGCGTCCCGGTCTGGGTTGCGCTCAAGCAGGATTCCGAATGGCGCTGGATGCGCGGACGCGACGATTCGCCGTGGTATCCGACGATGCGGCTGTTCCGTCAGCCCGACGCCGGGAATTGGGACGGCGTGTTCGCCGCCATCGCGAAGGCGCTGCGCAACCGGGCGTAAGCACAAAACCGGCGTAAGCGTCAGGCCGCCCGGCGGAGCTGCGAATCTTGTTCAACCGATAATTTCGCCATCGCCAGCTCCAGCAGGGACTGGCCGTCGAGATCAAACAGCAATTGCCACGCCGCCCGTCGGCTGACGCGCTCGACCTCGCGCCGATCCTCGGCCGTCAGCACGGCGCTCGCCGGCGCCGTCGACACAAGGGCGCAAGTCAGCGCGGAAGAAATCGTGTCTACGAAGGTCGGGTCGACCATGGATGCGTTCCTTGGCGTTGAAGGTAGCGACAGGGTCAAACTCGGCACACACAACGCAAGAACAAACGGTTTTGCGCCCGGTTCGTCAGGCGGCTTGCCGCAACTGGCGGGCGTAGGCCGACAATTCGCCTTCGAGGTCGCTCATCACGCGCTCGCGCCAGGCGGGAGCTTTGGCGGGCGCGAACACGACGCGCGCGCGTCGGCTCCGCCGGGCCGCGTCCACGGCCAGGAGGGCGGCGCCGGCGAGCGCCAGTGCGACGAAGCTTATGGCGCTGTCCGCCGCGAGATACCTGTCGACCGGCGCCAGGGATTCGGCCCGCTCAAGGCTCGCTCCTGCCGTCGCGTAGTCCGGGAACGCGACCGCCGATGCCGCGAACGCCATTGACGATAAAGCGACCAGAGCGAAAAGGACTTTCATGGCGAGCCTGCGAATACGTTGGAAGTCTGCAACTTCCCCGACATAAGCACGGCGCGCAAACCCCGGAAGTGACAAACGTCACGTTGCGGAATTTAGGATCGCAGAGTCGCCGCTGGCGAAGAGTTCCGGCTAGCCGCGAAACGAGGGCTACGGCTTGACGAACGTCAGCGTAAACCTGTCGCTCTCGCCGATCGCCTGATATTTGGCGTGGTCGACGTCCTTGAGCCGATAGGTTGGCGGCAGCGCCCATACGCCGACCGAATAATCCTTGGTGTCCTTCGGGTTGGCGCTGATCTCGGACGAGGCGACAAACTTGAAGCCGACCGATTCGATCAGATGAATCGCGTAATCCTGCCGCACGTAACCCGACGCCGCCGAAGGGTCCTGCGGGCTCGTGTCGGGCGCGCGGTGATCCTCGATGCCGAGCACGCCGCCGGGCTTGAGCGCGGCGAAGAAGGCGCGCAGCGTCGGCTCGGCGTCGCCGGCCTTCATCCAATTGTGCAGGTTGCGAAACGTCAACACGAAATCCGCCGTTCCCGGCGGAACCATCGCCCGCTCGCCGACGAACGTCACCGTCTCGACCTTGCCGAAAGCGCCTGCGTCGCTCGCCAGCTTGGCGGCGAAGGCGGCGGCGAAACGCTTGGCTTCGTCGCTCGTCGGCTCAGGGTTCGCGGCGATGTAGCGGCCCTTCTCCTTCAGGTAGGGCGCGAGGATTTCCGTCCAGTAGCCCGCCCCGCCGGGGTCAATCTCGACGACGACGCTAGTTGGCTTCACGCCGAAGAAGCTCAACGCTTCGAGCGGATGCCTGTAGGGATCGCGGGCGTGGTTCTTGGCGTCGCGCGCAGGGTTTTCGACGGCGGCTTTCAGCGACGGATCGGCGTCTTGCGCAAGGGCGGGCAGGGCGGCGAGCAGGGCGAAACACAGGACGCTGAGCCGCATGAGGCCTCCATTTGCAAGAAAAGGCTTTGCGCGCGCAAAGTGCAGGGGAACGACGCAAGAGTCCACCATGCCCCGCGCCCGCGACATTCTCCTCGACATCCTGCGCGACGAAGGCGTCACGCATATTTTCGGCAATCCCGGCTCGACCGAAATGCCGCTGATGGACGCGCTCGTCGATGCGCCCGATCTCACCTACGTGCTGGGCCTGCAGGAGGCGACGGCCGTCGGCATGGCCGACGGCTGGGCTTTGGCGAGCGGCAAGGTCGGCTTCGTCAATCTCCATGCGATGGGCGGGCTGGGCAACGCCATGGGCGTGCTGGTGGCCAGCAGGGCCAGCGAGACGCCGCTGGTGGTGACGGCGGGCCAGCAGGACACGCGGCATCTGATGACGGAGCCGTGGCTGTCGGGCGATCTGGTGGGCTTGGCGTCCCCCATCGCCAAATGGGCGCGCGAGGTGCGCCGCGCCGACGACGTCGGCCCCGCCTTGCGCCGCGCCTTCGCGCTCGCCCGCACGCCGCCGTGCGGGCCGGTGTTCCTGTCGTTGCCGATGGACGTGCTGGATCAGGAGACGAGCGAGCCCGCGCCGCCGGCCTCGTCGCCGCCGCGCCTCGGCCCCTCGCCCGACGCCGCCAAGCTGGCGGCGCGGCTGGCGGGGCTGGACCCGGCGCGGGTCTTCGTGCTGCTGGGCGACGATCTGCCCGCTACCGCGAGCCGGGGGCTGGTCGCCTTCGCCGAGAGCGCAGGGTTCCCCGTAATGGGGGCGCAACTGACCTCGCGCACGGCGTTCCCCTCCGAGCATCCCTGTTGGGCCGGCGTGATGAAGCCCGATTTCGCCTGGATGCGCGAGCGCTTCCGCGACGCTGAGGCCATCGTGCTGGTCGGAGGCCGCGCCTTCGTCGCCTATCCCTATCGCGAGGAGCGGCCTGTTCCGGAGGGCGTGGCGTTCCTGCATGTGGCGGACAACGCCGAGGCGTTCGGGCGCGAGCACGCCGCCGACATGGCGCTCTATGGCGACATCGGCGCGACGCTGGCCGAGGCCGCATGGTCGTTGCGGCAGGCGGGCGACCACGAGAAGGTCGCCGCGCGTCTGGCCGACCTCGCCGCGCGCCGGACCGCCTCGGCGCAGGTTTTGCGCGCAGCGATCCTGTCGCAAACCGCCCGCCCGCTGAGCGCCGACGCCGCCGTTCTGGCGGCGCTCGACGCGGCGCCGCAGGGCGCGCTGATCGCCAACGATTCCGCCGCCACCTTCGGCGCCGTGCAGGAATTGCTGCGCACGCAGCCCGGCAAATATTTCTTCGCGCGCGGCGGAGTCCTGGGCTGCAACATGCCGGCCGCCGTGGGGGCCTCGCTGGCGACGAAGGGCTGGGTGGTGAGCCTGGTCGGCGACGGCGGGGCCATGTATTCGCCGCAAGCCTTGTGGAGCGCCGCGCATTACCGGGCGAAGGTGGTGTTCGTGGTGTTCAACAACCGCCGCTACGGCGTGTTGCAGAACGTCGCGCGCTCGCTGGGCTACGCCAATGCCGTCGCAGGGCGGTTCGTCGGCATGGAGACGCTGGACCCGCCGATTGATTTTATGGCGCTGGCGGCCTCGATGGGGACGCCTTATGCGAAGGCGGAAAGCCGCGAGGAGATCGCAGCCGCTTTCGCGGCGGCGACGGGACGCGAGGGGCCGACGTTGATTGAGATACCGATTGCGTGAGGATGAGGAGGCGCTGCGCCGTGTGCCGCCGTAGCGAATTCACGCGCCTATCCGTCATCGCGAGCGAAGCGTGGCGATCCAGCCGGGATGTGGGCCTGCGGAGGCCTTGTCTGAACCGGCGGAGTGAACAGGGCGCATGACGATCACACAACGGCTGGATCGCCGCGCTTCGCTCGCGATGACGGGGGCTCACTGGTTCAGAGTCTCGTAGAGATCGAGCCAATCAGGATTCATGTTTTCAATCAATGCGAGCTTTTTCAAGCGGCTTCCAGATTTGACCTGTTTCTCGCGCGCGATGGCTTCGTCCATGCGTCCGTGCGGCTCATACCAAACAAGCAGCTTGCAGCCGTACCGTTGGGTGAAGCCGTCGAGGGCGCCCGTGCGATGCTCGAACGCTCTGCGTGCGAGGTTGGAAGTGACTCCGCAATAGAGCGCGCCGTTCCTCTTATTCGTCATGATGTAAACGCAGGGATTTTTCACAACCCTCTCCGTCATCGCGAGCGCAGCGCGGCGATCCAGCCGGGACGTGACGCTGCGGGCGCCACGATTGAACTGGCGGCGGAAACAGGGCGCATGACGATCTCACAACCGCTGGATCGCTTCGCTCGCGATGACGGGCGCGCTCTTTCGAGCGCGCCCCTTCAATCAACCTCTGATCGCTGCGATATTCGCCGCATATTTCGCCGGCTCGCCCTTGAACACCGCCGAACCCGCGACCATCGCCGTCACGCCCGCTTCAATCAACCCCGGCGCGGTTTGCGGCGTCACGCCGCCGTCGACCTCGATCTCGATGGGGCGGTCGCCAATCAGCCGCTTCAGCCGGCGGACCTTCTCAAGCATCGCGGGGATGAACGCCTGACCGCCGAAGCCGGGGTTGACCGTCATCACCAGCACCAGATCGAGCCGGTCGAGCACATATTCAATCGCCTCCAGCGGCGTCGCCGGGTTCAGCGCGACCCCGGCCTTCTTGCCGAGCCCCCGGATCGCCTGCAACGAACGATCCAGATGCTTGGTCGCCTCAGCGTGGACCGTGATGACGTCCGCGCCCGCCTTGGCGAACGCCTCCAGATAGGCGTCGCAAGGCTCGATCATCAGATGACAATCAAACACCTTCTTCGAGTGCTTGCGCAAGGCGGCGATGACAGGCGGCCCGAAGGTGATGTTGGGCACGAAATGCCCGTCCATCACGTCCAGATGTATCCAGTCGGCCCCTGCCTCATCCACGGCGCGCACTTCGGCGCCCAGCGAAGCGAAATCGGCGGACAGGATCGAGGGAGCAATCTTGACGCTCATTTGGCCAACAAACGGTTCGCCGTTTCGACGACCGCCTCCGCCGTGATCCCAAACTCCTTGTAGACCGCCGTCCCCGGCGCGCTGGCGCCAAAGCCGTGCATGCCGACGAACGCGCCGCCGTCGCCGGTGTAGCGCTCCCAGCCCCAACCAATCGCCGCTTCAATGGCGATGCGCGGCGCTGTTCCCAGCACCGAGGCGCGATAGCCTGCGTCCTGCGCGTCAAACAGTTCCGTGCAGGGCAGGGAGACGACGGCCACCTTCTTGCCCGCGTCGCGCAAGGTCTTGGCCGCCGTCATGGCGAGCGAGACTTCCGAGCCGGTGGCGATCAAAGTCAGATCGCGCGGCCCCTCGGCATCGCTCAGCACGTAGCCGCCCCTCGCCGAGAGGTTCACGTCGGACGACGTGCGCAGTGTCGGCAGGTTCTGGCGCGACAAAGCCAGCGCGCTCGGCCCCGTCGTCGTCGTCAGCGCCAATTCCCACGCCTCCGCGCATTCCACCGCGTCGGCGGGACGGAACACGTGCAGGTTGGGCAAAGCGCGCAGCGAGGAAATCTGCTCGACTGGCTGATGCGTCGGCCCGTCCTCGCCCACGCCAATCGAATCATGCGTCAGCACATAGACCACGCGCACGCCCATTAAAGCCGAGAGACGGATCGCGCCGCGCGCGTAGTCGGAGAAGATCAGGAACGTGCCGCCATAGGGCACGAAGCCGCCATGCAGCGCGATGCCGTTCATCGCCGCCGACATGCCGAATTCGCGGATGCCGTAGCGGATGTAAGTGCCGCCGAA
>Ga0209698_10007038_pt1 | contig 11862 bp, 11 predicted proteins | sample LitLauG_LLR_2012_FD_187203 | JGI IMG/M metagenome (GOLD analysis project Ga0209698, IMG submission 187203) | Freshwater sediment microbial communities from Pennsylvania, USA - Little Laurel Run_MetaG_LLR_2012 (SPAdes) (version 2) | ecosystem: Environmental > Aquatic > Freshwater > Creek >... | reverse complement strand
CCGGAGAGATGGCCGAGTGGCTGAAGGCGCACGCTTGGAAAGCGTGTTTAGGGGAAACTCTAACGTGGGTTCGAATCCCACTCTCTCCGCCATATTTTCTAATCCCTTGAAAATAGGAGCCTAGCGAGTCCGGCTACCTATTTCCGCTGAATCCCGGCTACAAGAAATCGCTGCGCTGAGTTATCGGTCAATCCGACGCACCTGGCGAGCATCCTGACAGGATAACTGGTGGTCGCGGCCGGCACTCATTATCCCTAAGCCTCTCGTGGCACTATGCCAAAGCAATCGCCACCTCAAGCTTTACGTCGGGGGCAATGGCGCCCAACACGATCCCGGTCACGGGCTTCTGGCTAATCGTCGCCCCCTGCACCTCGACCAGCATCACAGCCGCAATGGACGAATAGGGTTCGCCTCCGGCAATCATCCCAGCCAGCGCGGTCTGTAAGGGTGAAAGACTGGGGTTGAACGCAACATTTTCGATGTACGATCCGCGATAGATTCGTCCGCTCCGGCTGCGTATCGCGACACCCGACGGAGACTTACTGTATGGCGCGTAGGACTCTCGGGCAGCATCCAAGGCTGCAGCGGTTATCGCATCGCCTGACGTCTTGGCCAAGATCAGACCGCTTTCCTTCACCGGCAAGGCACCGTCTTTCCTGCCCAGCGCTGCGGGACCGAAGGCCGCGGGCAAAATCGCCCTCAGACTGACCGGCGGCTTGTCCGGCGTCAGAATGCTGATTTCTCCCGCTGGCGACATTTCGTTGATGAACTGCCGGCAGTGCCCGCAGGGTGCTCCGCCAACCGCCAATGCCGCAACACCGCGTTCGCCATGCATGTATGCGTTCGCCAATGCGGACTGTTCGGCATGAACAGCAAAACCCAGGCACTGTCCGGGAATCTCGATGTTCGCCCCGGTGTACAAAGCCCCCCTCTCCCCGCGAACCACGACCCCTACATAAAACTTCGAAACCGGCGCGCGGGAGAAACTCTGCGCCAGCGGCAGCATTCTCACCATCAGAGTGTCCATATTGGAGTTTTCCAGCCGCGCCAGTTCTGCGGCGTCCGCGGCAGAAATCTGACCGCTGTATGCGCCTTGCAGCACACGCTGCAACAAGGCGCGCGACTTTTCGCTGAATGTTGGAAGCAAGTTCCGCAGCATGTCGCTCCGGGAGTCGTCCGCAGAGAGAGGTAACCCTACTGCCAGACTCAGGCTGGCGGATCCGAGTAAGGTCAGGGCCGTACGGCGTGAGATGCTGGTGTCCAAGGAATTTGTCAACGCGGTCCCTCCGCTGCTGTAAGCCAACGTGTCAGGCCCTGGGGCCTCCGGTGTTGTAACTATACGGTGACCAGTGACGCCACACTACGAACGAGCATGTATGGATCGCGCCACAGGGACTTGAGGCCAGCATGGCAGGGAGAAGGCCGCGAAGAAAATTCAGGGCCCATTCCGGCCCTCAGAAATCGGTTAGGGAGTCAGCAGGCAGCACGACGCGGACCGCGTTAAGGACCGCTGCGAGGTCGATGACCTCCTGAGCAATCGCCCCTTCAATCGGCGGCAGATATCCGGATGCGGCCGCCACCATTCCCAGAATACTGAGGGTCATTCCGCCCAGAGCCGATTGAAGCGCGATTCTGCGCATACGCTTGGCAATGTGGATGAGTTCGTCGATGCGTCCAAGCGAAGTCTCCAGAATGACGGCATCGGCGGCCTCGGATGTAATGTCGTTCTGGACTCCGAACGCGACGCCAACCGTAGCTGCCTGCATCGCCGGGGCGTCGTTAATTCCGTCTCCCAGAAAGAGCGTCGGCGCCCGGCTTGCCTCGCTGCGGACGATCGCCACTTTTTCCTCCGGGCTCTTGGCGGAATGTACTTCCGTGATGCCAACCTGGTCGGCCAGATGCCGTACCTCCTGGTCCCTGTCACCTGAAACGATCAACACACGGCTGACCGCATGACGCGGCCCCAGATGTTTGATGAACATCCGGCCGTCTGCACGAGGCATGTCGTGAAAGCGGAGCGTTGCGGCATAGAGATCGTCGAACAGCACGATGCATTCCAGGCCGGAACCGACTGCCGGCAACGGAACCTTTCGCTCCGCCATTTTCTTGCGGCTGGTAATCTGAATCACTCGCTTCCCAACCGTTCCTCGCAAGCCTTCCCCGGGACGTTCGCTGATGTCCGAGGCGGGCTCCTCCGGCAGGTGTGCGGTTTGGGCCGCGTCCAGAACCGCACGGGCGAGAGGATGCTTTGAGTAACGCTCAAGACTTGCGGTAGCTTGCAGGACTTGCTCCTTTGTGAAGCCTGGAGCGCACAAGGTCTCGGATAATGCGGGTTTTCCGTAGGTTAGCGTGCCCGTCTTGTCGAAGATGAGAGTGCGACAACGGTCGATCTGTTCAAGCACTGCCGGGTTCTTGATAATGATGCCACGTCGTGCCGAGAGGGAGATCGCACCGATCACGGCCACCGGGATAGCGATCAGCAGGGGGCATGGAGTTGCGACCACCACTACGGCGAGAAATCTATGAGGTTCACCCGTGGCAGCCCACGCCACCCCCGCAACGGTGAGAGCGAGCGGTGTATACCATGCGCCCAACTTATCTCCCAACCTGCGGATGCCGGGTCGCCGTTGCTCGGCATCTTGCATCACACGCATGATTCCGGCGTACCGCGAGTCGACGGCGAGTTTCTCCGCGCGAATATACAGAGCCACATCCCCGTTGATGGCGCCGGAAATGACTTGTGACCCAGGTATCTTCTCGATTTCAAACGGTTCGCCAGTAAGGTAGGACTCATTCATCTCCCCCCGGCCCTCGACGACCACACCATCCACCGGGCATATTTCGTGCGGGAAGACAGCCAGGAGGTCTCCAATGGCGATCCCCTCGAGCTTTATGTCGGCTAAATCATCCCCGGTTTTTCGATGAGCAACTTGCGGCATGCGTCGCGCGAGTGCATCAAGAACTGAAGAGGCTCGTCGGCTTGCGAATTGCTCCAAAGCGACTCCCCCCGAAAGCATGAGGATCACAATGACGCCGACCAGGTATTCGCCGAGAATTGCGGACGTGATGATCGAGATTCCGGCAAGATGATCGGATCCGAATTCCCGGGATAGAAGTTTTCGGGTGAGAGGTACAAGCAGAGGGAGACCGCCGGCGACCAGCACCGCGATTAGAGGAGCTTGCCAATAGATTCGGGGGACGTGTAACAAGTACCGAAGAACAAGATGTGACACAATGCCCGCGAGCGCCAGGACTGCGATAACAGTTGACGGCGTCCACGTGGAGCCTTTTCGGTCATCATCGGCTGCTTGGAGAGGCTGTCTAGCCGGGATCGGGATGTGAGGATCCATCGTATCCCTCGGTGGCGGTCCATGCCGGAAAAGAACAAGTCTTTTTGCAACCACCTTTTCACAGCCAATTGGCAGGCAAATCACCTACTACGGCTGCGTGTAAAGCGACCGCTTCAGGAACTCTCCCGCGCCGGCGCGACCTAGAAACTGATCGCCCTGGATCACGACCTTGCCCCGCGACAATACCGTGTCCGTCACGCCGCTGACTTCAATACCTTCGAACATCGAGTAATCCACGCGCATGTGATGAGTAGCAGCGCGGATCGTATGCTTGCGATTGGGGTCGAAGATGACGACATCGGCGTCGCTGCCGGCTGCGATTGTGCCTTTGCGTGGGTACAGGCCGAACAGCTTGGCTGGCGTCGTTGACACCAGTTCGACGAAGCGGTTGGCGCTGAACCGTCCTTTGGCCACGCCGCCGGAGTAGATCAGGCTCATTCGGTGCTCGACACCAGGCCCGCCGTTGGGAATCTTGGTGAAATCGTCCTTGCCCAATTCTTTCTGCTCTTTGAAGCAGAACGGGCAATGATCGGTCGAGACAACCTGCAGGTGATCGCGCTTCAGGCCGTTCCAGAGTTTTTCCTGGTGCCATTTCTCGCGCAGCGGCGGCGTGAAGACATATTTGGCGCCTTCGAAGCCTGGAGCGTCCATGTTTTCCAGGGACAGGTAGAGATACTGAGGACAGGTCTCGGCATAAACAGGCAAGCCTCGGTCGCGGGCTTCACGAACTTTCTCCAACGCTTCGTTACAGCTGAGATGGACAATATAGAGCGGCGAGCCGGCCATCTCCGCGAGCGCGATGGCGCGGGACGTGGCTTCGGCCTCAGCCGTGGTCGGCCGGGTCAGAGCGTGATATTTCGGCGCCTTCTTCCCTTCGGCCAGGGCCTGCTGAACGATGACATCGATCGCGCCACCATTTTCCGCATGCATGCAGACCAATCCACCGTTCTTACTGGTCACGCGCAGTGCTTTGAAGATGCTGGCGTCGTCGAGCATGAAGACGCCGGGATAGGCCATGAACAGCTTGAAGCTGGTGACGCCCTCGCGGACCAGGGCGTTCATTTCCTCCAGTTGTGCCCCGGCCACATCCGTGATAATGCAGTGGAACGCATAATCGCAAACGGCTTTGCTGCTTGCCTTTTGCATCCACGTATCAAAGGCGGTTCGCAGAGTCTGGCCCTTGTACTGGATGGCGAAATCAATCAGTGTAGTGGTGCCGCCAAAAGCAGCGGCCCGAGTTCCAGTTTCGAAGTCATCGGCGCTGGTGGTGCCGCCGAAGGGCATATCAAGATGGGTGTGGACGTCAATGCCGCCGGGTAGGACGAGCTTCCCGGAAGCGTCGATCACGGCACGCGTGTTCTCGCGGGGAAGGTTCCGGCCCACGGCCGCAATTTTCCCGTTGCTGACGGCGACGTCCGCGTCGGTCGTGTCGGTGGCGGTGACAACGCGGCCGTTGACAATAAGCGTATCGAAGCCCATGAGTACTTACGCCTCCGCAGGAAAATGAAATGGAATTCTATGCTAAACTGCGGGCCTTCGAGCGCTGTTTTTTGGGGCGCGGGAGGAGAGCATGAAGTTCGGTTTCTCCATCAAGCCCAGCCAGCCGGAGATGCCGGTTGATCGCATCGTTTCACTGACTCGCCAGGCCGAGAGTGCCGGATTTGAATATGGCTGGGTATTCGACTCGCACGTTTTATGGCTAGAGCCGTACCCGCTGCTGACTCTCATGGCTGCTAACTCAAAGAAGATGAAGCTGGGAACCTGCGTCACCAACCCGGCAACGCGCGACCTCACGGTGACCGCCAGCCTGTTTGCGACCCTCGATCTGATTTCAGGTCGAAGAATGCAGCTGGGAATCGGTCGCGGCGACAGTTCCCGGCGCGTGATGGGAAAGAAGCCAGTTTCGTGGAGGGAACTGGAAGAGGCAGTGCGCGAATTCCGTGACCTCACCTCCGGCCGCGAGATTGCGCACGACGGCCAGCCGACACGACTGACCTGGGCTCCGGGAGCTTCTCCGGTTTGGGTCGCAGGATATGGGCCGAAGGTGTTGGAGATGGCCGGACGCGTGGCCGACGGTGTCATTCTGCAGTTTGCCGACGTGGACTTGATTGACTGGTGCATGAGTTTCGTTCGAGCTGGAGCCAAAGCTGCGGGGCGCGACATGAAGAGCATTGAAGTGATGTCAGCCGCGCCAGTGTGGGTTTCCGATGACCGAAAGACCGCGCGCGACCGAGTCCGTTGGTTTCCGGCGCTGGTCTCCAATCACGTTGTGGACCTCATTTCGAAATACAAACCGGAGGATCTACCGCCGGCGTTGACCTCCTACGTGCGTGAGCGCGGCGGATACGACTACCTGCATCACTGCGAAGTTGGCAGCTCCAATGCCGAATTTGTGACGGATGATATCGTGGATCGCTTCTGTCTGGTCGGCAACGCGGAAGCGCACCGGGCCAAACTCCACAAATTGGCGGGTGTGGGCGTGACCCAGTTCAACATTTATCTGATGTGCGGCGAGGAAGAGGCCACGCTGGAAACGTACAAGAAAGAGATTCTGCCGGCGTTCCGGTGACTTCCGAAGCTAAGAAACGGCTCTGCCTCTGAGTGTCATCAGCGCGTAGTACGCCGCAAACGAGATCGCGAATCCGACAAACCATGAATAGTCGTACAACGGCCGCATTACTGGAATCGCCAGACCCGCCAGTGCAGTCCCTGCACCCAGCGCTAGTGCGACCAAGGCGCGCCAGTTGAAGCCGCCGGAGTATTCGTACTCTCCGTCGCGCAAGTAAAGGTCTGCGACCTCCAACTCGCGGCGGCGAATCACGAAGTAATCGCAGATCATGATGCCTGCGACGGGGCCAAGAAACGCAGCATATCCGCCCAGCCAGCCGAAGATCAGGCTCTTGTAACTCGCCAGCAGTTTCCACGGCATCAGTACTACACCCATAAAGCAGGTGATGATGCCGCCGGTGCGGAAGCTTATTTTCTTCGGCCACAGGTTCGAGAAGTCGTTGGCTGGCGACACGACATTCGCTCCGATATTGACGTTCAGTGTTGCCAGCAGAATGGCGGCCAGCGAAATCACGACTGCGATCGGGGAATGAAACCGGCTGAGCAGTTGAACCGGATCCCAGATCGCAGTACCGTAAATGACCACTGTCGCGGAAGTAACGAGGATCCCGATGAGCGAATAGAGCGTCATTGTGGCCGGCAGACCCAGCGCTTGCCCAATCATCTGCTGGCGCTGGCTGCGCGCGAACCGCGTAAAGTCCGGGATGTTCAGCGAAACTGTAGCCCAGAAGCCGACGGTCGCGTTGAGCGCGGGAATGAGAAACTTCATGAAGTCGGCCGTACTCGAAAAACGAGACGGTGCCGAGAGCATGGGGCCAAAGCCCCCCGCCGCGAGGTAGGCCCAGCCCAGCAGAAGCAATCCCACGCCGAGCAGGATGGGCGCGCTGATGCCCTGCAAAAACCGTATGTATTCAATCCCCTTCAGAATCACGAGGAGGTTGATGAGCCAGAAGGCGAGGAAGCACACCGCCGCGTTATAGGGGAAACGTGCCCACGATGGAAAGAGAACTGCGATCAGGGTGCTGACCGCTTCGCCGCCAATCCAGGTCTGAATGCCGAACCAGCCGCAGGCGACCAGAGCACGCAGGACTGCGGCGACGTTAGCTCCCAATACTCCAAAAGAAGCGCGTGCCAGCACAGGGAAAGGAATCCCGTAGTGAGCTCCGGGATGCGAGTTCAACAACATCGGCGCCAGCACGATGGTATTGCCGAGAAACACCGTAAACACCGCCTGTTTCCAGTTCATTCCTCCCTGGATCAGGCCCGCGGCCAGCATGTAGGTTAGGATGTTCACTGACATCGAGACCCACAGGGCCGCAAAGTTATACGTGCCCCAGGCTCGCTTCGAGCTGGCGACGGGCGCCAGATCGTGGTTGAACAGTGAACTGGACTCGATCCGCGAAAGCAGCGCGTCGTTTTCGTTGGGAGTGGTCATGCGCGTGGAGCGCTCACTCTCCACTCTGTGTAGTCAGCGGGCCGTAGGTGTCGGGCCGGCGATCGCGGAAGAACTGCCAGGTCCTGCGAACGTCCTGAATCATGTCCAGATCGACGTCGGCCACCAGCACCTCATCTTTGTCACGCCTGGCCTGGGCGAATATCTTGCCGCGCGGATTGCAGAAGTAGCTCTTCCCGTAGAATTCGCCAATCGACCACGGCTTTTCAACGCCGACGCGATTGATGGCACCGACAAAGTAGCCGTTGGCGGCGGCGTGGGCGGGCTGTTCCAGTTCCCAGAGATACTCCGACAGGCCCGCAACTGTTGCGGAAGGGTTGAAGACGATTTCCGCTCCGTGAAGCCCCAAGGCGCGCGCTCCCTCCGGGAAATGGCGGTCGTAGCAGATGTAAACGCCGACCCGCGCGTACTTGGTTGCAAAAACCGGATAGCCAAGATCGCCCGGTGTGAAGTAAAACTTCTCCCAGAATCCTGGGTGCACGTGGGGAATGTGGTTCTTTCTGTACTTCCCGAGGTAGCGCCCGTCGGCATCAATAACAGCTGCGGTGTTGAAATAAAGTCCCGGCATCTGTTCTTCATAGACCGGGACGACGATCACCATCTTGTGTTTGGCAGCGATCTTCTGCATGAGCTTGGTCGTGGGGCCGTCGGGGACGTATTCCGTGAGGTTGTACCAGCGGATGTCCTGCTCGGCGCAGAAATATGGGCCATAGAACAGTTCTTGCAGGCACAGGATCTGGACTTTCTTTTTCGCCGCCTGCTCGATCAGTTTCAAATGCTTGTCCAGCATGGCCTTCTTGATCTTGGGTAACGAGCCTTCACCACCTACCACGTTTCTGGCTTGAATGAGGCCGCAACGGACGATTCGCGACATCGGCTCCACCTCCGGGTCAAAAAAACTATAGCAGAGCACCGCTTTTGCCGGACTGACGACCACGAATGTGACACCGATCACGCCAAGTCGTGATGATCTGCACTGCTGTACGAGCCGGATTGAGCCGATAGTGAAACTAGTTTGTGACTGAGTGACGGTCGAATTATGGGATCAACCGACGGTAGAACTAAGAAACCCCCAATTAAGTTGGAAGCGGATCGCTATCAGTATCACGTCTCCGCTTGGTGGTCGTCCGGCCGCACCGGACTGGCCAAGGCGGATTCCTCACCCACCGCGATTCATTTTGCCGCTCCCTTGGAGTTTGGCGGGATGGAGGGCCGGTGGACGCCGGAGGAGTTGCTGCTCGCCGCCGTCGCCGGCTGCTACACGACCACACTCCGTGCCCTTGCGGCAAAAGCCCGCTTAGAACTGACCGACTTGCAGGTGGAGGTCAGCGCCTCGGTGGTCCGATCACAGACGGGGTACGGAATTGAGGCGATTGAGCTGCGCCCCAGCGTGAAAATCGTTTCCGGCGAGGATCGTGACCGTGCCCTTGACCTTATGCACAAAGCGGAGAAACTGTGCCTGGTGTCCCGCGCTTTGGGAGTGCCCCTGGCGTTTGTGCCTCAACTGGAGCACTCCGTTGTCGAGAACTCGCGCTAAGCTAACAACTATCTTCCTGGTCGAAAGGCGGGTAGAATAATAGCGGCGGTGGTGGCTGCTTATGCGCGCTCCCTATGGTCTGAACATCATCGACAACTGCCTCGCGTGCCCGGTGCGTGAGGAGCATCTCTTCTGCAACTTGCCGGTTGCTGCGGTCCAAAAGCTCAACGAGATTCGCTCCATCGCCGTTTACCCCAAGAATGCCATGCTGTTCATTGAGGGACAGACCTCGCGCGGCGTCTTTGTCTTGTGCTCGGGCAGGGCCAAGCTTTCCGCGTCTTCGCGGGAAGGGAAGACAGTCATTACCAAAATATCGGAGCCGGGGGATATTCTCGGCTTGAACGCCGTCATTTCGCGTCGGCCCTATGAAGTAACCGCCGAAATGATCGAACCTGGGCAGGCAAATTTCATCCCTCGCGATTCTCTGCTGCAATTCTTGCGCGAGTATGGCGAGGTTGCCCTGCGTGTGGCGGAGCAACTGAGCCGCAACTACTACACCGCATTCGAAGAAGTCCGTACACTCGGCCTGACGAGCTCTCCGTCGGAGAAGTTTGCCAAATTGCTGTTGGCCTGGCTGGAGGAAGCACCGGTGAGCAATGGCAAGGCGCACATCAAGCTGACGCTGACCCACGAAGAGATTGCAGAAATGATCGGCACCACTCGTGAAACCGTGAGCCGTCTGTTTGGTGATTTCAAGAAACGGGAACTACTCGATCGAAAAGGTTCAAATCTGACTCTCTTGAGCGTCCCAGCGCTGAGGGAGATGGTGCAATCCTAAGCGCGCCACCAGTCTACTTCACCGGTTCTACAACGAGAGCGGTACCATAAGCCAGCACTTCTGTGACTCCCTGCATGATTTCCGTCGCGTCGTATCGTGCTCCAACCACCGCATTGGCGCCGAGTTCGGCGGCATGCTGCAGCATCAGGTCGAATGCATCCTGACGCGTCTTTTCGCATAGGTTGGTCAGCAAGGTGATGTTACCTCCCACCAGAGTCTGCAAGCCCGCACCAATCGTCCCGAAAATGGAACGGGAACGCACGACGATTCCACGCACTACGCCCAGGGAGCGAACCACCCGGTATCCGTCGAGTTCAAACTGTGTCGTAACCATGCTGTGCGAAACCATTGCTCCTCCTCGCAATCGGCGGAGTTAGATTGCCCCGTCGCTCGCCGACGGCAACAGCGGATTCTACTCCAATTCGGCGGCAACGAAGAATTCTGCCACGCTTGGATCGTATTCAACATGCAGAACGTTTGGTTTGCAGCAAACCTGGCAGTCCTCCACGTAGCTCTGGTGTCGACCCGCAGACGCGTCTACCGTCGTTACATTCCATTCCCCGCAGCCCGCACACTGAAACCCGGACTCCATAATCCATCCTAGCGCGGCCAGGCGGATGCGGCCCTCTATAATGGTCGGGCTGTTTTGCAGCCAGACTTTTTGCCGAGGTAGGGTGCATTGATTTCACGAAGAAAGTTGCTTCAAACAGGCGGACTATCAGCCGGCGTCACGCTTGCCGGCTCCTGGACTGGATTAACTGCGAATGCCGGCGCAGACTTGCCGCCGGCCATCGCCGGACTCAAGTCCCGCCGCTCTGAATCCACGCCCATTACCGGCACCGAACACCAGCAGAGGCAAGATCGCGCCCGCGAGTTGATGCACCAGAATGGCCTTGCTGCGATCCTGCTGATGGAAGGCACTTCGCTACGATATTTCACCGGCATCCGCTGGTGGGGCGGGGAACGGTTGTTCGCGACGGTGTTGCCGCAGAAAGGCGCGCCATTCTATGTATGTCCCGCGTTTGAAGAAGGCAGGGCGCGGGAACAGATTGCGTACGCCGCCGGCGCCGAGAGCGCCGACCTGCGGGTCTGGCAGGAAGACGAGAACCCCTATGAATTGCTTGCGAAGGAACTGCGCGACCGCGCGCTTGCATCCTCACGTCTGGGCTTGGAAGAAAGCGTTCGGTTCGTCTTCAGCGACAGCATTGCCCGCTCCGTGCCGCAAGCGACTGTCGTGAGCGCGACGCCGGTCACCGCTGGATGCCGAATGATCAAGAGTGCGCACGAGGTCGCTTTGATGCGCCTGGCCGCGCAGGTGACGCTGGCGGTTTACGAAGCGGTCTACCGCTCGCTACGCGAAGGCATGACGCAGTCGCAGGTCGAAGAATTGATCGGCGCGGCTTATGGACGGATGGGTTTCCCCGGCGAGGCCAGCGTTGAGGTCGGAGAATATTCCGCGTTTCCACACGGTTCAACCACCCCGCAAGTGATTCACGAAGGCTCTATTGTGATGATTGACGACGGCTGTACCGTGGAAGGATATCAATCGGACATCACGCGTACGTTCGTCTTGGGAAAGGCTTCAGACAAGATGAAGCGGGTCTTCGACGTTGTACATCGGGCGCAAGCCGCAGCACTGGCGGCGGCGCGTCCCGGCGTCGAGTGCGGAGCCGTAGACGGTGCCGCCCGCAAAGTCATTGTCGACGCCGGCTACGGCCCGGACTACAAATACTTCACCCACCGCCTCGGTCATGGCATGGGCATGGACGGTCATGAGTGGCCGTATCTGGTCCGTGGCAACTCGACCAAGCTGCAGGCAAATATGACGACCAGCAACGAGCCCGGCATCTACATCCCCGGCGAATTCGGCATTCGCCTCGAGGATGATATGCATATCACTGACATCGGTGCGGAACTGTTCACACCTCAGAGCCCGTCGCTGGAGAACCCGTTCGGCGCGTCGTGAAGTCCGGTGTGCGCGCTAGTTCGGAACCACGCGCAGGTTGTTGGTTACTGAAAACAGTCCCGAGACTCCATTTGCGCGAATCCCGGCAAGGTTCTTGTCCGTTTCATTGTCTACCACGCCTTCAAGAGTGCACCGGCCGTTCTTGACGACGATGCGGATCGGCTTCTGGACGCCCAGGTCATACTTCTGCAGCGGCCCATAGCCATAGAT
>Ga0209698_10007037_pt1 | contig 11863 bp, 7 predicted proteins | sample LitLauG_LLR_2012_FD_187203 | JGI IMG/M metagenome (GOLD analysis project Ga0209698, IMG submission 187203) | Freshwater sediment microbial communities from Pennsylvania, USA - Little Laurel Run_MetaG_LLR_2012 (SPAdes) (version 2) | ecosystem: Environmental > Aquatic > Freshwater > Creek >... | reverse complement strand
GAATGACCCTCACTGCTTGGGGTGAGCAAGGATGGCATCGGAACGGGGCCCATTCGCGAATCCGGTCAAGTTCGGAGATGATCTCGAACTGGACCCCGGTGCCTACGAACTGCGTCGCGCGGGCCGTCCCCTAAAGCTGGAGCGTATCCCGCTGGAGTTGCTGCTGCTCCTGGTCGAGCAGCGTGGGCAGCTTGTAACGCGTGAGCAGATTATCGAGAGAATCTGGGGAAAAGATGTTTTCCTGGATGCCGACACCAGCATCAATTCAGCCATCCGCAAGATACGCCTCGTTCTCAAGGACAACCCTGAGCAACCCCGTTTCGTACAAACCGTTACGGCCCGGGGATATCGATTCATCGCTCCGGTCGTAGAATCCACTCTACCTCCTGCCGTCGAAGTTGGTGCTCACCCGCGCACCGCCGCCGAGGGAGACTTGTTGGATGCGGAGATCTCCCACTACCGGATCTTGTCAAAGCTGGGCACCGGTGGCATGGGTGTGGTGTACGAAGCAGAAGACATCCGACTAGGCCGTCGCGTCGCACTGAAGCTCCTGCCACAGAATCTGGCACGTGACCCGATCGCTCTCCAACGGTTTGAGCGCGAGGCCCGCGCTGCCTCCTCGTTGAACCACCCGAATATCTGCACGATTTATGAAGTGGAAGAACATGATCACCAGCCGGTGATCGTGATGGAGTTGCTTGAGGGAAAGAGCCTGAAGGAGCGAATCCGCGAGGGACCAATCGCAAGCGACGAGCTTTTGGATTTCGGCATTCAGATATCCGATGCCCTGGAAGCCGCCCATGCCAAGGGGATCATCCACCGGGATATAAAACCCGGGAACATTTTCGTCGTCGGCAGCGAACGGGTGAAGATTTTGGATTTCGGATTGGCCAAGATTCTTTCTGCTCACGTTGCGGAAGACCGGCCCGAAGAAGAATCGCTCACGCTGGAAGGCGTCATTCCGGGCACCACTTCGTATATGTCTCCGGAGCAGGTCCGAGGAGAGGAGATTGACGCGCGCAGCGATCTGTTTTCTCTCGGCGTCGTGCTGTATGAAATGGCGACCGGCGAACGGCCCTTCGTTGGCAAGAATCGCGTGGTGCTGATGAACGCCATCCTGAACGAGCAACCGTCTGCCCCCAGCGAGGCGAATCCCTCCTTGCCGTCGGGACTGGACACAGTCATTGCAATCGCGCTGAAGAAGGACCGAGAGCGACGCTACCTGCATGCTGCGGACATTTGCTCCGACCTGAAGCGACTGAAGGAGCCGAAAGGAAAGGCGCCAAGCGCCGTTACCAGTGCTGTATCTACAAGGTTGGAAGTTCACCCAGTTCCAGGCAGAACCACGCTTCACACGAGGGTCTGGCTAAGCAGTATTCTGGCGGTGACACTATTGCTGCTCTTAGTCTCTGCCGCTGCGAAGTGGAACAAGCGGCACTCCGCTGGAGCACCTTCTGCAGCAATTCGATCGATTGCGGTGTTGCCGCTCGAAAATCTCACCGGAGATCCAGCACAGCAATATTTCAGCGATGGCATGACCGACGCTCTGATAACCAACTTGGCGCAGATCGCATCCCTGCGCGTGATCTCCCGCACTTCGACGATGCACTACCGCGATTCGCGCAAGGCGCTGCCCGAAATTGCCAGCGAATTGGGAGTGGACGCCATCGTCGAGGGCTCGGTCGCTCGCTCCGGCAATCGGGTTCGCATTGATGCCCAGTTGATCCAGGCATCCACAGATCGCCACCTATGGGCCAAAGGCTATGAGCGCGATATCCAGGATGTGCTGGCGCTGCAAAGCGAAGTCGCGCGCACCATCGCCACCGAAGTTCAGATTCAGCTATCGGCGAATGAGCAAGCGCGACTCAGCGCTCGGGCGGTGAATCCGGACGCCTACGAGGCGTACCTGAAGGGTCGCTACTTCTGGAACAAGCGGAACAAGGAGGCCCTCAACAAGAGCATCGAGTATTTTAGTGATGCAATCCGCTTGGATCCCGGCTACGCGGCTGCTTACGCCGGCCTAGCTGACGCCTACAACAATACCGGATGCGGCATGCCCTCCGGTCTGGCCATGACAGAGGCCGGACCCAAGGCCAAGGCTGCCGCGTTGAAGGCAGTGGAATTGGATGACAACAGCGCTGAGGCTCACACGGCACTCGGAATGGAAAAGGCCTGCTATGAGGGCGACGAGGCGGGAGCCGAAAGTGAATACAAGCACGCTATTGCACTCAATCCGAACTATGCTACGGCCCATCATTTTTATGCAGTGCTGCTGCTGGGTTGGCGCGATCAGGAAGGGCTGGATCAGATCCAGCAAGCGCGAAGGCTTGACCCGATGTCGCCCAACATCAATGGCATGTTGGGGGATTATCTGATGGAAACGCGAGAATTTGACAAGGCGGTGGAACAATTCCGCAAGACGGTGGAATTGGACCCACAGCAATACAATTCACGTGTCCGCCTGGGATTTGCATTTGCCGTCGTGCACCGCTACGCGGACGCGGAGAGTGAGTTCAAGAAGGCTGAAGAAATTTCGCCGGGCAGTTTGAGCTCGCGGACTGCGTTGGCCTACATTTATGGACTTGAAGGAAGGAAAGCTCAGGCGGAAGAAATTCTCGCCAAAACAAAGCCGCTAGCTCTGAAAGCTGGTCACCCTTGGTTGGTTTGCCTGGTTTACGTCGGGTTGAACCGGAAGGACGAGGCGATGCAGTGGCTGGAGAAGGCTTACGAGCAGGGCGATTTCTATTTCAATCTCAAAGACCCACTTCTAGATCCCTTGCGTTCTGACCTCGGATTCCAAGATCTTGAGCGGCGCGTTACTGCGGCACAGCAGGGACCGGCTCCGAAATAGAGCTTTCACATCGATCAGACCGATACGCAATCTTCCCCGATCCGCAATCGCGCCCCCTGACTCGCGGGCCTTCGAATTGCGCCCGAGTAACGGGCAGCCGGAAAGTCGGGGTGGCACCAGCATCATAGGTCAAACCGACTGACATTCCAATAGTCGCTTTTCCGCAGTCAATTCATAGATCCCATGTCATGCGGCCTTGCAGTGCGCGAGATGCCGGTTCCCGCGTCAAATTCGTTCCGCGAGTTTGTCCAACCGCTGGAGGCAGTGGCCTACCAAAGCATCAGAACCCACAAAATCACGGCCGATCAGAAACCAAGATTTGATCGCTGTCGGGGCCAGACACTCTCAGGTACTTGCCATCTTCGGCGTAAAAGATGTGCTTGCCTTGGCCAAGAACCTGGGCTAGGCGATCCTCGCGACACCATGCAAGGGAACCCGGATAGGCCATCCTGCTCGGATGGTTGAAATCTACACTACGGCTGAATGCGTGCTCGTCTTCCGTGGGAGGCTTATCTGATAGCAGCAACCATTCTTGACCAACCGAAGTCCATTGAACCCGGCCTGCAAGCTAAAAGAGCGCTGGCGTGCTGCCGCCGAAGCGATGAACTTTCTCAACAAAGGATGCAGGGATTTCTACTCTACCCGACGCGCCCAGCTTCTGAAAGACATAGCAGCCATCGGAATTTGACTCCAGCATCCACTCGGCCTGCTCCGCCGGTCGCGGCACAATCGGCTCAATCCGGACTCGTTCGCCGACGTTCAAATCGAAGGAAGGTGCGTTGCCCGTTGCCGCGGTCTTGCCTATACGGTTCTTCGCCTCGGCTTCGGCTGTGGCTTTCCATTCGCGCAGCAGTTCAACTGTGAATCGCGCCGGATCGTTATCTACCATTTTCCCGTGGTTCTGGCACAACCAAATGCCTTTTGATGGGCCACTGCGCTCTTCCGGCAAAAGCTCAGGATCGTAGCGTGGGCCTCCCGGAGATGCGGCGGTGATGTGGGCGGCTCTCCGCCCGCTGCATCGCGGCCAAGCTGGTGTCGCCGCTCCGCAAGGGAGAGGCTACCGAAGTCCGCGGCCTGGCGCCGGAAGATTCCTGTGCCCACGACATGCTGGTGTTGATTCGCTGGCACAACCGCAATGTGACGGTTCCGCTCTCCCAACTAGTTGCCATCGACTCCGATGAATCTACCCACGAGGCCATTGCCGACTGGCACTACTGGCTGGCGCAAGGCTACTGCCTCTGACCAACGCACGCCTGCCGAAAACTCACCGACGGCGGAGGAGCAGACCGGGCTTTCACATCACGGGATGCCACACCCTGCTGGCCCAATGCCCGGTCGGCGGCCGCATATAGCGATACCATCACAAATGAACGACGGGTTATCGTCTACCTAAGCATCAGTCCCTGCACTTGCTTGTGTGAAACCCGCAGGAACTCGCCACTACTCCTTGCTAAACATTTTTGGCATCCGTGCAAACCGCAATGAAAAACCTACTTCGATTCTCTGCAACGAGCTTGGAAACGGAACCGTAAGATGCCTTCCGCCATGAGCTCATGGCCTTCAACGATTTGGCTCGCGAACGAGTTCAGGAAAGGACCTCGTGGTAGACGAAATACCGTTCATGCAAAATGCTCGACAGGGGCACAAACGTGACCGGGCTTTCCTGTGAGACCGCATGGAAGGCGAGCTTCCCAACAGCGGGTTCGATCCAGCTCGACGGGCTGTCAAGTTTGCCCTTGAATTGCAGTGCGGGCTCGGGCTCCTGCTTGGTTTGCGCCTGGTAGTGGCGATACCATTTTTCCCGGGGCTCCACTTCGAAGCGCGCGGCCAATACGAGGGGCCCGTACATCACAGCTTGGAGGCTTTCTTTATCGGGCATGGGAGCACCGTGTAGATGCATGGGAAGGCTCAGCTCAATTCGATCGCCGTTCTTCCAAGGCCCGCGTAGAACGAGGTAGCTGCTGGCGTCCGCGAAAGCCGGCACCGCGCGTCCATTCACCTTCACACTCCCGCCCTTTGCCCAGTACGGAATGCGCACCTTCAGATCAACATCGACCGGTTTTTCTGCCGAGACCGTCAGGGTAGTTCCTTGCTCTTCGGGAAAGGAAGTTCGCTGGCTCAAGCGAATTCCCCTTTCCGGCCATGTAACATCAGCAGCGATGTAGAGGTTGATGAAGATCGAGTTGTCGTCGTGGAAGTAGATGGAATCCGTTAGCTTGGCAAACTCTTCCGCACCCGTGCCGCTACAACACCAGAATGAATCGAAGGGCTTGGCAAAGATTTTGGAGTAGCCACCGCCAACCGGCAGAAAATAAACGGTTGTTCCCGTTTCTGGATCAATGGTTCCCAGGCGGTGATTGAACAGCAGGCGTTCGTAGTAGTCCATGTACCTTGCCTGCGGCGACCAGGCGAACAAGTGCCGCGTCAGCTTCAACATGTTGTATTCACAGCAATCCTCTGCCGTGTCTCCGCTGAGTTGCGTTGATAGTACGCCGGGATCCGTCTTCCAAAATTCGAAGTTGCTGATGCCACCCGTGCAATAGGCGCGCTCGCCGGTCACTTCATTCCAGAAGTAGTCGGCAATATTCCAGTAGCGCTTGTCCCCGGTCATTTCATAGAGACGAGCGGCCGCGATAACTTGCGGAATGTGCGTATTCACATGCAGGCCTTTGAGCTCGTCGCGATGTGCCGCAAGGGGATCGAAGAACCCCTTCTTATCGAAGCGTTGGGCGAGTCTGAGATACTGCGGCTTCCCGGTCACCCCATACAAATTGGCGAGTACTTCGCCCATGCCGCCGTATTCCACCTGCAGCACGCGCTGCATCTGTTGTTCACCGAGAGGGTCGGTCCAATTACGTACCCAGCCTGCCATTTGTTCAACTGTATCCAGCGCCTGCTCGTTGCCCGCCAGCGTGTACATGTCGAGATGACCGGCCATGATTTTGTGATAGGTGTAGAAGGGTGCCCAGACATTCACTCCGTCGCGCAGCCGGTCGAACCATTCGACGGGGAACGCGCTGAGATATCCGTTTTTGTGCTGTGCCTGGCACTTGGCCAGTTCAGACACCATGAGGTCGCCGCTGCGCTTGAGTTCTTCGTCACCGGAACTGGCGAAAGCAAGCGCGCACGCCGAAAGGTAGTGCCCACCGGTAAAATGGCCGCGCAATTCGCAGTCCGGCTTCTCCCACTCGCCCAGCGTCTCCGCGGATGACGGGAAACCGGCCGTCAACCGGAAAGTATGAAGCAACCGGTCCGGCGCGAGAGTCTTCAAGTATTTCCGGTTGGCTTCAGCCGCCGCGCTGAATGCTCCCCCCTGAAGTCGGACATTCTTCATTGGAAAGGGCTGCGCCCGAACCGGAACAACTTCGCGACTCACTGGCGTTGAAGTAATAGAGGTTCCGTCCTCCGCGGCATACTTTTCAAATGCGAATGCAGGAGCAGGAAAAACAGCAGCCACCCCGGCAAAGGCGGCAGTGGCGACAAATTCACGGCGATTGATTGTCTTCAAGGTGATCTCCGTATGAAGGGGTTCTATCACATTCTGGCTTTGTCCTGTACGGAAACGGCTTTGCCCTCGAACTCGACGATTGCGTCGAAGTGCGCTGGAGCGGCGATGCCGATTCCATGTCCTTCGCTTACACGGACGATCCTAAAGGTCTTGTGTGCCAGCATTCCCGGGAAACTTCCGCGACGGTCCCCCACAGTCAAGGTGGATGTTATGTCGTCCCAATGAATCGGGATCACGGAGTAGGCTCCGTGTTCATAGTCGTAGTTGTCGCCTTCGTCTTCATAAAGCGTGAAGTCTCCATCTGCCCCGTCATAAATACGAAGATCGATTGGATCTGACTTCGCGGAAGCCGACTGTACTTCTGGTCCAAATGGAATGATGGCACCGGCCCTGGCGTAGATAGGGATTCGGTCGATTGGAGCTTCTGCGGTGACGGTTTGACCACCACTCAACCGTTTGCCAGTCCAGAAGTCGACCCAGTCGTGATTAACCGGGAGATAGAGGCTCCTTTGACTTGCTCCCTCGGTGGTAACCGGGTTAATCAGCAACGCGGGACCGAACATAAACTGATCGGCGATCGTTCTCGCGCTCGGATCGGAGGAGAACTCCAGAGGAAGGGACCGCGTGAGTGTGTCCCCGTTGTTGGTGACTCCCCACGCTGCGGAATAGATGTAGGGAAGCAGATGATAGCGCAGTTCATCGAATTGCGTTGCAATGTCGAGGACCTTGGGACCGTAGTTCCAAATCTCGGCATTCGAAATCCATCCGTGCACACGGAAGATCGGACAGAACGTGGCGTATTGAAACCATCGAATCAGCAGTTCGTGATAAGCCTCGTTCGTATATTGATCTTTTGGGCGAAAGAACCCGCCGCCGTCCGTCGTCCAATAGGGCAGGCCGGACATGCTGAAGTTCAAGCCTGCCGGGATCTGGCGCTGGAACGTGATCCAGTTCGCGGAGATATCGCCCGACCATGAGATTGCTGCATTCCTCTGTTGTCCGGCATATGCAGACCGGGTAAAGATCACCACCCGCTTGCGGTCTGTCGTCGAGCGCTGCCCTTCATAAATAGCTTTGGTTACATAGAGGGGATAAGCATTCCGCACCGACTCCCCGGTGCCGAGAAATGTATGCCGGCCCTTGATGATGTCGAACTCCGGCTCTGACGCGTCCATCCACCAGCCATCCAAGCCGTAATCGAAGATACCTTTCTTTAGTTCCGACCAGAATGTGGTTTGCGCTTCGGGATTGAAAAAATCCACCCAGGGCGTTCCCGGAACCAGCAGGGCTTGGGCGCTCATCCGCTTGTAAATATCTGAGTCTTCCCCAAATCTCGACCACACCGAAATTGGAACGTGCTCGTCCATGGCGTGGAATTGACCCATCATTCCCTTGGGATCGGGGTAGTTGCTCTCGTCAAACTTCATAGCGTTCCAGCCATACTTACCCCAGTACTGCCAGTCCTGCACCAGGGCGTCTACCGGAAGTTTGCGTTGGCGGAACTCGGCCCCCACATCGAGGATCTCCTTTTGGGTGTGATAGCGCTCACGGCACTGCCAGAATCCATATACCCACTTGGGAAACAGGGGCGCTTCCCCCGTGAGATGGCGGTAATCAGCAATGACACGATTCAACTCGGGTCCGTAGAAAAAATAGTAGTCGATGGCCTGCCCCACTTCGGAGCGAAAGGTTGTTGTGTCCTGGGGCGGGCGCGCTGACAACTGGATGCCTCCCGGCCCACCCTTTGCAGAAACCTCATACTCCTTGTTCGGCTCCAAGTCCACGATGCCGGAACCGGAACTCGGAGTCCACATGTTGACCAAATCAATCACGTGCTTGCCGTTCACATCTACTAACAACTGATCCTTATTGTCGCTGGCGAGCAGAAAGCCATAACTGCCCTTTGCTCCGGTGGTGAATTTTCCCTTGCCCGTATTGGCGTCAATAGCGATGGACTGGTCGGCAGGATTGAAGTCAGTTAGAGAAGGATTGTTCCAGAGAAGGCCGTATCCCTTACTGGATAGCATGAAGGGAATCGAAATGTTGGTGTTCGCCTGGTGCAGTCGGATCGGAACTCCGCGGACATCAAAAATGCCTTCCTGATGCTGGCCGAGACCATACAGCACTTCATCGGACGGCGAAAAGAAGGTCTGTTGAACCTGCCAAGTCTTCGTTTCGAACGGGGAGGGGACGTCAAATGCTTTTCCTCCGTCTTTCGGTTCGGACAGTAGGGGGCTTTGGTCTTTTGCAAGGAAACTCACAGCCCCCGTTGCGGTGCCCACCGTGACGGTGATCGCTTCGGTCTGGAGCTTAATCTCCCTCTTTCCGGTTTCGACCCGAAGGTTCTCAGCCCTACATGGTTGCGTGACGACAGGAACCTTGGCGCTCGGAATGTCGGGCGTAGGACTGGCAACAACATGTACGACGTGATCGCCGCACAACTCGATGCGCATGGCTCCAGCAGCAGTTGTGAAAGTGACGCCGTTCGAGTCTCGATGGGATTCTTTTATCGCGAATTGAGACTGATTCGAGGCCCGTGCTGCTGAACTAGCAATAAGGAGAAACAAAACAACGTATTTATTGCTGAGTTGACCCAGAAACATTGGCATCCTTTCACCCCTTTTGCAAAGATGTTGCGCAACTTTCATTATCATCCAGCGTGTATACCATGAGATTTCTACTGAGAGTCGCGGTTGTTTTCGCCCTGCTGCATTGCCACGGCTGCCCTGGTCAGCCCTTCGCTTCGTAATCGCTCTGAAACATCAAAAGCTTTCTTTGCTGAATTTCGATCTCCAACCTTCAGATAGAGGCGGGCGATTTGAAAATGAAGCCGGCCATCCTTGTCATCGGAGAGCCCGAGCTTCATCTCAGTGATCGCTTGCTGCGTACGGTTTGTTTCTGCATACACTCTGCCAAGCAAGGCGTGCACGTGAGGAATCAGCTCTGGCTTCGTTTTCAGAGCCTTTCTCAGATATGGCTCCGCTCCCGAGAAATCGTGTTGCGCCGAGAGAATTTCTCCCATGACCGCATTGAACTCCGGATCATCAGGATTCTTTCTCAAAGCAGCTTCTGCGAGCCGAAGTGCTTCATCTAATTCTGAATCGGCAAGCAGTGCGAGAGACAAACCGAACAAGGCTCCCGAGTTGTCCGGTCTAATAGCCAAAGCTTTTCGGTACTCTTGTTCCGCATCCGGGTAATACTTTCGCTGGCGGTAAACATCTCCCAACAAGACGTGCAGGGTGGGCGAATTGGAGTCGAGTTGGCTGGCGCGAGCCAAAGCCTCTGTCGCAAGCTTCTGCGCCGATTTTGTTTCCCAATACAATCCCTCGGCTTCCGTTGCCGGATTCAGCGCGAGTTTCTGAGCCGCATCGAAAGCGGCGTGGTATCTCGCGGTTGGGTACGCACAGGAAACTAAGAGGCGGAGTTCCCTCGCTTGAAGCTGCTGCAGTCGAGCCGATAGCACTTCGCTACACTCGCCATATCGTCCTGTTGCGTACAACTGTTGGGCATTGATCGCCGGCATTTTGGCGGATCGAGGGCTGTCCACCCTAACATTGAAGTGCTCAGACGAATCGGTGCGGTCCTGAGTGGTTGTGCCGCTTTGAAACGGGAAGACGACGGCTTCCGAAATCTCTCCATCTGTTCGCCCCTTCTCCAAGGCGCCCTGTAACTCGGAAAGGCTCAGGGGGGATAGTCCGGCTTTGAACAGTGGCGCATTGGTTCGAAGAAAGCTGGGATCCGCTTTCCATATCTCCGCAATTTTCCTCGTCCCCTCCGCTACCGCGCCTTGCTCAACATGAAATCGAGCCAAACCCAGTTTCGCCATGAGGGAGCCGGGGTTGGACGCGAGTTCAGCGTTGAGTTCATGCTCCGCCCCAGGCAAATCGTGCTGATTTAGCAAGACGAAACCATAGGCGGCGTGCATGCCTGCGGGAAATGCTGGGGACGCTAGTGTGGTTTTGTACGCTTCCGCCGCTTGTATGAACGCTCTTTGATCGAAAAAAGTGTCCGCCACCAGCGCGTGCAAGTATCCCGAGTCCTTATGCCGCACCAGGAGAATGCGGGCGTCGGCTTCAACTTGCTCCAGGTACGTCACTCCGAGGTGAAACCAAGCTTCAGCCCTTCCTGAATCAAGCTGCACGGCGCGGGAGTACGGAGCAATTGCAAGCCTCGTCTTCCCGCTCGCTGCGTATGCCTGACCAAGAGCCAGATGTACCTCAGGATCCGTGGGCTTGGAAAGAGCTGCTCGTTTGAGGTACGGAGTAGCCTCGTTGGACCGCTTGAGCTTGAGATAATCGAGTCCCAAGAACAGGTTTGGAACGAATAGGCGGGGTTTCAGCCGGATCGCCTGCAGGAAAGCGTCGATGGCCTGTTCGTCTTTCCCTGTCTGGTAGTACATCAGTCCGAGATTGGCTTGGAGTTCGGCGATTTCAGGCCGAACGCTGGCAGCCTTGCGGTAGAACTCGGCGGCAGCGTCGAAATCTCCCCTGGCCTGAGCTTGTTGCGCCGAGGCCAGGAGGGATTCGAACTCCGACGGCTGTTGCGAAAATGCTTCTCCGTTCAGAGCGATGAAAATCGAACAACAGACAACAACAGTCCTGATTCTCCGCACGCATCACCAATAAAACTTTAGCGCTGCCTGCATTTGCCTCGGTGTCCATGCTGAAGTGATGGTCCCAAATCCACCGCCCATGAACGTGTTCGGGCTGTAGTAGTTGGTGTGATTGAAGGCGTTGAACATATCCAGGCGGAACTGGAAACGGAACCGTTCTTCGATCGGGAAGTACTTTTGAATACTTATGTCAAAGTTCCTGTAGCCGGGTGCACGTAGATCGGAGAAGTATCTCGGGGCATTCCCCAGGGTCCATGCCGCCGCAGGCTGAAAGGCCCAGCCGGAGGGAGGGCCGGGCGGTTGCAGGTTGTTAAACCATTCTGTACGGCTCCGATTGGAGACGTGGTAGTTGCCGACCACATCCACATGCTGGCCCGCGCCGAAATAGTTGAGTCCATTGCCTGAGCTAGTAATGGTCAGAGGAAAACCCTCTTTTAGGGTCAGAGTTCCAGAGGTCTGCCAGCCACCCACAATGGTGTTCGCGACTGCGTTCATCCCAGAACCGAACTTCCTGCCCTTGCCAACCGGCAGTTCGTACACGTAGCTCAGAACGAAGCTATGAGGAGTGTCGGTGGCATCGACCGACTTCTCTGCCGCCAGGTTGTAGACGTTCCGAATATTTTCTGAGAAGTTGGCGGACGCTGAAGCCCAGTTTTCGGGTCCGCCCACGTTGTCGACGAATTTCGAAAAGGTGTAGGACGCCAACAGCGTGAGCCCATGCGACACGCGGTGCGTGTAGTTCACGTCCAAGGCGTTGTAATGCGAACCGCCCGCGGGGTCCTGGTTTTCGGTGATATCGCAGAATTCCGGGTAGGGCCTGAGCAGTTGTCCCTGCGCGATCGTGGGCTGATCAAGACTGCAGCCGCTCGATGTGATGTGGCCGAAGAATGGG
>Ga0209698_10007036_pt1 | contig 11863 bp, 10 predicted proteins | sample LitLauG_LLR_2012_FD_187203 | JGI IMG/M metagenome (GOLD analysis project Ga0209698, IMG submission 187203) | Freshwater sediment microbial communities from Pennsylvania, USA - Little Laurel Run_MetaG_LLR_2012 (SPAdes) (version 2) | ecosystem: Environmental > Aquatic > Freshwater > Creek >... | reverse complement strand
ACCAGAGTCAGTCCCAGAGAACGGGCGTGGGCTGCGATGAACAGGTCGTTCGCGCCGATGATGGTCCCACGCCCCTTGAGAAAGGCGCGGATTTGCGCATAGTCGAATGCAGCGTTGCTGGGATAATCCAGAACATCGATGTGCCGGATAAAGATATCGAGTGATCTCAGATCCTTCGCGCGCCGCGGAGAAACCTCGACTCCGTACATCAACTCCGACCTGGTGACCGCGGAGATGCACACCTCTCCCACTGCGGCTGTTTGAATTCTATGCATTGCCTTCGCGCTGGATTGGTTCATGATGTACGACGAGATGTCCGTATCGAGCATGTACCGGAGCATCAGAGGTTACGCTCTTGAACGGGCAGTTTCTCTACGTTCTTCATGAACTCATCTGAGGCCGCAGCATCTGAACTCAAGAGAGCAGACCAGTCCTTGGGCCGCGGGGAGAGAATCACGTCATCGCCTTGCTTCCGGATAAACACCTCGGCGACAGCAAACTGAAACTCCTTCGGAAGCCGAACCGCCTGGCTCCGGTTGTTCATGAAAACTTTCGCAGTGCGCTGCATTGAGCCCTCCTGTTCGACTGGCATATACAGAAGTATATGCCAAACGATTCAATGGGTCAACGGCAGCAAAGGACGTTATCGAGATTAACAAATGGTTTCCGGAAGTCGGGCGCAACGGTCAGGCCGGGACCCTTCCTTATCTTCAGAATTTAATACTTCCTAAGATAGGTCTGCGAGAGCCGGTCATGCCAGCTGAGGTGGTTCTCATCGAAGACTGCCCACATCACTCCCAACCCTAGCGGCAGCACAGAAACCAACAGGGCGACCAGGCGGCTGAAGCGTTGAGCCCTTGTCGGGTTACGGCCGTCGAAGGTGCAGAGCGCGATTCCGGCATATCTCATTCCGGGCGTACCCAAGGCGAATGCATAAAAGAGCGCGAAGTAGAGCGCGCCGATTACCACCAGGCCCAATGCCGCGGCGATTTCAATTTCTCGCAGCGGGGGCAGCTCTTTGACATTGGCCGCAGTCACGAAGGCAGTGGCCAGGAAGGCGCCCGCGATGAGCGACGAGTTGACGACAGCAGCCATCAAGCGTCGATTCAGCGGCGCAAGTTTCAGGTACCTGGCCTGGTCCGATGCCTGGTCGGCCCTGGGCTGTTGGCGCTTCAGAGATTCACCGATCGCCCGTTCAGGGAATTCGCGCCTCGGCTGGGCATCCAGCTCGATGCCGGACCACTCCGGCGCGGTCAAGGCGGAGGCTGACGCCCCGTCGAAGGCACCGGCTGCCGTGGGCTCAATCGAGATGGAAAGGGGGTCCACTTCGAAAATGCTCAATTGTCCTCCAGACGCGGCATAGGGACCTTCTGCCCGCCGCGGACGTACTTTACGTGTTGCCACAATCTCCCGGGGAAACTCGATGAGGTTTGCATGAATAGCGTTTACCGGTTCCACTGTCTCAATGATTTCGCTGCCGCTCCCATCCTGAGCATCCCATGCCGAATCGCTCCAGCTCTCCATGGGCATTTCCGGAGTCTCGATGCCGATTGAGGTTCGGAGCTCATCGGGTTCCGGCTGGCGCGCCGGCAAATCCTGATCCCAGCGAATTTCAAACGCTCCGCTTGCGCCTTGCGGCCTGTCGATTGGCAGTGCGGGGGCGTTTGCGTCTGCGCGGTCCGGCCGGGCCACTCGATCCGTCTGCCATTGTTCGGCTCCGGGTGCGGAAGATTGCATTTCCCATTCGGGCTCAGCGACAGACGCGGCCTCAATTCCAGCCAGCACCGATTCAGCAGCGGCCTGAGCTTCGAGCGCGGCCTTGGACGCAACCTCTGCCGCGCGGACAGCGGCGCGGGCGTCCAGGGCCAGGATCTCGCTGTAGCTGGGTGCGTTGGCATAGCGAGCCGCGACCCGCGCAGCAGCAGCAGCAGCGCGCATGCTGGCGCTGTGATGGTTCTCGGAGCTTGTATCCGATCCGGTAACCGAAGGGGGTCTGCGGTCTTTATGCGCGGCGACGCGCAGGTTCACTTCCTGCTTCCAGGAAGGTGAGTGGCCAGTCTGATTTGATAATGTACTCAAAGTCTATTTGTCCCCTCCGTTACGGCTCCTCGAGACTCTTCATCGGCCAACCCCAGGGCCGGTGTTGAGAAGAACCTGCAGTTTTCAGGTCCGTGCTGGAACCCGGACAACGCTTGCAATCGACAAAAAGGAAGTGGGCGGGGAAAACAGGGCAAGGCCCGAATCTTCAGACTTGTGACCGGAGCGAACAACCCGAGTTTTTCCTGCTGCCAGAGCTGCGGGGAGAGCACCCCATCCAATTCGGCCTGCGTTTGCTATGCTGAGCCTTACACCGGTCTTGGGTTCCAGGATGCGTCCTCGTAACTTAGTAATTATCACGCTGTTTACGGTCTGTCACCTGCAACTTTCCGGGCAGGCGTTGACCAATGCGTTACATTCGTCCCAGCAAGTGCCGACGGTGATTGCTGCGGCTCCAGGCGACGATGTTTCCGCACAACTTCCTGACGACCCAAGCCAGGAGATGCTGCCGATTGCGCAACCGGAGCCCGCGCCGCCCAGCGGATTGCCGGTTCAGCTTGAAGCGGAGCGACAGACACGGCTCGGAGATGTGCTCACGCTCGACGGACATGTAGTCATGCATTTCCGCGACTATATTCTGCGGGCGGACAAGGTGGTCTATCACCAGTCCACGTCCGAGCTTGAGGCTGACGGGCATCTTGAGGTTTCAGGCGGTCCCAACGACGTGGAAATTACCGCCAGCCATGGCGACATGCGCCTCAACATGCACACTGCGCGCTTTTACAACGTGAGCGGTTCGCAGGGAATCCACTTGGCGGGCCGCGCCGGCGTCTATTCCACGCAAACCCCGTTCCTGTTTACCGCCAGGGTGGTGCTGCAGACCGGCGACGACAATTACCGGCTCATCGACGGCACCATGACCAACTGCCGCTTTCCCAAGCCGGACTGGCAGATCATCTCGCACGCCATCAACCTCGAAAACGGCACGGCCTCCACATCCAACTCGTTCTTCAAGCTAGTCGGTGTGCCGGTTTTCTATCTGCCTTACCTTCGCCATCCAGTCGACGAGAACGGACGGGAGAGCGGGCTGCTGATTCCGGTGCTCAGCAATTCTTCCATCAAAGGATTCATCGTGGGCGAGCAGTTTTACTGGGTGATCAACCGCAGCATGGACATGGTTGCAGGCGTGGAACTTTTCAGCAAGCGCGGCTGGTCGCCGAACGGCGACTTCCGGTACAAAGGCCGAGGAACCGACCACCTGATTGTCCGCTGGAATGCGCTGCTCGACAGAGGAGTTGAGGAACAGATTGGGAAGACGATCGCGTCGGGCTCCGCCCAGCCCCTGGCTACCCTTCCCGGTCCTGTTGGCTTTGTCCGGGTGAACCAGGGAGGGGTGGATGTGGTTGCCGAGGGACGGAAGGACTTCACGGACAAGACGTATGCGGGCGGCACCATGGAATACCTCTCAAGCTACCTTTACAGGCTGGTGTTCAACGACAACTTCTCACAGGCCATCAGCTCCCAGGTGGCCAGCGACGTCGGCCTGACGCACGCGCGCAATGGACGGATCCCGTCTGTTTCCCTGGACCGCTTTGAGACCTTTGCCAGCTCGTCGAATGGCGACGAGGCGAGGATTCTTCACCTACCCAGCGTGCGTTATGACTTACTCGACAGGCCATTAGGCGGTACGCCTTTAACCTGGGGCCTAGGCTCCTCAATCGCCTACCTCAGTCGCTCTGAGCCTCGATTCCATGCCCGCAACGTGGGCCGCTTCGACGTTTATCCCCACCTTTCTGCGTCATTCGGCGCCGGCGGCTGGAGCTTTGTGCCGGAGGGCGCGTTTCGCCTCACGTCCTATACGATCAGCCAGATTCCCGATCTTACCGACCTGCGCCACGGGGTCCCGACTATCAGCCACGATGCGCTTCACCGCATGGACGCGGAGGCCTCGGTTGAGATCCGGCCTCCGGCCATCGAGCGCGACTATGTACTAGCCCGCTGGAACCGCGTGATGCGTCATGTGATCGAACCGGAGCTGACATACCGGTACGCAGGCGGCATCGGCACGCAGGCCCGCAATGTGCTTCTGGTGGACACCTCCGACATAGCCACGAACACCAACCAGGCGGGCTTTTCGCTGACCCAGCGGCTTTACATGCGCCGCAGAGACGAGCGGCCGTGCTCGAATCCGGAGGCCCAAGACGAGTGCCCCTCCCGACCCCGCGAGTGGGCCAGTTGGCAGATCGCCCAGAATGTCTTTATCGATCCCAACTTCGGTGGCGCGCTGATACCCGGCCGCCGCAACGTGTTCGATTCGACGCTGGACATGAGCGCCGTGGCCTTTCTAACATCGCCACGGAACCTGGCTCCTGTTACCTCGCGCCTGCGCTTCGAGGCGATTGCCAACCTGCGCATCCAGTGGGATCTGGACTACGACCCGAAACAGGGGCAACTGAACTCCGACAACCTGTACGCCGGCTATACCTGGGGCCGCACCACGATCGGGCTGGGCCACGCGCTGCTCAACGCGGTGGACGAAAGCCGCGGCTCGGCGTCAACCATCAAGAGCCAGCAACTGCAACCCTTTCTGACCATCGGTAAGCAGAGCGGCGCCGGCTTCAATTTCGCAGCCAACCTCGGCTACGATTTCGTCCTGAGCGATCTGCAATATGCCGGCATCCAGGCCGTCTACAACTGGGACTGCTGTGGCTTGACTTTCGGCTACCGGCGCTTCCAACTCGGCTCGGTCCGCGACGAAACTCAATATCTTTACAGCTTTACACTGGCAAACTTCGGCTCGGTAGGCGACATCCGGCGGTCAAACTCGATCTTCCGCGACCCTACGCTGCCGCCTGCTTACTGAATATCTGGCTGGGATCAGAGACGGTTGAGCCCCATCCAAGCTGCGCTCCGAAAAACCGCTTGCCTTTCCGTCCAATCAGCGTCCATTCACAATAGGCGGGAAATTCGCAGGACAATCGCGTGTACAGGATTCCTGGTTCGTGCCGCCCCTCCGGGGCTGTGCATTTGAATTGAACCGCATACCCAGGGGTGCGCCCGCTGCGGCGGACTTCCCCTGGGCTATTTTCGACCCCTCCCTACAGGGAGGAATTGCGTTAATCGGTCTTTTCGGAGGATCGAGCACAGCCCGTGGCGAAGCCGAGGGACGTTCATGCGATTGCCATGGAGAATTCGCCTTCTTCGTCCGGCCAATCCCCTACTGGGTTATCCTTTCTAAAGAGGAACTTGACTTGTCGCACCTACGTTTTCTGGCGGTCCTGGCCGTTCTTTGCCTCACCGCCGGCTGCAAGGCCCAAAGCGTGTCCGATTCCGTGCTCGAGCGCCGCATCGAAGTTACGGTTCGCGGTCAATTCAACATACCGCAGGACTACAGCGTGGTTCTCGGCGCCCGCAAACCAAGCGCGTTTACCGGCTACGAAGAGCTGCCCATCACCCTCACCCACGGCAGCCGAACCCAGGTGGTCACGTTTTTGATATCGAGCGATAACAAGAAACTGGCCCATCTGGATTCCTTCGATCTGACCAAAGACCCCGGCTCCGATATTGAGATCGCCGGCCGCCCGATCCGCGGGAATCCAGCCGCGAAGGTCACCATCATCAACTTCGACGACCTGGAGTGCCCCTTTTGCGCGCGCATGCATGAGTCGCTTTTTCCTTCCACCTTGCAGCGCTACAAGGATCAAGTGCGATTCGTGTACAAGGACTTTCCGCTTGCGGAAATCCATCCATGGGCCACGCGCGCCTCAGTGGACGCCAACTGCCTGGCCGCGCAAAGCGGGGAGGTCTATTGGACCTACGTGGATTACCTGCACAGCCACGGCGATGAAGTGACGGGGCCGGACCGCGATCAGGCCAAGAGCTTTGCAGCGCTGGACCGGATCGCGCGGCAGGAGGCTACGGTGAGCAAGCTTGACTCCGCCAAGCTGGATGCCTGCCTGGCCAAGCAGGACGCAACCGAGGTGAATGGCTCGGTGAAAGAGGGAACGTCGCTTGGTCTGGATGGCGCGCCGGCCCTGTTTATCAACGGCGAGCGCATCAATGGCGCCGTGCCGGCCGAAGAGGTGTGGCTGGCAATTGACCGCGCCCTTCGCGCCGAGGGACTGCAGCCTCCCCCCATGCCGGCCGCAGAGGGCTCGCCTTTGCCGCCGACGGGGCCCCTCAAATAGGTGCTGACCATGCTATCCGAAGGCCGGTCTGTGGATTTATCCTTGATTGCCGGGGCCTTGTCGAACCCCGCAGGAGCGACCAGGTTGCAAGTTGAATCGCACTTTGAATCGATTGCGCGAATGCATGTTCGGATTGCTTTCATAATTCTCGTAACAGGTGGAACGCTGGCGGTTCTCACCGGATGCCGCCGCGCACCCGGCGCCGACGTTGTGGCCACGGTCAACGGGAAGGACCTGATGCGCGCGGAGATGGATCGCAACTACCAGGCGAGCCTGGGAGGAGCGCCGCAGAATCTTTCCCAGGAGGAAGCCGACATTCGGCGTCTCACGATTCTGCACCAGATGGTCGAGGACGAAATTCTGCAGCAGCGTGCCGCCAAGCTCAACCTGGCCGCAAGCGATGAAGATGTGAATGCCAAGATCACCGAGGTGAAGACGCCTTACACCCAGGAAGAGTTCGACAACCAGCTCAAGCAGCGCAGCCTCACGCTCGACGATCTGAAGCGCAACATCCGCCGTTCGCTGACCAAAGACAAGCTCATCAACAAGGAGATCGAGTCCAGGATCAACATTACCGACGCCGAAATCTCAGCCTATTATGCGGCCCACAAGGCGGAGTTTAATTTGATCGAGCCGCAGTATCACCTGGCGCAGATTGTGGCCACCGGGATGCCATCTCAACAAGCGGGCAATCTTCAAAACAACAAGGCCTCCAACGACGCGGACGCACGAAAGAAGATTGACGTGCTGCATAACCGGCTGGAGAGCGGCGAAGATTTCGGTGCGGTGGCGATGAACTTCTCAGAGGATCCAAACACCGCATCGAACGGCGGCGACATGGGATTCGTGGCAGAGTCCGCGCTGAAAGCCGACCCACAGGTTTACGACGCGCTCAACAAGCTCAAGCCGGGCCAGTTTACCGATGTGCTTCCGATCTATGACAGTGCAGGTCCGGGCCACCGAACCCTGGGCTATGCCATCTACAGACTCCTCTCACGGGACCCCGCGGGCCAGCGCGAGTTGAACGACCCCCGAGTGCAGCAGGCCATCCACACCACGTTGCACAACAACCGGGTGCAACTGCTGGAGAACGCCTATTTCGAGAAGCTCCAGAACGAATCCAAGATTCAGAATTATCTAGCCGACAAGATTCTGAAGCAAGGCGCCCAATAGCGAAGCGCTGTGGACGCCGGACGGCCTTCTTCAACGCCACCATTCGGAGCGAAGCTCCTCTGCCGCAACCACGTGGCTTGGCAGCCCAGGAACAGGCGACCAGAGCTTGAGATCGTTTACCGCAAAGACATACTCAATCGGTTCGGTCCACGGGTGGAGAGCAAGATCGAAAAGCCCCCAGTGGATCGGCATCAGCAGTCCTTGCCCACCCATGGCTCGAAAACTCCGAACAGCGCCTTCCGGACCCATGTGAATGTCTGCCCACAGCGGATCGGAAGCGCCGATTTCAAGCATGGTGAGGTCGAACGGACCAAACTGCTCGCCAATTTCCTGGAAGCCAGGCCACTCCCCGGAGTCGGCGCCGTAGTAGACTCTGTGCCTGGGTCCGGCCATTGCAAACGAAGCCCATAGGGTCTCAAAGCGGTTGATGAGGCTGCGTCCGGAGAAGTGACGTGCCGGCAACGCGGTGATGGTCACTGATCCGACTTTGACGTTCGCGGTCCAATCCAGCTCAGTAACACTTGCAGCATCGACCCCGAGCTTTGCCAGAAGAGTGCCTACACCGAGCGGGGCGATCCAGCGCGCCTGGCGGAGCGGCTCGATGGAGGCAAGGCGGCGAATGGTGCCCTCTCCCAGATGATCGTAGTGATCGTGGGAGATTAACACCGCGTCGATCGGCGGCAACTGCTCAAGCGCTAGAGTGGGCGGGTAGAAGCGCTTCGGTCCGGCCCACTGGGTAGGAGCCGCGCGCTCATCCCATACGGGGTCGATGAGGATGCGCACGCCGTCAATCTCAACCAGGGACGATGAATGGCCGAACCAGGTGATGCGCAGTCCGGACTGGGGGAGTGTTGCATAAACTTGTGCGTCTGTAAGAAAGGGTCCCGGTGTTTGCCTGGGCGACCGCGCTGCCGCATCGAAGAAGAAGCGCCGGCCGACCTTGAACATGATCGAGATTCCGCCTACCTGGGTCGGCACGGGGTTCACAAACTTGCGGCCGTCGCGCTTGGCTGGACGAAGAGTCATAGCTATTCGATGGCGAATTGAAGATCGGGATTCCGGGAAAACCCGAACTGAAGCAGGTAGTAGGCAAGCCGGTATGCGATCCTGTGGATTGCAGCTCCCCTAAAGGGCACGAGGGCGCGATGAACGGATGGGATCGGAAGTTTATTGAAATGGCGGTACTGGTCAGTTCGTGGTCAAAGGACCCGTCAACCAAAGTGGGTTGCGTGATTGCCGACTCTGACCACGCCCAGCTTTCCGAGGGCTTTAACGGATTTCCGCGCGGCATCGCCGACGACGCGCGGCTGCACGAGCGGGAGATCAAGTATCGCCTGATTGTGCACGCGGAAGCCAACGCCATCGCCGCGGCAGCTCGTAACGGCCACGGCTTGAAGGGCGCTACCGCCTACGTCACCTTCTGCCCGTGCCCTCAATGCGCGGCGCTGCTGATTCAGGCGGGCATTGTTCGCGTGGTCACCATCGAGGGAGCTACTCCGGCGCATTGGAAGGCGGAATGCGAGATTGCCCAGGGCATGCTCCGCGAAGCTGGGGTCACGTACGAAGAGGCCCAGCGGACGGCCTGAACTCTTCATGAAAAACCTGCTGGTTCGGCGCGATTGCCGGGCCGTTCAAGATCGTCAGAGAACTGGATTGGAGTGCAAAATGGAAACGGCCCCCGCGTATTGCGGAGGCCGTCGATGTTTGATGGGCAGCGGATGCTGCTTACTTCAGGTTGCCGCTGGAATCCATGGTGATGCCGCCGGGCCCCGCATTCTTCTTCTCTTCGTTGGCCTTGCGGACTCCCATCGCCTTCGACCGCCATTCCTCCGCCGATGCGATATCCGCCTTCACCGCGGCTGCATCGCCGTAATCCACGTCAGCCTTGCGGCGGTAGATCAGGTTGAGATAGGCCATGGCGTCGTCGTAGTTGGCCCGGTTGGCGACTGCGTCATTGAGGTACTTCAGGCCTTCTTCCACGAGCGGGCCATTCTGAGCCTTGAGCGGTTCCATGACTTTTTTCGGCGCCTTGACATTGCCTTCGCCGTCGTCGTTGACGCCGGCAGTTTGCAGAGCGGTGAGAGTATTCTCGTGCGCCTGAGTCCAATCGATCACGCCAATGGTGTAAGCGGCCTCGGGGTCTTTGGGGTCCGCGGCCAAGACCTTTTTCTGCCATTCCTTGGCGTCGTCGAGTTTTTTGATCTGAAAATAGATGCCCGCGATCTGCTTCAGACTGTTGACATCGCTCGGATCCTTGGCCAGCACTTCCTTAAAGATCTCGATGGCCTGATTCGCGGTCTTGAGGTTCTCGACGGTATCCAGTCCGGGAACCACATTCTGAGCGAGCGCAGTGGCCAGATAGGTCTTTGCCATAGGGAGACTGGGGTCCAACTGCGTAGCTCTCTGGAAGTGACCGATCGCCTCTTCAAAGTGGGCGCTCTTGTAGGCTTCCACTCCCTTGTTCAACTGGTCACGGGCTGCAAGTTGGTTGCACCCGCTCATGGAAAGCACCATGCCGGCAAGGGTAACCGCTAACGCCGTAATACGTGCGGGTCCATTCATGTTCGTATCCTTCTCCTTCAGGCGAGAGCCTAGCGGGTACGCGCCTGGAATCTATTGAACCTGGCCTCGGGCGGGAGCAACCGAAATCAGGATTGAAAAAATCGTACTCCTGTTTACGTCCGGACTTGCTACTTCCGGACGCGGCGGGCAATTCACGAAAAACTCAGGACAGTTGAATCATCCCGCTCTTTCGTTCAGCCAGCCTGGATCCTGGGGTCCCTCAACCTTTGACCAGCACGCGGCGCAAGGCCGATGCGGGCTTTCAGCACTGCTCCCTACGTTGGGAGCAGCCCGGTTGCGCCGGCCTATTGCCCGGCCTGAATCTTCGGAGTCATAAGCCCGATGTGATCCACGTTGGCCGCTCGGCCAATATCGATTACTTCGGCAATATAGGCGAAGTTCAGGTCGTCGTCGCCCCTGACGAACATGACGCGTTCCGCGCGGTTGGCGTAAATTTCCGTCAGCCTGGGCAGCAAGTCGGTCTTGGCCACATCGGTCTCATTGATCTTGTACGTCGGGGTAGCACCGGGACGGTAGAAGACCTGAACCACAATGGTGCGGTCGGTTTGCGGCTGCTGCTTTTGCGGATCCTTGGGCGGCTGGGGCACGAGCGCATCCAGACCCTTTGGAGTCACCGGCACGATGACCATGAAGATGATCAGCAGCACCAGCAAGACGTCGATCATGGGCGTAACATTGATGTCGGACGAGTAGCCTCCCCCGCCTCCCATTGACATTGCCATGGCTTAAAACTCCTCGTTTACCTAAAAATCGTTAAAGGGACTGCACCACAGAGGGAGCGCAGAGCCGCGGGCTTATTGACCACCCGCGAGGTTGCCTTCCTTCTTCTGGGTCAGCAAGCCCACTTCATCAACACCGGCGGTGCGTACATCGTCGATGGCGTCTTCAACTGCCTTGTACTGCGCCCGCGCGTCGGCGCGAACATAGATCGTTTTTCCAGGTTTGTCCGCCAGCTTGTCTGCGACCTTGCGGCCCAGCTCGCTGGGAGCAATCTTGTCCTGCCCCAGAAACAGTCCGCCATCGCGGGTGACGGCAACGACAATGGCATCTTCCTTGTCGGCGTCGGGCATGGCAACGGCGTTGTCCACCTTAGCCATGTCGATGGCAACCTTGTTTTGAAGCATGGGGGTGATAACCATGAAGATAATCAGCAGCACCAGCATCACGTCGACCATTGGAGTGACGTTGATGTTGGAGCTTACGGCTTTGCTCAGGTCACGTACTGCAATTCCCATTGTCGGGGCTCCGTGGGTTTGAATTTTTCGCCGGACCCGTCCGGTTCTACTTTGGAGAATCAGCGAGGCTGCCCGAGTGATAAACCGGCGGGCAGGAGAGACTTCAGGCTCACCTGCCCCCGCAGCTTCTCGCTCGAACCAACAGCCGCTTCGCTTAGCGCTTGTGGCTCTGCTTGATGAAGTAGTCGACGAGTTCGCTCGAGGAGTTATCCATCTCGACGTCGAAGGCTTCGACACGACCCGTGAAATAGTTGAAAGCCATGACGGCGGGGATGGCGACGAGCAAGCCAAACGCCGTGGTGACCAGGGCTTCAGAGATGCCGCCGGCGACCGCGCCGATGCCCGAAGTCTTCTGGGTGGCGATCTGCTGGAAGGCGTTCAGAATGCCGACGACGGTGCCGAACAGGCCGACGAACGGGGCGGTGGCGCCGATGGTGGCGAGCACAGCGAGTCCCCTCTTCAGCTTGGCGTGGACGATGGCCTCAGCCCTCTCGAGCGCTCGGCCGGAGCTGGCGATGGTCTCCTCGGTAGCGGTGCCACCGGAAGCGCGGAACTCCTGGAGGCCGGCGGTGACAACCTCAGCGAGATGGGACTTTTTGTTGCGGTCGGCGATCTTGATCGCCTCTTCCAGCTTGCTGTCCTTCAGCG
>Ga0209698_10007035_pt1 | contig 11864 bp, 11 predicted proteins | sample LitLauG_LLR_2012_FD_187203 | JGI IMG/M metagenome (GOLD analysis project Ga0209698, IMG submission 187203) | Freshwater sediment microbial communities from Pennsylvania, USA - Little Laurel Run_MetaG_LLR_2012 (SPAdes) (version 2) | ecosystem: Environmental > Aquatic > Freshwater > Creek >... | reverse complement strand
GGAGACACGCCTGTTCTCCGGCACCCTGTTCGAAAACCTGATCGCGGCGCAGCCGCACGCGGGCATCGCGGAAGTCACGGACGCCTGCCGGCAGGCGGAAATCCACGATTTCATCGAGGGCCTGCCCGAGGGTTACCGCACCCTGGTCGGCGAGAACGGCGTCGGGCTCTCGGGCGGACAGAAGCAGCGCATCGCCATCGCACGAGCGCTGTTGCGCCGGCCGCGCATCCTGATCTTCGACGAGGCCACGGCGAGTCTGGACCGCGACACCGCGGAAGCTTTCGCGCGCACGGTGAGCCGATTGCGCGGCAGCGCCACCGTACTGTTCATCGCGCACCACGTGCCCGAGAGCCTGGCGGTGGACATGGTGGCGCGCATCGATCCGTGCGTCGCCGGCATCGGCCGGCTGGACGCGCACAGGGCGAGGACCGGCGCGTGAAGCTCCCGGTGCTTTCCGGGGCGCGCCCACCCGCCATTGTCCGGCGATCGGAGTTTCTGCCCGCGATTCTTCAGTTGCAGGAGGAGGCCCCGTCGCCGCTGCCGCGCGCGGTGCTCTGGATCGTGCTCGCGCTGGTCGGCGCGCTCGCCATCTGGGCGGCCTTCGGCAGGCTCGACGTCGTCGCGGTGGCGGAAGGGCGCCTGGTGCCGAAATCCCAGCTCCGCATCGTGCAGCCGGCTGAAGGCGGAGTGATGCGCGAATTGCTGGTGAAGGAGGGCGAACGAGTCCGCCGCGGGCAGGTGCTGGCGCGCATGGACGTGCGTTCGGCGGAAGCCGACGCCGAGACGGCGCAGAACGAGATCGCCTTGCGCCGTCTCCAGTTGAGGCGGATCGACGCCGAACTCGACGGCAAGCGGCTTGCGGCGCTGCCGGAAGATCCCCCGCGCCTGCACGCGCAGGTGGAAGCGCAGCGGGAAGCGCGGGTGCTCGCGCAGGAGGCCACCCTCGCAGAGCAGCGCACGGTGATCGCTCGGGCGCGGCGCGACATGCAGGCCGCGCTCGAAACGCTCGGCAAGCTCTCAGGCGCCTTGCCGGTGCTGATCGAGCAGGAAAAAGCTTTCGAGCGTCTCGCGCGCGACGGTTACGCGGGCAGGCTCATGCTGGCGCAGCGCAGCCGGGAGCGTCTCGAGGCGGAACAGGATCTGCGCGCGCAGGAGCATCGCGTCGAGGGTGCGCGGGCGGCCATCGATCAGGGAGAGCGGCGCACGGCGCAGATCGTGGCGAGCTACCGCGCGCAGTTGCAGAGCGAGCGAGTGGAGGCGGAAACGCAACTTGCGCGCCTGACGCAGGAGCTGGAAAAACTGAATCACCGCCGGCAACTCGCGGAGCTGCGCTCGCCCGCGGATGGCGTGGTGAAGGACCTCGCGACGCAGACGCCGGGCGCGGTACTGTCGCCCGGCACAGTGCTGATGACGCTGGTGCCGGACGGCGAGGCACTTGTCGCGGAGGTATGGCTCGCCAATCAGGATGCGGGCTTCGTCACCGGCGGCCAGAGCGCCAAACTGAAGCTGGCGAGCTTTCCGTTCCAGCGCTACGGCATGCTCGATGCAACGGTGTCGCGCGTTTCGGCCGATTCGACCGAGCGCAGCGGCGAGGCGGCGAGGACGGCGGGCGCGGCTGGCACGCGTCCCTCAGGGGTCGCGTATGCCTACCGCGCGCATCTGGAGCCGGCGGCGCAGGAACTGCGCTTCGGCGAGGCGCGGCTCGCGCTGCTGCCCGGAATGCAGCTCACCGCGGAGATCAAGCTCGCCGAGCGTTCGGTGATCGAATACCTTCTGTCGCCCGTGCAGAAAATCGCGGCCGAGGCCGGTCGGGAACGTTAGGACCGCCGCCGGAACGGCCGCGGGCGTCAGGCCGCCTTCGTCGCCTTGCGGTCCAGGAGCCGGGCGAAATTGTCCAGCGACAGCAGGTGCGCGTAGACGCGCGACAGGATGCCCTTCTTCACCAGGTTCTTGAGCTGGCTCGCGTTCAGATGCTCTATCCTGGCCTCGGCAACGCGGTGCATGCCGGTCAGGTTCATCGGATCGCCCCCGTTGTTGAATTTCGCCTGCACCGTGAAGGGTTCCAACAGGCCGTAATCGGCGAGGATGCCGCACATCTCGCGGCTGCGCTCGAGATCGACCTCGTATTCGGAGAGCATGCGCTCGATTTCCTTCCACTTCTCCGACGGCAGGCCCTTGGCGTCGAACATGGCTTCGCCAGCGGCGTTGTCGAGATGCGTTTTTTCGACGCAGACGAGGCGGTTCTGCTGCTCGACCTTGTCGAGCGTGACCTTGGTCATGCAGAACGGGAAACGCCGCACGTAGGCCGGGATGTAGACATTGCCCGCCCAGGTGCCGCCGTTGTTGTAGAGGTTTTCGTCGGCGGCGATCCCCAGCACCGCGACGGGCGCGAAGTCGCGGCCGCCGCTCACGCCGGTGAAGACGATCGGGTATTCGCGCGCGACCAGGGCGACTTCGGTGTAGCTGATCGGGATCGAATTGAGCGTACGCGCGAACTCGGGCACTTCGCCCGCCTTGAGCAGGCGCACCTTATGGTCGCGGTTCATCGGGACGATGTCTTTGTAGCCGAACGGGGGTCTGATATCCATGAGGATTCCTCTCTGCAGCGAATGATATCGGGCGCGGCGGCGCTTGTCCCGGTGGAAGCGATCTGCGGTAGAATTCCGCCCCTTCCGTGGGGTGGTAGCTCAGTTGGGAGAGCGCCGCGTTCGCAATGCGGAGGTCGAGGGTTCGATCCCCTTCCACTCCACCACATCTTCAAAGTGCGGGAGGCCTAGAGTTCGACAGCCTCCACGGCCCTGATCCTGGCGCGCCTCGCAATTTTGGCCGGAGCCAACATTTGAAGGGAGTGCAATGAGCCAATATAGCGAAGCCGCCCTGGTATTGCACTCGGGAGGGCAGGATTCAACCACCTGCCTTGCGTGGGCGCTTGACCGCTTCCGCCGCGTGGAGACCATCGGCTTTGACTACGGGCAACGGCACGTGGTGGAGCTGGAGTGCCGCCAGGAGGTGCTTTCGCAAATCAAGGCGAAATACCCGAAATGGGCAGCAAAGCTTGGCGAAGATCGCGTCATATCCGTCGATGCGCTAAAGGCGATCAGCGACACGGCGCTGACCCGGGATGTCGCCATCCGGATGGGCGAGAACAATCTCCCGACTACGTTTGTGCCCGGGCGGAATCTCCTATTTCTCACCATCGCAGCAGCTGTCGCCTATCGAAGGGATATCAAGGTACTGGTTGCAGGCATGTGTGAAACGGACTACTCGGGCTATCCCGATTGCCGGGACGACGCGCTCAAGGCGCTTCAAGCAGCCATCAATCTGGGGATGGACAAGCGCTTCGTCATCGAGACACCGCTTATGTGGATCGACAAGGCCGCTACATGGGCGCTTGCGCGCCAACTGGGCGGCGATTCACTGATTGAGGTGATAAAGGAATCGACTCACACATGCTACATGGGGGATCGCTCCCAGAAGCATGCGTGGGGCTACGGCTGTGGAACCTGCCCTGCCTGTGAACTGCGGGCAAATGGTTTTGGGCAGTTTTCTGCGCAACGGTGATGGCCGAACAACTTCTGTATGCGGCGGCAGTGGGCTTTGAGGCTGCCAGAAACGTCGATATCTTGCCCGCCGGCCATCGGTCGCGCCGCGTGCATGGCCACAGCTTCATGTCGAAAGTTCGCGCCGCATTGCCGCTGTCGCTCGTCGGATTCCCGGGCGCCGAAGTGGGAGTTCTAAGGCATCTCCTCGCAAGCGCTGTCGCGCCGCTGGACTATGAAATGCTGAACGCGAAGGTCGGTGCGCCCACGGACGAGAATATTGCCCGATGGATAAGAGATCGCATCACGCTGCCGGATATTCATAGCGTCGGCGTGCAAAGCACCGCGGATGAGGGCGTCGATCTTGATGGCAAGGATCGCGCCCATGTTTGGCGTCGATACTCATTCCAAGCCGCCCATCGCCTGCCTAACGTGCCTCAGGGCCACAAATGTGGGCGCATGCACGGCCACGGATTTGAAGTCATCATTCACGCGACCCAGGAATTGGCGGGCAAGCAGATTGGCGTCGACTACGACCAAATAGACGCTTTTTGGACCCCGATCGCCGCGGAACTGGATCACGCCTGTCTAAACGATATCAAGGGGCTCGAGAATCCCACAAGTGAATTGATCGCGAGCTGGATTTGGGGCCGCTTGAAAAAGGCGTTCCCGGAGCTGACATGGATTACGGTGTACGAAACGGCCACCTGCGGGGCACATTTTGACGGTACGCGCTACCGGATCTGGAAGGAAATGTCGATGGACAGCGCAATTCGCCTGTCCCGTGCGCCATCGGACGACGTACGCCGGCGCATCCATGGCCACACTTACGGCATGCGATTGCACTTGGATGCGCCGCTCGACAAGGTGCTCGGGTGGACGATGGATTTTGGCGACGTGAAGGATCTATTTACGCCGGTATTCGACAGGCTCGACCATCAACCGCTCTACGAATTGCCCGGCGCACAAGATAACGATGTCGCAAGCCTGCTGCGCTGGATCAAAGCAGAATCCACGAAGCTGTTGCCTTCGCTGAGCCGCCTTGATCTCTATGAGACTCGAGGTTGCGGAGCAATCTTGTCGTGGGGCGATGAGCCGCCGGCCCTGCCGATTTGAAACCCGATGACCTACGCCGTTAAGGAGATTTTCTACACTTTGCAGGGGGAGGGCGCCAATTCGGGCACGCCCGCGGTTTTTTGCCGCTTTGCGGGCTGCAATCTTTGGTCCGGCCTGGAAAAAGATCGCGCGGCCGCGGTATGCAGATTCTGCGATACGGACTTTGCGGGTACGAATGGGCCGGGCGGCGGGAAATTCGACTCGGCGACCGCCCTTGCCGAATCGATCGTGAGCCAGTGGCCGCGGCACGATGACCGCCACAGATTCGTTGTTTTTACGGGCGGGGAGCCCGCGCTGCAACTTGACGTGCCGCTGATCGAGTCGCTTCACGCACTCAAATTCAGAATAGCGGTCGAAACCAACGGTACGCTGGCGCTTCCGCGAGGTATCGATTGGATATGCATGAGCCCGAAGGCGGACACGGAGTTGGCGACGCTCGCCGGGGATGAATTGAAGCTCGTTTATCCGCAAATGGGCGCGCAGCCGGAAACCTTTGAATCGCTGCAGTTCAAGCATTTCTTTTTATCGCCGATGGATGGCCCGGACAAACGGCAGAACACGGCCCTTGCGATCAAGTATTGTCAGCAGCATCCAAAATGGCGGCTCAGCATTCAGAGCCACAAGGTCATTGGCATTCCTTAGGATTCCATAGCGAGAGGGATTCGATCTTTTGCTGATTCGCGATCCGATTCATGGCGATATCCGGCTCGGTGCACTCGAGGCGTCGGTTCTCGATTTGCCCGCCGTACAGCGGCTGCGCGGCATCAAGCAGCTCGGGACCGCGCATCTCGTCTACCCGGGCGCCGTTCATACGCGCTTCGACCATTCGCTTGGCGCCTGCGCGGCGTCGCGCCGCATCATCACGGCCCTGCGGGAATCCGGGGCCGGGATCGGGTCCGATACCCAAGAGCTCATCGGCGCCGCGGCGCTGCTGCACGATGTCACGCATGTGCCGTTCGGGCACACGCTCGAGGACGAACGGCGGCTTTTCCCCCGGCATGACAAGGGTGTCCGGCTCGATCGGCTCCTCGCCGGCCAACTGGGCGAGGGCCTGGCGCGACTGGGCGTGCGAGATGAGGTGGCCTTTCTCCTGGGTGCCGGAGGCGCTTCGCTTCCGGAATGGGCGCGGGAAGTGGTGTCCAGCACCATCGATGCCGATCTTCTCGACTATCTGAGGCGCGACAGCTGCTTCGCGGGTCTTTCGCAAGACTACGACGATCGCGTGTTCCGCTATTTCGGGATCGCGGACGGCCGGCTGGCGCTGCGCATGGCCAAACACGGCATGGAGCGCTTCGATGCGCGCTCGGAGGTGATCCAGCTCCTGCGCATGCGCTATTTCCTCACCGAGAGGGTCTACTACCACCATACCAAGGTCGTGGCGGGCGCGATGATCTCGAAAGCAGTCGAGCTTGCCGTCGACGCTGGCGAGCTCGATGAAGACGGCCTGCTGGGTCTGAACGACTGGACGCTTCTGGATCGCCTGGCGCGCAGCAATCAACCGCCGGTCGCGGCACTGGCACAGCGTCTGCACCGGCGGTCCCTGCTCAAGCGAGGCTATGTCGTCTCGGCGCAGACCATCGGGCCGGAGCAGCGCTCAGCGTTCGTGCGGGGCTACCATGAATCGCGCCCCGGCCGCTCGTTGGCAGAGGCACGCCTTGCCGCGGAACTCGGGCTTCCGCCAGGCGAGGTCATCGTCTATTGTCCGGCGCTGACAGTGATGAAAGAGGCTGCGGCGCTGGTTCAGACCGGCACCGGGCTGGCCCGCCTGAACGATCCGGACAATGCGGCATACGGTGAAATCCGCGCCATGGAAGAGCGCTATGCCGGATTGTGGCGCTTCTATGTTTTTGTGCCCGGGGAAGCCGCGACAAAGACGGCGCAAGCGGCGGCCGCGCTGTTCGGACATCCGTCCGAACACGCTGTGACGCAGCGGGACCGGTAGAATCCTTCTCCATGGACGTCGATTTCAAGCGCGCGCCGCTGCCCCTGCCGGCTGGCGGCGGCAAGGTGCTGCTGCACTCCTGCTGCGCGCCGTGTTCCGGCGAGGTGATGGAAGCGATGCTCGCCTCCGGCATCGACTACACCATCTTCTTCTACAACCCGAACATCCACCCGCAGAAGGAATACGAACTGCGCAAGGACGAGAACGTGCGCTTTGCCGGCAAGCACGGCGTGCCGTTCGTGGATGCGGACTACGATCCCGACAGCTGGTTCGAACGCGCCCGGGGACTGGAGAACGAACCCGAGCGCGGTGCGCGCTGCACCGCGTGCTTCGACATGCGCTTCGAACGGACGGCGCTGTACGCGCACGAGCACGGCTTTCCCGTCATCACGAGTTCGCTCGGCATCTCGCGCTGGAAGGACATGCAACAGATCAACGGCTGCGGCGCGCGCGCGGCGGCCCGCTACCCGGCGGTTTCGTACTGGGATTACAACTGGCGCAAGGGCGGCGGCGCCAACCGCATGATTGAGATCAGCAAGCGTGAGCAGTTCTACCAGCAGGAGTACTGCGGCTGCGTCTATTCGCTGCGCGACACCAACCGTCATCGCCGCAGCCAGGGGCGCGAACCGATCCGCATCGGCTTGAAGTACTACGGCGCGGAGTAGGGGCGGCCCCTAAAGCAACTCGATGCCGTCCAGTTCGGCTGCGCACTTGGAGCGGATGATCGTGGCCAGCTCGGCGAGAAACGGCTTTTCCGCAAGCGCCTTCGGCGCGACGGCGTAGAGGCTGCTCCAGAGGCCTTTCGCCCCGATCCGCTTGGCCAGGACGTAGTCGAGGTCCACGTAGTTTTTCAGCCCCCAATTGGGGAGCGCCGCGATGCCGCGCCGGCTCGCAACGAGTTGCAGGATGGCGACCGTCAGTTCCGCCGTGCGCCGGGGCAGCCGTATGCGGGCCGGCTTGAGCACCTCGCGGATGAAATCGATGCGCTCCTCCGGGACCGGGTAGGTAATCAGCGTCTCGCCGGCAAGGTCGGCGGCCTCGATACTGCGCTTTCCGCGCAGGCGGTGCTCCACCGGCAGCACGACCAGGATCTCGAAACGAAACAGCGGCAGCACGGTCCATTCCCTGCCCCGCGGCGGCCGCGAGCCGATGACCAATTCCGCCTTGCCTGCCTGCAGCAGCTTCATGGGGTCGCTGTGAAAGCCCGCCACCAGGTCCACCTCGACCTCGGGCCAGCGCCGGCGGAAGTCGTCCATTACCGGCATCAGCCAGTCGAAGCAGGTGTGGCACTCCAGCGCGATCCGCAGTTCGCCGCCCGCATCGCCCTTCAGGCGAAGCAGGTCGCGTTCGGCGTTCTGCACACTGGCGAGCGTCTCGCGCGCCAGCGCCAGCAGCCGATGGCCGGCCGGCGTGAAGCGCAGCCCGGCGCTCGTTCTCTGGAAAAGCGTGATGCCGTAGTGCGCCTCCAGCACGCGCACCTGGTGCGAAAGCGCGCTTTGCGTGAGGTGCACGCGCTCGGCCGCGTCCGCGAGGCGGCGGGCGCCGGCGATCGCCGCGAGCGAGCGCAGGTGCCGCAATTCAAGCATCGCCGGCGAGCAATATGAAATTCATTCAACAGAGGCTGAAAAATGATCGTTTGATTATAGCCCACGGGCGGCCCAGACTCCGCGGCCTCGATATTCGAAAGGCATTCCCATGGCGATTACCCACATTTCCGGCTATCCCCGCATTGGCGCGCGGCGCGAGCTCAAGTTCGCCCTGGAGGTCTATTGGAAGGACCCGGCCGCGGCCCCGCGGCTGGATGCGACTGCGCGCGAACTGCGCGCCGCGCACTGGGCGCGCCAGGAAGCCGCGGGCCTGGGGTTCCCCGGCCGGGGATTCCTCGCCGCCGGCGATTTCTCGTATTACGACCTCATGCTCGATCACGCAGTGCTTTTCGGCTGCCTGCCGGCGCGCTTCGGGTTCGATCCCCGGGCGCTTTCGCTCGCGGACTACTTCGCGCTGGCGCGCGGCAATACGCAGCAGCCGGCGATGGAGATGACGAAGTGGTTCGATACCAACTACCACTACCTCGTGCCCGAACTCGGCGCCGCGACGCGTTTCGACGGCGGGCCGGACTGGTACTTCGATCGCATCGGCGAGGCGCTCGGCCGGGGCAGGGCCGTAAAGCCGGTACTGGTCGGACCCCTCACGTTCCTGCGCCTCTCGAAGAGCGCCCAGCCCGGCTTCGACCGGCTGGCGCTGCTGGATTCCCTCGCGCAGGCCTACGCACGCGTGCTCGCGCGCCTGAAGGCGATGGGCATCGAGTGGGTGCAGATGGACGAGCCGGTGCTCGCCACCGGCCTCGAGCCGGCCTGGCTGGATGCGCTCCAGCGGGCCTATGCGCCGCTCGCCGGCGTCGGGCCGAAGATTCTCCTCGCCGCCTATTTCGGCGGCGTCGCGGGCCACATCGGGCGCATTACCAGCCTCCCGGTGCACGGTGTCCATCTCGACCTGGTCCGCGACCCGTCGCAATGGGAAGCCTGGACTGCGGCGCTGCCCGCGCATTGGGTGGTCTCGGCCGGCGTGATCGACGGCCGCAATATCTGGCGCACGGATCTGCGTGCGGCCCTTGATCGCCTGCGGCCAGCGCAGAAGACGCTCGGCGATCGCCTGTGGGTCGCGCCTTCCTGCTCGTTGCTGCACGTGCCGGTGTCCACGGCCGGAGATGCGGTCATCGATCCTGAAGTCCGCCCCTGGCTGGCATTCGCCGAAGAAAAACTTGAAGAGCTGCGTGTGCTTGGCAGGGCGCTCAACGACGGCGAGGCCGCCGTGAAAGCGGAACTGGACATGGCGGACGCGTCGCTAAGGGCCCGGCGTGCGAGCCCGCGCGTCTCCGATCCCACCGTTCGCGGCCGCATGGCGGCGCTTACCGCGCAGATGGCCGACCGGCGGTCGCCGTTCGCCGCGCGCATTCGCGCGCAGCGCGCCCATCTCGATCTGCCTCTGCTGCCAACGACGACCATCGGGTCGTTCCCGCAGACCTCGGACATCCGCGCCGCGCGCGCGGCATGGAAGCGCAAAGAGCTTTCGGACGCGCAATACGAAACCGCGATGCAGGCGCAAATCCGCCACGCGGTCGAGCGCCAGGAAGCACTCGGACTCGACGTGCTGGTGCACGGCGAAGCCGAGCGCAACGACATGGTGGAGTTCTTCGGCGAGCAGCTTGCGGGCTTCACTTTCAGCGGCAACGGCTGGGTGCAGAGCTACGGCTCGCGCTGCGTGAAGCCGCCGATCATCTACGGCGACGTGAGCCGCCCGCGGCCGATGACAGTCAAGGAAACGAAGTACGCGCAGTCGATCACGAAAAAAATCATGAAGGGCATGCTCACCGGTCCGGTGACGATCCTGCAGTGGTCCTTCGTGCGCGACGACCAGCCGCGCAGCGAGACCGCGACGCAGATCGCGCTCGCGATCCGGGACGAGGTCGCCGACCTGGAAAAGGCGGGCATCCGCGTCATCCAGATCGACGAGCCGGCGATCCGCGAGGGCCTGCCGCTACGGCGCGCCGACTGGCAACGCTACCTGGACTGGGCGGTGCGCGCGTTCCGCCTGTCCGCGTCGCCCGTGCGCGACGACACGCAGATCCATACGCACATGTGCTATTCGGAGTTCAACGATATCCTGCCGTCCATCGCGGCGATGGACGCCGACGTGATCACCATCGAGACTTCGCGTTCGCGCATGGAGCTGCTGGACGGCTTCGGCGCCTTCAAATATCCCAACGAGATCGGCCCGGGCGTCTACGATATCCACGCGCCGCGCGTGCCGTCGGTCGATGAGATGGTCGTGCTGCTGGAGCGGGCCGCACAGGTCATTCCCGTGGAACGGCTCTGGGTCAACCCGGACTGCGGACTGAAAACGCGCGGCTGGCCCGAGACCGAAGCCGCGCTCGCCAACATGGTGGAAGCGGCGCGGCGCATGCGGCGCAAGCTGGGGCCGGCCAGGAAAGCTGCCTGAGCAGCGCTCCTAGGCAACGCGCTCCAGGTAACTCTGGAACACGCCGACGTACACCAGTGCGGGGTCGGCGTCGTTCGGCCACAGTTCTTCGGCGCGGAACTGCACGTCGTAGGTCGGTTCATCCGCCGCGGCTATGCCGTGCGCATGGGCATCGGGAAAGGGATAGGCCGGCGACTCGCTCACCACCATGCCGGTCTTGCCGCGGATGTACGCGGGCATGCGGATGTGCCCCGGGACGAAATCCTCCTTTACTCTAACCCGGTCGCCGGGCATATAGCGCTCGCGCGCGGGTGCATTGGGCCGACCCGGCGCACCCGGGCGCGATAGCGGGATCGATCCGCCGGCAAGCCGTTCCAGTTCCTCGCGTGCCACCACACCCTTTTCGACCAACAGCGTAAGAAGGCCGGTAAGCGAACGTTCGTAGTAGCCGGCCGAGAGGTAGTGGCGCGGCTCCATGCGCTCGATCGCGTGGCGGTATTCGTCCATGTTGAGAATGCCGTGCTTGACGGCCAACGCCAGCAGTGAATTTGCCCGCTTCTCCCACGGCGCATGGAACACCTCTGCCTTCGGCGAGTGGCGGACCGGGCCGAACCCCTGCTTGCCTCCCAGATCGTGCATGCCGTCCATGGCTACAGTCTCGCGACGCCGATCATGGCGTCCTTGGTAACGATGCCGGCGAGCTTTTCCTCGCTCCAGCCTTCGGTGCCCGCGGGCCGCAGCGGCAGCACCATGTAGCGCGTGTCCGCCGAGGTGTCCCACACCTTGATCTCGATCTCCGGCGGCAGGTCGAGCCCCATTTCGCGCAGAACGGTGCGGGATTGGCGCACCACTCGCGCGCGGTACTCGAAATCCTTATACCAGTCCGGCGGCAGGCCGATGACCGAGTAGGCCGTGCACGAGCATTGCGTGCAGACAATCACGTTATGCGTCGAAGGGGTATTTTCCAGCGCGACGAGATGCCGGTGGTGCGCCGGCATGGACAGCCCCAGCTCCGCGACCGCGTCGCGGCCGTTCGCGAGCAGCCGCTGCCGGAAGGCCGGATCGATCCAGGCCTTCGCTACGACGCGCGCGCCGTTTTGCGGCACCCAATCTTCCTCCGTGGTGCGCACGTGCGCGTCAATGAAGGCCTTCGGCTGCAGGCCGCGGGCCTCAAAAGCGGATTCGAGAGCCGCCACGCGGCGCTCAGGGGAAGCGTTTTCCGGATGCTCTGTCATGGGGAAATTCTGCGCCGGATTCAGGCATTCGCGCAATGGCCCGCAGGTTTACGT
>Ga0209698_10007034_pt1 | contig 11865 bp, 8 predicted proteins | sample LitLauG_LLR_2012_FD_187203 | JGI IMG/M metagenome (GOLD analysis project Ga0209698, IMG submission 187203) | Freshwater sediment microbial communities from Pennsylvania, USA - Little Laurel Run_MetaG_LLR_2012 (SPAdes) (version 2) | ecosystem: Environmental > Aquatic > Freshwater > Creek >... | reverse complement strand
CGATATGCACGCCGTCGCAATCCGCTTGCGCGGCCAGGTCCGGCCGGTCGTTGAGGATGAAGGCGACATCGCGCGCCCTCGCCACCGGCATCAGTTCGGCGATCGCCGCACGGATAGCGCTATCGGGGGCGTCCTTCATCCGCAGTTGCACCGCGCCGACGTCGCCGGCGTCGAGGGCGGCCGCCAGGATCGGCGCGAAGGCGCGTGGATCTCCGAGGTTGGGCGGCGTGATCAGATACAAGCGGCAAAGAGGTGCGGTCATGCGCGGAACCGGCGGATCAAGACTGCATTGTCCAGCCCTCGACCCCCATCGCCGCCTGGCGCAGCGCTTCCGACCGGGTCGGGTGGGCGTGGCATGTGCGGGCTATATCCTCGGACGCCGCGCCGAACTCCATGGCTACGCAATATTCGCCGATCATTTCGCTGACCTCGGGGCCGATCATGTGCACGCCGAGCACACGGTCGGTTGTCGCATCGGCAAGAACCTTCACGAAGCCGTCGGTCTCGTGGTTGACCTTTGCCCGCGAGTTGGCGGCGAAGGCGAACCTGCCGACCTTATAGGCGATACCGGCGGCCTTGAGCTCTTCCTCGGTCTTGCCCACGCAGGCGACCTCCGGCTTGGTGTAGATCACTGAAGGAATCACGTCCGGGTTTACGTGCCCGGCCTTGCCGGCGATGACTTCCAGGCAGGCGACGGCTTCGTCCTCGGCCTTGTGCGCGAGCATCGGTCCATGGGTGACATCGCCGATCGCGTAGACGTTCGCCGCGGTCGTCCGAAAATGGTCTGTCTCGATGAAACCGCGGCGATCGACACCGATGCTCAAGCTCTCCAGATTGAGGCCGTCGGTCACGGGCGCACGTCCGATGGCCAGGAGCACATAGTCCGCGCTCAGGGTTTCCGCCGTGCCCCCCACGGCCGGTTCGACCGTCAGATCCACGCCGGTCTTCCTGACCTTGGCCCCTGTGACCTTGGCGCTCAGCTTGAAGGTCATTCCCTGCCGCGTCAGCGACCGTTGCAAGGTCTTCGCCACCTCCAGGTCGATGCCGGGCGTGATGCGGTCGAGGTATTCCACCACCGTGACCTGCGCGCCCAGCCGCCGCCATACAGACCCCAACTCCAGGCCGATGACGCCGGCGCCGATGACGACGAGCGACTTGGGGACCTTCGGCAAGGCCAGGGCGCCGGTGGAATCGACGATGCGCGCGCCGTCGACCTCAACACCCGCCAACGTTGAGGGACGCGAGCCGGTGGCGATGACGATCGATTTGGTCTCCAGGGCCGTGACGGCGCCATCGTCTCCGACGACCTCGACCTTGCCGGGTCCCGCCAGACGTCCGGCGCCCCGGATCCAGTCGACCTTGTTCTTCTTGAACAGGAACGCGATGCCCTTGGTCAGCTGGTCGACCGTGTCGCTCTTCTGCTTCATCATCGCCGGCAGATTGAGCTTGGGCGATACCTCGATGCCGAGGGCGGCGAAATCCTTGCCCGCCATCTCGTAGAGCTCGGACGCGTGCAGCAAGGCCTTGGAAGGTATGCATCCGACGTTCAGGCACGTCCCGCCAAGCGTGGACCGCTGCTCGACGCAGGCGACCTTCAGCCCCAGTTGGCCGGCGCGAATAGCGCCGTTGTAGCCGCCGGGGCCACCGCCGATGATGATCACGTCATACTGCGACATGGAATATCCTTCTGGCGCCGCGAAAGGCGTCTCTATCCATCCGCCTGGCGCCTGAGTGGGTGGAGGCGGGGCTCAAGCTCGATCTGCCCTGCTTAGATTCTTGATTGTCCGGAACCCGACCCTCAGCGCCATCAAACCTCTAGGACGAGCCGGCGTGGATCTTCGATCGTTTCCTTGACCTTGACCAGGAACGTCACGGCGCCTTGACCGTCCACGACGCGGTGGTCGTAGGAGAGCGCCAGGTACATCATCGGCCTGACGACAATCTGTCCGTCAACAACAATGGGACGGTCCTGGATCTTATGCATGCCCAGAATGCCCGACTGCGGCGCATTCAGGATCGGCGTCGACATCAGTGATCCGTATACCCCACCATTGGATATGGTGAAGGTTCCCCCTAGCAGGTCATCCATCGCCAAAGCCCCGTCCCGGGCCTTCCTGCCCAGGGCTGAGATCGCACCTTCGACCTGGGCGATGCTCATCGTGTCGGCGTCGCGGACCACCGGCACCACGAGCCCGCGGTCCGTGCCCACCGCCACGCCGATGTCGTAATGATTCTTGTAAATCAGGTCAGCCCCATCGATCTCCGCGTTCACGCTGGGGACTTCCTTGAGGGCGTGAATACAGGCCTTCACGAAGAAGCCCATGAATCCGAGCTTCACGCCATGGCGCTTTTCGAAGACGTCCTTGTACTGATTACGGACGGCCATGACCGCGCTCATATCCACCTCGTTGAAGGTCGTGAGCATCGCTGCGGTGTTCTGAGCGTCCTTGAGTCGGCGCGCGATCGTCTGGCGCAGCCTCGTCATCCGTACACGTTCTTCGCGCTCGTGCGTGGGTCGAGGCGCGGCGGGCGCCGGAGGTGGCGCGGAGAGGCTGGGGGCGGCGACCGCCACGGGCGCCGGCGCAGGAGGCGGCGTAGCGGGGACTTTGGCCTCGGCCGCGGCGGTGAGCGCATCCCCCTTGGTGATGCGTCCATCCTTGCCGGTTCCAGGTATTTTATCCGCATCGAGAGCATTCTCTGCAACGATGCGACGAACGGAGGGGGATAGGGTCGCCGCTTCGGCGACGGCTTTGACCGCGCGCGCCGGCGCCTTCGCGGCGGCGGGTGGCGCGGGCTGAACAACCCGCGCCGGCGGGACCGTCGCGACGCCGGCGCCGACGCGCCCGAGCACCTGGCCCGGCAGGACCGTGGCGCCTTCCTCGGCGCTGATTTCGGCCAGGACACCGTCTTCGGGTGCGACGACCTCAAGGCTCACCTTGTCGGTTTCCAGTTCGACAAGAACCTCATCACGCTTGACGGCCTCGCCGGCCTGTTTGGTCCAACGGGCCACCGTCGCCTCGGTGACGGATTCGCCAAGGGTGGGGGTCATGATATCGGTCATCGTCGGTTTCGGCTCCAGGGGAGGCAGGTCAGGAGAGGCGTTTCACCCCGCCTCCGTGACAGCAAATATGGCGGGCGTCCTAGGCCCCCGCGCCGGGCGACTCAAGAGAGCGCCTGATCGAGGAACAGATGCAGTTCGCGCAGGTGTCGGCTCATCAGGCCCGCCGCCGTGGACGCGGAGGCCTGGCGGCCCACGTACCGCGCGCGTTTCGCGTTCACCTTCAGCTTCGCCAGGGTGAGCTCAAGCCAGGGGTCGACGAAGGTCCAGCCGCCCATGTTCTTGGGTTCTTCCTGGCACCAGACCAGTTCGGCCGTGACGAAGCGGGAAAGTTCTGTTGAAAGGCTTTTCATGGGCCAGGGATAGAACTGCTCCAGGCGCATCAGATAGACATCGTCGACCCCGCGCTTCTCGCGCTCCTCCAGGAGGTCGTAGTAGACCTTGCCGGAGCAGAGGACGACGCGCCGGATCTTGTCATCGGCGACGAGCTCGATGGAGGTGTTGCGGCCGCGCTGAGCGTCGTCGTGCAGGACCCGGTGAAAGGACGAACCTTCCGCCATTTCGGACAGGCTTGAGACGGCTTTCTTGTGCCGCAGCAGCGACTTCGGCGTCATGATGATCAGCGGCTTGCGGAATTCCCGCATCACCTGGCGGCGCAACACGTGGAAGTAGTTGGCCGGGGTCGAGCAGTTGACCACCTGCAGATTGTCCTCGGCGCAAAGCTGCAGGTACCGTTCCAGGCGCGCCGAGGAGTGTTCAGGTCCCTGACCTTCGTAGCCATGCGGCAACAGCATCACCAGACCCGACATGCGCAGCCATTTGCGCTCCCCTGAGGAGATGAACTGGTCGATCACCACCTGGGCGCCGTTGGCGAAGTCCCCGAACTGAGCCTCCCAGAGGGTGAGGGTGTTGGGGTCGGTCAGAGAGAATCCATACTCGAACCCAAGCACGGCCTCCTCCGAGAGCGCCGAATCCAGCGCCTCGAAGTGCGCCTGACCGGGCCGCAGGTTCAGCAGAGGCGTGTAGTGACGTTCTGTTGTCTGATCGATCAGGTCGCAATGGCGCTGTACGAAGGTGCCGCGCACGCTGTCCTGCCCCGACAGGCGCACGGGCACACCCTGGTCGAGAAGGCTGGCGAAGGCGAGATGTTCGCCGGTCGCCCAGTCGATGTTCTCGCCGGTCTCGATCATCACGCGCCGGGCCTCAATGACCCGGGCGACCGTCTTGTGCACGTCGACGTCGTCGGGGACCGTGGTGAACCGCAGCCCGAGGTCGCTCAGCTTGGCGGCCGGGACCGCGGTGTTGCCTCTGCGTTCGTCGCCCTCGGCCATGGAAAGGCCGGCCCATTTGCCGTCCAGCCAATCGGCCTTGTCGGCATGCCAATCCCTGCCGGCGTCGAACTCCGCGTCGAGGTAGGCGGCGTTTTCGGCCACCCAGGTCTCGACCTGGGTCGCGGTGACCACGCCCTCGCTGATCAGGCGCTTGGCGTAGATCTCCCGCGTCGTCGGCTGAGCCCTGATCTTCCGATACATCAAGGGCTGGGTCATCGTCGGGTCGTCGCCCTCGTTGTGCCCGTAGCGACGGTAGCAGAACATGTCGATGACGACGTCCTTGCCGAACTGCTGACGGTATTCCACGGCGACCTTGGCGGCGAAGGTCACAGCCTCGGGATCATCGCCGTTCGCGTGGAAGATCGGCGCCTCGACCATCAGGGCCGTGTCGGACGGGTAGGGGCTGGTCCGGCTGTAGTTGGGACTGGTGGTGAAGCCGATCTGATTGTTGACGATGAAATGGATCGCGCCGCCGGTCCGGTATCCGCGGATGCCCATCAGGTTGAAACACTCGGCGACCACGCCCTGGCCGGCGAAGGCCGCGTCGCCGTGCAGCAGCAGCGGCAGTACGTGACCACGCCCCTTGGTGGGGTCCACGCGCAGAGCGAAGGCTTGCTTTGCCCGCGCCTTTCCCAGGACCACCGGATTGACGATCTCGAGATGGCTCGGATTGGCCGTCAGCGAGAGATGCACCTCGTTGCCGTCGAACGCGCGGTCCGAGGAGGCGCCCAGGTGGTACTTCACGTCGCCCGAGCCTTCGATATCGGACGGCAGGGACGATCCGCCCTGAAACTCGTGAAATATCGCCCGATAGGGCTTGGCCATCACCGCGGCCAGAACGTTCAGACGCCCGCGGTGAGGCATGCCCAGGATAATCTCGTCCACACCCAGGGCGCCCCCGCGCTTGATGATCTGTTCGAGCGCCGGCACCGCCGCCTCGGCGCCGTCAAGACCAAACCGCTTGGTGCCTGGGAACCGTTTGGCCAGGAACCGCTCAAAGCCCTCGGACTCGATCAGCTTTTTGAGAATGGCGATCTTGCCTTCGCGCGTGAAGGAAATCTCCTTGTCACGGCCCTCGATGCGGCGCTGCAACCAGGCCTTTTCCGCCGGGACGGTAATGTGCATGTACTGCACGCCCAGGGTGCCGCAGTAGGTGCGGCGGACGAGCTGCAGGATCTCGCGCAAGGTCGCTTCCTCGAGGCCCAGCACATAGTCGAGAAAAATCTGGCGATCATAGTCCGTGTCGGTGAAGCCGTACGTAGCCGGATCGAGCTCGGTGGCGTCTCCCGCCGTCACGGCCAGACCCAGCGGGTCCAGATTGGCTTTCAGGTGGCCGCGCATCCGATAGTTGCGGATGAGCATGATCGCGCGCAGGGAATCGAGCGTGCGGCGTCGCACCTCGTCCGGGCTCGCCTGGGGCCTGCGTTGCGCGATGCGCGTCGACAGCTTGGCCTCGACGGCGGGCCAGACCCCGTCGATGGCGCTCAGCCAGTCGGGACGGGCTTCGTCGATCGGCTCAGGCGTCCAGGTCGGCGGTTCGATCGATTGGCGGATGGACTCGGCGCTGTCGGCCAGGGAGGCGAAGTACGCCTGCCATGAGGGTTCGACTGAAGCGGGGTCCACCGACCAGCGCGCGTGCAAATCCTCGACAAATTCGGCGTTGCCGCCATAGAGGAATGAGGTTTCGGCCAGCAGCGCGTTCAGGCGCCCAGCATCGTCAGCCATCGTATCCTTGCCTCAAGCGTTGTCCGGTGGCGCGGGCGCGGGATCGCCATCGGACAAGGCTGAAATTCCCAAAGCTGTTTTCGGACATCGCGCCCTGCGCGGTCTCGCCAACCCCATAGGCTTAACGCCGCGGGGTTTCTATTGCGTGAAGCCCCTACGCCAGGTTTCGGAACGAAATTGCGGCGACGGGGTGCGAAATGTTGGGTTCGGCGCCGAAATTCGGGGCGACGGCGCGCAGTGAAGGCGCCGCCTCACGCGTCGATTGGCATGACCGTGGTGCGGCGGATCTCGCGAATAGCGAAGCTGGAATTTATGCGCGCGACCGCCGGCAGGCGAGTGAGCACGCCGCGGTGGATCTGCTCATAGTCCTCGGCGTCCCGCACCAGCAGGTGCAACAGATAGTCATATCCCCCGGTCATCAGGTGACATTGAATGATCTGCGGGTGGGCGCTCACCGCCCGCTCGAAAGCTTCGAGATCGGCGTTGTCCTGGCGCTCCAGCGTGATCTGCACGAACACGGTCTGGCCGTAGCCGCTCACCTTGGGATTGATCAGGGCGGCGTAGCCTTTGATCGCACCGACGCTCTCCAATCGGCGCAGGCGCTTGTGGCACGCGGCCGGAGAGAGACCGATACGCGTCGCCAGCTCGGCGTTGGTGATGCGGCCATCGGTCTGCAGCACGCGGAGGATCGAACGATCTATTGTATCAATTGACCTACGTGAAAGATCATTCGTCATGTTCACGCACCGGAGAGTGAAACTTCCAAAGTTGTGATCTCTGGAGAGATATATCGAAGCACCTTCATCGCGCCAGAGACTATCGTGCGTCAGACCCATTTTTGGAGGAATGGCCATGCGCGTCGGCACGCCCAAGGAAATCAAGAATCGAGAATTCCGCGTTGGACTGACGCCAGACGGCGCCCACGAACTGATCCATGCCGGTCATCAGGTGACCATCGAGACGGGCGCCGGCGCCGGTATCGGCTATGACGACGCGGCCTACGCCGCGGAGGGCTGCATCATCGCGCCGGACGCGGACGCGGTTTTCGAGACCTCCGATCTGATCGTGAAGGTCAAGGAGCCGCAGCCCGTGGAGATCGCCCGGCTGAAACCGCGCCACACCCTCTTCACCTATCTCCATCTGGCGCCCGATCCGGAACAGACCCGCGGCCTGATGGCCAGCGGCGCCACCTGCATCGCCTATGAGACGGTGACAGATCGGCATGGCCGACTGCCGCTTCTCACCCCCATGAGCGAAGTCGCCGGTCGGCTCTCGATCCAGGCGGGCGCGCGCCTTCTGGAAACCTCGACCGGCGGCGCCGGCGTGCTTTTGGGCGGCGTCACCGGGGTTTCGCCGGCCAAGGTCGTGGTGATCGGCGGCGGGGTGTCGGGCCATAACGCCGCGCAGATGGCGTTGGGTCTGGGCGCGCAGGTGACGGTGCTCGACCGGTCAATGGATCGGCTGCGCGAGTTGAATGACATCTATGGTGGCCGGGTTACCGCGCTCTATTCGTCAAAGAGCGTGATCGACAAGCTGCTGCCCGACGCGGATCTTGTCGTCGGCGCCGTGCTGGTGCCGGGATCCGCCGCCCCCAAGGTTGTCAGCCGCGCTCAGGTGGCGATGATGAAGCCGGGTTCGGTGATCGTCGATGTGGCTATCGACCAGGGCGGGTGTTTCGAGACCAGCCGTCCGACCACGCACGACGATCCGGTCTACATGGCCGAAGGCGTGCGCCACTACTGCGTGACCAACATGCCGGCCACCGTGGCGCGTACGGCGACTCAGGCCCTGACCACCGCGACGCTGCCGTTCGTTCTGGCCCTGGCCGCCAAAGGGGCGACCAAGGCGATGGCTGACGACCCGCACCTCGCCGCGGGCCTGAACGTCGCTGCCGGCAAGATCATGCACCCCGAGGTCGCCGCGGCCCTGCCGCAACTCGCCTGAGGCCAGGTCAGGCTTGCCGGTCGAGGATCTCGCACGCCCGGGCGGCCAGAGTGTGGGTGCGCGAGTTGTCGCCGGTGGCGTCGGCGTTGCCGATGCCGGTGAGATTGCGCTTGAATACGCCCTGGCCGATCGAGGCGAGACGGAACATCGAAAAGGCCAGGTAGACGTTGAAGTGCGGGATGCTCGCCCGGCCGGTGTTGCGGCAATAGGCCTCGACGTATTCGCTCTCGCTGGGAATGCCGGCCTCGGCGAGGTTGACGCCGTCCAGGGTGCCCCAGCCCTCGTTGTCCGAATAATAGAGAATGCAGCCATAGGCGATGTCGGCCAGAGGGTGGCCCAATGTCGATAGCTCCCAGTCGAGCACGGCGATGATGCGCGGCTCGGTGGGATGGAACATCACGTTCTCAAGCCGGTAGTCGCCGTGGGCTATGCTGACCTCGTCCGCGTCGGGCATGCGCGTGGGTAAGGTGGCGATCAGGTGCTCCATCTCAGGGATGTGCTCCATCTCCGCGCCGCGATACTGCTTGGTCCAGCGGTCGATCTGGCGGGCGAAGTAGTTGCCGGGCTTGCCGTAGTCCGCGAGGCCGATGGCGGCGTAGTCGACCTGATGCAGCCGCGCCAGGGTGCTGTTCAGGTTGGCGTAGATCGCGGAGCGCTCCGACGGCGCCATGCCGGGCAGGCGCGCGTCACGGAAAATACGGCCTTCCAGGAAATCCATCACATAGAATGGCGTGCCGATAACAGCGGAGTCGTCGCAGAACGCGCGCATCTTGGGCACGGGAAAGCCGATACCGCCGAGGGCCGACATGATGCGGTATTCGCGGTCGACCTGGTGGGCGCTGGCGAGCAGCTGTCCTGGAGGCTTCTTGCGAAGCACCCAGCGGCGGTCTCCCGCGGTCAGCAGAAACGTGGGGTTCGACGCGCCCTTCTGGAACTGGTTGATGCGCAGAGGCTCGGCCGGCGATTCCACATTGGCCCGGAACCAGGCCTCCAGAGGCGCCAGGTCGAAGCGATGGTTGTCGCGCACCTCGCCGATCGAGGGGGCGCTGGGATCGGCCGCGGGTGTCTCCGCCATGGGCATTCCTTCCTTGAAACGTGTTCTAATTAGTGGAACGGTGCGTCAAAACAACCTGGGAGTGAGCCATGGCCGACGCCGCGATCCATCCGCGCGATTTTACCTGTGTCATCTACAAGACCAGCGGCGGCGTCGCCACCATCACGCTCAACCGCCCCGAGCGGCGCAATGCGCTCAACCGCCGGGCCTATGACGAAGTCGAGGCGGCGTTCCGCTTCGCCGACACCGATCCGGAGGCTAGGTGCGTGGTCGTCACCGGCGCCGATCCGACGTTCTGCGCCGGCGAAGACGTCAAGGAGATGATGACCGGGGAGGTCTCCGACGCGCCCCGGCCAACCCGAACGGAATACAAGGCCACGCCCGCCGCAATGGCGGCGATCGACTGCTCCAAGCCGGTGATCGCGGCTGTGAACGGACCGGCGGTCGGCTGGGGCATGGAACTTGCCCTCTACGCCGACATTCGGCTGGCGTCGGAAAAGGCGGTGTTCGCCGAACTCTTCATCAAGCGCGGCCTGATCTGCGACGTCGGCGGCCTGTGGAAGCTGCCGAGCCTGGTCGGACCCGCCAAGGCCGCCGAGCTGCTTTACACTGGCGACCCCATCGACGGGACCGAGGCCGCCCGCATTGGCCTCGTCAGCCAGGTGCTGCCACACGGCGAACTGATGGCCAGGGCCATGGGCATGGCCGAGCGCATCGCCGCCAACCCGCCACTAGCGTTGATCGCCATGAAGGAGGGCCTCCGCCGCGCCACGCCCGGCGATCCCAATGAGATCGGCGCCTGGGCGATTGAAAACATCTTCCGCCTCTTTGGCACCGAGGATCACCGCGAAGGTGTGAAAAGCTTCCTGGAAAAACGGGCGCCGGTGTTCGTCGGTCGGTAGGAGCGCCGCCGGCGCTGCCCCAAGGCGCGCTCAATGTCGCGAAGGCCGCAACGAATGTGGCCTAAGACAGAGGACCGACTGAGCGGTGGCATACGGGCCCACACGTCGGCGGTCCGGTTGGCGGCCGCCACGATCGGGCTCCCAAGGTTGATCGGCCCATTCAAGATTGACCCTGCCCGACAACGCGGGCGTGGTCGGGCGATGACCGACCCTGCCTCCCTCGCTCGCGCGTTTGAAATCCAGGCCGGCGCCTGCCAGGCCTTTGGATCACCCTTCTATGGCGCCCTTCTCAAGCGGGCCTCCGACGATATGGCGACGTGTCAGCCCTTGCTCGGGGTCATGGCGCCCTGGATCGATCTCTCCACGCGCGCCCATTTCGAGGAAGCCACGCCGCTGCGCTGGCTCGGGTGCCTGCATGACCTCGCCCTGTCCGGCGAAGCCCCGGACCTGACGCTGGCTTTTCCGTCGGCCGATCGAGGCGGAGACGCCGAGGCGGCTTTCGCGGCCGCCGTGACGCTGATGGCGCAGCGGCCCGAGAGGTTCGCGACCTTCATGGCTCACGAGCCCCAGACCAATGAGGTTCGACGCTCGGCCGCGCTCCTCGGCGGTTTCCTCACGGTCGCTGAAGCGACGGGCAAGCCGCTGCGACTGTTCGAGATCGGCGCCAGCGCTGGCCTCAACCAGCTTTGGGATCGCTACGCCTATGATTTTGGCGGCGGCCGGACGTGGGGCCCGCGGGAGGCTTCCGTTTACATCGACGCGGAGTGGCGTGGGGCCCCGGGACCGCTTCACGTCCAGACTGAGGTGATCTCACGGGCGGCCTGTGACCGCAGACCCGTCGACATCCGTGACCCGGTCGCCCGCCGGCGGCTGAAAGCCTTTATCTGGCCCGACCAACTGGATCGGCTGGCGAGGTTGGAGGCGGCGATCGCGACGGGTCTCAGCGCCGACACACGCGTCGACGCCGAGGACGCGCTGACCTGGGTCGCCCGCCGGGCCACTGCTCGGCCTGGTGCGGCCACCGTGCTTTATCACTCGATTTTCTGGCAATACATGCCGGTTGAAACCCAGTCCGCCGTGCGCGCGGCCATCGAGGCGCATGGGGCGGCTGCGACGCCCGATGCGCCTTTCGCATGGCTGCGCATGGAGCCGGCGCAGGGCAATCCAGCGACGATCGAGCTTCGCTTGACCCTATGGCCCACAGGCGAGGAACGCCTGCTCGCCCACGTTCACGCCCACGGCGCCTGGACCGATTGGGGCGCGACGGGCGGCTAAGCATGGCGCCCTCGTGCCTAAGCGTCTTTCGACTGAAGTGCTTCCATCACCGCCGCGGCTTCGCTGAAAGCGGTGTTGGCGGCGGGAACGCCGGCGTAGATGGCGGTCTGCATCAGGACCTCCTTGAGTTCTTCGGCGGTGAAGCCGCCCTGTTCCAATCCGGCGCGGACGTGGAGGCGAAACTCTTCCCAGCGGCCCAGGGCAGCGGTGATGGCGATGACCAGGAACCGGCGTGCGCCTGGGTCCAGGCCGGGCCGCCCCCATATTTCGTCCCAGGCGTAGCGTGTGATCAAATCCTGGAAATCAGTTGTGAACGGCGTGCGCCTGGCCAGGGACAGATCCACCCAGGCGTCACCGAGGATGGCGCGGCGGTTGGCGAGTCCTGTCTCAAATCGCGCCTCGGCGCCCGCGTCCGAGGGCGCCTTGGCCAGGACCTGACGCACCAGCGTCGGCGCATGGCCGACGTCGTCGCCGACCTGAGCCTCGGCGAGCCGGCGCGCCATCGCCGCGGTGTCGACCTCCAGGTCCTCAATCACTGGGATCATGGCTTCAAGCGCGCCATGTGTGAGCTCGAAC
>Ga0209698_10007030_pt1 | contig 11868 bp, 6 predicted proteins | sample LitLauG_LLR_2012_FD_187203 | JGI IMG/M metagenome (GOLD analysis project Ga0209698, IMG submission 187203) | Freshwater sediment microbial communities from Pennsylvania, USA - Little Laurel Run_MetaG_LLR_2012 (SPAdes) (version 2) | ecosystem: Environmental > Aquatic > Freshwater > Creek >... | reverse complement strand
AGCGCATGATACTTGTCGTCGCAGCTATGGCTTCCGCCCTGCTGCTACCAGGTCGCTTTATTGGAATGCAGGCTGCCTCCGATCTTTCCGCCGCCAAGCAATCGAATACCGGGATTGACGAGCGACCCATCGCCCCGTTCGAAGCGAAACTGGCAGTTGCGAAGGAGGTCTGAAGACAGACGCATGGAATTTTGTCGGCGGGTCGTCAAAGGGGTCCCTGCACAGGCGGGACTTCCGTGCGGGTGGACCTTGGGGCCCTCCGCGCTTGAACCCGCCACGCCAAATAGTCTATGGCCCGCGAGCGCCCAAGTCGGCGCCCATCATCGGGACTTTTCTCATGGCCTTCCTCGCCAATGTGCTCAATCGGGTCAAGCCTTCCGCCACCATGGTGGTGACGCAGAAAGCGCGCGATCTGAAAGCCAAGGGGCGGGACGTCATCTCGCTGTCGGTCGGCGAGCCCGATTTCGACACGCCCGACAACATCAAGAACGCCGCCATCGACGCCATCCGGCGCGGAGAGACCAAGTATCCGCCGGTGCTGGGCATCCCGCCGCTGCGCGAGGCGATTGCGGCCAAGTTCAAGCGCGAGAACGGGCTCGACTACAAGGCGTCCGACACCATCGTCGCCACTGGCGGCAAGCAGATTTTGTACAACGCCTTTCTGGTGACGATGAACCCCGGCGATGAGGTCATCATCCCGGCGCCGTTCTGGGTCAGCTATCCCGAGATGGTGGCGATCAACGGCGGCGATCCCGTGATCGTCCCGACCCGCGTCGAGGACGGCTACAAGCTGAGTCCTGGGGCGCTCGACCGCGCCATCACGCCGCGCACCAAATGGGTGATCCTCAATTCGCCGTCGAACCCTTCGGGCGCAGCCTATTCGCGGGCCGAACTCAAGGGCCTTACCGACGTGCTGTTGAAGCATCCACACGTATGGGTGCTGACCGACGACATGTACGAGCATCTGGTCTACGGCGATTTCGAGTTCACCACGCCCGTTCAGGTCGAGCCGGCGCTCAAAGCCCGTACGCTGACGATGAACGGCGTCTCCAAGGCTTACGCGATGACCGGCTGGCGCATCGGCTATGCGGCGGGTCCGGCCGAACTCATAAAGGCGATGGACATGGTGCAAGGTCAGCAGACCTCGGGCGCCTGTACGGTGGCGCAATGGGCGGCGGTGGAGGCGCTGAACGGACCGCAGGACTTCATCCCGAACAGCCGCAAGGCGTTCGAGGCGCGGCGCGATCTGGTGGTGTCGATGCTGGGTCAGGCGCGCTTGCTGACCTGCCCCAAGCCGGAGGGCGCGTTCTATGTCTATCCCTCCTGCGCGGAGGCGATTGGGCGCAAGGCGCCGTCGGGCAAGGTGATCGGCACGGACGAGGATTTCGTCAGCGAGCTTCTGGAGGACCAGGGCGTGGCGGCGGTGCATGGCTCGGCGTTCGGGCAAGGGCCGAACTTCCGAGTGTCCTACGCCACTTCGCTCAACGTGCTGGAGACGGCCTGCAAGAAAATCCAGACGTTCACGGCGTCGCTGGCATGAGCCGCGTCCTCGTTCTCGACCTCGACGGCACGCTGGCGGAGACGGCGCCCGATCTGATCGATGCGCTCAATCACGTGCTGGCTGGCGAAGGCATCGCGCCGGTCCCGCTGAAGGCGGCGCGCTCGCTATTGGGCGCGGGCGGGCGGACGATGATCGAGCGCGGCTATCAGCGCGTCGGGCGCGCGTTGACGAAAGCGCAGCTCGACGGGTTGTTTGTGGAATTTCTGGCTTTCTACAACGCCCATATCGCCGACAAATCGACGCTGTTTCCCGGCGTGCGGGCTTCGCTCGACCTTTTCCGCGCCGACGGCTGGAAGCTGGCGGTCTGCACCAACAAGCTGGAGCATTCCTCGCTGCTGTTGCTGGAGAAGCTGGGCGTTCTCGACTATTTCGCGTTCGTGTGCGGTCAGGACACGTTCGGCGTGGCCAAGCCGGATCCCAAACCTCTGCTGGAGACGGTGGCGCGTTCCGGCGGCCTGCCGGGGCGTTCGGTGATGGTGGGGGACTCGGTCACCGACATCCGCACGGCGCAGGCGGCGGGGATGCCGGTGGTGGCGGTGGACTTTGGCTACACTGACGTGCCGGTGAGCGAACTGGGTCCCGACCGCGTGATCTCGCATTTCGACGCTTTGCATGAAGCCGTGGCAAGCTTGACGGGAACGCTGAGCGGGCGTTAGAGGGGTTGGGTTCGGGCGATTAGCTCAGCGGTAGAGCACTCCCTTCACACGGGAGGGGCCACAGGTTCGATCCCTGTATCGCCCACCAGTCTTCTCCGTGGAAAGCAAGGCTCATCGCGGTAATCCCCCGCTAGACCTCTTCTATTTCACCCGCCGCGCAAAACGCGAAGATGCGTCGGCATTCCCCCATCCGTGGGGGAAAACTGGCCAGGCTTTTTCTGCGGCTCAGCGCCACGCGCAAACATTGCGAAGTCGAAGTCTTTTTCCTTCAGTTGATTCGACTCGCTCCCATCCGTCTCATGCCAAAGAAGGCCGCGACAAGACTCAAGTCCAGCCGACCAAAATCTTCTCTCGACGCAAGCTGACTTGCCGTGAGTTTCGATCAGCATGAACCCGGCCAACCTTGGCCGGGACCCGACTTTTTTTTTGCGACGCCGACGCGCTTTTATGCTAGTAAGTCTTGGTTTAGCTAGGTTCGCCAGCCGTTTGAGACCGACAAGGGGAGACGATTGGACGCGGGAACGGACAGGCTGATCGTGAGCTTCACGCCCCTGCCCCTTCGACGGGCTTTGGCGGCGAGCGACGGCGTCGCGCATGTCTCGACGGACGATTCCGTCGCCCTTCTTTGGCTCGATATCGCCGGGTCCACTGGCATCGCAGACAGTTTCGCTCAGGACGGGGCGAAGGGCATTGAGCAATTGGCCGCATTGCTGACCCGGCATTTCGACAGGCTGCTCGGCGTCATCATAGCCCACGGCGGCGAACCCATGATGTTCGCCGGAGACGCGCTGCTTTCGGGCTGGCGCAGCGATCCGGCGAGGCCGGAACTGGCGGCGCTGCGGGCCGCCGCCTGCGGTCAAGCGATCCTCGATACGCCAGGAATATCGCTGCCTTCCAACGAGAAGCTGCAATTGCACGCCATTCTCTGCTTTGGTCCCTGCCGGAGCATCGAGCTGGGCGTCGGCCTTGACCGTCTTTACACGACCGTCGGCGGCGGCCTCTTCGATTTGCAGGCGACCGCCCATAAGCGCGCCATCGGCAGACTTTTGCTTTCCGCCAGCGCGCGCTCGGCGTTGGCGGCGGCGGCGGATGTGGAGACGCGGGAAGATGGGGCCGTCACGCTTGTTCAGTTGCACGGCGCGCCGCCGCCCTCGCCGCTGCCCCTGGCCAGCCTGCCGCCCGCCGCCATCGAGCGCCTTAGGGCGAATGTGCCGCTACCCATCGCCAACCGAATGGTCAGCGGCAGTCTTGATTGGTCGGCGGAGTTGCGGCGAGTGACGGTCGTCTTCGTCGCGTTTCCTCAACTTGAACCGGGCGACCCCGAGATCAAGTCCAAGCTGGACGCCATCATGGCGGTCGCGGCGCCCATGGTGCGCCGTCACGACGGCTTTCTCGAACAGCTCCAGATCAGCGACGCCGGCGTGAAGCTGCTGATCCTCTTTGGCGTGCCCCCCGTCGCTCACGCCGACGACCCGGCGCGCGCGGTGCGGCTGGCCGCCGACCTTCGCGGCGAGTTGCGGGGTCTCGGACATCGCAGCAATTTCGGCGTGGCGACAGGCGAGGCGTTTGCGGGACCGATCGGCAACGACACGTTTCGCGCCTGGACCGAACTCGGCATGCCGCTCAATCGCGCCGCACGTCTGGCGGCCGTTCCCGGCGGCGGCGTCAATTGCGACGACGCGACCATGCGCGGGGCGCGCGCCGGCATCGAGTTTGCCTTTCAGGGCCAGGCGCAATTGCGTGGCGTCGGCCCCGCCATTGGCGTCTGGACGCCGCGCAAATACGACCTGAGCGAACCGCGCCTGCCGCTGCATGGCCGGGAAACTGAACTCGCCGCCCTCAAGGGAGCGCTGCACGCGCTCGCCAGCGCCGACCCCGCTCTCAACTCCGGGGCGCTCCATCGACTTGTGACGCTGGAAGCCGAATCCGGCATGGGAAAGTCGCGCCTGCTCGCCGAATTCGAAGCGCAGGCCGCCGCCGAGGGCGTGACGGTGCTCAAGGGCAAGGCGGACCGGATCGAGAGCAGCGTGCCTTATCTGGGCTGGCGCGGCGTGATCGCCCAGTTGCTGGACCTGCAATCGGGCGCCTCCGTCGATGCGCAACGCCACGCTCTGCTCGCCGCCCTCCCCCCGGACCTGGCCCCGCGCGCCGCATTGCTCAACGCGCTACTGCCAATCGACTTGGCCGAGAGCGCCGAAACGGAGAGTTTGGCGCCGGCGCAGCGAGCTTCGGAGCGGCAGGCGCTGCTGCTCACGCTGTTGCGCAACGCGACAGCCGCTTGCCCGGTGCTGGTGACGATCGACGATGCGCAATGGCTGGACGCCGCAAGTTGGTCGCTGGTCGAAGCGGTGAATGGCGAATCGTTGCGGCTGCTTATCGTGCTGGCCGCGCATCCGCTCGAAGACCCGGCGCGGATCAAGACGCTGGAGGACGCCGGCGCGCATCGCATTTCGCTCGGCGAGCTTTCGCAGGCCGAGCAGGAGCGGCTAATCTTGTCGAGGGTGCAGGCCCAGCGCATCATGCCGGACCTTCTGGCCGTGCTGCATGCGCGCACGCGCGGGCACCCTTACTACGGCCTGGTGCTGACGCAAGCGCTGCTCGACGAAGGCGCCATCGAAGTCGTCGACGGCGCCTGCCGAATATCGGCGAACCGGCAGGCTGCGCAATTGTCGTTGCCGGACACGATTCATGGCGCCGTCAGCCGCCGCATCGATCGACTGGACCCCGACAGCCAGGTGACGCTGAAGGTAGGCAGCGTTTCGGGCCTGCGTTTTCCCACCGCCCTGGTGGTTGACATTCATCCGACCGCGCACGCCGAGTTCGCACATGTGCAGGGCCACCTGATGCGCCACAGCAGCGTCGACCTGCTGCAAGCCGAGCCCGTCGACGGCATGGACGGTTATGCTTTCAGGCACGGGATATTGCGCGACGTGGCCTATTCGCTGATACCTTACTCGCAGCGGCGGCGACTGCACCACGAGATCGTGCGTTGGTATGAGCAGGTCTGGGCCGACGACCCCTCGCGTTTTTTTGCTGTGCTGGCGCATCATCTGGAGGCCTGCGAGGAGCCCGAACGCGCCGCGGATTACTGGCGACGCGAGGCGGAGCGCGTATTCGGTCTGGGGTTGATAAGGGAATCGGTGGAGATCGGGCGGCACGCCGCACGGCTTCTGGGCGCCGAGATTCCCGCCGACAGCGACGGTCTGCGGCAGGAGATCGGCCGCGAATTCGGGCGTATTCAGAAATTGCTGGCGGGGCGGCGCCCCGACGAGCTGACGGCGCTGCCCCAGCTTGCCGACGCCAGAACCGGGGAGTTGATGCATCTTCTGCTCGTCGTCGCGCCCTTCGCGTATCAATGCGGCGAAATGGAAGTCTTCGCCCTGCTCAGTTACATCGGGTTCCGCCTGTTGCTGGAACATGGCAACGGGCCCATGGGGCCTGACGTCGTGGCGATGTATTCGGTTGTCTACGGCGCGTTGACCGGCGACAGGGAGACGGCTGCGGCGTGGTCGCGGCTGAGTTTGACCCTGCTGGGCGACCGGCGCGACGCGGGTTTTGCGCGATGCGCGTTTATACAGGGCTGGTTCCACAACCATTGGCTCGACTCGCTCTCGGCAGGCGTCGCGCTGATGGAGGAAGGCGCCGAAGCCGGGTTCTCGGACAACGAACTCATCTATGGTTGTTTCAATCTCTCGGGTTCGGTGGTGCTGAAAGCGGCTGCAGGCGAGAACCTGTCGCATATCGTGGACGTCATCCGTCGTAACGAAATACGAAACGACGGGCGGGTCGCCAATTCCGCGTATACTCTCCTGCTGGAGCTGCAATTCGCGAAGGCGATGGCGGGCCAGACGAAGGGCCCGCTCTCGCTGGGCGACGACGAGCACGACGAGGAGCGCAAGGTCGCTTCGATTGTCGACACCAACTTCACCAACCAGATCGGCTATTTCCTGGTCGCGCGCACGAAACTGCATGTCCACGCCGGCGATTGGCCGGGCGCCACGGCCTGGGCTGAAAAGGCGCTGAAAATGCTGCCTTTTTTCGGCGGCCAGTCCGCAGAGTTCGAGCTTGCCCAATACCGGGGGCTGGCCGCCCTCGCGAGCGTTGCGTTTGGCGTCGCCGCGGACAAGCAGGCGCAGTTGGACGAGGGCTGGGATTGCATGGAGCGCCTTCGCGGCTGGGAGACGCGCAACGCCGCTCTGTTCCGCCACAAGGCGGATTTGCTCGAAGGTCTGCTGCAATGGACGACCGGGCGTCCCGCCGGGTGGGAGGACCTGCTGGCGCGCGCCGCGCAGGGGGCGAGCGAAGGCAAGTTCCATCAGGACGCCGGACTTGCCCACGAGTTTCTCGCACGCATCCGGCTCGCCGCAGGAGACCGCCCCGGCGCGGCGCTCGCCGCCGCCTCTGCGCGTGAGTCTTATCGCGCCTGGGGAGCTGACGCGAAGGTCGCCATGATGGAACGTCTGTTCGGCCCGCTGAGCTCGTGAAGCCGCGTGCGCCTATTGCGGGCTTTTGAGCAAGATGGCGTTAGCGGTCATGTCAGGCGCCAGGCCCAGCGCGACGACCCAGGGGGTTTTCACCTGAGGCTGCAAAAGGCAAAGATTCACGGGGATGTTGGCGACCGTCATGTTGCCGGCATCGGCGATGGTGAAAAACATCGATTTGGGCGAAATCGCTTTCTGCCAGGCGTCGATCAGCTTTTGCGAGGCCTGGTGGCCGGTCAGCGTTACGTCGGAGGCCGGAATTCCCTGTCGTTGCAGCAACCGGGTCACGGCGAGCAAGGCCGTGACGGCGCCGAAGGAACTAAAGGCGGCCAGCCCTGCGTCCGTGATGTGAAAGTAGGGGCCGGTCCAATCTTCGCCCAGCGGATCGGGGTCCGAAGGGCTTCCCACTTCGTAGGACGTCGGCGCCTGACGCCGATCTCCGATCAAATACATTTCCCCGAAATTCTGTTGCTCCGCGACCACCTCGGCGTCGACATATCGCCATCTGGGTTGCTGACGCTTGCCCGCCAGACCCACGACCACCGCCGCCGCGCCGTCGGCCGCGCTGATGGATTGCGGCGAACGATAATCCATGATCCGCGTCCAACCGCCGCCGATGGCGATGAGGATGTTGCGCGCCCGACCGGCGCGCACCATCGTATCGGCCAGCGTCAGCGCCGCGTTGAAATTGTTGAAGTCGTTGACGATGGGAAGCGTCGCCGTGGTCTGCGGCAGTTTCAGCAGATTATGCAGCGCGAACAGGTCCGAGGGCAGCAGGAACGTGCTGGGCGAAACGGTCCCCATCACCAGATCGATCTGGTCGGGCGTCAGACCGGCGTCGTCGATGGCCATGCGCGCGGCCGGCGCGAGGATATCGAGAACGCCCTCGCCTTCCGCCAGCACATGACGCCGGTCGTAACCCGTGAATAGATTCTGGCCGTCGGGATGGTGTTTTCGCAAATAGTCAAAAATCGGGTCGTCATTGCGGCGGATCGAATCCGGCAGCCGCATGCCCATGCCGATGATCCCGATATCCCGCTCGCTCGTCATCAAGCCGCCTCCGGAATTCCAAGCCGCTTCTGCAGCACGATTTCCGCCGTTTGCAGGGCGCCCTCCGCCCAGGTCTGATTGGTCGAGTACGCCTCGCCGCAGATGTAGCAGGGCGCGCCGCCGACCGGCTGGGTCATCTTGATCAGCATCTCGGCCGAGTTGTAGTTGACGTTCCACAGATGCACGCCGCCGCCATAGGGATCGGATGACCAATCGATATAGGCGGCGTCGATCGGCGCCGGCGCGCTGTCGACGCCATGCATGCGCATCAACTGGCGATGCATCTCGTCGACCATGGCCTTGCTGGGCTTATGCTGGTCCCAGTTTTTCATCAGACGCGCGGCGAACGGGTCCGTCGACGGCGCCGAAGCCCCGGCGGCTGCGGCGAAAAGCGGAACGGCATGTGCGGAATGCCCGCCCATCGGCAGACCCGCCTTGTGCGCTTGCGACCTTGTGTCGAGACCCTCCCAGAAACTTACGTTGAGCAGGTCGTCATAAACCATGACGAGACCGGGGTCGCCCGGCTTGGGCGTGCCTGTCCCCTGCGGTCCGACCGGCCAGTAATAGCACTGGCGAATGGGCATATCGGTGAGCGAACGCCCCTTACTGACTCCCGCCGCCTGCCACCAGCATTGCGGATAAAGCAGAAAAAGCTTGAACAGCGGGATACCGCTGACCGAGGCCAGATCGTCGCGAAACTGCGTGTTCTGCGGACCCAGGACCTCGCCGTCCGGCCGCAGCAATTCGATGGCGCGTCGCGGCATGGCGAGCACGATCGACCGCGCGGTGACGGAACCGCCATCGCGGAATGTTAGCTTCACGCCGCGCGTTCCGTCACTCAGATCGACGCCGACAAAGCCCTCCAGCCACTTGTGCAGCCTGATCTCGCCGCCGGCTTTGGCGAAGCGCTGCTGCAGCTCCCAGGGCACGGCCTCGTAGCCCTGGTTGACCATCCGATATTTCACGCCAGGCGTGAAATCGAAAAACTCCAACGTCAGATCGAGCGCATTGTTGTTGCCCGCCAGGCAATCATATCCCACCGCCGCACGCGCCGCCTCATAGCCCTCTTCGCTCATGCCTTTGGCGAGCAAGTTCCAGAAACCGTGCCGCCACAACGGCAAACCGTCGATCTTGACGCTCTCAAGATATGCCCGCAACGTATTGTCGAGCAATCGCGCCGGAATTTCGGGCATCAGTTGCGTCAGCGCGCGCTGGACCAGCGCCGCCGGGCCTGCGTTGCGCGCCGCCAACCAAGCCGCTTCGGCGGGGTCGAACGCATAGGGCAACGCGTAGGGGTCGTTCAGCGCCTGGCTGCGCAGCAGACGACCCCTCATGAACGCAATATTGCACGCCTGATCGACGACCTGCTCATGATAGGGCAGTTGCAGAACCGTCTCGACCAATCGCTGCACCAGCCATTGCGGCCCCTTCGTCGCGCTCTTGCCCGACACGACGTAGCGCATGCCGCCGAGTTCGCCGGTCGTATCCGGCAGATGCTGCGAGCGGCCGGACAGCAACCGGCCGCCGATGCGGTCGCTGCCCTCATAGAGCGCGACCTTGAGGCCGCCCCGTTCAGCCGCCCACTTGGCCGCCTGACCGCTCCCCAGCGGCGAGGTCAGCAACCTCCAGCCGGCGTAGATTCCCCCGATCCCACCCCCGACAATGGCGACATCGACATCTGGCGCTGCGCTCATCGTTACACTCTCCCCTGAAACGTCAATCTGCGACCTTTTGCCAGAACGGCGGATCGTAATAGGGCGGCATCGGCTTGGGATCGATTTTGGCGACGATCACTTGCGGTCGCCCCTCGGCGGCGCCGCGTAGGGCTGAGTTCCAGACCGCCGCAAAATCCTCAGGCGCGCGAACTTCGTAGGCGTCCGCGCCCAATCCCTGCGCCGTCTTTTTCAAATCTGGAGCGCCGAGCGGATACGAATATTTTGAACCTTGCGGGAAAAATACATCCATGCCCTGAGACACCATTTTCAGATCGTCGTCATTCAGCACAACCCAGATGGCGCCGATTTTATGTGCGGCGGCGGTCGTGACTTCGCCCAGATGCATGAGAAAGGCGCCGTCGCCAACCAAAGCGACGCACAGCCGGTCGGGTCGCCCGTATCTGGCGCCGATCACGCCGCAGACGCCAAACCCCATCGGCCCCATCGCCAGCGCGCTCACCGTTTCCTGAGTCTCGCGCAGGACCAGATAATGCAAGCCCCAGCCCACGCAATTGCCGCAGTCGATGAAAACCATCGCGTCGTCAGGCAGGGATTGGTTGAGCAATCGACATAGCGCCGCAGGGTGCAACGGCGCGGCGGTCTGGTCATAATCGGCCTGCGAGGCGAACGGCGAGCGTTGCGCCTTCAATTGGGCGATCTCGGCGCCGCGCTTCTCCACGGCGGCGGCGTCGCGCGGCCAGGCCGGCGCCCGCGCCCACATCTCGCGCAGGAAAGCCCCGCTTTCGGCGACGATCCCGTGCGTGACCGGGAAGCCGCGCCCGATCACCGAGGGATCCACGTCGACCTGCAGGAAAGGTCCGTTGGGAACCAGCATCGGGTTCCATTTGTAGGTGGCGAGTTCGCCCAGCGACGAACCGATCACCAACAGGGCGTCATGCGCCGCCGTCTTTGTCACGGGATCGATCATCCAATATTGCGGCCATTCGCAGCCCGCCATTCCATAGGCGCGCAACGACAAGAGATGGGTTTCTGGAAAGACGCCCTTGCCGTCCGAGGTCGTGATGACCGGAATGTTCCAATATTCGACGATCCTTCGTAGCGCCCGCGCCGTTTCCGGGTCGCGCAACGCCTCGCGGCAGCCGGCGCCCAGCAGGATCAGCGGGCGGTGTGCGCCCGTCAGCGCTTTTAGCGCGCGTTCGACACCGTCTACCGGAGCGCCCATCGGCGCGGCGCGATAGGCGTCGGTGGTCGGGGGCGGCCGAGAGGACACATAAAGGCCGGCGGCCGCCGGGGCGGCGGCGACATTATCAGAAATCGAAAGATGAACGGACCGGCGCGGCAGCGACATCATGTTGCGCAAAGCCTGTTCAATCACAATCGGCGCCCCGGTCGGATCTTCGATTTCGGCGCTGTAGCGGGTGGCTGAGGCATAGAGATCGCGAACGTTCAGGCCGACGTCGGTTCCCTCCTGCAAATACCCGCGCCCAAGGAATTGCTGGGGAACTTCGCCCGTCAGCACCAGTTGCGCGGAGCCGCCGAAATTCGCGTTCATGGCGCCGGTCAGGGCGTTGGTGGCGCCGGGCCCGCTCGTCACCAGCACCACGCCGGGTTTGCCCGTCGCGCGATAATACCCGTCCGCCATGTAGGCCGCGCCCGTTTCATGCCGGGTCACCAGATAGGTGAACTCGGGGCGCCGATGCAGGCAATCCAGCAGATGCATCACGCCGCCGCCCGGTATCCCAAAGATTGTGTTGGCCCCCTCGAGCCGCAAATAGTCGAACAATTGGTCGGCGACTGTGCGAGCGGAAGCCGCATCGGACATATGTTTGTTTCCCCCGTGTTCAGGTTCGCGCCGTCCCGCGAGAAGCGCAAACAACCTCAGCCGATCAAGTTCCTGTCAGAAACACGCCCTTCCCCGTCGTTCTGGCGAATTCCACCCGCGCGCATCGGGCCCGGCCCGCAAGGTCAATTGACGTCCTGCCAGTTCAGACAAATTTCCCCGTTTCGCCGCCATTTTCACCGTTCGACCTGACAAAACACAATATCGAAGACGCACTCCATCGAGAGAACAGCCTCATATCATAACTTATCTACAGAATGAATGAATACAATTGAACTTGTCAAGCGCATTAACGTAACATTTGTTCGCGGCATACTCTGCGATACGCTACGCGAGCCGGCCTTAACGTTTTGAACGGGCGCGAGCTTCCGAGAGCGAATGCCCCGCGCGGTTCATCGCGTTGCCAATAGAGGCCATGTCGCCATCGGCCGCACGAGATCCTCCAGATCGGTCTCGTCGTCGACGAGGAGAAGCGTATCGGTCATACTGCGCCGCCCCATTGCGCCAGTCTCGTCTCGATGACGCCGCGCAATTCCGGGAAGTTGATCGGCTTGACGAACAGACCCGCCGCGCCCTGCGCCTGAGCGCGCTGGCGCGTCTCGAC
>Ga0209698_10007029_pt1 | contig 11870 bp, 12 predicted proteins | sample LitLauG_LLR_2012_FD_187203 | JGI IMG/M metagenome (GOLD analysis project Ga0209698, IMG submission 187203) | Freshwater sediment microbial communities from Pennsylvania, USA - Little Laurel Run_MetaG_LLR_2012 (SPAdes) (version 2) | ecosystem: Environmental > Aquatic > Freshwater > Creek >... | reverse complement strand
CAGGTATCTACGACGTGCAGGTTGAAAAGGCGGGTTTCAAGACCGTGGAGTATGCCCGGGTCGTACTGACCGTGGACCAGGTGCAGAACCTTGACGCGACCCTGGCCCCCAGCGCCACTCCGGAAAAGGTTACGGTGCAAGAGGAGGCGGGTGCTCCTATCGACCTGAACGACGCGCAGATCGGCAATGTGGTAAACAGCCAACAAGTGTCGAGTCTGCCACTGATCCTGCGCGATCCCTATCAGCTGGTCCTGTTGTCGCCGGGCTCGGTGCAGGGTAATTCTCTGCTGGGAGGCATTTCGGTGAACGGCGCGCGGGAACGCAACAACAATTTCCTGCTCGACGGAACCGACAACAACGACGCCGAGATTCCCGGACTGTCGGAGCCGCAGCCTGGGCTGACCGCTCTGAATCCGGATTCGGTGCAGGAGTTTCGCGTCATCACCAGCAGTTTTCTTCCCGAGTTTGGCCGCAACACGGGAGCAGTGGTCGACATCGTCAGCAAGCGCGGCAGCAACGAATTTCATTCTGACGTGTACTGGTTCGGGCGCTACGACGCGCTCGGGGCGCGCGACTTTTTCAATCATGAAACGGACGCATCGGGAAATGTGGTCCCCAAAGATGCCTACACCAGAAACACTTTCGGCGTATCGGCCGGCGGTCCGATACGTCGTGACAAAACCTTCTGGTTCGGCAACTACCAGGGTGAACGGTTCAACACCACACTGACCAACAACAGCATCGTGCCCACCCCGGCTTTCAAAAGAGGCAGCTTTACGTACCAGGGAATACCCGTCGACGTGAGTTCGCCGTCATCTTCGGAAAACATTTTTCAGCTGCCCCTGGACCCGACGATGCAGAACGTTCTTGCGCTTTATCCAACGCCCAACGGCCCCAGCGTGGATGCCAACAGCAATATGCGCGCCTTGCTGTATTACCCGAGTTCTTCCGAAACCACCGGCGACAATGTCAGCGTGCGGCTGGACCATAACTTCTCGCAGAGCGAGATGCTGTCGATCCACTATTCGTTCAATCGGGACAAGGACCCCAACCTCTATCACACGGATTTTCTGCCGGGCATGGGAGGCACGGGCGTCGATCAGCGAAGACAGAACGCATCGCTGCAACTCAGCACGGTGATCGATCCGAAGATCGTGAACAATTTTCGGATCGGGGCCAACCGGATCAATTTCCCGTTGAGCTGCCAGGGCCTCAATCAGTTCAACAGCGTGAGCCCGGTCGATCCGTTCGGCAGGGGGTTTGACCTGCCGATCCCGAATGCAGCCGGCTTCGGCTGCCTGCTGCTAGTGGACCGCGACGGTTCCAGCCGATTCAGCGGCACCTACACGATCGGAGACGACGTCACTTGGGCGCGCGGGCAACACACGTTCAAGTTTGGAGTTGAAGTTCACGACGTGTACTCCAACAGCACGGAGAATTTCCTCTCCCGGCCCACGGTCGACTTCCACAACTTCTCCAACTCCGGCAACCAGCTTCCCGCCTTTGCCACCAACACCGCCATCGACGCCGATCCGATCGTGCAGGACATGGTCTGGTCCTTGTTTGCCTCGGTGGGCACGGTCACGCAAGCCCAATTCTTCAACAAGGCCGGCACTCGCACGGCCAACGACCTGCGCGGCTTCCGCCAGAAGGAATTCGCCGCCTTCGCCCAGGACACGGTAAAAGTGTTGCCGAACCTGACCGTCAACTACGGGCTTCGCTACCAGTTCAACGGAGTGCCCTACGAGGTCAACAATCTGCTGTCTACCCTTTTCACGGATCCGAGCGGGCCGGCGCCGTTCACCTTCACGATTGCCGGCGACAAGGACAAAGGCTTGCCGCCGCTTTACAACAACGACTGGCACGACTTCGAGCCTCGAGTGGGCATCGCCTGAGATCCATTCAAGAACGGCAAGACTTCGGTGCGCGCGGGCTATGGGATTTTTCACGACCGGCTGTTTGGCCAGTTGCTCGGTCTGACCCGCGGGAACCCGCCCTTTCAGCAAGTCAGCTTCCAGCAGCTCTTCTACTTCCAGTCTCCGACCGCGCCCGCCTGCAACCCTCCCCAGATCGCGACGCCGCAGGTTTGCCTGGGGCCGCTGCTTTCCGCGATTCAGCCGCCACAGACATTGACGGCCTCGCCGGTGGCCAGCAACATCGCGATCAGCGGATCGGGCATTCCGACCGGAGGCATCCTTCCCTTCCTCATCAGCCCGCATCTGCACATGCCGTACAGTCAGAGTTGGAATTTCGGCATCCAGCGCGACCTGCCCGGCAGCTTGCTGATGGATGTGAATTACGTGGGATCGCGCGGCACGCGCATTTTGCGGCTGGTCGACGGCAATCCTCCGCAGCCCGGGCTGGTATCGCAGTTGCTCGCGGATGGAATTCCGCCCGAAGCGCTGCAATTCAACAATCTTTATCTGGGAGCAGAGATTGGGCTGCTGCCCTTCGATGCCGTCAACAACAACGCCTTCCTGCACGCCGAGGTTTTCAACAATCAGGCCGCTTCGATCTATCACGCTTTGCAGGCCAACCTTTCCAAGCGCATGGGGAACGGGCTCACGATGCAGGCGGCCTACACCTGGGCTCACGCCATCGACGATTCTTCCGACCCGTTGGTGCCAACCACGGGCAATCAGGGGTTCCCGCGCGATTCGCTGGACCTGGCCCAGGAGCGGGGAAACTCCGACTACGACGTGCGCCAGCGCTTGGTGCTGAATTACACCTGGGATCTGCCGCTCGGACAGGGACGGGCCTATCTCGCCTCCGGGTTCGTCAGCAGGATCGTCGCCGGACTGCAGCTTTCCGGGGTCACCACTTTTTCAGGCGGTCTCCCGTACGACATCTATACGCCGTTCGATACCGCGCATACCGGCCAGCCGCAGCGGCCCGATTACAACCCGGGAGCAACTCCAGCGCCGGTCAGCAATCCACGTACGCAAACCGGCCCCAACATCGCATTTTTCTCGCCGGCAGCCTGGGGCAGCGCAGGCAACCTTGGGCGCAACCACTTCTATGGTCCGGGCACCAACAACTGGGATATGGTACTGCAGAAAAATATCGGGCTGACCGAGCGCGTGAACCTCGAATTTCGGGTGGAGAGTTACAACCTGTTCAATCGGGTTCAGTTCACGCAGCCCGACAATCAGACCGGCGATACTTCGACCTTCGGGCAATCACTGTCAGAGGTACACCGTCCGGATATCACGACCGGCGCGCGGCAGGTTCAGTTGGGGATGAAATTGAGCTTCTAACCCTAGCTTCGCCCATGCCACGCCTTGCGGTAGTCCATTCGCCACGCTTCTGCCTCTCTGAATGCCCGAATGTCGTCCAGGTCAAAGTTGGCGACGACGATCTGTTCCTGCTCTCCGGCCCTGGCAATCAGGGTGTCCACCGGTCGACCCTCACGCCACGCCACGCAACTGTGGGCCTGGGAGCTTCCCCGGTTTGAACTAGGATAATTCGTCATCGCGATGCCAAAGAGATTCTCGAAGGCCCTGGTTTTGAGCCCGGCGGTTCTGACCTCGTCCCAGGTACACGCGTTAGGCACGACGACGAGCTCGGCACCATGGAGCATGAGCTGAGTTGCGGCCTCTGGAAACTCCCGGTCGGCGCAAATCATGGCGCCCACGATGACTCCTTCCCCGGCGCGGTCGAGGGTGCAGACAGAAAACGACTCACCGGGGCTGCAGCTCACATCACAGCCGATCTCATGGTGGCAAGAGTGCGGTTTCTGGAGTTCGTCTTTCCCGAAGTCGCAAATGAATACTTTGGAATAGTTGAGGACCACCTGGCCGCGGCGATTGAGAATGGAGACGGTATTTCTCGGCAGTGGGTGGTGGGCTTCTAAATAGGTGACGGCAATATGCATTTCCAGTTCGCGGGCCAGGGAAGCAAAAGTCTGGAACAGAACGTTCTGTTGATCGATTGCCTGGGCGATCCATCGCCGGCGTCCTTCCGGATCGATCGGGGAAGGGGTCGCGCCGATATTCCAAAGCTCCGGGAATACCGCCAGGTCCGATCCCAGCACCCTGGCCTCGCGGCAGGCCCTAACGCCTTTTGCCAGGTTTTGGCCCTGATCGTCACCGAATGGCGTGAGTTGAAGCAATGCCACTTTGAAGGTCATAAGGCCCCGGGGCTAGGCGGTGGGCTTGTCTCTCTGGGGAGCGATCGCCAGGAAGTCTTCTACGAAGCGGTTGGCATAGCTCTCGAGCAAAGCCGGAACCCGCTGCGGGCCGGTTGACCGCAATATCAGGCCGGCGTGGTGATGCTTCTTGATCCGGAGAGCAACCTCCGGGTCGTTGTACGCGGAGGTGTCGGGATCTTCCTGCTTGGCGAGGGAGAGAATCACTCCGGCATAGTCCTGGCGCGCGGCCGGAAGTTTGTAGCTGCCGTCGCCACCGGCCATCTCGATGCGGGCCCACTCACGCCAGAGGTTGATTCCCGTGGCCGCTTCCACCATTTCGTTGATGTAAGCTCCGCCCACCCGGGCCGCGCACTCGAGAAAGTAGAAATTTCCGTCATCGTGGGCCTGAATAAACTCGGCATGGGCCACTCCGCGCAGCAGTCCCAGCGCGGCGATCAGATCCCGGTTAATCGCCCGCAGCCCCGTGTCCTCGGCTGATCCCCTCGGCACCGTAAAGGTGGTAAAGACCCCGCCGCCCTGGGCCACGTTCATGGGAGGCTTGCCGTACTTGCTGACATTGGCGAAAACAATTTCGTTTTCCGAGACGATCGAGTCGACGTGATAGACATCGCCGGGGACAAACTTTTCGAGCACGAACGACGACTGCTGATCGCCCAGTTGCTCGAGTACAGGCCACAACTCGTCGGCGGCGCGGATTTTCTTGATGCCGATGGCCGAGGCCTCCTGGCGCGGCTTGAGTACCCACGGGCCGGGCACATGATCGAGGTAGTAGCCGATGTCGGCGTGATTGACCACGGGCACAAAATCAGGAACCCGCAGGTTGCGGTCGAGAGCGCGCATGCGCATGGCCAGTTTGTCGCGGAAGTAACGCATGGTGGTAAGACCCATGCCCGGAATGCGCAGGTGCTCGCGCAACGTGGCCGCGGTCTCCATGTCGTACTCGTCGAGCGCAACAATGCGGTCAATTTTCCGCGAGCGCGCCAGGTGCGTCACCGCCTTGACGACATCGGCGGGAGCAATTTCGGCGGGCAGATAGAAAGTGTCATCAAGGCTTTCGCGCGGCCAGTCGGCGTCGCGCAACTTTTCCGCCGTCAGCAGGATCACGCCGCAACCCTGGCGCTTGCACTCGCGCATGAATTCCTGTCCCTTTTCGTAAGTGGTAATGCAGAGAAGAGTCAGCGGGCGCGGCTCAGGCATAGCATTTATTTCACGGCAGGCTTGGCGAGAATATCACGGCCCACGCTGGCCGGAGAATCAATTATTCCGATCGATTATTCCGGTGATCAATTATTCCGGTGATCAATTGTTCCGACGACCCCAACTTCCGGGCCGGATTTTGGATCCTCTGATAAACTCTGCACCGTGCCGCAAACGACGGAACGCCGAAGAAACGTCGCGCCCTGGTGGGGACTCCTGTTCGCGATCGGCGCAATCGTCTGTAACCTCGTGCTTTTCCTGGTGAGTCTGTCGTGGCAGGGAATGCTTCCCTGGCTCAGCCTTTTATGTGCGATCCTCGCGCTGATTTTTCTTGTCGTAGGGCTGCTGCGAGCCTTCGCCCAAGCGCACATCTATCGCGGCCGGGTTCTGAGCGTCGTGCTGACTGTAGTCAGCGTGCTTCCCATCGGGCTCACGGCATTCGCCTTCGTCACCGCCCGCCGACTCCCTAATTCCGTGGCGGTCCCGCAAGTCGGCCAGCGGGTTCCCGATTTCACGCTCTCCGATTCTTCCGGGAAGCAGGTGTCGCTCGACCAACTGCTCGCGCCCGCTTCCACCGGGTCCCAGGCTCCGGCGCCAAAGGCGGTGTTGCTGATTTTCTACCGCGGGTACTGGTGACCGTTTTGCAACCTCGAGTTACGGGGCATTGAGAAGCGTATGGCGGAATTTCAGGCGGCCGGTGTCAGCCCGGTTGCGATCAGTGTCGACCTGCCCGAGGCATCACGAGATCTGGCAGTCAAAGCCGGGTACACCTTCCCCATGCTCTCAGATCCCGACGCCGAGGTCATCCGCCGCTATCACCTGCTGCATCCCGCGGCAGGCCCGGATGGGCACGATATCGCACGCCCCGCCGAGTTTCTGGTCGATTCGTCGAAGATCGTTCGCTGGACCAACTTCACCGAAGACATCCGCGTGCGAGCCCGGGCTGACGAAATGCTGGCCGCCGCTAGACAACTGCACTGATCAGCGATGCGCCCTGGACGCACGCACCCACTCCGCCAGCAGCGAGGCCATCACCACAAACACCATCGTCCAAATCATGTAGAGAGCTTCCTGCTCGATGGCATGATGCAGTTTCTCGCTGCCCTCGATACCCATGGCATGAAGCGCATTGTCCACCAGGCCGTGGACGCTCTGCATGGCTTTCCAGATCATGCTGCCGTCACTGCGCAGGCCACTCAGGCTAAGGCCGCCCAGCAGCCCGGTCGCGCCCGCCTGAAGCCGCTCACTCGCCATGGCCACGGCGGCTATCGACAGCAGCGTGCCATTGATGAGGCCGGCCACGAAGGAACACGTTCCGGGCCAGTCGATATAAATTCCCAGCACCGCCAGGCCCACGTTGGCCAGAACCCAAAGGCCACCAGCCAGGGGGATCCACTTGAATTCCGCTGCCCGGGGCAAGGGCTTGGCAATACTCAGTGCGCGATCCGCTACAGCCGACATACAACCCTCCGAGAATCCCGCTGACGCATAGTGCAGAAACCCGGGATTTCGTTTCAGACTCTGGCCGAGTGCACCTTCCCCCCAGGGACCACGTTCGTCACCCATCCGTTCTGTTCACCCATCCGTTCTTGACCATCCCCTATGTGTTCGGGCATCATGCGCGGGGCTCAGGCGGCAGGGCACGCCGCAGCCTCGGAGATCCCATGACCACGAAAACCCGTCAAGGCAAGGCCCGCATGTTTGGGGAGAACATCGAGAGCGACCTGGCATCGCGGTTCCTGCGGGTGGTAGAAGTGGCCGCCATCGCGTCCGCGCGCACCATGGGACAGGGCGAGCGCCAGCTCAGCGACCAGGTTGCGACCGAGGCCATGCGCAAAACCATGGAGTCCATTCCTATGCGCGGCACCATCGTTATCGGCGAGGGCGAGCGCGACGAGGCGCCGATGCTCTACATCGGGGAACGGGTCGGGGCCGAGTTTCCGGATGGCACAGATGTCCCCGAGGTCGACATCGCCGTCGATCCGCTCGAAGGCACCAACCTGTGCGCGACGGGAGCTCCGGGCTCGATTACCGTGCTTGCCGCTTCCGAGCGCGGAGGCCTGCTCAACGCTCCCGACTGCTACATGGAAAAGATCGTGGTCGGCCCCTCCTGCAAGAACGCGGTGGAACTGGATGCGCCGGTCGCGGACAATTTGAAAAACATCGCCAAGCGGCTCGATCGGGACGTGGAAGACCTGGTCGTGATTGTGCTGGACCGCCCGCGCCACGAGAAGCTGGTGACCGACATTCGAGCCGCCGGCGCTCGCATCCGGCTGATCGGCGATGGCGACCTTTCTGCCGGCATTGCGGCCGCGGTTATCGGCACCGGAGTACACGCCGTCATGGGCTCGGGCGGCGCTCCGGAAGGTGTGATCACCGCGGCCGCCATCCGCTGCCTGAACGGATATATGCTGGGCCGCCTGGTGGTGAAGCCTGAGCAGGAGGAGCGTCTGGCCCGCATGGGGATCAAGGACAAAAGCCGCATCTACGAAGCCGAGGATCTCGCCCCCGGCAAGCAACTGATTTTCGCTGCCACCGGGGTCACCGATGGCGCCCTGCTCAAGGGGGTGCGCTTCTTCGGAGAAGGCACGCGCACCTCGTCGGTCATCATGACGCTCCGCACCGGCAAGGTCCGGTTCGTCGACAGCATCCACCTGGAGAAGAGCCCGGACGTCAAGGTCAGGTTCCTGTAAGGATTTCGGTCCCCTCCCGATTCCTGGAACCGGGGGGTTTCATAAAAATTTGCGATCGAGTTAGCCGCTTGACTTTTTTCCACCGGGTGTACAATTCGGCTTAGGAAGCTCTTGGTTGCGCGACTTCGTACTGCGATACCGAGGCGCTAATGAACGTCCACGTCAGTTACCGTCTTCATAAAACTCCCGCGGTAGAAAAAGACGTCCAACACCAAATCGAGAAGCTGCAGAAACGCCTGCAATTGTTCCGTCCGGAACTGGTTCACTTGAAGGGCGTAGTGGAAGAAGTCTCGCCTCGCGAGGGCACCAGCGTTTCGCTGAACCTGCGCCTGCCCTCCGGGCAGATGGCGGTGCAAATCAAGGCTGCGACGGCGCCTGCGGCGGTGAAGAGCGCCTTTGAAGACCTGTTGCAGCAGGTGACCAAGCACAAGGATATATTGCGCTCGTCACATAAATGGCAGCGCGGGAAACGAGGAGACAGCGCGCGACCGGTCCCTTCCATGCCGCAGGTGCCGTTTGAAAAGACGCTGGCGGCGGTTTATCCACCCATGGTTTCGGCGGACGACGTTCGTTCCTATGTCAACGCCAACCTGGCGCGCCTGGAGCGCTTCGTGGAACGCGAGATCTATTTCCGCGAGACCCAGGATGGCGTTGCCCCCAATACATTGGCCAAGGAAGAAGTGATCGATGAAGCCATTGCCGCCGCCCTGAGCGATGGCATGGAAAAGCCAGAACGGCTGGCTCTGGAACCCTGGCTTTATCGCCTGGCGCTGCGGGCGCTGGACGAACTTTCCCGCACCGACGAGAGCAGTGAGAATGCGGTCTGCCTGGAAGAGTCCGCCCGCCGGCAAAACGTCAAAGGCAGCGACGAAGCGGGGCTGCAATTTCATCAACCCGATGAATCCTTTACCGGCGCGACCGTGATTCCCGATGCGCGTGTAGCCACCCCGGAGCAGATCATCGCCTCCGACGAGATGCTGCGGCTGATCGCGTCCGCCCTGCGCGACCTGGGCTCCGGACCGCGGGAGGCGTTTATCCTGCACGCCGTCGAGGGCTTCAGCGTCGACGAGATAAACGGCATTACCGGTCTTCCGGCCGAGCGGGTGGTGACATTTATTTCCGCCGCGCGCGAACACCTGCGCAAAGCTCCGGCCTTGGCCCGCGAATTCCATGGCCGGCTGGCACCGACCGGCGTCGCTTGAGCTCAATTGCAATCTTCTCTGGGAGATGATCCATGAGTATTACCCGCGAACAAATCCGAGAATTGGCAACCTTGGAAGATCCCAAGTCCTGCGCTGTCACGTTTTACTTTCAGCCGTCGGCGCCTCGCAACAAGGCGCACAAGGAGGATACGATCCTGGTTAAGGATCTGGCGCGCGAGGCCCTGCGCCACGTCGAGGGCAAGAACAAAGGGACCAAAGATGCGCCGCGCGCCGATATCGAGCGCATCGTGCGCTTGGCGGGCGAGTTGCGCAGCAACGGCACGCACGCCAAAACGGTGTTCGCCTGTGCCGCCCGGAATGTCTGGCGTGAATATGATTTGCCGCCCACGCTCGCCGGCACGCAGCTTTTCGTCGATCGCCACTTTCATCTCAAGCCCATCTCCCACTTGCTGGGCGCGTTTCCGCAACTGGGAGTGGTGCTGGTGGACCGGCACCGGGCGCGAATCTTCGATCTGCGGCTGGGTGAACTGACCGAGCGCGAAGGCCTGTTTCAGCCGCTTTCCCGCAAAGGACGCAGCGACGGTTATGCCGGCTACGACGGCGGCCACGCGCAGCGCCGGGTCGAGGACGAAGCCCGCCATCATTTCAAGACCATCGCGGCGGTGCTCAAAGAGTCTCAGGAAAAAGGGGTGTTCGAGAAATGGATTCTGGGCTGTCAGGACGTGCACCGCGCGCAACTGGAGTTGCAGCTTCACCCCTACGTGAGCCAGGCCTTGCTGGGACATTTCCATGCTGACGTGGCGCACATCACTAAAGACGAAATTCGTACCCGCGCCCAGCAAATCGTCGATCGCTGGCAGGGAGACCGCCGCCGCGACCTGGTCAACATGGTTCTGAGCCAGGCTCGCAGCCATGGGCGGGGCGTGACCGGCTTGCGTCGCGTGCTGCGTTCGCTCGAGATGGGCGAAGTACAAACTCTGCTGATCGGGGAGACCTTCCAGGCCCACGCGGTCGAGTGCGTGGGTTGTGGTCACCTGGACGCCCACATCGTCAACTTTTGTCCCGCCTGTGGACGCGCCACGCAGGAGATTGTCGACGTTGGGGAGGCTGTTCTCCCCATGGTCATTCGCCGGGACCTGGAGACGTTCTACGTGAAAGACGATCCCGAGTTCGACAAGGTGGGGAACATAGCCGCGTTGCTGCGGTTCCGCCCGGAGAACGTGCAGGCCATCAGTGCGGGGGCCGCGGATCAACTGGCAAAAGAGGGCGCTGCTTATCCCGGCCGTCTGCGAAAATTCGCCAGCCGGTGAGGGGCCACAGGCGTTCATCGTGCCCTTGCTATCCCGTTCTTTGCCGGTACAAAGTGATCTGACGCGAGATTCCAACCGCGCCCCGCGCAACCCTAATGCAGTTGTGGAGTTAGACCACGTGATGCCCTGATGCAGTGCGGGATTTTTGCCCGCGACCGCTATTCCAGCGTCTCACCGTGGCGCGTGTCGGTTTTGATTTCCCGCTGGTGCTGGTGCAGCAGAGCGATGATCTCGATCAGAGTTAAAAACTTCATGTGATGGCGCCGCGTCCGGTGGTCGGGGAAGTCGGGATCGTCGTGCATGTGATTGTTGACTACGGGAATGGGCGCAAAAGCCTTGTCAGAGGATTGTGTGATTTTTTATGCGTCTCGAAAATACTAAATGTATTAGTATTGTGTCAATGAGTTTAAACGATACGCATACACTGCGCCTCATGGCAAAGAAAGCGGCGGTCAAAAACCCGCCTCTGGATTTCGGCGGGGAAACCCTCGGTGAGCGCCTGACTCGCCTTCGCAAGCAACGTGGGTTTACGCAAGTGGAACTGGCGGAAAAGGTCGGAATCACCCAGGTCCTGATTTCCGCCTATGAAACAGACCGGTGTTATTTCTCTGTCGAGACGGCCGTGCGCTTTGCCTTGGTGCTGGGAATCAGCTTGGACGAGTTACTGCATCCCAAGGCCAAGAAGTTCTCCAGCAAAAAGCCCAGCCGACGGGTGCTGCGTCGCCTGGAGCAGATCGAGAAACTACCCGCTCGCCAACAGAACTACCTGCTGAGAACCATCGACGGATTTCTCAGGGGCGGCGGGCGTCGCGGGCTAAAATAGCTGGAAGGAACCTATGGAAACCGACACCACACAAGAACGCAGGCAAGCCCACGTGCTGCTCGATCAGTTGCCGAACGAAAAACTCACCGCCGTCGTTCATCTCCTTCAGGCGATCAGCGATCCCCTCGCTCGCAGTCTCGCCAACGCCCCCGTGGACGATGAGCCGGTCACCGAGGAAGAAGCTCGTGAGATCGCCGCCGCCCGCGCCTCCCTCGACCGTGGCGAGGGCATTCCTCACGAGAAAGTTCTAGCCGAGTTCGGCCTTACCTCCGAAGAGTTCGCTCGCATGGGCCGCACTTCCATCGACCCCCAGAAGACGGGTCGATAAGCATGGGCAAGAACGTTCTCTGGTCCGACCAGGCCAGGGCTCAGCTCCGCGCCATCGATCAACCGACCGCCCTCCGTATCCTCCATGCGCTGGCCCGTTATCTGGAAACCGGCGAAGGCAACGTCAAGCGTCTCCAGGACATCGAGCCGCCTGAGTTCCGGCTGCGCGTCGGCGACTACCGCGTTCGCTTCTATGACCACGGAGAC
>Ga0209698_10007028_pt1 | contig 11871 bp, 9 predicted proteins | sample LitLauG_LLR_2012_FD_187203 | JGI IMG/M metagenome (GOLD analysis project Ga0209698, IMG submission 187203) | Freshwater sediment microbial communities from Pennsylvania, USA - Little Laurel Run_MetaG_LLR_2012 (SPAdes) (version 2) | ecosystem: Environmental > Aquatic > Freshwater > Creek >... | reverse complement strand
GATGCTGTTCCGGTCTCCGGATCAATCACTTTCCCCGCGCGAACCACGAACGCCGTGCCGGCGCTGGACGGCAGTGGGACCGGGGGGGGCAGCGGGCGGGTGGCTGGGCTCGCAGCCGGATCCGCGTGAGGCGGACCCCTCGAGCGGGAGGCGACAATGCGCAGGCGGACGGTCGACGCACTGACGCGCTGGCCAGCCCGCAGATCGGCCCGCACCTGGGCAAGTGCGCCGGGCAGCAGCTGACCACCGGCGCGCAGGCCGAGGCGGGGGCAAACCACTTCATCAGTGCCACCTGCAGGAGCTCGGCGGGGGCCTGACCCACGCGCAGCTGTCCACCCAGGCGCAGGCGGACCCCAAGAACGCCGCTCTGGCGAGCCAGGTGGACCTCGTCGTCGCGGTGAGAGGCTGCGTGGGCTGCTGCTCAACGCCTACTGGTTCGACACGATGGCCACCGTGGCGTTCTGGGCCGGGATCGTGGCCCTGGTGGGCGCGGTGCCGATGCTCGTCCTGTCGCTGCTGGGCTGGCGCCACCTGCGCGCCGGTCGACGCACAGCTGGCCGTGGGGGTCCCGCCGGTGCAGGCGGCGCACGCGTAGACCGGGCGACACCTGCCACGGGCGACCTCGCCGTGCGGGGTCGCCCCTGCGGTCCGCATGGCGACCTTCCCGCCGCGAGCCGGTCAGCCGTCGACGGCGGCGTCGCCCAGCCGGGTGGCCAGCCGCAGCTGGGTGAGGCGGGCGGACTCGGGGTCGGCGGGGCCCGCGTCCTCGGCGAGCTCGCGGTGCGCGCCGTCGGGGGCCCACCCCGCGCCGCGCAGGAAGGGGTCGAGGCTGTCGCGGCCGCGGCCGACCCAGCACACCGCCTCCGCATACCCCCCGGCGTCCGGTCCGGCGCCGGTCGCTGCCGCCATCGCCGCGGCCAGCAGCCGGGACCCGTGCCCGGCGCGGCGCGCCCCCGGCGTGACCACCAACGTGGTGAGCTCCGCGCAGCCCGCCGGGTCGAGGTCGGGGTCGTCGGCGGGGGCGAGCGCAGCGAGCCCGACCACCTGACCGGCCTGCGTGGCCACCAGCACCGCGTGCCGGGCGTCGCTGGCGCGCACCGCGGAGCGCCACGCCGACGCCGCCGCGGCGGCGTCGAGCGGGCGCGGCGTCAGCCCCGCCCACGCCGCACCCAGCACCGCGGCCATAGCGGGCGCGTCGTCCAGGCCGGCGGGACGGACCCCGGTCGCCCCCGACCGCGGGGGGACCAGCGGTTGGGCCGGAGGGGTGGACATCGGGCCAGTGTCGCCCGCGGCGGACGCAGCGGCGCACCGGGGGGCTCTGTCGCGCCGCTAGGGTGGCCCCGACGCCGACGGGAGCGTCCGGCGAATTAGGGGGCGTGGTGGACACGGTGCGCATGCCGCAGGTCGGCAACCTGGACGTCTACGCCGGCGAGGTCGTCTTCCGCGACGACGTCACCGTGGAGCTGGTCAAGGCACAGGCGGCGGACGCCGACGTGCTGTTCGCCGCCCGGGTCTCCACCCGTGGGGAGCAGTCCCTGGACGACATCAACGACGACGCCGGCCGAGCCACCGGACTGATCAACTACCTGATGCGCGACCGGCACGGCACCCCGTTCGAGCACAACTCGATGACGTTCTACGTGCAGGCGCCGATCTTCGTCTTCCGCGAGCTGATGCGGCACCGCATCGCCTCCTACAACGAGGAGTCGGCCCGCTACCGCGAGCTCAGCCCGGTCTTCTACGTCCCCGGCCCGGACCGCAACCTGGTCCAGGAGGGCAAGCCGGGCGCGTACACGTTCAGCTCGGGCTCGCCCGAGCAGCACGAGCTGGTGCAGGAGGCGACCCGACGGGCCTGCCTGGTGGCCTACGGCTCCTACCGGGCGATGCTCGACGCGGGGGTGGCCCGGGAGGTGGCGCGCGGCGTCCTGCCGGTCGCCATCTACTCCTCGCTCTACATCACCCTCAACGCGCGCAGCCTGATGAACCTGGTCAGCCTGCGCACCAAGCGCGAGGACGCCCGATTCCCCTCCTTCCCGCAGCGGGAGATCGAGCTCGTGGCAGAGGAGATGGAGCGGCAGTGGGCGGCGCTGATGCCCCTGACCCATGCGGCGTTCGAGGCCAACGGCCGCGTCGCGCCGTGAGCGGCCGCACTCCCGGGCGCGCCGCGGCCGGCCGCTAGCCTGCCCGCATGGCCCCACCTACGCCCCCTCTCGGCGCCCCGTTCGGGCGCCTGCTCACCGCGATGGTCACCCCGATGCGCCCCGACGGGTCGCTGGACCTGCCGGGTGCCGCCGCGTTGGCGAGTCACCTGGTCGACGCGGGGCACGACGGCCTGGTGCTCAACGGGACGACCGGGGAGAGCGCCACCACCTCCGACGCGGAGAAGGACGCGCTGCTGCGGGCCGTCCTGGAGGCGGTCGGGGACCGCGCGTTCGTGCTGGCCGGCGTGGGTAGCGCCGACACCGCGCACACCGTCGAGGCGGCCCGCTCGGCCGAGCGCGCCGGGGCCAGCGGCCTGCTGGTGGTCAGCCCGTACTACAACCGCCCGCCGCAGGCCGGGCTGCTGGCCCACTTCCGCGCCGTCGCCGACGCCACGGGGCTGCCGGTGATGACCTACGACATCCCGAAGCGGACGGGGGTGGGACTGGACGTCGACACCCTCGCCACGCTCGCCGAGCATCCACGGGTGGTGGCCAACAAGGACGCCAAGGGCGACCTGGACGCCAGCTCGTGGGTGCTCGCCCGTACCGACCTGGCCTACTACAGCGGGGACGACATGCTGAACTTGCCACTGCTCGCCATTGGCGCCGTGGGGGTGGTCAGTGTTGCCGGCCACCTCGTCGGCCCGCGGCTGCGCGCCCTGCTGGACGCGTTCACCACCGGCCAGGTGGGGCGCGCGACCAGCCTGCACCTGGGGCTGCTGCCGGTCTACACCGGGCTGTTCCGCACCCAGGGGGTGATCCTGGTCAAGGCCGCGCTGACCCAGCTGGGCCTGCCCGCCGGGCCGGTGCGTCTGCCGCTGGTGGACGCGACCGAGGAGCAGCTGGCGACCCTGGTGCTGGACCTGGCCGACGGTGGCGTGGCCGGGTTCGCCGCGTGAGCGCCTCGGAGCTGCGTCCCCCGCCGCCGCCCACGCCGGGCACCCTGCGGGTGATGCCGCTGGGCGGCCTGGGCGAGATCGGTCGCAACATGACCGTCCTGGAGTTCGACGGCCGCCTGCTGGTCATCGACGCCGGTGTGCTGTTCCCCGAGGACAACCAGCCAGGCGTGGACCTCATCCTGCCGGACTTCGAGGCGATCCGGCCCCGGCTGGACCGCATCGACGCGGTGGTGCTCACCCACGCGCATGAGGACCACATCGGCGCCGTGCCCTACCTGCTGCGCGAGCAGCCTGACCTGGTGCTGGTCGGCTCCCGGCTGACCCTGGCGCTGGTCGAGGCCAAGCTGCGCGAGCACCGGATCACCCCGTACACCCTGGAGGTCGCGGAGGGGGACCGCGAGCGCATCGGCCCCTTCGACTGCGAGTTCGTCGCGGTCAACCACTCGATCCCCGACGCCCTCGCGGTGGCGGTGCGCACCCCCGCCGGACAGCTGCTGCTGCACACCGGCGACTTCAAGATGGACCAGCTGCCGCTGGACGGGAGGATCACCGACCTGCGTGCCTTCGCCCGCCTCGGCGAGGAGGGCGTCGACCTGTTCCTGGTGGACTCCACCAACGCCGAGGTGCCCGGGTTCGTGCGCTCGGAGCGCGACATCGCCCCGGTTCTGGAGTCCGTAGTCGCGCGCGCGCCGCGCCGGGTGATCGTCGCGTGCTTCGCCTCCCACGTCCACCGGGTGCAGCAGGTCGTCGACGTGGCGGCGGCCCACGGGCGGCACGTGGCGTTCATCGGCCGCTCGATGGTGCGCAACATGACCGTGGCCCGCGAGCTCGGCTACCTGACCGTTCCCGACGGCCTGGTAGTCAGCACCGACCAGGCCGACGCGCTGCCCGACGAGAAGGTGGTGCTGGTGTGCACCGGCTCGCAGGGGGAGCCGATGGCGGCCCTGAGCCGGATGGCCAACAACGACCACCCCGTGCGGATCGGCACCGGCGACACCGTCGTGCTCGCGTCCTCGCTGATCCCCGGCAACGAGAACGCGGTGTACCGGGTGATCAACGGCTTGTCCCACCTGGGCGCGGAGGTGGTGCACAAGGGCAACGCGCTCGTGCACGTGTCCGGGCACGCGGCGGCCGGCGAGCTGACGTACTGCTACAACATCGTGCGCCCCCGCCACGTCATGCCCGTGCACGGGGAGTGGCGCCACCTGCGGGCCAACGCCGACCTCGCCGTGGCCACCGGCGTGGACCGCGACCGGGTGCTGCTGGCCGAGGACGGCTACGTCATCGACCTGGTCGACGGCCGCGCCTCCGTGGTCGGCGCGGTGGAGGCCGGCCTGGTGTTCGTGGACGGCACCTCGGTCGGCGACGTCGCGGAGACCTCCCTGAAGGACCGGCGCATCCTCGGCTCGGAGGGGTTCATCTCCATCGTCACCGTGGTGGACCGGGCCGCCGGCAAGGTCGTCGCCGGTCCGGACGTGCACGCCCGTGGGTTCGCCGAGGACGACGCGGTGTTCGAGGGCGTGCGCCCCCGGGTGTCCGCGGCGCTGGAGGCCGCGCTCGCCGACGGCGCGTCGGACTCCGTCGAGCTGCAGCGCGTGGTCCGCCGGGCGGTCGGGCGCTGGGTCTCCGACACCCACCGACGTCGTCCGATGATCATCCCGGTGGTCGTCGAGGTGTAGCGCACCGGCGTGGGACGGCTGGTCCTGGTGGGACGGGTGAGTAGCCTGCGCCTATGGCCGGGTCGACCCGCACCACCCCCTCGCGGGGCAGCGCCCGCGCGGGCACACCGCGGCGCCGCCGTCCGCCCGCACGCCGGCCACGTCCGGCGCCGCGCGCCCGCCGTGGTCCCGGCCCCCTGCGCCGCGCCGCCCGGGGGCTGCTCGGCGCGGTCGTCGGGCTGTGGGCGGCGCTGGCGCGCGGGCTCGGCCGGCTGGTACGGGGACTGGGCCGCGGGGCGCGCGACGGGGCGACCGCGCTCGGCCCCCAGCACCGTCGGGACGGGCTCGGGCTGACCCTGGTCGCGCTCGCGGCCGCTACCGCGGCCGCGGGGTGGTGGGGCCTGCGAGGACCGGTGTTCCGCCTGCTCGACGACGTGGTGAGCGCGCTGGTGGGCAGGGCCGGGGCCGTCGTGCCGCTGCTGCTGCTCGCGCTGGCCTGGCGGGTGCTGCGCCACCCGGGCAGTGACGCCGCCCCCACCGGGCGCGTGGTGATCGGCGCGCTCGCCGTCATCGGCGGCTCGGTGGGCCTGGTCGCGATCGCCGCAGGCAGCCCCCCGGCGTCGGCCGGCACGCCCACGCTGGCCGCGGCCGGCGGCTGGCTGGGCTGGGCGGTGTCCGCGCCGCTGGTCGCCGGGCTCACACCGTGGCTCGCCGCGCCCCTGCTGGTGCTGGCGGCCGGCTTCGGGGTCCTGGTCCTGACGGCCACCCCGGTGCACGCCGTGCCTGCCCGGGCGCGCGCCCTGGCCGCGCGTGTGGCCGCGCGGCTGCCCGGCCACACGGCGGTGGACCTGCGCGAGCCCCCCGACGGCGCGGCGGACACCGCCGACCCCGGCGCGGGCGCGCCGGCGCCCCCGCGGCGCGGCCGGCGGCGGGCCGGTGGCCAGCGGGCAGAGCTGCCGGGCGAGCCCACCGACCGCCCGTTCGACACCCCGCTCGTGCTGCCCGCCCCCGAGCCGCTCCGTGACCCCGCCACCGATGGTGCCGCGCTGCTCGAGCGCGAGGCGGGCCACCCGGCACCATCCGGCTGGGCCGGGGAGGGTCCCCTCGCCGCCGTCGCCGCGGCGCCTGCTGCCGCGGCGCCGCGCGGGGAGCAGCTGCCGCTGGCCGCCGAGGGCGGCTACACGCTGCCCAACCCCGGGATGCTGAAGGCCGGCGCGGCGGCGAAGACGCGCACCAAGGCCAACGACCAGGTCGTCGCGGCCCTGACCGAGGTGCTCACCCAGTTCGACATCGACGCGACCGTCACCGGCTTCAGCCGCGGGCCGACGGTCACCCGCTACGAGGTCGAGCTAGGCCCGGCGGTGAAGGTGGAGCGGGTCACGGCGCTGTCGCGCAACATCGCCTACGCGGTGGCCAGCGCGGACGTGCGCATCCTGTCCCCGATCCCGGGCAAGTCCGCGATCGGCATCGAGATCCCCAACACCGACCGCGAGCTGGTCAGCCTGGGCGACACCCTGCGCTCCCCGGCGGCCACGGCGGACCACCACCCGATGCTCGTCGCCCTGGGCAAGGACGTGGAGGGCGGCTACGTCGTCGCCAACCTGGCGAAGATGCCGCACGTGCTCGTCGCGGGCGCCACCGGGGCCGGGAAGTCCACCTGCATCAACACCCTGATCACCTCCGTGCTGATGCGGGCCACGCCCGCGGAGGTGCGGATGGTGCTGGTGGACCCCAAACGGGTCGAGCTGACCGCCTACGAGGGCGTGCCGCACCTGATCACGCCGATCATCACCCACCCCAAGCGGGCGGCGGAGGCGCTGGGCTGGGTCGTCAAGGAGATGGAGACCCGCTACGACGACCTGGCCGCGTTCGGCTTCCGCCACGTCGACGACTTCAACAAGGCCGTCCGCAGCGGGCGGCTGGTGCCCCCGCCCGGCTCCCAGCGGGTCCTGGAGCCCTACCCCTACCTGCTGGTGATCGTCGACGAGCTCGCCGACCTGATGATGGTCGCGCCCCGTGACGTCGAGGACGCCGTCGTGCGGATCACCCAGCTCGCACGGGCTGCCGGCATCCACCTGGTGCTGGCCACCCAACGCCCGTCGGTCGACGTGGTGACCGGGCTGATCAAGGCCAACGTGCCGTCCCGACTGTCGTTCGCGACGTCGTCGCTGGCCGACAGCCGGGTCATCCTCGACCAGCCGGGGGCGGAGAAGCTGGTCGGCCACGGCGACGCGCTGTTCTTGCCGATGGGCGCGTCCAAGGCCATCCGGATCCAGGGCGCGTACGTGTCCGAGGCGGAGATCCGCGCTGTGGTGGAGCACTGCACGGCCCAGCTGGCTCCCGCCTACCGGGCGGACGTCATCGGCGGCGCGGCCGCTGCCCGGGACACCACCGAGGACCTCGGGGACGACGCCGAGCTGCTCGCCCAGGCGATCGAGCTGGTGGTGACCACCCAGTTCGGCTCCACGTCGATGCTGCAGCGCAAGCTGCGGGTCGGCTTCGCGAAGGCCGGTCGGCTGATGGACCTGATGGAGGTCCGCGGGGTGGTCGGGCCCTCGGAGGGCTCCAAGGCCCGTGAGGTCCTGGTGCGCGCCGACGACCTGGACACCGCGCTGGACGGCCTGCGCGCCCCCGAGCCCTTCTAGCGCCCGGGTCCCCTCCGGGACCGTGGGGCGCTCGCTGATCGGCCCCTCCGCTGGGCGCCTCGGGCAACTACCCTGGTGGGGCAGGGACGGGGGCGTCGCCGGTGGGCGGTTGCCCCGGCGGCGGCCGGAGGAGGTGCACGCACATGGCAGACGGGGTAGCGCCGTCGAGAGGGGCGGCGGGACCGCCCGGGTCGGTGGGCGGGGACCTGCGTGCCGCCCGCGAGGCGGCGGGGATGAGCCTGGACGACGTCAGCGCCGCGGTCCGCGTGCGTCGCAGCGTCCTGGCCGCGATGGAGCGCGACGACTTCACCGGTTGCGGGGGGGACGTGTACGCCCGCGGGCACCTGCGCAGCATCGCCCGCGCGGTCGGCGCCGACGAGGGCGCCCTGCTCGCCCGCTACGCCGCTGAGCAGGGTGCCCCCGCGCCCAGCGCGGCGCAGGTGCTCGCGGTGGAGACCGTGCCCCGCCGCGAGCGTTCCGGGCCGCAGTGGCAGCGGGCGGTCGTCGTCGTCCTGGTGGTCATCGCGGCGCTGGCGGGCGTGCAGCTGGCGCTGTCGCACCGCCACTCGGCCCGCACGTCGGCGCCCCCGGTCGGCAGCCCCAGCGCCAGCCAGACGCCCGCGGCCTCCGCCAGCCCGACCCCGTCCCGCACCGTGATCGCCGCGGTGCCCGCACCGACCGGCGTGACGGTGCAGCTGACCGTGACCAACGGGGAGAGCTGGGTCTCGGCCACGGAAGGGGCGGCGCAGTCGTTCGCCGGGATCATCGCGGCGCCCCAGGTCAAGGTGTTCACCGACCCGCAGCTGGTCCGCCTGGTCATCGGGAACGCCGCCGCGGTCAGCCTGGTGGTCAACGGGCACAACCTGGGGACCCCGGGCACCTCGGGGCAGGTGCTGCGGCTGTCGTTCGGGCCGGGCAACCCGACCCTGCCCGGCTGAGCCGGGGCACCGACGACGGTGGTCGCCTCGGGCCGTCGGGCGCGGACGCCGGGGCGGCCTAGGCTGGCGGCATGACACCGCCCCCGCCCCTGCCCCGGGTCGGGGCGCCGGCGGTCGCCGTGGTGACGCTGGGCTGCGCGCGCAACGAGGTGGACTCCGAGGAGCTGGCCGGGCGGCTGGTGGCCGGCGGGTTCGCGCTGGTGGACGACCCGGGGGACGCCGACGCGGTGCTGGTCAACACCTGCGGCTTCATCGACGCGGCGAAGAAGGACTCGATCGACACCGTGCTGGCCGCGGCGGATCTGCGGGACTCCGGTCGTCCGCAGGCCGTTGTCGCCGTCGGGTGCCTGGCCGAGCGCTACGGGGCCGAGCTCGCGGGGGCGCTGCCCGAGGCGGACGCCGTCCTGTCCTTCGACGACTACCCCGACATCGCGTCGCGGCTGCGCGCCGTGCTCGCGGGGGCGCCGCCCGCCCCGCACACCCCCCAGGACCGTCGCCGCCTGCTGCCGGTGACGCCGCTGGCCCGCCCGGGCGCCGCGGCGGCACCCCCCGGGCACGCCACGCTGCGCGCGGTCGCGGACCCCTCGGCACGGGGCGGCGCCGCGGGGGTGGCGGCCGGTCCGGTGCTGCTGCGCCACCGCCTGGCCGGCGGCCCGGTGGCCCCGCTGAAGCTGGCGTCGGGCTGCGACCGCCGGTGCTCCTTCTGCGCCATCCCCAGCTTCCGCGGCGCCTTCGTCTCCCGCCCGCCCGCCGAGGTCCTCGCCGAGGCGGCGTGGCTGGCGGCCGACGGGGTGGGCGAGGTGGTGCTGGTGAGCGAGAACTCCACCTCCTACGGCAAGGACCTCGGCCAGGTCGACGCGCTGCCCGGGCTGCTCGCCGACCTGGCACAGGTGCCCGGCCTGGTCCGCGTGCGGGTCAGCTACCTGCAGCCGGCGGAGCTGCGTCCCGCGCTGCTGGGCGCACTCGCCGCCGGTGGCCCGGTCGCTGCCTACTACGACCTGTCCTTCCAGCACGCGTCGGCGTCGGTGCTGCGCCGGATGCGCCGCTTCGGGGCGGCCGAGGACTTCCTCGCCCTGCTGGACCGGGTCCGTGCCCTGGCCCCGCACGCGGGGGTCCGCTCCAACGTCATCGTCGGCTTCCCGGGGGAGAGCGAGGCCGACGTCGCCGAGCTGGAGTCGTTCCTCGCCGCGGCGCGCCTGGACGCGGTTGGTGTCTTCGGCTACTCCGACGAGGAGGGCACCGAGGCGGCCGGCCTGGACGGCAAGGTCGACGAGGCGGAGGTCGCGTCTCGGGTCGCCGCGGTGTCCCGGCTGGCCGAGGAGCTCACCGCGCAGCGGGCCGCCGAGCGCATCGGGAGCCGCGTCGAGGTCCTGGTGGAGGACTGCGACGACGACGGGGCGGAGGGCCGGGCCGAGCACCAGGGCCCGGAGGTGGACGGCACGACCCGGCTGCTGCCGCGCCCGACCGGCTATCGGGTCGGCGAGCTGGTGGGCGCCGTCGTGGTGGCGAGCGCGGGGGTGGACCTGGTCGCGGGGCCCGCCGCGTGAGGTCCGCGCCCCCGGACCCGATCGGCGACCCTGAGGCCCAGGTCTCCGTCCTCAACGCCGCCAACGCGCTGACCTGCCTGCGCCTGGCCCTGGTCCCGGTGTTCGGCTACGCGCTGCTGGTCGACCACGGCACCTCACTGGCGGCCCGCTGGACCGCGTTCGCGATCTTCGCGGTGGCCACCCTGACCGACCTGGCCGACGGCGCGGTGGCGCGCCGGCGCCACCTGGTCACCGCGTTCGGCAAGATCGCCGACCCGCTGGCGGACAAGGCCCTGGTGGGGACCGCGCTGGTCGGCCTGTCGGTGCTGGGACGCCTGCCCTGGTGGGTCACCGGCGTCATCCTGGTCCGCGAGGTCGGCGTGACCGCGCTGCGGTTCTGGGTGATCAGGCACGGGGTGATCCCGGCCAGCCGCGGCGGCAAGGCGAAGACCTTCCTGCAGTCCCTGGCCATCGCCGGCCTGGTCGCGCCCACCACCGGATGGGTGCTGCGGGGGGTGGAGGTGCTGATGGCCGTCGCCGTGGTGGTCACCGTGGCCACCGGGGTCGACTACGTGTCTAAGGCGCTGGCGCTGCGGGCGGCTGCTGCGACCGCGCCGGGCACCGCGTCGGGGTCGCAGCGGTGAGCGGCCCCGGCGCCGAGGCGGGCACGGTGGTGGTGCTGGCGGTGGGGGAGGAGCTGCTGCTCGGCGACGGGGTGAACACCAACCTGGCCTGGCTCGGCGCGCAGGCCGCCGCCGTCGGCCTGCGCGTCGTGGGGGCCGAGGAGGTCGGCGACGGGGTGACGGAGATCGTGGCGGCGCTGCGCCGCTGCGCTGCCCGCGCGGACGCCGTCGTGGTGACCGGTGGCCTGGGCCCCACCTCGGACGACCGCACCCGCGAGGCCCTCGCCGCGTTCGCGGGGGTGGGCCTGGTCCGCGACGCCGACGAGCTGTCCCGCATCCTCGGCTGGTTCGCCGCCCGCGGGCGCACCGCGCCCCCCGCCGTGGCGACCCAGGCCGACGCCCTCGTCGGGGCCCGCCTGCTCACCAACCCGCTGGGCACGGCGCCAGGGCTCGCGGTCGAGGTCGCCGGCACGCTGGTCGTCGCCCTGCCCGGTGTCCCGGCCGAGCTCGCCGCCTTGTGGCACGCCGACGTGGCGGACCTCCTCGTGCGCCGGGCCGGGCACCCGGCGCCGCTGCTCACCCGCCAGGTGCGGGTGGTGGGCCGCGGGGAGTCCGACGTGGCCCACCGCCTCGCCGGCGTGGAGGCCGCGCTCCCGCCCCAGGTGCAGCTGGCCTACCTGGCGTCACCGAGCGAGGTGCGCGTCCGCCTGACTGGGCGGGACCCGGCCGTCCTCGCCGCGCTCCTCGACGAGGTCGCCGCCGTCCTGGGCGACGCCGTGGCGGCCCGGGACGGGCAGAGCCTTCCCGAGGCGGTGGTCGCCGCCCTGGCCGGCCGGGGGCTCACCGTGGCGTGTGCGGAGTCGCTCACCGGCGGCGCGCTGGCTGCCGCGCTGGTCGACGTGGCGGGCGCCTCGGGGGTGCTGCGCGGCGGCGTCGTGGCCTACAGCCTGGACGCCAAGGCGCGCCTGCTCGGCGTGGACCCCGCGCTGCTGGCGGCCACGGGCGGGGTCGACCCCGAGGTGGCGGTCGCGATGGCGCGGGGTGCGGCGGCCGCCCTCGGCGCCGACATCGGGGTCGCCACCACCGGGGTCGCCGGGCCCGACCCGGTCGGGGAGCACCCCGTCGGGGAGGTGCACGTCGCGGTCGCCGGCCCCGGCACCCACCTGAGCAGCCAGGCGCTGCGGCTGGTCGGGGACCGGGCCCTGGTCCGGGCGGTGACCACGACGCGGGCCCTGGACCTGCTCCGCCGGGCCCTGCTGGCACCGCCCGCCTGACCCGGCCCCCTGGCGTGGCCTGGTTCGCACGGGGCGCCGAGGGCGCCGGCGGGGTCCTGGCGGTGCTCCCTCCTGGGTCCGGCGTGGGTCCGGCGTGGGTCCGGGGT
>Ga0209698_10007026_pt1 | contig 11874 bp, 11 predicted proteins | sample LitLauG_LLR_2012_FD_187203 | JGI IMG/M metagenome (GOLD analysis project Ga0209698, IMG submission 187203) | Freshwater sediment microbial communities from Pennsylvania, USA - Little Laurel Run_MetaG_LLR_2012 (SPAdes) (version 2) | ecosystem: Environmental > Aquatic > Freshwater > Creek >... | reverse complement strand
CGGTTGCCGATGGTGCTGCCCGTATTGGCGGGGTAACTATAGTGCCACAGTTCGCGGCCGGTGCGAACGTCGGCGGCCCACACGTTGTTCGGAGCCGTGAAGTAGAGTACGTCGTTCACCAGCAACGGAGTCGACTTGATAGTGATGTTGTTGGAAGTGCCACTACCGGAGAAACGCGCGGCCCACGCCAACGAGAGGTCCTGAACGTTCGAAGAATTGATCTGCTTCAGGGGACTGAAGCGGCGGCCCGAGTAGTCGCCGTTATAGGTCGGCCATGCGTTTGGCGGTTGCTTGAGCAATGCCTTGGGGTCGAGGCCCTGCGCTTGGGAGATAGCGGGTAGAGCTATCAGTAACGAGAAAAGCAAGAAGCGGCTTAGGTTCATTTGAGTGTCACCAGATAAGCGGTGATGTTGTGGATGTCGGCGTCGGTGTACTGACGAAGTAAATCGGTATGAGCTTTGAGTGGGTCGTTCACGACTACTTTGGGTGTGTCACCGTCGCGGTTGAAGGAGCGGAACTGGCCGGAAGAATCGCGCAGGGAAACAGTGAAATCGTCGATCCGGTCCAGTGTCCCTGAAATAGATTCGCCGCCCGGAAGGGTAACGGTCACTTTGGTCACGGCGGTAGAGGCATTCTCGGGGGCACCACCGCGCCTAGGACGGCCGCGTGGCTGAAGCCAGCGAGCTTGCAGTGAGAACGCATCGTATTTCTTGGCGATGCCCGCTAAGTCGCCGTTAGGAGAGTGGCAGGTACTGCACTTCCCTGCACCGTTAAAATACGCTTCGCCTTTTTGCGCATTGCCGGTGAGAACGTCGCCATAAGTGTAAGTGCCACGGTGGCCCGCCGCGTAGGTGCGGACGTGCAGCCAAGCCACAACATCGGCAATTTGAGGCTCGCTGAGTGGGAGCTTGGGCATGCCCTTATCGGGCCGCCCTTCGCGAATCACAGGCGCGATGAGAATGCCTTTTTCGTCATCGAGAACGAGGACAGACCGAATGAGATCGGGGGCGCCGGGACCGCCTTTGCCGGCAACGCCGTGACAGCCGGCGCAATAAGTGGCAAAGACCTTGCCGCCACGGTCGAAGGCGGCAGGATCTTGGCCGGAACCGGAAATAGCGGCTGCGCTAACACCGCTACTACTAGATGGAGCCGGATTGACGCGCGGTTCCTGAGCCGCGAGAACTGTGGCCGTGGCGACAAGAGCAAAAATCGACGTAGAGTGACGCATGTTCCTCTCGGATGAAAAAGGGTGAATTCCTAGTCTATGCGTAAGAGCGTTAGCCCGCGCCTTCACGAGCACTTTTCCAAAGATCGAGGTCGCCTTCCTGCGCGTGCCGGTCAATGATTTGCAATTCGTCTTTGGAGAATTCAAGTTTCTTCAGAGCGTCGAGAGAGTTGTCGAGTTGCTCGACATTGCGCGCGCCAATGAGCGCGGAGGTTACGCGCTCGTCACGCAGAACCCAGGCGATGGCCATTTGAGCGAGGCTTTGGCCGCGCGAACGGGCGACTTCGTTCAACTCGCGAACGTTCTGCAGGTTCTTATCGCTGAGAAGTTTTTGTTGGAACGAGCCGCCCAGATTCGCTCTGGAATCGGCAGGCACACCGTTCAGGTATTTGTTGGTAAGCAAACCTTGCGCCAATGGAGAAAAAGCGATACAGCCGGCGCCGAGTTGCTCCAGAGTGGCGAGCAGTTCCTTCTCAACCCAGCGGTTGAGCATCGAATACGAAGGTTGATGGATGAGTAGCGGGACTTTTTCGCTGTTCAAAATTTTGGCTGCTTCGCGGGTGCGCTCTGGGCCGTAGGAAGAGATGCCGACGTAGAGAGCTTTCCCCTGGCGAACGGCCTGCACCAGCGCGCCCATGGTTTCTTCAAGCGGGACATCGAAGGTTGGGCGGTGAGAGTAAAAGATATCGACGTACTCCAGCCCCATGCGCTGCAAGCTTTCGTCGAGTGAGGCGAGAATATATTTACGCGAACCGCCGAGTCCATAAGGGCCGGGCCACATGTCCCATCCCGCTTTCGATGAGATCAGCAACTCATTCCGGTAGGTGCGAAAATCCTTGCGCAGAATATGTCCGAAGTTCTCTTCCGCGGACCCGTACGGCGGCCCGTAGTTGTTGGCCAAGTCGAAATGGGTCACGCCTCGATCGAAGGCGCGCCTGATCATGGCACGGCCGGTTTCGAAGGAATCAACGCCGCCGAAGTTCTGCCAAAGACCAAGGGATATGGGAGGAAGGACGATCCCGGACTTGCCACAGCGCCTAAAGGGCGCGTTTTCATAACGCTTTGGGTCGGAGAGATAACTCATTTAGATTTTTATTGTTTCATGAGGACGTGGCGTTAAGTCGCTTGCCTCTCGAATCGCTCTTGTTCCAAAAAAATTTTTGAGCCGTGACGGTTTTTCCATCCATTCTGCGCATTGCGGAGTGCGGGTCAATGAACTCGGGTGCAATTTCGAACGGATTCGCGTGCCACCAAAATCAAACAGGCATGAGCGACGTCGAAGACAGGTACCAAACAGGGCAGCCCGCAAGAGGGAATTAAATGAAAAGGCGCAACTTCGACAACTTTTGCATTCTGGCAGTTTGCTTGGCGACGTTCTTCTTCCCGCCGACCGTAACAGCTCAAACAACCGGACCAGATCAAACTCTGGCAACACCTGAAACGTTTGTAAACACCGGCTCAGGCGGCACCGTCGGCGGGGAAAGCGTGTCAGGCAATCTTCCGACCCAATGGGTCGCCGCCCAATTTACGCTGACTCAGCCAGCGGCGATTACCAAGGTAGAAGGATGGTTTGGACCAACCGGCGCCGGCGGCAGCATAAACGTTGCCATCCGCATTAACGATGCCACCAACCCTTCTTCGCCCGTCCCCGGAGTCTCGATATGGTCGCAGCCCTTCACCGTCCCGGCCCAAACCACCGCTAATTGGGTCACTTTTTCAAACTTTATCCCTGTTCTGGCGCCTGGCACCTACTGGCTGTCGTTCGAACCTCCGACAACATCTACCTTGAAAACTGCCATGTATGGCCCCTCCCCGTCCCCTCTGGCGAACTACGCTTTCTATGTCCCCTCCAACGGGCATTGGCTTAATTTTAATTTTGCAGGTGCCAGCACTACTTATCCAGGTATCATCATTACCGGCTTGAACCTGACAACGTCTTCTGGCGACGGAGTCGTGACCTTTGGATCAGCGGCGCGCACGGTTACCCAGGGGACCATCTTCAACATGTTCCCCTTCTCGCAATTCCTCCCTGCGGTCGGAGACGTGGGCCAATCCCATACTCTGCAGTGGAACATTTATGGGGGGGCAGCCTCTGCCAGCGCCGATGGCGTCATCAGCGCCAATCCTAGCTCGCCAGGCAATATATTAACCGCGGGCGCTTACTCAGCAACAGGCACAGCGTCAAGCGGTGCCGCGCGAGGCGTAGCTTTTGCTACCTACGTCAACTTAACCGGCCAGGCTATACCTTACGTCAATGTCAACGCCGCGCTCAACGGCGCCATCTACGGCGCGAGCGCATCGTCTCCCGTTCAGGTTGCCGCCGCCGTCTATGTATTTGATACCGCGCAGTTCACCACCGTGCTCAACAACGCTGCCGCGAACGGTCAAACCGCGGCGCAGTTTCTCTTGGGCGGCCCCGGTTCTCTCCTTCCCGGTGGTGGGGCGGATTTACTTCCCGATCTCTCGGTCCTGTTCCCGTCCGGTTCACTGGTCGACACGTCAGTCAGTTCCAGTTCCTTCCCCCTGATATGCACCTCGAGTTGTTCTGGACCCTACCAGGTAGCGACCAGTGGCTTCTATCTCCCTGCCAACGGCGTATTCACCGTTATGTTCGACGTCTCCGCTGCTTCCCAGGGCGCAGCCTCCGCACAGTCGTTGGGTATCGGCAACTTTCTCGATACGCTTATGCCCGATCTGACCAATGGGTTCTTCCAGGACGCCAGCGGTAACCCAATTGCAGGAATTGCGGGACCTGTGGCTGTCATTCTTCCGCCATCCCCCGCGTCCATCGCTCTCTCCCCAGCCATAGCGAACGCCCAGATTGGCGGCTCGGCAACCGTTACTGCGGCAGTTACCGACGTCACCGGCGCGCCTATCCCTAACGCGGTCGTCCGCTTCTCTATCAACTCCGGTCCCCACTCCGGATATGGCGCTCCTGCCGGTATTCCCGTAGGCACTGACGCTAACGGTAATGCAACCTTCACGTTGACGGATACTTTAGGTCAGACAGGGACGGATTCCTTCACCGCGGCCATCGGCGCACTCCAGTCGACGAGCCCCGCACAAGTGACCTGGACGTCTCCGGGTCCGTTGTACGCTCTCACCCTCGGTCCGCCAACGACATCGATTGCCCTCGGCGCTGGGCAAGCCTACACGGCGAGCGGCTTGGATTTCTTTGGCAACAGCACGGCAATTGGCACAATCACATACGGCATCATGCCTGATGGCTCTTGCACCGGCGCTCTATGTACACCCGCCGCTACTGGGACACACACCGTGACAGGTACTGGCAGCAATCCTGTAGTTGGCAACGTAACCGCGACGGCGACACTCAATGTCAGCGGAACCATCCCGATGCTGACCATTACAGCGAGCAGCGCAACAATGACTTACGGTGGAACAGTCCCCACCATCACTGCCAGTTACACCTACGGCAGCGTGGTGAACTCTGCTACGCCTCCTGGCGGACTGACAACGCCTCCCACTTGTTCAACAACCGCCACTAGCAACAGCCCAGTGGGCTCCTATCCCAGCACTTGCTCCGGAGCAGTGGATGCGAACTACACGATTAGTTATGCGCCGGGAAGCGTCACCGTGAGCGCAGCGCCCTTGACGATCACGGCCAGTGGCGGCACGCTAACTTACGGCGGAACAATCCCAACCATCACTGCCAGTTACACCTACGGCAGCGTGGTGAACTCTGCTACGCCTCCGAGCGGACTGACAACGCCTCCTACTTGTTCAACAACCGCCACTAGCAACAGTCCGGCCGGTACGTATCCGACCACCTGCTCTGGCGCAGTCGACAGCAATTACACTATCGCCTATGTGGCTGGGGTGTTGACGATAACCACTCCAACGGGCAAAACCAATCCCGTGATTACTTGGCCCACGCCGGCCCCTGTCACCTACGGGACGCCCTTATCAGGCTCTCAATTAGATGCGACCGCGAACGTCCCGGGAACATTTACCTACAATCCGCCCGCGAGGACGCTCTTGTCTGCAGGGGCACATACCCTTTCCGCAACCTTCACGCCCACGAACACGTCGGCTTACAACATCGTCACCGCTACGGTCACTTTGCAGGTCAACCAGGCGACTCCAGTTGTGCTCTGGGTGCCAATACCCATCGTTTACGGAACTCCGCTTGGTCCGCTTCAACTGGATGCCTTGCCCTCAGTACCAGGTAAGTTCACTTACACACCAGCAGCCGGCACAGTTCTCCACGCGGGCAATCAACCGCTGTCTGCAACGTTTACACCCAATGACGCGACAGACTACAAAACCATCACCGTTAGCGCGACACTAATCGTACTGAAGGCGCTCCCGCAAATCCAGTGGGCTCAGCCCGCCGCGATTACTGTGGGCACGCCTCTCGGCGCCCTGCAACTCGACGCTAAGTCCAACCTGCCCGGCACATTTGTCTACAACCCACCGGCCGGAACCGTCCCGCCGCAGGGCACAGACGTTCTGTCGGCGACCTTTACGCCAACAGACACTGCCAACTATCAAACCGACTCAGCAAAGGTTTCCCTAACCGTGACGCCTAAGAAGTGATTTTTGTTTCGGCATCAAACGTGGCACACCAGCGTCAACTTCCGCCCGCACTTGCAAAGTTTGGCTTTCTAAGCTTCGGACTTGGCAAGTGCGGCAGATCAGAGTGGTCAATGCCTTTTCGAGAGCCGGCACACCAGTGGCCGGCTCTCTATGGTTTTTTGCGCTAGTGCCAGTCGCGGTTTACATTAATGGAGCGAAGTCGGCCGTGTTCGAAATCGACGGAACAGGAAAATTCGAACCGGTCGCGGTCGCCATCGCCTCGGCGGGCTACCAGGTCTCCGACAATCCAGTCGTTATTGCCCGGCCGATCGTCAACGTCGACCTTGCGCATCTCGAAGTCGGTGAAGCCATCGTGACGGAGCCGATCTTGCACGGCCTCACCACATGCGCGAATGGCACGCTCCCGAGTAAAGCGGTTGATATCTTCGTCGCCGCCGCCATAGTAACCGTCATTGGCATGACGAATACTAGCTGGACTCACGCGCCTGGCTTCGAAATCGACTGAGCATGCAAAACCGAACGTCTCAGGCGCCGGACCGCGGCGGGCAGCGAGTTTGCCATAAATCCAATCGCCCCTGCCTGCGTCGTCATCCATCTTGACTTCAAGGACACTTAGGTCTGTGAATGAATTCCTCCGGAGCTGATCTTGCGCCGATTCGGCGCAAACGCGAATCGCTTCCTCTCGGCCGAAGCGCCTGTCGCGGTCGCCATCATGGTCGCGATCGCGGACACCGGGAGGCAGCGGTTGCGCTTGCGGCGGATAGCCTGGCTGCGGGATACCCGCTTGCGGGTAACCGGGACCGGGTTGCGGCCCCGCCTCGCCATTCCACATCAGATCGAATGTGTAGCCCTCGCGGCCGGGTCTGGGATCTTCGAGGCGAACGACAGCCACACCGCTGGACACCGGCTCGCCAATCAGAGTTTGGCGACCGCGACCGTCGATTCCCCGAAAACGAAAGTTAGCGGGATAGGCGGGCATGGGTACGTTACACTCGAACCTGCGCCAGACTGCCGGTCCGCCGGCGAGAGTGTGCAGCCGGGCGGTAGTGCCGTGAATTTCAACATCGGCGACAGCGTCGATCTCCACCTCGATTGTGCATTTCGGGCCTCCTGACTTGCCCGTGATCATTGCTTGGCGGACTTCTTGTTGTGCGCAAGCCTGCCAAGCACTCAGTGCTGCCAGGGCACTGAAACAGAATATACTTCTCATACAACTCTCCTTTGAATGGAAAAAATCAAACAACCCCAGAATGATTTTATCGTTCAATCGGAGCGACAGCGCAACGCAAACTTCACTCAGAGCAAAATACCCAGCCTGAGCAAAGCCTCCAAAACCGTTCTTGGCCTTACCTGCAAAGCAAAATGCGGAGCGTCAACAATCTCCACCTCTGCCTGCTCACAAACGTCAGCGATCGACCGCCTCGCCTCTCTCCCAAGCAAACGATCGCCGTCCGCAAAAACGGCAACCACCCTTAGCGCCGGATCAACCCGCCGTTTGCCATAGTCACTAGTGAGCGCCTCTCTCAACCGCCCAGCAAGCACCGCCGGCGCAACCTGTCGAATCACCTCACCCGTTCGCTTAATAATGCCCGGCGACGCCGACTCCCCTAACAGCAGCGTTCGCAGAACGAAGTTCGGGAGAGGCATGCTAAAGATCATTTTCAGCGGCAACCGAGCCAAAACAAAACCCATCCACCCCTGTGGCCGATAGGCAAAACTCGCCACCAGAACAACTGCCTCCAGTCTGCCTCCGCCAACAAGTCTGTGTGCCACGCGTAGCGCGATCGGCCCCGAGAACGACTCCGCCATGATGATGTACTTACGCCTCACCGGCAGTTGCCTCACCACAAGCTCCTCTAGCTTCTGATAAGAAAGATAAGCGTGATCCGGATAGCTCACGACCTTCGCTTGCGTATCTGTAGAAAGGCATGGAAGCAACTCGTCAAACAACAAGCCCGTCCCATCCATCCCCGGAAGAAGAATAATCTGCGTTGGAACCCCGCTCCAGGTATCCTACCGTTGATCCGACCCGCCTGTGGCGCGGACACTCGTCTCTGCGGTGCCGAGGGCTGCATCGTAGCGCATACTTGTACCAAGGACTTCGTCTCGGCGCTGCTATCCTACCGTAGTAGGATACTTTTATGCCACGCGGTAACCCCTCACCAAAGCTCGCCATCACTGTTGACCCTGAGATTCACCAGAACATCCTGGCCGCGGCCGCCCGCGAGGGCGTTAGCGTTTCAGCCTGGATGACGGTGGCGGCCCGCGACGCGCTTCAGCGGCGAGCTGGCTTGGCAGCGGTCGCCCTCTGGGAGAAGCAGCACGGACGATTGACCGCCGAGGAAATGGACGAAGCCCGCCGCAACGTGCGGGCACAGCTCAAGACGCCACGCCAAAGCCAACCGAGGGTTCGGCGTCCTGCATGAACAGCGACGGCTTTGTCTACGATGCCGCGGTCCTTGTCGCGGCGGATAGAAATGATCGGCGCGCGTGGGCTGAACACAAAGCCCGCTTGGAGTTCGGCATTGTTCCACTGGTTCCAGCTCCCGTCGTCGCTCAGGTCAGCGGCTCCCCGCAACAAGCCCAACTCCGCCGCTTCCTGGCTGGCTGCTCAGTCGTTCCCATGCGCGAACCCGAAGCGCACGAGGCAGGCCGCCTGTTAGCGATGACGAGAACGACTGATGTGGTTGATGCCGTCTTGGTAGCGGTCGCCGTGCGCAACAAATCCGTGATTCTCACAGGTGACCCAGTCGACATCAGACGACTGGTTCGCGCCTCCGGCCGCGATGCGGTCGTTATAAAGATCTGATTTGGCCGGAACTGGGTTTCACTCCACCCTTCACTCGCACCCGGTTGCGCTGCTCATCTGTGACCTCCGTTCCGAACCGGTAGTCTTCACAAGCGCTGGCTGAACGACCCCAAGTATCGTAAAGAATACGAAGCCCTGGAAGAGGAATTCGACCTCGCATCCGCGCTGATCCAAGCCCGCACCCGCGCTGGCCTCACCCAGGAACAAGTCGCTCGCAAAATGAAGACCACGCAAGCCGTCGTCGCGCGCCTGGAAGGAGGTGGCACTCGGCCTTCCACTCGAACCCTGGAGAGATTCGCCGCCGCCACCCGCTCTCGCCTGCGCATTACTTTCGAACCCGCCCCTGATCGCGCTACCCGCAAACGATAACGGAGGCAATGAGCGCACCCTCTCTCAAACCCAAATGCTCGATTTCGCAAAGCATCCAGCCGGAGCTGAAGCTAATTCCTAATGCGCCAGCCTGCGTTGCAGGAAAGAGGGAATGTGAGTTGCATCTCGTGTAACGCCGACAATCTCCACTGTCGGCCGAGGGGCGCGCTAGACAGATGATTAGATAAGCGCCCACCGGAAACAACAACACCGGATAGGCGGTGAGGTCTCCGCCGCTTATCGCCGACGCCGGACGTCCGTCCGAATGGCTTCGGACGCATCAAGCAGCTTATCTATCATCAGTCGGCGGCGTCGATATTGTCTTGAGCGATGTGTTCCCAGATGGCGTCCAGATCAAGGTCGGCATCTTCGCTGAGAATGTTCGCGCTCATCCCCTGGTTTCTCGGCGCAGTTCAGATTTCGCCCTTGAGCCGTTCTCGGGCCGCAGCGGGTTTAACATGTCTGCCGCTGTCCAGTGGCCCCAGCCGCCGTCCAAGCTCCAGATTGAACTCTCCAAGTCGTGCAGCCCGGTTCCGATCACGTTCTTCGAGCAGCCGTAGCGCTTCCCGGACCACTTCACTAGCCGAATTGTAGCGGCCTGCTTCGACCATGGCACTGACGAATTTTTCAAACTCGGGAGTGAGGAAGACATTCATGGCGCATTTTCTTCCTGTCGCTCTCACTCTATCCCAATAACAAACATTGTCAATCTTCGTTTAGCCGATTGCCCGGGCCTTCTCGCAAATAGTTTTGTGAAACGCGGCTGGTGGCTCCAAGGTGCGTTCGACGAGATTTATGTTTTAGTTGAGCGCGCAGAAGAAAGCCTTCGGATCATCCACCAGAAGCCAGCGGCAAAGCTCACGACGTTTGGGAGTATCACAGGCCATGTCAAAAGCGACCGCGGCTGAAATTCCCAATAGCCGCCCATGCCGCTGGTGATGATGACGGTAAGTGCCATCAACACCATTTCGAGAAGCGTCACTGCCGCTAAACCAGCTAAGACGCTCTTAACGTAGATCATTTAAGCGTCTACCTTGCCCGCCTTCAGCACTTCTTCCCTTAGATTCCAGAAACCACTCCGTGCTCGTAGGCAATTCGACTTTATTCTAGAACCTCCCGACCGCCACAATCAAGGCTGCGTTCGTGGACAAAAGCGGAAGAAGACGCATCTTTCCGACCATATCAGCGTAGATGAGCGGGTCAGAGATGTTGTCGAGCACCGTCGACTTTTGTCGGACCACTTTTAAGCAATTCCCAGGCATCCAAGTCGCTGATCGCACCTCGCCAAAACGTCGATCACAGCCTTCGAAAAAAAACTTTTTCCCGCCAACTTCCTCTCCCGAAAGCACTTACCCATTTCACAACTTTCACCCCCGAACGCCTCACCCTCCCCTATCTGTTAATTTCAAACCGTGCCCGCCCGAGCGTTGTTCTCGCTCGCGAGCGGGCCTTTCTATTTAAGAAACGAACAAAGGAAATATCAACAAATGAATCGAGCACAACGCCGCGCCGCTGAGCGCACCGCACAACCCACATCCGCCCATTCCGGCGCCGTCCCGAATAACACACCAAACTCCACAATTTCAGATGCACGCTTAAACGCCAAACGCGAGAACGCCCAGAAATCAACGGGTCCTACTTCAAGCGAAGGAAAGGCGAAATCATCTCTCAACGCGGTGAAATGTAATTTGACCGGAAACTCCCTCCTCTTCGCGACACAAGCCGAGGCCGCCCGTTACGCCGCCCTCGTCTCTCAGTACGAATCCATGTACCAACCCGTTGGTCCCGAAGAATCCGCGCTCACCCAATCCATCACAGACATTCGCTGGCGGTTGAGCCGCATCCCCGGCCTCGAACAGGCCGTCATTGCACTCGGCAGCCAGCAACTGATCGAAGAAAATCCGTCCCTCGCCGAACCCGAAGCGGAATCGGCTCTGATTCTAGAGGTCCGCCGCGACCACGAAAAGGAGCTCCGCAACTTAGCGCTGCAGGAAAATCGCCTGACTCGGCGTCGCGAGCGCGAGACCGCCGAACTGGAGCGAATCCAAGCCGCTCGCAAGCAGAAAGAAGAATCAGAGCGCAAACAAAAGGAAGAAGCAGCCTTACGCGCCGCCACCAAAACTGTCCTCCTTGCCAAGCACCGCGGCCTGCCAGGCGTCGATGTCCCCGGTCTTGGCTTCGTTTTTTCAAAGCTCCGTTTGCAGGACTATATGGCTGGCCTTAGTAAGGTTCAAACCGACAGGATGCTGCGGGAAGCCCTCGAAGAAGAGTCCATGCAAGTCCAAACTCAGGAGGCGGCCGCCTAAGTCACGGAAACAAAAGGCGAAGTCACTTCGTCGAACGGAGCCCGTTATCCGAAAGCCACGCCGGAAGTGTGCCTGCTCGGATTGCATTCCGCCCCTCCGACCGCCCTTTCCGCTTATGGCATCATTAGATTTAATGCAAGGTCACAACACTATAAATTTGCATAATCCTGGTCGGGAACACTAGGATAGAGGAGCAGGAGACGAATCCGTGAGCCGAGTTTACATTTTCGACACCACTTTGCGCGATGGTGAACAGTCACCCGGTTGCAGCATGACCATGCCCGAAAAGCTGAAGATGGCGGACGCCCTCGTCGATCTTGGCGTGGACATTCTTGAAGCCGGCTTCCCCATTGCCTCCGAGGGCGATTTCGACGCCGTCGACGCCGTCAGCCGCAAATACCCGTGGGTTCAGGTCGCCGCCCTCGCACGTGCTTGCACTACAGATGTTGAGCGCGCCGCCAAAGCTTTGCAGCATGCCAAACGCCCGCGCATCCACACCTTCATCGCCACCAGCGACATCCACCTCACTCACAAACTCCGCAAAACCCGTCAGCAAGTGCTCGACGAAGCTTGCGCCGCCGTCGCTCTCGCGCGCAGCTATACAGATG
>Ga0209698_10007025_pt1 | contig 11875 bp, 10 predicted proteins | sample LitLauG_LLR_2012_FD_187203 | JGI IMG/M metagenome (GOLD analysis project Ga0209698, IMG submission 187203) | Freshwater sediment microbial communities from Pennsylvania, USA - Little Laurel Run_MetaG_LLR_2012 (SPAdes) (version 2) | ecosystem: Environmental > Aquatic > Freshwater > Creek >... | reverse complement strand
GTGCCGGTCGGATTGTTGGGGGTACAGACATAGAAGAGTCCGGCATCCGGCGCGGCCGCGAGCATGGCTTTGACATCGTGCGCGTGCGTTTTGGTCAGAAGAGTCTTGACGACACGCGCTCCGGAGGCTGCTGTCGCCCTCATGCCGGCTTCGTAGCCGGGATCGGCGGTGACGTAGCTCTTCGTCGGCGAGGTAAACGCAAGAACCGAGAAATGCAACGGTTCGCTGGAGCCAGGGAATACGCGAACGTATTCCGGCTTCAAACCTTCCATCTCGGTGAAAGTTTTCACAAATTCATCGTGCAGCCAGTAGGAATAGCGGCCGCCCTGCGGCGCCATATCCACGATGGCCTTGCGCGCGGCGTCACAAGGGCCGAGCGGGTTTTCATTGGCGTCGATAATGACGGCCCCAGGATGAAATACGTGGCGCTCATCCGCCGCGAGGGTAGCCTCGGTGGCGATGCGGAAAGCCATCGCTGCGGTAGCAGCAGCCGACAATTGGAGGAACGTCCTCCGCGAACCGTTGGAAAGAATTTCGTGGCTCTTCATCTGGTAATCCTCCGACGCGCGAAACTTTTATTGCGGAAACGTTCTGCTGCCCTGCTCCGGCAGCAAAAGCGGCAGGATGGGTCCATCCGGCCTGCGAGTCACTATAGCACCGAACGGAGGCCGGATTTAAGTAGGAGTTCCATAGGGCACAAAATGGGGCGTGCCCTGGAATTTTGGATGGCGAGCAACGAAAAATTTGATGGCGGAGGCCGGATAGAATCTTGCGCGAGATTTGCGCTAGCCTTTGATTTTGTAGCAGCCATTGGAATACTCGAGAGGCCGCATGACGCAAACCGCTGAAAGAACCACCGATCCATCTTCCATCGCACAGAGAATCGAGGCCGTCGATTGGGAGCACGCAGAGGCTTCCCTTTCGGAACGAGGATATGCGGTGACTGATCGCATTCTGACTCGGGACGAATGCGAGTCGCTGGTGGCCTTGTTCCACGAAGAGAACCATTTTCGCAGCCACATTGTCATGGAGCGATATCGATTCGGCATCGGCGACTACAAGTATTTCGATAACCCGCTGCCGAAAGTGGTCGCGGAAATTAGAAGCAGCGCTTATCCCTATCTCGCGGAAGTCGCCAATCACTGGGCAGAGATGCTGAGTGAAAATGCTCCGCGTTATCCTCTCGGGCATGCCGCTTTCCTGAAAATCTGCCACAAGGCCGGCCAATCAAAACCGACTCCTCTGCTGCTGCACTACGAGACCGGGGGTTTCAATTGCCTGCACCAGGATCTTTACGGCGAGGTCAGCTTTCCTCTGCAAATGGTATTTCTGCTTGGGCAGCAAGGCGGTGATTGGGAAGGCGGAGAGTTCATCCTGGTTGAGCAGCAACCACGAGCGCAGTCCAAGCCGCAGGTAGTGACGGCGGATCGCGGCCAGGCCATCATCTTTACGACGCACTATCGCCCGGTGAAAGGCTCGCGCGGCTACTATCGTGTGAATCTGCGCCACGGAGTCAGCCGCGTTCACCGCGGCACGCGCTACACCCTGGGCATCATCTTCCACGACGCAAAATAGTCAGCCGACAGTTTGCCGCATTGTCTGTTGTCCGAATTCGCACTTCTCGTCCCAATAACGCGCACCGGCACACCTAGCGCTGGTGCAGCGTGCGCGCCTAAGTTGTTCTCGCTCAGCAACGTACCAGATTCGCGAGTGGCCAAAAGCTTGCCCATGCAATCTAACTGGATTTGGAGGTCTGACGATGGGCACACTTGCACGAAATCTTCGTTATGCTGTGCGCACGCTGGGAAACAACCCCGGCTTCGCGCTGGTGATCGTCCTAACGCTGGCTCTCGGGATCGGCGCAAACACGGCCATCTTCTCCGTCGTCTATTCGGCTCTGCTGCGCCCGCTCCCTTATCGAGAGCCCGCCAGGCTCTTCCATCTCGGCGAGTCGCGGACGCAGGCCGACTACGGCACGGGCGCGCAAGTTTCGTATCCGGACTATCTCGACTGGAAGAAAACGGCCAAGAGCGTTCAATCCTTTGCTGCATATAGCGGCGACGCCTTCACGCTGGCTGGAAACGGCGAACCGAAGAACATCTTCGCCGAGCAGGTAACTCCGAGTTTTTTCGGAACTCTTGGCGTGAAGCCGGCGCTTGGGCGGGATTTCCTCGATGGCGAAATGCAGTCTGATGGCCCGCATGTTGTAGTTCTGACGCATGGATTCTGGCAAACGGAATTTGGCGGGGATGCGAACATCATCGGACGCGTGATCCACCTGGATGGCAAACCAGCGACCATCGTGGGCGTGCTGCCGCGCGACTTTGAATTTGCTCCCGCTAATTCCGCGCCTCTCTGGGTACCCATTCACCAAACAGGAGATCTCATTACGCGCCGTAGTCTCCACTGGCTCACCGCCGTGGGGCGGCTAGCTCCAGGCTTTTCATCCGCGCAAGCCCGCGCGGAAATGCAAGGCCTAAGCGCACAGCTCACTCAGGAATACCCCAAAGAAAATGCGTCGATTTTTTTCGTGATGGAGCCTCTCCATCAGCAAATCGTGGGCAAGATCCGGCCCATCCTGTTGATACTTCTAGGGGCCGTGGGATTCGTGCTGCTGATCACTTGCGGCAACGTCGCGAATCTGCTCATGACGCGCTCGATCGGGCGACGCAAGGAATTTGCGGTACGTTCCGCTCTCGGAGCCAGCCGTGCCAGCCTGCTCTCCCAGTTGCTGACGGAAAGCCTATTGCTCTCCTTTATCGGCGCTGGCGTTGGACTTCTGGTGGCTCAGTGGGGCGTTAATTTGCTGGTCGCCGCCATGCCGGAGACTCAGTTGCAGGCCATGCCGTTTCTGCGAAACGCGGGGATCAACCTGCCAGTCCTCGTGTTTCTCTGCGGAGTTACGGTATTGACTGGAATTCTCTTCGGGCTGGCGCCGGGGCTGGAAGCTTCGTGGAGTTCGCTGAACGATATTTTGAAAGATGAATCGCGCGGCGGCACCAGCACCGGTCACGCGCGTCTCCGCAACGCTCTGGTCATAGCGGAAATCTCAATATCTCTCGTGTTGCTGGTGGGCGCAGGCCTGGTTCTCAAGAGCCTCCATGTACTTCTGGGGCAAGACCCCGGCTTCAATCTGCACAACGTTTTGACCTTCTCGGTAAACCTGCCGGATTCTGCCTATCCCAGCGATAAAACGCCTCCCTACTACAGCGCGGCAGCGGTCCACTTCGACCACGAATTCACACAGCGTCTCCGCAGTTTGCCCGGAGTCGTCGACGTTGGCCAGACTTCCGCTATTCCCGTCAGCGGCGGGAGCGGCTCGATCCGCTTTGTTGTCGAGGGCCGCACCACAGCGCTTGGGCAGGAAGACGAATGCGAAATCATGACAGTCAACACCAGTTATTTTTCTTCCTTGAAAATCCCGCTGATCGAAGGCCGGTTCTTTACCGCGAACGATTCCAAGGATGCTCCCGGAACCGTGGTAGTAAACCGCGCCTTCGTCAAAGCCTATATGTCGGGCGAGAACCCTATCGGCAAACGCATTCGTTTCACGTACAGCGCGAAGAATCCCTTTCTTGAAATTGTGGGAGTAGCCGCGGATACAGCGTCCATCGATCTGGCGGCACCGCTGCCGTCCATCATCTACACGCCGAACGATCAGGGCCCGAATACCTTCTTGAGTTACATGGTGCGCACGGCCGGCGAACCCGTCGCGTTTGTCGGAGCTGCCCGCGCTGCTTTGCAACAGATGGATCCTCAACTCCCCATGATTCAACCGCAATCCCTGGAAGAAGTGGCCAACCAGTCTACTTCGGTGTTTCTGCGGCGGTACCCTTCGTACTTGATTGGAAGTTTTGCAGCGCTGGCTTTGACTCTCGCTGTCGTCGGATTGTACGGACTGATCGCACACATGGTGCTTCAGCGCACTCGAGAGATTGGCATCCGCGTGGCTCTCGGTGCGCAACGCCGCGACATCATGAGAATCGTCCTTCGCCAAGGAATCCGCGCCACGCTGGCAGGGGTCGCCATCGGAGTGGTCGCTGGCCTCCTGCTCACGCGCTTGCTGAGCAGTTTGCTCTATGGAGTCACTCCAGGCGATTGGCTGACGTTCTTGAGCGTAGCTCTTCTCTTGCTCGGCGTTTCCCTGGCGTCGTGCTTGATCCCCGCCCGCCGCGCCATGCGCGTCGATCCCATCGTGGCTCTGCGTTACGAATGATCGCCGGAGCGCACTTCATCGGGGAGCGCTGAGGATTCCGGGGCAGGGACAAACTACTCGTGGCCGCCGGCGAGTTCTCGGACGATCGAGCCGACGAAGGACTTCGCGTCACCGAAAAGCATGAGGGTGCGGTCGAGATAGTAGAGAGGGTTTTCGATTCCGGCGAAACCGGCGCCCATGCTGCGCTTGATGACCATGACGGTGCGAGCCTTATCCACATCCAGAACGGGCATGCCGAAAATCGGGCTTGAGGCGTCGGTACGCGCAGCGGGGTTGGTAACGTCATTGGCACCGATGACTAGGGCTACGTCGGTTTGAGGAAAGTCACCGTTGATTTCGTCCATGTCGAGAAGCTTGTCGTAGGGAATGTCGGCTTCGGCGAGCAACACGTTCATGTGGCCGGGCATGCGGCCAGCGACCGGGTGAATTCCGAATTTTACGTCGACGCCGCGTTTGGTCAGTGCATCGTAGAGTTCGCGGACTTTGTGTTGCGCTTGAGCCACGGCCATACCGTAGCCGGGCACGATTACCACTTTGTTGGCGGCAGCAAGAATCGCGGCGGCTTCATCGGGTGTGGCGCTGCGCACGGGGCGCGCCTCTTGCTTGCCGGTAGCGGTGGTTTGCTCCTGGCCAAAGGCTCCGAATAGCACGTTTGTGAACGAGCGGTTCATTGCTTTCGACATGTTTATCGAGAGGATTAGGCCGGAAGCGCCGTCCAGCGCGCCGGCGATGATAAGCAGCTTGCTGTCGATCACGAATCCCATGGCCGCAGCGGAAAGACCGGCGTAGGAATTCAACAGCGAGATCACTGTTGGCATATCCGCGCCACCGATGGGAATAATCATCATCACGCCAAAGAGAAGAGGAATCCCGATGATCAGCGGGAAGAGATAGGCCCTGTCTGGATGCGCTACGAGCACACCTGCAACAACAACGGCCACGCCGAGGAGTCCGAGATTGACGATGTTCTGTCCTTTATAGGTGATGGGCCGCTGCGGCAGGACTTCTTGCAATTTTCCAGCGGCCATTAAGCTGCCGGTAAAAGTCAACGAACCAAGAATAACTTCGAGAGAGAGCACGCCCATCATGAAGCGCGGCACATCAGGGGTGCGCAAATAAAACTCGGCGGTGCCGACCAGAGTCACGCACAGCGCGCCAAATGCGTGGCTCAGAGCCGTCCGCTGTGGCACGGCGGTCATGGCCACTTCGCCAAGCGGAACGCCGATGATCGTTCCCAGCACCAGGGCGATCACAATCCATTTGTATTCGACGATGCCGTGGTGCAGCAGCGTTCCGGCGATGGCCAGGAGCATGCCCAGTTCGCCGGCAAAAACGCCGCGGCGCGCGGTCGCCGGAGAACTCAGCCACTTGAGCGCGAGAATAAAAAGCGCGGTGGCAATCAGGTAGGTGATTTCGATGATGGTTTCCAAGCCGGGCAGGTTGGTCATGGCTTTTTCGGCCCGCTGGCTTTGAACATTTTCAGCATGCGGTCGGTGATCAGAAATCCACCGACGATGTTGCTTGTGGCAGCGACGATGGCGATCGTCCCGAGAACCTTGGCGAGCATTGCGCCGTGTGCATGGAACTCGCCGGCAAGAATAATGGCTCCGACCACCGCGATAGCATCGAGCGCGTTCGTCAAGGACATCAAAGGCGTATGCAAAAGCGGCGATACGCGCCGTATCACTTCAAATCCGATAAATGCGGCCAGCATGAAAACGTAGAGGCTGGTAAGCAGATCCAGCTTCATGATTTCGCCACCTCCTTGGAACCAGCCGGCAGCGCCGGAAGCGAAAAAAACTCGCGCACGCGTGGATTAACCACTTCTCCGCCGTGAGTCAACATTGTCTCGCGCACAATCTCATCTTCCATATTGAGTTGCAGCTTGCCGTCTTTCACGAGATGCAGCAGGAAGGCGCTTACGTTTCGCGCAAACATCTGGCTGGCGTGATAGGGGACGGTGCTCGCCAGATTAAACCAGCCAATGATGGTCACGCCGTGCTCGACGACGATTTCTCCCGGACGAGTAAGCTCGCAATTGCCGCCGCGCTCGCCGGCCAAGTCAATGATCACTGAACCTGGCGCCATGCTCGCGACCATCTCCTTGGTGACCAGAATGGGAGGCCTCTTTCCAGGGATGACCGCGGCGCTGATCACCACATCGCTTTCCGCAACGACTTTTCCCAGCAACTCCCGCTGGCGCTTGTAGAAGTTTTCATCTTGCGCCCGCGCGTAGCCGCGCGCATCCTGGGCATCTTTGGCTTCGATTGGAAGCTCAACGAACCGGCCACCGAGGCTCTGCACTTGCTCCTTCGCGGCGGGACGCAAATCATAGGCGGAAGCGACAGCGCCAAGTCGGCGCGCCGTGGCAATCGCCTGCAATCCCGCCACGCCCGCACCAATCACAAGTACACGGCCAGGAGTGATCGTGCCGGCAGCGGTAGTGAGCATCGGAAAAATGCGCGGTGAGGTATCTGCCGCAAGCACGACAGCCTTGTACCCGCAGATCGTAGCCATCGAGGAAAGCACGTCCATACTCTGTGCGCGCGTCGTTCGCGGCATCAACTCCACCGAAAAGGAGCTCACGCCTTTGGAGGCGATCTCCTGAATGGTTTCGATGGAGCCCAGCGGCCGCAAAAAACCGACGAGCAATTGCCCGTTGCGGAAAAAGGGAACGTCGGCTTTGCCGGTTTTATCGTTTGAGCCATAGCAGAGAACTTGCACCACGATGTCGGCGGTGCGAAACACTTCGGCGCGGTCGGCCACAATCTTCGCGCCTTTCGCGGCATAGTCCGCATCCGGATAGCCGGCGCCGATTCCGGCTCCCGCCTCCACCACCACTTCCAGGCCTGCCTTTGCCAGATTGGGCACAGCTGCCGGCACTAGCGCCACGCGGCGCTCTCCGGGAAAGCTTTCTCGCGGCACACCAACAATCATGAAGCTTCCTCCAATGCCAAAAACCAAAGCCGATGTTGAAGTTCAGGGGTACTTGGTGACATTCGTCATCCGAATTTCAAAGTGAAACCACCCCACGCGACGAGCCAAGCGCTCAAGAGCATACACTTTTGGCCGCAAGTACGGGAGAGCGGCGACCCTTCCTGCCAGAGGCGAGTCCAACCGTTGATTACAATTTCCTAATAACCCGTAGATGCCACAAGCGAAACGCCAGTGCGCCTGCTGCATCTTTGTATCCGGACGGCGGCACTTCCCTCTGTGACCTGCGTCACAATTAGTTGTGCGCCACAAACACAGGCTATAATACCGTATGGTTTCGCGTCGTTTGATGACTCGGCTGGCGTTTCTGCTGCTTCTGTGCGCATTTCGGTTGTGCACGATTCAGGCTCAAGACTCCGGCTGGCAAAAGGACACCGCCGATTGGCGCGAGGCGCACAAAGCCGACCTCCTGAAGCCTGACGGCTGGCTGGCCCTTGTGGGCCTCGAATGGCTCCAACCAGGCGACACTTCAGTCGGTTCGGCAGCCGACAACAAGATCCACCTAGCCTCGGGACCAGCGCACCTCGCCATTCTTCGCCTCAATGGGGAAACCGTTACGCTAATCCCGCCCGCAGGAGGATTCTCTCCGGATCTACTTGTAGCCGGGGCTCCCGCAAAATCGCAATCGCTGCGCGCCGAGGGAAACAAAGATAAGCTTTCGCCTCGCCTCACCATCGGCGATCTGAGCATGTATGTGATCCGCCGTGAGGCGCGCTTCGCTCTTCGCATCAAGGACACTCATTCTCCCGCCATCGTGGGATTTCATGGCCTCAAGTGGTACGCGCCGGATGCAAGTTTTCGTGTGACCGCCAAGTGGATTCCCTACTCGCCTCAGAAAAAAATAACGCTCGCTACACTCGTCGGCACCAGTTACGAGCAGCCCGTGCCCGGGACGGCGGAGTTTGTACTCGCAGGGAAGAGCTTTCGGCTGGAACCAGTCCTCGAAGATCCCGCCGTCGCCAAGCTCTTCTTCATTCTGCGCGATACGACCAGCACCTCCACCACCTACGGGGCTTGCCGCTTTCTCTACACCGGCTTCCCCACCAACGGCCTCGACAAACCCGGCGAACTCGTGCTCGATTTCAACCGCCTGGAAAATCCTCCTTGCGCTTACACGCCCTACTCGACCTGCCCGCTCCCGCCTCTGGGCAACCGCCTGCCGATCCCGCTCCCGGTCGGTGAACAGCGCTATCACAATTGAAGATCGGTTCTCCGTCTTCTCGGAGTAATCTGTGTTCCCTGTGACCTCTGCGTTAAATGTTCTTTCCTTTGGCATGCATTTTGAAATTCAGCGCCGACTATTGGAGAATAGAGGTGTCCTTCAAAAATGAATTCGCAAAGCTCCAACTTATATCCCGCAAACAACGATTCCCCCGCCCGTGAGAAACTTCTCTCCCTCCGCCTCGCGCTTCTCCAGGTCCACAAAACTCTTCTCAACATGGAGCGCCGCGAGTACGAGCGCGAGCACGGCTACGTCAATACCGGCGAACTTTTCCGGCTGGTCATCGACCACGCGCAGTTCGCCTGGCTGCACAACATCTCCGAATTTGTCGTGCGCATCGATGAGACCCTGGCGGCCAAGGAACCGGTCACTCCCGAATACACCAGCAGCGCCATCGCCCTGGCGCGAAAAATGTTCGTGCCCACCGAATCCGGCGACGCCTTCCAGAAAAAATATTTCGACGCCATTCAGCGCGACCCTGCTGTGGTCATAGACCATGCCGAGTTGGCCCGTCTCTTCAACAACGAGCCTCCGGAGTCATCTGCCCCTTAGTTTTGGAGAATTGCCTGATAGACTTTGCCATCACAATCTTTCACTGAGAATTTCGAAACGTCACCGCAGTAGAAGGGTAATCCGTGGACGTAAATCTCGACAACGTGAGCGTCATCCACAAACAAGAGGCCCGGCGCTTCGAACTGGTTGTTGATGGCCTTCGTTCTTTGCTCACCTATCGCCGCTTCGGCGAACGCATCGTTTTTGATCACACCGAAGTGCCGAAAGCGCTGGAAGGAAACGGCTTGGCAGCGAAGCTGGCCCGAGCTGCGCTCGATTTTGCGCGCGCGAATCACCTGCAGGTCGTGCCGCTTTGTCCTTACGTCTCCGCGTTTATTCGGAAACACCCTGAGTATCAGGACTTGGCTTCGCCCGATGACCTGCGGAAGCCGGAGTCACGCTGACTCGGCCCGCCATGCCTCTGACTCGCAACGGTCCAATTCCTTCATCAGAGAATCTCAATATTCGCCGCGTCCGCCGGTCCGAGCTCCCGGTCGCCACGGTAAAGCTCGCGCGCTTCCTCATCGGAAAAATCATCGTTCATGATCTGCCGGAGGGCCGCCTCAGCGGCCGCATCGTGGAAACGGAAGCCTATCCACCTGGTGATCCCGCCGGGCATCACTTCCGCGGCCCTACTCCCCGCATTCGCTCGATGTATCTCACCCGGGGGCACGTCTATGTTTTCTTCAACTATGGCGCGCACTTCATGCTCAATGTCGTCAGCGAACCCGCAGGCGTCGCTGCTGCCATCCTCATCCGCGCTGTCGAACCGCTTCAGGGATTGGCAATCATGCAGCGCCACCGCCAGACGACGCGGCTTGTCGACCTCACCAGCGGCCCAGGACGCCTCGCCGCCGCGTTTCGCATCGACCGCCGCCACGATGGCGTTGACCTCTGCGCGCCCGGTGAACTTTGGCTAGGCCAAACCGATCTTCCCGTTGGCCGAATCGGAAAAAGCGTTCGCATCGGCATCACGCATGCCGCCGAGAAACTCCTGCGCTTCTATGAACGCGGCAATCCCTTTGTCAGCGGCCCCAAGCGCCTGCTTCTGCCTGCCGACAGTTCCCAAAGAATCTCTTCCCGGTCCAGGTCAACTGGTTAGCAATTCGCTCTCGCGATCTGTAACGTGTTTCACCGCCCGCCCGTGCTGACCGCCGCTTCGCCAGTCATTTCTTGCTCAGAGTGCTTTCCTGCCCTTCTGTTGTGCCCTCGCGCCGCGATGCATAGCCACGTAAAACTTCATCCAACTCCTGCGGCCGAATCGGCTTCGTCAGATAACTATCCATTCCTCCCGCCAGGCATTTCTCACGGTCTCCCTTCATCGCGTGGGCCGTGAGCGCCACAATCGGCAAACGAACTCCTCCGGCTCGTTCCTTCTCTCGAATTGCCGCCGTCGCTTCGAATCCGTCCATTACCGGCATCTGCACATCCATGAAGATCAGGTCAAAACTCTCCTTCTCTAATGCATCCAATGCCTCTCGTCCGTTTCCCGCGACGACCACGGAGTGTCCTCTCTTCTCCAACAAACGGCTTGCCAGCCGCTGGTTCACTGGATTGTCTTCAGCCAGCAAAATGTGCAACGAAGTCGTTTGGCCGGCAACATCTTGAATGGAATAGCGAGTGAATAAAGGGGCTGCCCCTTTTTGTTCCCGTGCCCCCAGCACGCGCGCAATCGCTTCGCGCAATTCGGATTGCCTTATCGGCTTTAAGAGGTACGCGGCAATTCCCAGCTGCTTGCAGCGCACGGCATCACCGCGATGCCCCGCGGAAGTAAGCATGATAATCGTGGCCGCCGATGCCTCCGGCACCTGCCGGATTTTTTCAATCAATTCGAATCCATCCATGGTGGGCATCTGAGAGTCCGTCAAGATCAGCGCGTAGGGTTGCCCTGCCTGCTGCGCTTCGGAGAACTTTCTCAGAGCCTCCTCGGAGGCTTGCGCAGAGTCCGATCGCATGCCCCAGTGCGTCAGCATGCCCTCAAGGATCCGAAGGTTTGTGCGATTGTCGTCCACCACGAGTACTCTTGCCGCTCGCAAAATCCCTGCCGGGGCGACTGCGCTCGTTTGGATTGCGCTGGCGTCCGCAATCCCCAGCCGTGCGGTGAAGTGGAATTGGCTCCCTCTTCCAAGTTCGCTTTCTACCCAAATTCGTCCGCCCATCATCCCCACGAGCCTGCTTGAAATGGTCAGGCCAAGTCCCGTTCCGCCATATTTTCTGGTCGTGGAAGTATCCGCCTGCGAGAAGGGGTCGAAAATAATTTGCAGTTTTTCCTTGGGAATCCCAATCCCCGTGTCTGCCAGCGTAAATCGCAACATGTGGTCTCCCTCGGTGGCAGCCTCCAGCCGCACCCTAAGCGCCACCTCGCCTTTTTGTGTGAACTTGATCGCATTTCCGGCCAGGTTGATGATGATCTGGCGCAATCTGCCGGCATCTCCCCTCACTAGTTCAGGTACTTCGGAACCTACTTCGCAAAGCAGCTCCAGGCCTTTTTGATGCGCTCTGACTGCCAGGGTTTTCAAGCTCGTTTCCAGGCAGTCGCGCAAATTGAAATCGATCGCTTCGAGATCGATTTTTCCCGCTTCAATTTTCGAAAAATCCAGGATGTCGTTAATCACTGTCAGCAAGGAATCCGCTGACATCTTCACCGTCTCCAGGTACTCCCTTTGTTCGCTCGAGAGCTCCGTGTCCAGGGCCAGATCGGTCATGCCCATCACGCCGTTCAGTGGCGTGCGAATTTCGTGGCTCATGTTCGCCAGAAACTCACTCTTCGCGCGGCTGGCCTCTTCCGCTGCATCCCGGGCGCGGCGCATTTCTGCCTCGGCTTGCTTGCGGTCGATTACCTCTGACTGGAGTTCTTCGGTGCGCTCTCGAACGCGAACCTCCAACTCCTC
>Ga0209698_10007024_pt1 | contig 11875 bp, 9 predicted proteins | sample LitLauG_LLR_2012_FD_187203 | JGI IMG/M metagenome (GOLD analysis project Ga0209698, IMG submission 187203) | Freshwater sediment microbial communities from Pennsylvania, USA - Little Laurel Run_MetaG_LLR_2012 (SPAdes) (version 2) | ecosystem: Environmental > Aquatic > Freshwater > Creek >... | reverse complement strand
GTCGCTCGACAGTCTCGTGGTCTCGATGCAGCACGGTGGCGGCAGCAAGGACACGTGGGTGCTTGCCGACGCTCCCGCCGCGCCCTTCAGCTTGCTGCGGCGCAGCCAGGGACCACTGCAGGTGAGCCGCGCCACTTTCGATCTGCCGAGCCGCGTGGCCGACAATCTGTTCTGGCTGGGCCGCTACGTGGAACGCTTCGACGCGATTGTCCGCATCTCGCGCGTTGTGCTGCCACGGCTATACCAGGAGTCGGACCCGGCGAACGCGGCAGTGCTGGCCGTTTGCCGCAGAGTGCTGGACGCGGAGGGCTATCTGCGCGGGACGGAAGAGAAGGCCAGGGCGGAAGAGAAAGTAAAGAACGGCGAGCGCGCTCAGAATGAGCGAGCGACCGAACGGAACGGGGTGCGCGCACCGTTAGCCGAAAACGAAGTGCTGACGCTGATTGACGACCGTCTCTCGGGTAACGTGAGCGAAATCCGGCGCGTGGCGTCGCTGCTGCGCGACCGTATCTCGGCCGATGCCTGGCGCGTCCTCAAACAACTCGAACAGGAATTCACCGATTCGCCCCCGCCCGAGTCCCTGCGGGTGAGCTGGGCGCAGGATCTTCTGGATCGCGCTGTGATTTCGCTCGCCGCATTCAGCGGACTCGCTACCGAGAACATGACGCGCGGCCACGGCTGGCGATTCCTCGACATGGGCCGGCGCCTCGAACGCGCACTGCAGACCGTTCATCTGATTCGCCACGGCCTCGGATTCGGGCCCCATTCGGGCGACGCGGAACTGGAGGGCGCCCTGGAGATCGGCGACAGCATGCTGACTTATCGTTCGCGTTACCTGAGCTCCCTCCAGACGGACCTCGTGCTCGATCTGCTGCTGCTCGATGAAGGCAATCCAAGGTCGGTGGTCTATCAGCTTGCCAAACTGAGCCAGCATGTGGATCAGTTGCCGGAGAGTCACCCTGTGAGCGGTCGTCCGCGGGAGGCGCGGCTCGCGCTCAGCATGCTGAGCTCTCTGCAGCTGGCGGACGCCGGCGAACTGGTCACGCCGGGCGAAGGAAACCGGCTCAATGGCCTCGATGAACTCACTGTGCGCCTTACCGATGACCTCGCCTTGCTCTCGGAAGTTCTTTCCCGCCTGTATTTCACGCACGCCCTCGCTTCGCGTCAGCTTTCCCCGCGCTGAGGAATTCACGATGATCCTCAACGTTTCTCACACCACGACCTACCTTTACCGCGAGCCGGTTTCGATTTGCCATACCGAGGTCCACCTCAACCCGCGTGTCACCCTGCATCAGCGCGTGATTTCGCACGAACTGGACGTGCGGCCCGAACCGGCGTTTTCAGTGAACCGCACCGATTATTTCGGCAACGAGATCACATGTTTTTCCATTCATGAGCCACATCAGACGCTGAAGATCGCATCGCGTTCGGTAGTGGAACTGCAGCCGGAAGAGCCGCCCCCCGCCGAACTGACGCCCGCCTGGGAGGCAGTCCGTGACGAAGTGCGGCGTCAGGCCGGTGAGGATGCCTACCAGGCTTCTGAGTTCGTGTTCCGATCCCCGTTGGTGAAGCTGGGACAGGCTTTAGCCGAATATGCGACGCCGTCATTTCAGTCCGGCAGGCCCGTGCTGGCGGCGGGCCTCGACCTGTGCCACCGCATCTTCACTGACTTCCGCTACGATCCGCGCGCCACCACGATTTCGACGCCCGTTGAAGAAGTGCTGAAAACCCGCGGCGGCGTCTGCCAGGACTTCGCCCACCTGATGATCGCCTGCCTGCGGTCACTCGGTCTGCCCGCGCGTTACGTGAGCGGCTACCTGCGAAGCGGCGAGCACACTGTCGGCGCGGAGGCATCTCACGCCTGGTGCTCCGTTTTCTGCCCGGGATTCGGCTGGCTGGATTTCGATCCAACCAACGACCTTATCCCGCAGGGCGACCACGTAACCATCGCCCTGGGCCGCGATTATTCCGACGTGTCGCCGGTCAAAGGCGTCGCAATTGGCGGCGGCGATCAGATCGTGAATGTGGCGGTGGAAGTCCTGCCGTCCCGTCCCAGCCAGTAACCCTCACCTTATCCGAAAAAAGCCGGCGTCTGATATCCGAATGTCTTTAGATTCGGGAAAACGTAATCCAGATCGGAAGACGCGGTAACGCCGAACCATTTGGCCAGCGCCCCGCCATATTGATCGGCCGAAGTCGTCGGCACCCAGTTGCCTCTGTCGCCGGAATCGTCCGGTCCCTGCAGCACCTGCGTGGGGAACTTGCCGAAGACGTTCCCGCCTTTCACTCCGCCACCCATGATCAGCGTGTGCGCTCCCCACGCATGGTCGGTGCCCGCGTTGCCGTTCGGCTGAAATGTGCGGCTGAAATCGGATTCGGTAAACGTCGTCACACTGCTGCTGAGCGGCCCGAGCGCCGTATCGAACGCGACCATAGAGTTGGAAAGATCTGTGAACAGGCTCGTCTGCTGCGGCAGTTGATCCGAATGCGTGTCGAATCCACCCAGACTACAGAAGAAGATCTGCCGCGTGGCTCCGAGCGCCGTCCGGATCTGAATAATCTGGGCTACCTGCGCCAGTTGTTGCCCTAGGGAGGTATTGGGGAACACGGTCGTGAGCGGTCCGGCGGCGTTGATCGCCGCGTCGATCGCGTTAGCCACGTCGAATGCTGACTGGAAGGAACTCTGCGCTGCCTGCACCAGCGCCATGCCGCTGGGAAAACTCAGCATCTGTGTCAGCGCCGCAGTGCGGGGATCTTTCAGCCCGGTCAACGGAGCAAAGCCTTTGGTGGCCACCGTCGATGGCTTGGTATTGAAGCCTACCAGTTGCAGCGCACCGCCGCTGATGCCGATGGATGGCGGAATGGCGGGATTCGTATTCAGCTGCACGATTTTATCCGCCAGCCTGCCTTCCCACCCGGTGCTGGCATCGGGGCCCCCCTGCGGTACTGCGTTCTGCCACTCGTTCACCTGATCGGAATGCGAAAAGAGATTCAACGGCAGCACTACGCCGTTCCCGGTAAGAATCGGCTTTCCACTGCCATCGTGCCCAATCGGTTGCACCAGCGTGCCTGTATTCGCCAGCAGCGCGAGGCGCGGGTTGGCCGGGTCGTTATACAGTTTGCCGATACCGGCGAGTGAGGGGTGCAACCCGAGACCGGCGCCGCTGAGCGGATCGTGGATGCCGACCAGGCTGGCCTGCGAGATTGCAAGGTTGCCGCGCACCGTCTGGTACTGCTTGTAGGTTGCAGTGTCGTTCGGAATCAGCATGTTGTTGGCGTCATTGCCCCCGAACAGGAAGATGCAGACCAGCGCCTTGTAGTCGGCGGCGGTCGTCTGGGCCGTCAGCAGTCCGGCCTCGCCAAACGCCGCGGCGGCGCCGATAGTAGAAATGGTGCGGCAACCGAGCCGAAGAAAATCACGGCGTGATTTCAGGTTTCTGTTTTTCATGTTTTCCTCCTATTGCTCCACCTGATACTGCGGCGCTCCGCCCGCTACATAGAACCCATCCCGCACCCTCGAAAGGGCGTTCGTGCCGCCAGCCGCGATTCCGGCGCCGACGGCAATCTTCCCGTTCGCATCCATCTCGCCTTTGTAAAGCGCCTGATCGATGGCCTCGGTCAGGACGGCTGCATTGCCGGCCAGATCCTGCAGGTTACTGAAATCCACCCGAACGTTGCCTGAGAGTCCGTTGGTCACGGCCCGATACGCAAAGTTGATCCGCCCGAAGGCCGTGTCCGCGTTCATGGCCTGAAACTCCGGCGCAACTACGGGGGTCTTCGCAACCGCGACGCGGAAATAGGGAGAAAAGTAACTGAATACGCTCGGGGCGTCGAGCACGTCCTGCCCCATGGCGTTGGTCTGACCGCGAACGCCGGTCGCCGCGTTTGTGACTGTTGCATCGAGCGCCCGCAATAGCTGCGTCGCAAACAGCACCGGCTCGTTCAGCTTGCCGGAGGTGAAGGAGTCTGCCGCGCTGGCTTCGCTGTCTGTCAGGATCGCCCGTATCACTGTTGGCAGATCACCCTTCGAACTGGTGAATGCGGCCGATACGCGCCCCACGTAGTCTGTTGATGGGCTGCTCTTCACGAGGCGCTGAATCAGCCTGTACGAAATGAAAGGCGCCACGTTAGATTGCTGCATCAGGCAGTCGATCGCCGCGTCCAGATCCGCCTCGGCCGTTCCTCCGCCCAGAATAGTGCACGGGACGGGCAGATCCAGATTTTTCTGCGTCGTATCGTGATGCTCTTCGAATGCGACCATCGGTCCGAAGTCGTATTCGGCGTTCAGCCAGTGGCTGGCGAAGCCGGGTTCCGGAGGGTAAGTCCACCCGGTGAAGACTTTGGCCATCTCAGTAACCGTATTCTGCGTGTACTCCGGCGGCGCTCCCGGAACCGGCACGCCTCTTGAATCGATCTGTGTCAGCCCCAAAGTGAACAGCTGCATTACCTCGCGCGCATAATTCTCGTTGGCAACGGTATTTTTTGCCGGATTGGCTTTGTCGTTGTTCACCATGTCGAGGAAATAGCCCATGGCGGGGTTCAGCGTCATGTCCTTCAGAAGCGTCCGAAAATCTTTGAACGCGTCGTCGCCGAGCAGGCGCTGGTAGCTCACCATTTGTGAAAACTTCGTGTCTTTTACGGAAGACGCCACAAGAATTTCGGCCAGCGCGAGGGACACTCGCAGCCGGAGTTGATCCGGGGCGGTCAGCGCAATCGTAAAGAACGCATCCTGCAGGCGCCCCACGCCTTCTTTGGGGTCGTTCGGGGCCGGCCATGCCGAGGCGGCAGTGCCGAATTGCTTCGCCAGCCATGCGTCCCGGCCTATCGTCTGCAGTTCAAGCACGCTGGCCGGGGTGGGACCGAACGAAGCCTGCTGCAGGAACCGGTATGCGTCGCTGTACGACATGAGCTCGGTAGCCGGCAACACTGAGACGGCGACTGCCGCCGATGTCTCCGGCCCCGGTGCAGGGTTTGTCACCTTTACCCCGGCTACCCGGCCAAGCGGCATCGTGACCGTTCCGGTCGCGGTGAGCTTCGTAGCGGAGCTGAAGGTTATGGTGAATGCCGTTCCCGCGAACAGGACCGTTGCTCCAGGCGCGAATCCTGTGCCGACAATGTTGAGTACCGCGTTGCCTGTTTGAACCGGGTTCGGGGTCACGCTCGTAATTACGGGCATCGCATTTTCCAGATACAGTGTCACGCTCGCCTTCGCGGTAGCGTCGGCGCGGCTCACGGCGGTTATAGTCACGCCGGGCAACGTGACCGTCGTCGTGCCTGCGGCGCCCGGCGTGGGGGCAGCCGGGACAACGGCTGGCGGCGTGTAGAGGCCCTTGTCGCTGATGGTCCCGTTCGTCGTGTCTCCCCCGGTCTTGCCGTTCACCTGCCAATCCACGGTCTGGTTGGAGTTATTCACCACGTTGACCGAAAATTGCTGCGTTTGTTCGATCCGTATGGTGTGCTTGTCGGGAGACACCAGCACCGATACCGGCGGCTCTACAGTCAACGTACGCGCGCCTGAGGCTGCCGATGGACCCGGGTTCGAGACTGTGACCGATATCTTCGTCCCTGCCGCGGCCGTTGAGGTTCCCTGCACCTGCAACTCCGTAGCTGAAACGAAGGTGGAGGCCACAGCCTTGCCGTCGAACAGCACCTGCGATACGCCGGAGAAGTTCGTACCCTTCAAGGTTAGTGTGTAGGCAAGACCGGTGTTGATCGTTGTCGGAGTGAGCGAGGTGAACCCGGGCAGCGGACTCTCAAGGGTTACCGTTGCCGTCGCCACGATGGTGGAATCCGCTGAATCCTGCGCCCGGACAAGAACGACGTTCGGCGTCGGAACAATAGCTGGTGCCGTATAGACACCGCCACTCGTAACAGTGCCGAGCGCTCCGGCCTGAGTGGCAGACGACGGCGCAACCGACCATACCACCTTTGCCGGCGCTGTAATCCCGGCAGATGTCGCAGAAAACGATTTGCTCGCTCCCGCCCTCAAGGTGTAAGTTGTAGGGCTGATCTGGATGGTTGGCGTCGTGGTTGCTCCCTGCGCAATTGTGCAGAAGAAAGCAAGCAAAGCGATAGCCGCATTCCTGGTTTGTTGCATCTGTATTACGTCCTCCGGGATATTCAGTGATGCTCAGTGGGTCCAAGGTACTCTCAGTACTGGAAGTTGTCAATATTTTTGTTATCTTGCTTATAATCAGTTAGATAACGCGGACGAGTAATTGAGGAAATCCTGGCCGTTAGTTAGCATACTGACTGTCATCTTTTGGGTACAGCACAGGTTTGCGGGTTGTTGTGATCGCATCAGTGTGGCTGGCCCGCGGCCGCTTCCTTCGCCTCAGGGCGCCGGTCATGCGAGTCCCACAACCGAGGAACCAATGGAGACATGTGTACTCGCCGCTAACTGCGGGTTACATTTGAATACGGAAGTAGAGTCGGTATTTTTGTGATTTCAGCGCCTTTCCAGGATCGGAACGCCTCAACGCGGCGTTCTGCCGTCCCGGATTCTCTTGCATGAGTGCCATCTATGGTTTAATCCATCTCGACGACCGGCAGGTAGAGGAGCCCGAGCTGGGTGCCATGACCCGCGCGCTCCTGCCTTATGGGGCGGATGGAGGTGGCACTTGGAAACATGGCGCCGTCGGGTTGGGCCAGCGGCTCCGTTGCTTCACTCCGGAAGATCGGCTGGAACGCCAACCGCTGCTGGGGGCACAAAGTCAATCCGTTCTCGTGATGGACGGACGACTCGACAATCGTGACGAACTGGCGCATGAATTGGGGATTGCCCCGGCAGAAACGCGGCAGATGCCGGACTCGGCCTTCCTGCTCGCGGCCTACGAGAAATGGGGCATCGGCTGCCCGGAACGCCTCGTCGGGGCATTTACCTTCGCACTGTGCGACCTGAGGGAAAGCTTCGTTCTGATCGCGCGCTCGGGGATGGGCGAGCGCTCGCTCTACTATCACGCGACTCCCCGCACGTTCGCGTTTGCGTCCGCCCCGAAGGGATTGTTCGCCCTGCCGTTCGTACCCCGGCGGATCCATGAGCAGACCATCGCCGACTATCTGATCTCCGCGCCGCGCGAAACCGGAACCAGCCTCTTCGCCGGAGTGAGTACGCTGCCACCCGGGCATGCGATCGTGGTGCGGCGCGAGGGCGTAACGCTCCGCGAGTTCTGGCGTCCCTGCCCGCGCGGTAAGCAGACGCGTTTCGCGCGCGACGACGAGTATGTGGAGGCCTTCACCGCGCTGCTGGAGCGCGTCGTGCGGGATCATTCGCGAAGCCTGACATCAGTCGGAGTATCCATGAGCGGCGGCCTCGACTCGACATCTGTCGCCGCGGTTGCAGCGGGCCAGATGGCGATTGACGGCCGGCGGCTTTCCACATTTACTGAAGTGCCTCGTGCAGGATTCGAGGGTTCGATAATGAAAGGGCGCTACGCCGACGAGACGCCCTACGTCCAGGCGATGGCGAGAAAGTACGAAAACCTCGACCCTGATTTCGTCTGCACCGACGGAAGTTTCTATCTGGACGGCATCGAAGATCTGTTCGACGTTGCCGAAGCGCCATTCCGGAATGCGTCGAATCGGGTGTGGATCGAGGCGATTCTCCGTGAAGCAGGCGGGCGCGGCGTCAACGTTCTATTGACAGGCGGTTCGGGCAATTTGACGATCAGCTGGCCCGGGACGGGATTGTTGCCGGGGTTGGCGGCGACGGGGCACTGGCTGCGATGCTGGCGCGAAGCGAGCGCCGCGGCGGCGAAAACTTCCGGCTTATCAGCCCTCAGGGTGCTCTTTAGCCAGTTGGCGATGCCCGCGTTGCCGGCGCCCCTGTGGCGAACCGTCCAGCGTCTCAAAGCTCCTGAAAACCCCATGTTCCGGGCGGCGCGTCCCTGGCTGGCATACTCCCCGATCCGCCCGGAATTCGCGGCTGGACAAAGGGTCGACGAGCGGGCGCAGGCGAAAGCGCACGATTTTGCGGGGCGGCCGTTGTTCAACTACAGCTCGGTCCGGGCCAGGATAATAACCGGAGATCTGCGAGCCGACATTCTGCGCGGCCATGCCGCCATGTTCGGAGTAGACAAACGAGATCCGACCGGAGATCAGCGTATCGTGGAATTCTGCCTTTCGCTGCCCGAAGATCAGTGCCGGCGGGACGGCGAAACGAGATGGCTTATTCGCAGGGCCATGCAGGGCAGGTTGCCCCCCGAAGTGCTGAATTCGCGGGCGCGCGGACTCCAGGCGGCGGACTGGTTTGAGCGGCTGAAGTCCGCCCGGTCCGTCGTCGAGCGCCTGCTGGAGCGCCTGGCGCAGAGCGAACTGGCCCGCGCCGCGCTCGATCTGGATCGGATGCGTGCTTTGGTGGCCGAAATGGATGCTCGCGGACGCAACGCCGAACAGGAGATGCTGGATTATCGTGGCGTACTGGAGTTTGGTCTGATGACCGGGAGCTTTCTTGTCTGGTTTGAATCCGCGGCGGAACGAAATGCCGGAAGATAAAGCACCGGAGCCTGGCGCATCGGAACAGCGACCAAAGGGCGAGTGGATCTATCAATATGGCGGTTTGCGGGTGGTCTCGGAACTCCACCTGCCGGAATGGGAACCCTTCGTCGTCGCGCCATGGCCCGGAGTGGCCGCCGCGTTGCCGGACGTCCGCATCGTTTTCGGCCAGCTGGATCATGCCGGGCCGGAACCGCTGATCTCACAGACCGAATACGCCTTTCGGGTGCCGGGGGTCGGCGCGTTTCAAATTCGAAACGGCTGCGAAATCGTTGTTTCTCCTGAAGACTCTGTGCGCAAGAGGACGCTGCGCCCCTGGGTGCTCGGCTCGGGCTGGGGCGCGTTGTGTTACCAGCGCGGCGGGCTGGTCGCGCATGCCAGCGCCGTGCAGGTGGGCGAGGCCGCCGTACTGTTCTGCGCGCGGTCCGGCGGAGGGAAGTCCACCCTGGCGGCGCAGTTGGGCACGCGGGGCTACGCGCTTGTCAGCGATGATCTTTGCCGCATCGAAATTCCAGCTCAGGGTGCGCCTACAGTGTACCCTGCTGCGCCGCGGCTCAAACTTTGGCAGGATGCACTGAGCAATCTCGGGCTGAACACCGAAAGGATGGAACCGGACCACCTCCGGGAAGGCAAATTCCATCTTTCCGCGGTCGCCTGCGGACTGGTGAATCGATTGCCGCTGGGCGCCATTTACCTTCTGGAGTGGGGCGAGCCCGGAATTCGCCGCCTTTCAGGGCTCACCGCCTTCCGCCACTTTCTCGCGGCCGGAACCTGGCGTCCCAAATTGCTGGAAGCTATGGGGCTCATCAGCGGGCATGCGCAACGCTGCATGGACGTGGTGCAGCGAGTCCCTGTGTGGGAATTCAAGCGGCCACGCGATCTGCCAGCCACGGAAGAATCGGTGACGCGTCTCACGGGGCACTGGGAGGCCTCCGGTGTATCATGAGGCTAAGATTCCTGTGAGCCAAGGCAAAGTCCATTCCGGAACTACAATTATCTCGCGCACCAGCGTGCCCTTTTCGCGTTTTCAGGATGAGGCGATGGCTATCGATCAGCGCGCTGGCTTTTGCTATTCCATGAATTTGCCTGCCGCGCGCATCTGGGAGTTGATTCCCGGCCCCACCCCGGTAAACGACGTTTGCGCGAGCCTTTGCCGTGAGTTTGCGGTGGACCGGCAAACCTGTCTGGAGGATGTGCTTCAGTTCCTCGATACCATGCAGGAAGCGGGTCTGATCCAGTTAAGCGATGCCGCTCCGGGCTAGATTCTCCCGGTTCGTCAAGCCCTTGCGCAGCTTCCTTGCGCACCCGTGGCGCGTGAAGTTGCTCCTTGCCGAAGCCCTGTTTTTTGTTGTGCTTGCCCGGATCCTGCTCTGGCAGGTGCCCTTTCGACGACTAACGGGTCTTTTCGCCTCTCCCTGCCGGCACCGAACTGTGACTGGCGCGGAACGTGAGCGGTGGCGGAAACAGATCGGCTGGGCCATCGGCAGGGCGGCAGATCATCTGCCAGGGCAAACGGTTTGTTTCCCGCGTGGAATTGCCGCCCAGATGATGTGCCGCCGCCGGGGAATCGACACCACGTTATATTACGGGGCTACAACCCTGCCGGACAAAGGTTTGATGGCACACGTGTGGGTTCAGGACGGCGAAGCGGGTGTGATCGGCCACCAGGAGGCCGGACAATACCAGATTCTGGCCAGGTTTCCGGCATGAGTTTTGTGTGTGTGGTTGCAACATCCATGGCAAGCTGCCACAATATCAATGAGCAGGAGGTGAAATGAATATCACAGGTATTAATAAGATGGATTCACGCGAAATGAACGTAGTCGGAGAATCTGCTGTTAGCGCTGCCCCCCGCCCGTGGACGAAGCCCACCTTGGAGCGTCTCTCGCTGAAGGACGCGTTGGCTGGAGGTACTCACCTCTCGAACGATGTTACGTCCGGGACCTCCTAACGTCTTTTAGGAACCTGATCACTGGACGCTCGGGTCGAGCGGTACGACTTTCTTCGTCGCTCCTATCGGAAACAGGGCGTCCGGTTTTGGCGTATCTGCCTTTTGTTTACCTACTCAGTTTTCGGCTTGACCATTGCTTCCGAGTTGGAGTGTGATGGTTTTCTGGCTGGCACCGGGAAACCGGATGTTACTCTGCGGTACGGCATCGTACCCGAGCGGTTGGATGCAGGCGCTCCGCAAGGAGTTTGTTATCAGGCTCTGCCGGGTCAGTTTCTCCTTCAAATTAAAACTATTGCACGATATCTTGTCTCCAATGGTGATCAGATACTGGTTGATATTATGCCCGGGGCAGACCTCGCTGCCGTAGGATTGTTCCTGCAGGGAGCGGCATTCAGCGCTATGCTGTATCAGCGCGGTTTCCTGCCTTTTCATGGCAGCGCCATTGCCACCCCGCGCGGAGCTGTCGTGATCGCCGGACCGTCCGGATACGGAAAGTCGACGCTTGCCGCGGAGTTCAGACGCCGGGGCTATGCGGTGCTGGCCGACGAATTGTGTGCTGCTCGTGTGGGCCACGAGGTGGAATTGCTCCCTGCCAACCCAACTGTCATGTTGTGGGCCGACACGTTAGACCATTTGGAGCTGGACAAGGCTTCGTTGCGGCCAGCTCGGGCCAATATGGAGAAGTACATCGTGCCGCTGGGTTCCGGCTTTTCCTGCGCACCGCTGCGCCTGCACGCCGTTTATTCCCTCGACCTGACTAACCTGCCCCAGCCCGCGCTGATTCCGATCACCGGATTGCGCAAGCTGCGGTTCTTGGCGCAGGCCTGTTACAGGCCGAATTTTGCCGAGTCCCTGCAGCTGTCGGAACCGTTTTTCGCCGCGATAGCGGAAGTTGCTCCCCGCGTTCGGATGGCAGAGGCCCGCCGCCCGAGGGCGGGCTTTCGCCTGCGGGAATTGGCGGACTTGATCGAGGGAGACTTTTCGGTGTGAGCCGGATCGTCTGGCTTGCCTCCTGGCCAAAATCCGGAAATACATGGTTGCGGATTTTCCTCGCGAATTTCCTTTCCGGCGGGAGCGTGCCGGTCGATATTAACGAACTGGACATCCACGCGGCCAGTACCAGAGAGCGGTTTGACCAGGCGTTGGGCATCGAATCTTCCGATCTGACCCCTGATGAGATTCAGTGCTACAGGCCCGCTGCGTACAGGCAAATGGCATCGCAGGCCGTGGATACTTTGTTCTTCAAGGTCCACGACGCGTTTACGATAGCCGCGTCCGGCGAACTGCTGATTCCGGCCGACGCTTCGCTGGGGGCGGTTTATATTGTGCGGAATCCCCTCGATGTGGCCATTTCCGCTGCGCACCACGGGGGGATCTCCGTGGACGAGTCCATTCGGTACATGGCTGACTCCGTGGTCGCTTCAAATCCGC
>Ga0209698_10007023_pt1 | contig 11876 bp, 9 predicted proteins | sample LitLauG_LLR_2012_FD_187203 | JGI IMG/M metagenome (GOLD analysis project Ga0209698, IMG submission 187203) | Freshwater sediment microbial communities from Pennsylvania, USA - Little Laurel Run_MetaG_LLR_2012 (SPAdes) (version 2) | ecosystem: Environmental > Aquatic > Freshwater > Creek >... | reverse complement strand
CGGTTGATTGCAGCGAGGCCTCAAGGGAAACGAACTCTTCGATAACCGGCCTGAGTACTTTACCCAGTTCGTCGAAGGCGACGGCGCTTGTGCCCGCCAACTCATGTTTGTTGACCAAAGAGAGGTGCTTGGCGATTGCGCGTGCTGCGGTCGTCGCGTCTAAGAGCGCCTGCTGCGGCGGAGCAACGCCCTGATCGATGGCCTTCTTAGCCTCGCGGAGAGTGGATCTCTTGGCCCCGTTCTTTACAAGCTCCCACAGTTGCTGCTGGCATTCCATTCCATTGCAATGCGCGAGTTCGGTAAGTATGCCGCGAGACAACGTCGGCTTAATCGCAAGGGCTTCGATCTTGATTTCGTGAGGCAGGGCGTCAATACATACACTCTGCGTTATTGCCACCCGACCGTGCCCGGTAATGCCGCCAATTGCTTCATCCGTCATGCCTGTTTCGCGCTTGAGTCTGGCTATGCTTTCGGCCGCCTGCACCGGATGCAGGTCTAATCTAAGACAGTCATCAATCAGGTAGAGAACGTCGTCGCCTAGGTCGTCGCTGAAGATCGCCGGTATCGACGTCAACCCGACTCGCTTTGCAGAAAGATACCGCCTCTCGCCGCTCCTCACCTCATATTGCGCCCCTCCCTCTGAATTGACATGCTTCAAAAGAATAGGGCTCAGTACGCCCTTCGCTTTGACCGAGGCGTCGAGCTTCGCATCTGCCCTCGGGTTCGTTTGGCGAGCCAGTCTGTTCTGGTTTAACTGGATGAGATCCAAGCTAATAAGAGCGGGTTTTGCCGGGGTCGTATTCGGAGTATCTATGGACTCTGCGACACTCTCGATGGGCGCGGCACGTGACACCGGACTCTCTCGATATGTCAGTTTTGATATTGAAGCGGAAATGGCCGATGGGTTTGGTAACGGCTTATCAGCGGCACCAATCATCGACGAATGCCTCGTAATCGTCGGTATTGAAGCAGGAGCGTTTCTTAGCATGGGATGTTCCGTTTATGGGAAAAAAAGGCGCAGGTAAGCTTCCGTATTTGGGTTGAGACCCCAATCGGTTCAGCGGATCGGTGGGAACGTGACGGCAGATCTAGCTGCTAGGAGGAGTCAGGGGGTGCGGGCGCACAGCTCTGGCGACGCATTGACCGTGTCGCGGGAGGTGCTGCGGCTCCAGCCTCATCGGTAATAGGCGTTCGGAGCACGACGGCAGCCGAAGCATCGGTCACAAATCGTGGCGGCCAAATCGGTGCGCAACCCGAATGCAGACTCTCTGTGCTCGCGCTGGCGATAGTGGCGACGTTGCGATGGCTATGGGGAGATATGAGGGGCGAAGAAATTCGCCAACGGGGAACGCTTGGTGGTTCAGACGTTCGACCTGAATCGTCAGAAGCGACGATTGGATATCCAGAACAATCAAAGCAAACCATTAGAGCCTCCTTAGAACCAGAACGTCGCATCTCATGACCACAGCAACCTGACCGCTATCGCGGGTCGTGGAGGCTGCGAGATGAGTAGTTGTTCTAAGTTGTTCTAAGTCGCCCCAATGGGCGGGCGCGAATCAGTTGCGCGGCCGAGAATTGCTACTCTCATAAACCTGTTTTGTCCAGATGCTTTTACTGTCGAAGCCTGCTTATTGGTCTGTTATCCTGAAGCGCGACCACAGACATCGGCGTCAACGTTGAGCGAAGATCCGTAATGAAGGTTTAGCCCCGCACTTCGTCGAGCGCCTGCCAAAACCCGTATTTGCGAGCGTGATCGCTTTTCAGCCGGTCCATGAAGGCAGAATGCGTTTCATGCAGCCCAAAGTCCTTGATCGTCGGAGCGAGGCTCTCCAGATCGAGCACATGACGCGCGGCGTGGCGGTAGCGTGACGACCGGGCCGACTGCAGCGTGTAGGCCACCAGTGCCCGCCTCAGCAGCGATCCCGCCAACGGAAACTTGCCTTCAAGCGCCTCGGCGGCGGGGTTGAGTATTTCGTACCGGTCGCCGTCGATTTCACGGGTCCGGCTTTCGACCAACTTCGCAGCGCGCGGCAGGGCTGGCCAGCCCACCAGGAACATCAAAGCCGCGTGAAAGCTCGGGTGCTGCGCCACCCAATCGAGGGCGCGGTCCTCCGCCTCGGCATCATCGAAATCTGGCAGGCGTTTGAGGTAGTCGCGAAGGTGCCCGCGGCATAGGAACTTCTCGAATGAATGCCAGCGCAGGGCTTGGGCTTTATCGGCGCGCCCCAAGGCATCAAGGGCAGCGATCCGGGCGTCGCTCCATTCCATCTCCTTGAAATATCGGTTGTGTTCCGATGGCGTGGCTTGATCCAAAATCTCTAGAGCTTCCTCAGCACGACCGGCCGCCACCAGCCGAACGGCGATCTCTGCCGCAAACGCGGGGTTCGACGGGTCGCGGGCTGCGTGGGCCTGCATATAGCCATCGACGTCGCCCTGACAGTCGGCGACCTCGCGCAAGGCGATACTCACTGTCGAAAGCCGATGATCGTAGTGTCCGGCCCGTTCCTCCCGACCGAGGTTCGCCGTCGTCCGCTTCTGCCGTTCCTCGACTAATAACGCCTTTAGCGCTTCGAGGCCCTCATCGCCCAAGCCTTCGGCCATCACGCTGATCAGGTCATCGAGTAGGCCGTAGGGGTTATCGAGTACGCGAACAAACACCTGGTTGGCGAGGCTCGACCGAGGCCGGGTTGACTTTGATGCCAGCGGCCCCAGCTCCTGACAGGTCGCTCGAAAGAAATCTGCGAGGTGTGGAGAGCGTTCGAAACACCGCTCGATCAGCCCCGGGTGCAAATCGACCAACAGCCACAAGAGATCCAATGCCTCGTCGGGGTTCGCTGTAGCAATGTCGGTTAGGATTGAAGCCTTGAGCCGGTCAAGCTCGGCAACCACATCGCGAGCCTTGTCTGCCGACAGTTCCGAGCCTGCCTGACGAATCGTGGTCAGGCGCTTTCGAATGCTGGCGGCGAGGCCATCAGCGCCCTTCTCGGCGTCGAGTGCAAGTTCCAGCGCCTGCTTGAGTTGCCGGTTTCGGCTAGCCTCAGCGACCAGCAGCAAGGCAAGCCGGTGGGCCCCCAGTTTGGCCAGGGCTTGCTCGGTGATCTTTGGGCGGCGGGCCATGAGATTTCGCGGCGTGAGTTGGAGCGATGGCCCAAGGTGGAGAAATCCCGCTCGTGGTCAAGAGGCAGGATGTGCGCTTGTTGTGGGTGGTTCACGCCCGACTTAAGTTCGGAGTCCGCGTAGCCCCTGACAGCGAGCGCTTCCCCGCAAACCAGAAACCGACGTGTACGGCCAGTTGCGGTAGTGGCGGCCGCCCGGATTCTGCTAAGGAAATTTCATCATCGTAGTTCGCGGGCCAGCGTTTGATCAGATCGCTGTCATTGCAACCTGGGCTTAGTCAGGATATTGATTTCCAACATATTCCTCATTCCATTATCCGAGTGAACCGCGTCATGTCCGAACTCGCCCCCATGGCCGCTGCGATAGCGCCCCGCGCGTCGGTGGCGGGGAAGCTCCGCGTCTTCATTTCCTATTCGCGCGCAGATGCGGCTTTCGCCGACGAGCTACTGCTCGGGCTAGAGGACAAGGGCTACGAGGTTTCTCTGGACCGCCATTCCATCAAGGAAGGCGAAGACTGGCAAACCCGGCTCGGGAACCTCATTGCGGAAGCCCACACTGTCGTGTTCGTACTTTCGCCTGACAGCGCGAAGTCGGACATCTGCCGCTGGGAGGTGGAGCACGCGCATGAACTCGCTAAGCGCGTCCTTCCCGTGCTATGGCGCCCGCTCGGCGCACAGAAAGCGCCAGAAAGGCTCGCCGCGCTGAACTACGTGCGCTTCGACCCCAATGAAGATGGCAAGCCGCGCTCGTTCATGACGAACTTGAAGCGTCTCGTCCAGGCACTGGAAGACGACCTCGACTGGCTGCGCGAGCACACGCGGCTCCTCACCAGGGCCCGCGAATGGGATGAAGTTGGGCGCCCGATCAATCGTCTCTTGTCTGGTGCCGACATCGCCACCGCCAAGGCGCTCGTCGATGCACGTAAGCCGAACGCGCCGCCGATGCTACCGCTGCAGCTAGATTTCCTGGCGGCCAGTGAACAGGCCGACACAGAGCGCAAGAGTGCGGAGCGCTTAAGACTCGAAGAGATGAACGCGGCCCAGGCAGAACGTGCAGAGGCCCTCGCTGGTCGGGAAGTGGCCGTTCAGAAGCTTTCACGGCGAACCGCAATCGGTTTGGTCAGTTCTGGTACTTTGACCGTTGCCGCTGCCGGTCTTGCCTATTGGGGTGTTGATGCCGAACGTCGATTCCGGGCCGAACGACAAAGGGCGGCTGACGCGGAAAGGGACTCTCTTGAAACCGTCGCAAGGAACGAGGCGATGCGGACGGACATTGTCGGCCAGTTCGCCGCCTATGCCGTCTCGCCAAACCAATTCGGGTCGGAGGGCCCAAAGGGGGGCAACTCACCCTACACCGCAGAGCTGCTACGTCGGCTGTCGAACAAGTCTGTTTCATTATATGAGGCTTGCTTCACCGGCCATCTCAATGTGCAACGCAACTCCAACACCGGCCAGCGCCCGTTCCTGTCAACCGATATGAACGGCAACATTTATTTGATGCAGCAACCCGAGAGTCGGACCCGCAAGGCGATTGTCGTTTCCGTGGATCGACTTCGGCGGAAGGGCGATTTGTACAACGTGAAGAACGACGCCGTGGCTTGGGAGGCATTTCTGCAGGAAAAATGCGATTTCGAGGTGTTGCGATTGGAAAACCCTGACTCCAAAACATTCATCGACGCTTTTGCAAGTATTTCTCTGGCACCGCCAAGGAAACATGGCAATCCTGACCCCGCGCCATTACACAAGACCGGCCTTGCTAAGAATGACCCCGATCCCAATACCCTTGCGATGTTCGTCTTTGCGGGCTTTGGAGCATACAAGAGCGGCGCAAACTACCTAATGACAGATGATTCCGACGTCAATCTCATTGATACATTAACCTCCACCATGGTGCCGTTAATTAGAATTCAAGACGCGATGCGGCAAGCTGCGGCCGCATCGATTCTAATTCTCGATTCAAACTTTCCAGATCTTGAAAAACTGCATATGGGTCAGCGATAGCTCAGCTCCTCTAGTTCTCAGCCATTTGATTGTTGCGCTCCCGCGCGGAGGGTTGGGGTCAAACTTCCCGTTTGGCGGGTCGGTCGATCCCGGCCAGTCTGCCCGTCAGAGCCCAAGTAAACTCGCCGTCGCGCTGCCTGGTCACTTTGCGTGCCTCGCCTTTAGCCCCCTCGCGTAGCCCGCGCGGGTTGGGCAGCGGCTACCCCTACGTCGGTGGCCGCCGACTCGCCGACTTGGTGATGAGCCCTTCAAAACGGCTGTAAACAATACGGTCGTTTAGTTGCAGGCCCTGGGAGTTCGATGGGTCACGCACCAATGCCGTCAATAAACCTGTTGACAAACTACCTAAGATTGTGACATACGTATTGTATACAGTCACGAGTATTGGGGGTCGCACGTCATGAGCCTAATCGGGTACGCCCGCGTAAGTACCGACAAGCAAACGCTTGACATGCAGCTCGACGCCTTGAAAGCAGCTGGCTGCGCCCGCATCTTCGAGGAGACGGCATCCGGCGCTAAGAACGACCGACCTCAGCTTAAGGCCGCCCTCGACTATATGCGCAATGGCGACGTGCTAGTCGTGTGGAAGCTCGACCGGCTGGCTCGCTCGATGGCGCAGCTCGTGCTGACTATCGAGGGCCTGAACAAGCGCGGCATGGGGTTTCGAAGCCTCACGCAGCCCATCGACACGACCACAGCGGACGGAAAACTGATCTTCGGTATTTTCGCGTCGCTGGCCGAGTTCGAGAAGTCGCTGATTGTGGCTCGCACGAACGAGGGCCTTGCCGCCGCCAAGGCTCGCGGCAATGTGGGCGGCCGTCCGGCTAAACTGACCTACGAGGCCATGCGAACGGTCCAAGCCCTCCTCAAAGACGGTTGGTCGGTGGCAAAGGCGGCTAAGAAGGTCGGCGTTTCGCGAGCGGCGATCTACCAGCGGGTAAAGCGGGCCGGTGGAACGGGCGTGGGCGTAGAGCGGTAGTAACCAACCTTGAGCCAGAAGAGGTCTGCGAAACGCCGCACATCAACGCGGCGAAAGCCTACGAACGCCGCGCCCGCAGATTCGTAGTTCAGACGAAGCTTGCACCTCCATCAAGGGGCCGGTTGTGGCCGGAGCGCCCTTTGAAATAGAAGGGGGGCAGCATGCGAGAAGTTCAACAGCCTGTTAGGGCGCACCATCACCCGAGCCGAAAGTAGCCACGCGCCGAGTCTGCACTTCAGTTAGCGTATTTCTGTTGCTGGCTCTCGCTCGCAACGAAAGTTCTCTGTGGATCAACGCCGATCCAACTTGCCTTCCAACGCTGTCGGATGAACCGTAGTTGCTCGATCTCGGGGGAGAGGCGGCTTCGGCCTGGGCCGTATGCCAACATTATGGGATAAAGCGGCGGAAAGCATGTTTGAAAGGCAATCACCGCTAAAGGTGCGGAGCTTGAGCTGCTTGAACTGCATCAATAGGGCATCGCTCTTGATGGCGGCCCTACTGGGTCTTTTGGCTTATCTTCCGAACGCCAGTTCCAGCTACGCGGATACCTACCAGTTCACCCCTCAGCCTGGTTCGCTCGACCGAACCGCAATCATGGATGCGATCCGTTTCGCGACCCGCTCCAACATCACGTTCAAAGTCAACCACCTCATTGTACTTGAGATGCCTGGAAAGACGAGTGCCTTCGCTGACGTTGCCGACGCATCGAGAAAGTCGGAGATCGGGGGGATCTTTCTTTTAAGCAAACGCGGGAGCCGATGGTTGGCGCTCGCCATGGTCGGGGGCGGGGGTGGTGCCGACGATTGTTTGAGGGTTCGGCCAATTGTTAGGACGTTCGTCTCGGAGGTTCAATCATTCGATGTATCGCTTGGCCTGCTGCCGCCAAACTTCGCTGGCGTCTTGAATGAGGTGCTCGGGTCGGACACGGATGCCAGCTGTTCCCTCGCTGAGGCCTATGACTACGGCAACGTGGGCAACTCCGGTGAGGCTGTACTCCCAAGCAACGGTCGCTTGCTGCACTTCGTTGAAGGCACCCAGCCACCGGACGCTTGGCTTGCATTGAGGACGCTACCGGGAGACTCGGGCGGCAGAATTGCCCAGCTTCCGAATGGGACACTGCTTGAAGTGCTGGAGCGCAGAACAGACAACTGGTGGCACGTTCGCGTCGTCGAAATGGGCCTCGATGGGTGGCTTCTTTACAGAAGCGGCTCGCGAACCTGGGTCTCATGCTGCAAGCTTGTAAAATAGCTGTTGCCTCAGGCTTCGTTCGCCGCTCTAGGCACAGGTCTATGTTTATTCAATCCAGTTTCGAAACATCAATCAGATCGCAATGAAACGGATGACTCTCGTACCTCAAGCGGGCCTTGTTCTCGTTACCGCCGCCAACGCGGGCACTGGCGGAGCACGTACTCTCTATCGCTGCGACGTAACCTGCGCCGATACCCTCTGGCTAAAGAAAGTAGTGGCATGACATGAAACGCTTCATCATCGTCGCCATCGCAAGTCTCCCTTTAATAACGAGTGCCCATGCCAGCAGCCCCTACCCGAAAGGCTGCTACGCTCCTGAAGGAAGCAGCCGCTTGTACACTCCGACGTGGATGTCGGAAGATAGCAATTGGATGCTCGACATCGACGTGGAGCTTGCCAACGCTGAAATTTGCCGCGAGGACGCGCTTAACGGCAACTTCCCCGGCAAGGAAATCCGCGAGCATATTAAGAACGCGACGTACTACTATCAAGCCGCTGGCAAGATGCTTCACGACTACCTCGTCGAGGACAGCGCGGCTGAAGGCACCAAGGCAGCCTTCGACGCTTCGATGAAGTATTGCAGCACCTCGGAGGAGTGTGGCCGTAACCTGACACGGCTAATCACCTTGGCGAAGTCCGAAGCGCAGTTCCTGCGGGATGCAAAGGCTCGCGCGGACATCATCGGGGGCCGTGAGAGGGCCCAGTCTGCGCCCGTCGCCCCACCAAATAAACAGGGGCCTATCTACGTCGCGGCACACTGCAATGATAGTGCGAGCGTCTACGACGTTATCGACATTCGGGATTGGGAAGCTAACGGTCCTAGCGGTGACGCGTTCAACCGTCTGACCGACTTGCTCGACAACATTCTCGTGTGCCGCCAGGAAGCTCTGAACGAAGGAACTTCGCCGGAGTTCATAGGCGGAAGGTCGCAGCGGGCAGACGACGGCGACGCAATCGCACGTTCGGCCTTCAGCATCGTGAAGACTTGGAAGCTGGCCGGTCCAAGGGCTACCCCCGGTGACTACGCCAGGGTGGAAGCGAGGCTGGCGGCATTCGCCAGCGGAGAGCAGGCCTACCAGCAGAAGATCACCGCCAGGCTGAAGGCTATTCAACGCGAGGAAGTTGCAGCGCCGATTCAGTCGGTCGCATCGGCCCCCGCCCCCTCCAAGGCCGAAGCCCCCTCCAAGGCTGAAGCTCCCTACCAGTATCGCAACAAAAGCGCGGCGGCGGCCCCTTACACTGGGGAAGGAACGTGGTTGGACAAAAATGCCAGCACCATTGCTTGGCTCATGGCGCTCCTGTTTGGAGCATTCTTAGTAGTGTCCCTCAGTAAGTCGGCCAAGGAAGCCCCCGAGCGGCCTGCAAGGCCTGCACCGCTGGTCGTTGACCCTGAGACGGCCAAGGAAGCCAAGGAGCTGGAGGTGGAGACCAGAAAGGCAAAAGCAGAGGTAGCTAGGCTGGTGGAAGCAGTCAAGAAGTTGACCTTGGAAGCCGACGCTCTGGTCGCCGCTGGGAAGGCGACGAATGCAAAGGGGCTTACGGTAGACGAGCTCTATCACATGGCCGATGATCTGGCCCTGGAGGCAGTGGCGACTACCTCGGCTATCAACACCGTGACAGCTGAGGTAGAGGACAAGGCCAAGGCGAGGGCCAAGGCCAAGCTACTTGAGGAGGCCAGGAACGAGGCTTTGGGGGTGACGGCGGCTAAGAAGGCATCCGAGCAACGCCTAGTGTGGTTAACCGGGCTCGCGTTCGGGATAGTGTTAATTATCGCGGCTAACGGTGGCGGACCCTTCCTCTTGGTTGCTGTCGTACTGCTGCTGATCCTCATCGGCCACCTCATCTGGTGGGGAGGTTTTGTTGCCCTGATCTCCTACGTGTTCAACATTAGCGCAGGACGAGCGGCTGGTGCTGCACTATTATACAAGATGACGGGGCGCAGGCACTCGTGAATGATGGACCGCGACCGTTAGGTCACGATTGGGCGACGATTTTGATCGCCGGGGGATTTTTCTAAGCCGCCGCGCATAATGCTAGGCTGCAACGATCCGACGAAGCTCGGTTTCCCATAGCTCCAGCGCCGCGCGCTTCTCAGCCGAGAAGTCGTGCTGGTTGTATACCGCGTCAGTGACGCTGCGAGCGCCGTCAACGTGGTTCAGCACGCGAGTCCGGATGTCCTTGGATACGCCAAGCCGAGCCAAGTTGGTTCCTACCGTGCGGCGAATGTCATGGACGGTGGCGTTCTCGATCTCAAGTTTGGTGGTCCGCAGTTTCAGGACCCGCTTCAGGGCATGAGGATCGATGGCCGCGCTGGTCGTCCCGCGACCAGGAAACACGAAGGGGGTCGAGCTGTCAGCAACCGCAGCAGAGAAGACCTTTTCTGCCGCCGGGGTCAATGGCACGTGATGCACCACGCCATTCTGGACTTGACTAGGGTTGCCAGCGCTCACCGCTTTCAGGTTCCCGATTCACGATTGCTAGCAATCGGCGCTCCCAAAGTTCGAGTGCTCGGCGCTTTTCGTCTTGGTACTCGTGGTGGTCATATCGATAACCGACCCCGCGATTTAGTCCGCTGATCTGCCCTTGTACGCGGTCCGCGATGTCTGGAGGCACGCCCATTCCTCGCAGATAGGTTTTTACTGCGTGCCGAAGATCGTGAAGGCGAAAGCGCTCAATTCTCAGCTTCTTAGCCACATCGAAAAATCGGTGCGAGGGTGTATGCCTGTTCATACACCCGTCTACCTCGCGGGCTGGGAAGACGTAACCGGCGCGGGCCCTTAAGCTGGCCCTTTCGACGATGGCCCATGCCGTAGGGCTCAATGGCACCGAATGTGCTTTGTCGTTCTTAGTGCGGCCAACATTGCCCGGCAGCACCCAGAGCCTGCTAGCTCCTTGGAGTTCGTCAAGGCGCATGCCGCAAACTTCGCTACAGCGCTGACCGGTGAGCAGCAAAAGGCGAAGCACATCGCCGACATCGGTCGGCAGTTTGTCCCATTCGTTCCACATCTTGCAAATTGTTTCATCAGATATCTTGGGGGATCGCGGCACCTCCGTGGCTCGTTTTCTGATGCCAAAAGCTGGATTGCTGTCGAGTATTGTCTCGTCAATAGCCCAGGTGAAGACGGCGCTTATCAAGCCTTGAACTCGATTTGCCTGCGCGCCGCCAGCACCGTCGCGTATGTCGTTGAGTGCTGAAATGAGGTCCTGCCGACCCACCGCCTTGGCGGGCAAACTGCCCAACGGCCTGGTTGCGATGTGAAGACCATGCAAGCTAACGTCTTGCTTCCAACTGCGTTTCTTTTCTTTGCTATGTTCTTCGATCCACTGAAGCACTAGATCACTGAAAGTCATCGTTTGGTCGGGAGCACGCCGAGCTTTATCTGCTTCATCAAATGGGTCGCGCCCCGCGCCGACAGCTTGTTCAATGTCTGTCAGCAGCGCGCGGGCTCGGCCAGGAGTTACATCCTTAAGTTCTCCGAGCGTTATTGCGCGATCTTTGCGCTTGCCTGATTGATATATCCGGTATCTGACGCGCCATATGCGTCTACCGTCTGGGAATGCATCTAGCTGAAGATTCTCCACGCCGGTGAACGAATACGTCGTTCGGTCGTGACCCGGCTCGACGGGGGTCTTAGACGGAATTATTTGCGATGCATTCCATGGCAATCTCGGCATGCCAGCCCCCTCGATCAGTCCTCTGCAGCTCAAGTGCGAGTCTTGTAACCGGCCCTGTCCAACCGTGTAACGTTACAAATTCTCGCGCAGTGTGCTGCAATAGCATGAAGGAGCCTGATGGAAAGGCGGAACCAGTATCCAACTGATTTTACGTCACTATATCCATTTTTTTCTCCGTCAGCGTGCGTCAAGCACTGTCACGAATGTTCATGAAATGATTGCTGATTCGTCATTCGTAATGACGGGGTCGGGGGTTCGATTCCCTCTTGCGGCACCAGACCCTTTAATATTTTCAATGCTTTGCGGATTGCTACCAGAATTAAGGTTCTGCAACCTTGTCCCCCGATCTGCGTGCAGGTTTGACCCCTCAGTTCGACGAAGTCACTCGCTGCTCGCGGCCATCGCAGCGAGCGTCAGCTGGCTGCGGAGGGTGTGCGCAGCGTCGCTCTTTTGAATGTGCGGGTGGGGTCAACTATCGGCTTGGGATCACGCTGCGAAAGCAACGAGAAGAATAAGCTTAGCTGAAGAAGGTGGTTCAGCCGGCCAGTGCAATGAGTAATAGTTCCACGAGGAGCAGGTCCAGGATCCGACAGGCGAGGAGTAAGTCATGAGCGGCATTGCCCGCCGGTCGCGCCTCCGATTTTTGGGGGCTACGCACCTAACCGTGCCCCTGCGGTGCCGCTAGAACCTGATCACGTCGTGCCCGGCGGCGCTAGAGCACATTCCGAACCTAGGGAATCGGAACGCGGCTCTAGCTCTTGTTTTGTCGCATTTTCTTCGCCGAACCGGGGACCATACGGATCGGAAAATGCTCTAGACGGTTTTGATCACCAGCAGGCGCAACACTTTTTGGGACG
>Ga0209698_10007022_pt1 | contig 11876 bp, 9 predicted proteins | sample LitLauG_LLR_2012_FD_187203 | JGI IMG/M metagenome (GOLD analysis project Ga0209698, IMG submission 187203) | Freshwater sediment microbial communities from Pennsylvania, USA - Little Laurel Run_MetaG_LLR_2012 (SPAdes) (version 2) | ecosystem: Environmental > Aquatic > Freshwater > Creek >... | reverse complement strand
GGGTACGGCGGGTGCTGCTGCCGCCGCAGGCCGGTGTGATTGCGGCGCTGGCCTGGCGGGCGCGAAGCAGCGAACTGGCCACCGTGGGCAATGGTGGCGCACGCATTCACCGGCTGGAGCCGCAGCTGCAGACCGGCGAATACCCCTGGCAGGGCGCCTGCCTCACGGCCAGCTGGAGCCCGGACGGCCGCGTGCTCGCCTCGGGCATGCAGGACGGATCCGTGCATTTCTGGAATGTGGCGGCGCAGACCCAGTCGCAGATGCGCGGCTACGGCACCAAGGTCGCCCTGACGAGCTGGAGCGCCAACAGCCGCCTGCTCGCGACCGCCGCGGATCAGCAGATCATTGTCTGGGATTTCAGCGGCGCCGGGCCCGAAGGCAGCGAACCGCTGCAGCTGGGCGCGCACACGGCGCGCCTGACGCAGCTGGCTTTCCAGCCCCATGGGCCGCTGCTCGCGGCAGGCGCCCGTGATCATCGGCTCACGCTCTGGAGGATGAGTCAGCCGCAGCAGCCGATCGACGCCGACCTGCTCGGCGACGAGGTTGCCCTGCTGCGCTGGTCCGGCGACGGCACGCGGCTCGCGGCCGCCGATCGCAGCGGTGTGCTGAGCGTGTACGCTCTGGTGCCGTGAGTGACCGCGCAACCTACAGGCTGCGCAGGTTAAGCGGCACCTCGGCGCGCACGTCGATCAGGTTCGCGGGCGCCTGGCCGGCTGCCGCGGCGTAGTGGCCCATGAGCAGCTGCAGCGCGTGCGACCAGGTGTAGCGCTGCAGCGCGCGCGCACGCGCCGCGCGCCCCAGCGCCTCGAGATCGCGTTCATACAGCGCCGCGATCGCGGCGGCCATGCCGGCGGCATCGTGCGGCGGTGCGAGCATCCCCACGGATTCATCGACGTGCTCGGGCGCGGCGCCGGCACGGGTCGCGACCACCGGGCGCCCGCAGGCCAGCGCTTCAATGATCACGAGCCCGAAGGTCTCACTGCAGCCGGCATGCACCAGCGCATCGCAGGAGGCGATCCAGCTGGCGAGTTCGATGCTGTCGCGCCGGTAGGGCAGCACCGTGATGTTCGATGACGGGCGCCCGTGTTCGCCGCCGCCTATCAGCAGCAGGTGATAGCGATCGCCGAGGCGCTGCAGCGCGCCGCGCAGCACGTCTAGATTCTTCTCGCCGGAGAAGCGCCCGGCGTAGACCAGCAGACGCGTGTCCTCGGTCAGGTGCAGAGTGCGGCGCAGGTCCAGCGTGCGGCGGCCCGGCGAAAATATGGCCGTATCGACCCCCAGCGGCTGCAGCGCCACGCGCCGCACGCCGCGCTCCTCCAGGTAATCGCACATCAGGCGGCTGGGTGCGAGCACCAGGTCGAAATGCGCATAGAGGCGGCGCAGGTACGCATTGACGAGCGCCTCGGCCGCGCGCCCCAGGCGCCGGGCCGCGAGGCGCGGCAGGTTGGAGTGGAAGAACGCCAGCAGTGGAATGCCACGCCGGCGCGCGACCCCGGTGGCGCACCAGGCCGGATGAAACACGTCGCCGACCTCGATCAGGTCGGGCTCGAGCGCCTCGAGCATCTGCGTCCAGCGTCGTGGCGAGAGTGGCAGCCGGTAGTTGAACGTGCCGGGAACCGTCCAGCCGGCCAGCGTACTGATGCCGCCCGGATGCAAGGCGGTGGTATCGCCCGGCACGAGCAGGGAATGGCGGTGCGCCGTGTGGGAGCCCAGCCAGCCGTGTTTCGCCGTGAGGTAGCGGCGCACGCCGCCGCTGGTCGGCGAAAACAGCAAAGTGGTGTCTACCAGGTGCATGACGACCCCTATTTCGGGCCATTGCACCTGCCGCCCGGGGGGAGTGTCAAGCCTGGACGGCGGACTGGCCGGTCGTACCGGCCAGAGCCAGCGGCAGCCGGATGCGGAATCGGGTGAATTGCCCGCGCTTGGTCGCGACCTGTATCTCGCCGCTCAGGCGCTTGACGTTCTCGCGCACGATACGCAGCCCCAGGCCGCGGCCGCTGCAATTGGCGGCGGTGCTGAGCCCGGCGTGGAAGATCAGCGAGGAGGCCTGGCGGGGATCCTGCGCCAGGGTGGTGTCCTCGGCAATCAGCCCGGAGGCGATGGCAACGTCAACGATGCGTTCGGCGTTCAGGCCCTGGCCGTCATCCTGAAAGATCAGCTCCGATTGCCCGCCGTCGCGTTCGCGCAATTCCACGCGCAGGCGGCCCTGGGCACTCTTGCCGGCCGCGGTGCGCTGCGACGGCGTCTCGATGCCGAACTCGATGGCATTGCGCAGCAGCTGGCTCAGGATGTCGAAGAATGCGCCCGCGCAGTGCTCGGGTACCAGATCGAGGCCAATGGCTGCGAGGTCCACGCGTTTGCCCTGTTCTCCGGCCAGTCGGTCGGCGAGCTGCTGCAGGGCCAGGGTGAATTGCGGCGTGCCGGAGCTGTTCGGTGCCGAGCGATCCTGCGTGGCGCGCCGCCGGGGCCGGCGCCCGTGCAGGATGCGGTGTGCGGCCAGCGGCATGCCGGTGCGCTCGGCGACCGTCGTCAGTGCCAGGTACCCGGCATCGATCTGTACCAGCGCCGGCAGCAGGGTATCGCCCGACGATGGCTCGGCGGCGGGTGTCGCCAGGGCCTGCACGGTGGCGGTGAATTGCTGCGCGATCGTCGGCAGCGGCAGGGCCGCGGCCTGGCGTGCGAGTTGCCGGTACAACGAGCGCAGGCGGGCCATCTTCCTCTGGAACAGCGCCGGTTCGCGCGCACGCCGCAGCAGCTGTCCGCGCACGCGGGTCAGCGTGCGCGCCGCGCCCGCCATGAAGCGCTGCAGCCGCGCCCGATCCACGGCCAGCAGCTCGAGCAGCAGCGCCTGGTCATCGCGCAGCTGCTGCAGCTCGCGCTGCAGGCGCTCGTGGCCTTCCGTGTCCGGAGCGGATTCAGGCGGCATGGGCGGCGGCGGTGTCGGCAACGGCATCGGCTGCTGCGGCCTTGGGCAGTGCGGACAGGTCGGCAAGCACTGCGTCGATGTCGGCATGGCGTTCATCGACCTCGCGCGCCATCAGCCGGGCGATGACCGGTTCGTAGGCCTGCAGCGCCGCCGGCAGGGAGGGGCGCACGCCGCTGACATGCTGCTGCATCAGCTCCATTGCGGTCTGGCCGGTGTAGGGCTTGTGGCCGGTGAGCATCTCGTAGAGCACGACACCCAGGGCGTAGATGTCGCTGCGCGCGTCGAGCGTGCGGCCCTGGACCTGCTCGGGGCTCATGTAGTACGGCGAACCGCGCAGCACGCCGATGGCCGTGTTCTGCGTATCGGAATTCATGCGCTTGGCAAGGCCGAAGTCGATCAGCACCACGGCGCCATCGGGGCGCAGCATGACATTGGGCGGCTTGAGGTCGCGGTGGAGCAGGCCGGCGCCGTGCACGACCTTGAGCGCTGCCGCGATGCGCCGCGCGTAGCCCACGGCCTCGTCGGCGCTCAGCGGATGCAGCAGCCGCTGCTTGAGGTCGCCGCAGGGAAAGTACTCCATCGCCAGAAATTCGCGGCCGTTGTGGACGCCGTAGTCGTAGATGTCGACGATGGCCGGATCACGCAGGGCGGCGATCGCCGAGTACTCGCGCGCGAAATACTGCTGGTCGGCCGGCGCGGAGTCGGCCGGCGTGCTGATCTTCAGGGCCACGGTACGCTGCAGGGCGTCGCTGCGCGCCAGCCAGACACAGGCGTTCGCCGACCGCCCGAGCTCACGCAGCAGCGTGTAGTGGGGAATCTCCAGCTCCGGCGCAACGCGGTCCTGGTGCCGGCGGCCCCCTGCGGCGGCGCGCTGGGCGCGCCGTCTGCTCGCGTGCAGCACCTTGCGCAGCGTCCGCCCGAGCAGTCGTGCATCCAGCACGTCGCGCGGCAGGTATTCGGCGGCGCCCAGCCGGATGGCGCGCACCGCCGCGAATTCGTTGCCGTGAGAGGCGACGACGATCAGCGGCGGAAGCTGGCGTTCACGGCGCAGTTGACGCAGCCAGGCGATGCCTTCGCACTCGGCATCCGTGGCACCGCCAAACCAGGCGCACAGCAGCACCGCGTCGTAGTTGCGGAGCGTGATCGTGTCGAGGTGGTGAATGAACTGCTGCAGGTCGAGGCAGGGCGGGTCCGCGTCGGGCCAGAGCGTCTGCAGGTGGTGTCGCAGCCAGACACGCTGCTGCTCATCCTTGCCGGCAATGAGTATGCGCGGGGTCATGATCCCGCTCGGTGAAGGCTGCAGATCGGCACGGCGTCTGGCAAGAAATTACCCGGCTTGGAAGCGGCGGGCGGAGCGCGCCCAACAGCCTGGAACTTTACGATTTCCGGCGCGGGGCCGGCCTGGCCGGGGGGATTTCTGTGATCCAGGTTGCGCGGCGGTACCGCGAACTGTGACGCGGCTCACCCGCGGCGGCCGGCCCGTGCGCCGGCTGCGGCGCGGCTACTGCCGGCCGAGCAGGAACTCCGTGCCGCGGTAGTCGAGCACCACGCCGTCGCGCGTGATTTCCCTGACCTGCAGGCCTTCGGCGGTGACGTCGCCTTCGCGCACCTTGTGCATGTTGATGAAGGCATACCGATCGCCGGGATTGGCGGCGTACACGTGCAGGTCCAGTCGCAGCTCCGGCAGCTTGCCGCTGAGTTCGGCATAGCTGTGCAGTGCCGTGGTACCGCTGCCGCCGGCTGCACTGCCCGGCAGCGGCGTGATGGCCGGTTCCTGGTCCGCCGGATTGCGCGCGGCGTCGCCGTCGGTCGACCCGTCGTCGACCGCCGGCAGCCGTTCGTGCGGCGGGAATGCACCCTCCGGCGGCGCGGTTCGTGTCGCCGGCGATGCCGGCGTCGAGGCTGCGCTGCCGGCCGGCGTGGCGGCTACCGCCGACGTCGCGGCAGCGAGTGGCGCCGGCGCCGCGGCGGGTGGTGCGGCCGGCGCCGGCGCCGCCGCCGGGGCGGATCCGGCGTGCCATGCCACCCAGCCGAGGACGAGGACGCAGCCGATCAGCAGCGCGCCGACCACCACGGCCCAGGGCGGCAGGCGGCGGGACGGCCGTACGATGCGCATTTCCAGCAGCGCCGGGCCCGCCTGGCGCTGACGCTCGGCTTCGGATTTCTTCAATGCATCGAGAATGAACGACATGCTTCAGCCCGTCGCGGCAGCCGGTGCCAGCACTTCCAGGAGCGGCGTACCCGGGGCTGCCAGGACCGAGTCCAGCAGCAGCTGCGTTTCCATTCCGGCGACACCGTCCACCGTCAGATGATGCTCCCGTTGAAATGCTTCCACCAGCTGCGAGAGTTCATCGTCGAAGGTCGCGCTGATCGTGGCCGCCGGCTTCACGCCGCTGGCGCGCAGCAGCTGCGAGCGCAGCGAGCGGACCGCGGGCCCGCGCATGCCGGGGCGCAGTTCGGGGACCGGCGGCGTATCCGGGTGCCACAGCAGCACGCAATCGCCAAACCAGTACTGGGTCAGCTCGGCGATATTGACGACGGCGAGCCGCTCGCCGATCAGCAGTTGCGCCCGATCCGGTCCCAGGCCGGTCAGCACGACCTGCTGTGGGCCGCTGCCGCCCTCGCCGAGCATCAGGATGGCCGGACGGCCGAGTTCACGAAGCTGCGCCAGCGAGCTGTGCAGGGTGACGCAGTCGAGCCCCTGCGCCGCCGCCTGCGTGCAGCCATCGGTCGCACCGGCCGTGTAGCGGGCATTCCAGAGCTTGAACAGCGCGGCGAAAGCGCCGTCGGCCGAAGTCGCATCCCCGGGAGAGGCCAGCAGCTGCGCCAGCGCGGGCGGCGCGGGCACGGCCACCGCTGCCGGCCGTGCCGGGGGGGCCGCGCGCACCACGGCGGGCGCGGGTGGCGATGCGGACGCGTGCACCCACGGGCCGTGCCGCCACAACAGGGCGGCGACGCTCAGGACCAGCACCACGCTCAGCGCGGCGATCAGCGGCGTCAGCCACGAGGGGGCCAGGCGCTGTCCGAAGACCTCGCTGGCGGCGCGCCGTACCAGCGCGGGGCCGACGTCGTGCTTGTCCTCGGTGTAGGCCGCGAGCAGCGCACGGTCGCAGATCACGTTGATGACACGCGGCACGCCGCCGCTGCAATGGTGCACCTCGCGCAGCGCGGCCGGCGTGAAGATCTCGCTGGTCGCGCCGGCCACACGCAGGCGGTGGCGCACGTACGCCGCGGTTTCCTCGCGCGCCAGAGGCTGCAGGTGATAGCGCGCGGTGATCCGCTGCGCGAGCTGGCGCAGGTCGTTGCGGTCGAGCAGTACGCGCAGCTCGGGCTGGCCGATCAGAATGATCTGCAGCAGTTTCTGCGACTCGGTCTCGAGGTTCGTGAGCAGCCGCACCTGTTCGAGCACTTCAACCGTGAGGTTCTGGGCCTCGTCGACGATGAGCACGACGCGCCGGCCGGCGGCGTGGGCGCGCAGCAGGTAGCGATTGAGCTGGTCGACCAGTTCCTTGGCATTGCCGCTTTCGCTGTCGGCCACGCCGATGCCCAGTTCCTCGCAGATGGTCTGCAGGAACTCGAGCGGCGACAGCCGCGGGTTGATGATCAGCGCGATCTCCGCGTTCTTGGGCGCACGCGCCAGCAGCGAGCGGATGGTCGTGGTCTTGCCCGTGCCGACTTCGCCGGTGAGCTGGATGAAGCCGCCGGCATCGTTGATGCCGTAGACCAGGTGGGCCAGCGCGTCCGCGTGGCGCGCGCCCAGGTACAGGTAGCGCGGATCGGGCGTGATCGCAAAGGGCTTTTCGGCGATGCCGAAGAAGGCGAGGTACATGCGCGGCAGCCTTCAGGACGTCGGGGACGGGTGCCCGCTGCGCTGGCCGAGCTCATCGGCCGCGAATTCATCGACATTGATCAGGTCCATGACCCTGGCGTCGTAGTCGCGCAGCACAGCCGCCTCCGCCGGGTCGATGATGCCCAGCTCCAGGCCCTGCGTGATCTGGCCGGTCATTTCGAGCGCGCTGATGCGGCCGGTCTTGACGCCCTCGATGCGCAGCTTCTTCTCGATCAGCTCCGCGTGCGGCGCGAGTTCCAGCGCCTGCTGCAGCATGCCGAGCGGGTTGCCGCCCTGCGCCTCGCGGTAGATGCCTGCAGTCACGCGGTCGCGCGGCTCGCCGGGGTTCTGCACCAGGTTCGCGACCGCGCGACCGAGGCGGTCGCCGGGGGCGAAGTAGGTCAGCCCGCGCGGGAAGATGAACAGCCGCATGATCCAGGCCATGGGTCGCACCGGGAAATTGCGCAGTACGCCGTGCAGCTGCTCCTGGGCCTGGTACAGCAGCTCCCGGCAGGACCATTCGACGATCGGCAGATCCGCGGCCGGACTGCCCTGGTCCTCGTGGTGCTTCAGGACCATCGACGCCAGGTACATGGCCGACAGCACGTCGCCGAGCCGCGCGGAGATGCTCTCCTTCTTCTTGAGATAGCCGCCCAGGGTCAGCATGGCGACATCGGTGGCGAAGGCGAACGAGGCGCTGAAGCGCTCGATGTGCTGGAAATAGCGGCGGGTCGGCCCGGTATCGGGCACGCTCGCGAAGCGCGCCAGCGTCAGCGCCATCACCAGCGAACGTACGGCGTTCGAAATCGTGAAGCCGACATGTCCGAACAGTGCACGGTCGAACTCGTCGACGCCGCGTTCGCGGTCCGGGTTGCGGGCCGCGGTCATCTCGCGCAGCACGAAGGGATGACAGCGGATCGCGCCCTGCCCGAAGATGATGAGACTGCGCGTCAGGATGTTCGCGCCCTCGACCGTGATGGCGATCGGTATCGACTGGTAGCCGCGTCCCAGGTAGTTGCGCGGCCCGAGCATGATGCCCTTGCCGCCCTGGACGTCCATGGCGTCGTTGGCGACGCGCCGCCCCATTTCCGTCACGTGGTACTTGAGGATGCCGGCCGGGACCGCCGGACGCGCGCCGGCATCGATGGCCGCCGCGGTGACGCTGCGCGCCGCATCGGAGATGTAGGTAAGGCCGACCATCCGTGCGATCACCAGCTCGACGCCTTCGAAGCGTCCGACCGGCATGTTGAACTGGCGGCGGATGCGCGCGTACGCGCCGGTTGCGAAGGTGGCGGCCTTTGATCCGCCGGTGGCATTCGAGGGCAGCGATATGCAGCGACCGACCGAGAGCTGCTCGACGAGCATGCGCCAGCCCTGGCCGGCCATCTTCGGGCCGCCGATGATGCTGTCGAGCGGCACGAACACGTCACGCCCGCGGATCGGCCCGTTCTGGAACGGAATGTTCAACGGGAAATGGCGCGTGCCGATCTCCACGCCGGGCGTATCGCGCCGGATCAGCGCGCAGGTGATGCCGAGGTCGGTCCCGCCGCCCAGCAGCCGGTCCGGGTCCTGCATGCGGAAGGCGAGGCCGATGACCGTGGCGACCGGCGCCAGCGTGATGTAACGCTTGGAGAAATTGAGGCGCAGGCCGGTGATTTCCTGCCCCTGCCAGCTGCCGCGGCAGACCACGCCGGTGTCCGGAATGGCGGCGGCATCCGAGCCCACGCGCGGGCCGGTGAGCGCAAAGCAGGGGATGTCCTCACCGCGCGCGAGCCGCGGCAGGTAGTGGTTCTTCTGCTCCTCCGTGCCGTAATGGCTCAGCAGCTCCGCGGGCCCGAGTGAATTGGGCACGGCGACCGTGGAGGCGCAGGTGACGCTGCGGCTGGCAAGCTTCACCAGCACGCAGGAATGCGCGTAGGCCGAGAAGCCCAGCCCGCCGTAGGGCTTGGCGATGATCATCGCGAAGAAGCCGCGCGACTTCAGGAAATCCCACACTGCGGGCGGCAGATCGCCCCGCCGGTGCGTGATGTCGAAATCGTCGAGCATCCGGCACAGTTGCTCGCAGGGGCCGTCGATGAATGCCTGCTCCTCGGCCGACAGGCGCGCCGGCGGATTGGCCCGCAGCTTGGACCAGTCCGGATTGCCGCTGAACAGCTCGCCGTCCCACCACACCGTGCCGGCTTCCAGCGCCTCACGCTCGGTTGCGGACATCGTCGGCAGCAGCCGCAGGTAGGCCCGCAGGAACGGGCGGCTGATGAGCGCCTTGCGCAGCGGACGAAGGTTCAGCAGCCACAGCACGGCAAGAATCAGCCAGAGCAGGCCCTGCCAGATGCCGCTCGGGCTCCCGAGCAGCAGGTAGGCGGCGAGCAGGGCAGTGAAGGTCAGGGTGTAGATCAGCAGCGGCAGCCGGCGATAGGCCAGGTAAACCGCCGCCAGCACGAACAGGAAGGTCACCAGCGCACCGTACATGGCGGCAATACTAGCCCTCGTGCAGGCCGCGCGCGAACAATCGCGGTCGGCGCGCGGCAGGCATCGCCCGGCCGCGCGCGCCGGCTCCTAGCCCAGCAGTTCCTTGACGCCGTCGCGCTCCTCGCGCAGTTCCGTGTCGGTCGCGTTCATCTTGCCGCGGCTGAACTCGTCGACGCTCAGGCCCTGCACGATCTGGTACTGGCCGTCGCGGCAGGTGACCGGATAAGAATAGATGACCCCTTCCCGGATGCCATAGCTGCCATCGGCGGGGACGCCCATGCTGACCCAGTCGCCGTCCGCGCTACCGAGGAACCAGGTGCGCATGTGATCGAGGGCGGCCGAGGCGGCCGAGGCAGCTGACGAAGAGCCGCGGGCCTTGATCACCGCGGCACCGCGCTGCTGCACCGTGGGAATGAATGACTGCTCGATCCAGGCCTGGTCGACCAGGCTCCTGGCCGCCTTGCCCGCCACCAGGCAGTGGCTGAGGTCCGGGTACTGGGTGGCGGAGTGGTTGCCCCAGATGGTCATGCGGCGGATGTCGGTGACGTGCGTGCCGGTCTTCTCCGCCAGCTGCGAGAGCGCGCGGTTGTGGTCGAGGCGCGTCATCGCGGTGAAGTTGCCGGCCGGCAGCTGGGGCGCATTGGCGCGCGCGATCAGGGCGTTGGTGTTCGCCGGGTTGCCGACCACCAGCACGCGCACGTTGCGATCGGCCACGGCGTTGAGCGCCTTGCCCTGGGCGGAGAAGATCTGCGCATTGGCGAGCAGCAGGTCCTTGCGCTCCATGCCCGGGCCTCGCGGCCGCGCGCCCACCAGCAGCGCCGCGTGGCAGTCGCGAAAGGCCACCTTGGCGTCGTCCGTGGCCACGACCCGGTTCAGGGTCGGAAAGGCACAGTCGTTCAGTTCCATGACCACGCCCTGCAGGCCCGGCAGCGCCGGCGTGATCTCCAGCAGGTGCAGATTGACGGGCTGGTCGTGCCCCAGCATCTGGCCGGAGGCCACGCGGAAGGCGAGCGCATATCCGATTTGACCGGCAGCACCGGTGATGGCGACGTTCAGGGGCTTCTTCATGCGGGCGGACTCCGGTCGGATGGAACAAAAAGAGCGCTGATTCTAATGGGATTATCGGCAAGGGCAATGCCTTTTGCATCATGACCGGACCGATCGCCCAGGCCCATGGCAGCAGCCCCGAAAGGGCGTCTCTGATAGCCAATGTCTATGGAAATCATCCATTCAATTCACTGGCTCCACGGCCCGGCGGCCGGCACACTGTCGCTTACCCGGTGTCCGGCGCGGTGCCGGTGCCTAAGCTGATGGAGACTGCCATGCATGCGACCCGCAACGATCTGCCCACCCGTACCCGGACGCGAATCGAGAAGCTGTTGAACCAGCGGCTTGCCGACGCACTCGATCTCGAGGCGGCGGCCAAGCAGGCGCACTGGAACGTCAAGGGCCCGCAGTTCATTGCGCTGCATGGGCTCTTCGACCAGGTGCATGGCAGCGTCGAGGAGCACGTGGACGCGATCGCCGAGCGCATCACGGCGCTCGGCGGCATCGCGCGTGGCACGGTCGCCGCCGTGGCGCGCGCGACCTGCCTCGCGCCCTACCCTGAGGAGATCAGCGCAGGGCCCGCCCACGTGGCGGCGCTCGCCGACCGGCTGGCCGACTTCGGCCGCAGGGTCCGCACCGATATCGCCGCGGCGACCAGGCTGGACGATGCCGGCACCGCCGACCTGCTCACGGGAATTTCGCGGGACGTCGACAAGCAGCTGTGGTTCCTCGAGGCGCACCTGCACGCGGCTACCGCGAAATAGACGCGTTCGGGCGCGGCCGACCTATGGCCGGATCCCCGGGGCTGTTAGCATGCGCATGGAGCCCGATCCGGGCGCAATTCGCTACCAGGGGATCCGTACATGGCCGAACCAGTGATTGCCGGGCGCGCGCCCATCGGTGTGGATGTGGAAGCGGGAAAGACCTATTACTGGTGCTCCTGTGGCAAGTCGGCCAAGCAGCCCTTCTGCGACGGTTCACACAAGGGCAGCGAGTTCGTGCCCAGCGCCTACACGCCGGCCCAGTCGGGCAAGGCCTATTTCTGCACCTGCAAGCACTCGCAGAAGGCGCCGCTGTGCGACGGCTCGCACAAGGCGCTCGCTTGAGCCTGAACGGCTGACGTCCGCGAGCCGTCACAGCGGTGTATTGCGAGGCGCAGCGTCACGGCGATCACGTCGAACTGACGCTGCGCGGCGATTGGCGTCTCGCGGCCGTGCGGGACATCCAGGCGGAGCTCGCGGCCGTGCCGATGCAGGGTACGGCCCGGCTGCGGATCGCCGCCGCCGCCGCCCGTCTCGACCTGTCCGGCGCCTGGGTGCTGCAGGACTTTATCGCCGCGGCGGCCGCAGCCGGCGTCAGCAGCGAATTTGACGGCGCGGTGCCCGCCGCGCTGGCGCTGATCGGACGCACCCGGGATGGCGGCGCGGCCAGCTCCGCGGTGCCCGGCAACCTGCAGCTGCCTTGGCTCGATCCGGCACTCGCGGTCGAGGGCCTGGGAAGGCGCGCCGTGCGCTCCTGGCGGCTGGTCGAGTCGCTGCTGGGCAACGTGGTCCTGATGGCCGACCTGTCTTCCGCGCGCGCCTATGCCCGCGAGGGCGGCGGCGC
>Ga0209698_10007021_pt1 | contig 11876 bp, 12 predicted proteins | sample LitLauG_LLR_2012_FD_187203 | JGI IMG/M metagenome (GOLD analysis project Ga0209698, IMG submission 187203) | Freshwater sediment microbial communities from Pennsylvania, USA - Little Laurel Run_MetaG_LLR_2012 (SPAdes) (version 2) | ecosystem: Environmental > Aquatic > Freshwater > Creek >... | reverse complement strand
GGAACATCGTCCATGCGGGCGAGGCGAAGACTCCAGTTCATCGCGGAGGATTCTGCAGCATCAGCGCCGCGACCTCTCGGTCCATCGGATCAGGGCTGGCGGAAAGTGCGGCGATGACACCGGCCCTGTCCGCATCGCTCCGGTTCTGGTTGAGCTTGAATTTTCCCTCGATGCGCGTGACTTCGATCTCAATGCCGACGATGCCAGCCATGAGCCGGTCGCGGAATTCATCCGGCATCGCACCCGGCCAGCGGTCCGCGCGCGGGCTTTCGTAAAACTCGACCAACTCGCGCAGCATCGCGGTGAAGCGCGCGGGATCGTCCACGATGCGCGGCCGGCCATGGGCGTGCACGGCGGTGTAGTTCCAGGTGGGCACCGCCGGCTTCGTCGCATACCATGCGGGCGAGACGTATGCGTGCGGTCCCGTGAAAATCACGAGCACTTCGTGTCCGTCGCCGAAATGCCGCCATTGCGGATTCGCCCGGGCCATGTGCGTCACGAGCGTTCCGTGCGGGCCTTTGCCCTCGCTCACGAGCACCGGCATGTGTGTCGCGTGCGGCACGGTGCCGTCGTGTGTGACGATGGTCGCAAAGCTGTGCCTCCGCATGAACGCGAGCAGATCCCCGCGATCCGCGATTTTGAAATGCGCCGGTGAATACATGGCCTCAGTGCATCATTTCCACGCGGCTCATCATCACCGCTTGACCGCGCAGCAGCACGCGATCGCCGCGCACGCCGAGCTTCACGATGCCGCTGCGCGCGCTCGCCTGGAGGGCGGTGAAGTCCGCCTTGCCGAGCTTCGCCTGCCAGTATGGCCCGAGGGCGCAGTGTGCGGAACCGGTCACTGGATCTTCGTTCACGCCCGCAGCCGGGGCGAAGAAACGCGACACGAAATCGAACTCCGGCGCAGTGCTGCGGCAGGTGACGATGACACCGCGAACGGGGAGCTTTGCGAGCGCGGAAAAGTTCGGCTTCAGCGCGCGCAGCACTGTCTCATCCGCTACTTCGGCGAGATAATCCATGCCGTTGCTGCCGCATGTGCGCACTTCGCAGCCGAGCGTCTCAGCGAGGCCGGCGGGCGGCTCGCATGGCAAGCATTCACGCACAGGGAAATCCATCTCGATCCAGTCGCCCGCGCAGCGGCACGCAAGCCAGCCGCTGAGCGTGCAAAAGCGCGCGGGCTCGTCGTTTTTCAACACGCCTGTCTCCCACAGCGTGTGCGCGCTCGCGAGCGTGGCGTGACCGCACAGCTTCACCTCGACCACGGGCGTGAACCAACGCAGCGACCAGCCGCCTCCAATGCGATGCAGGAATGCCGTCTCCGAGAGATTCATCTCGCGGGCGATGAACTGCATCCACGTGTCATCGCGCGGGGCATCGAGCACGCACACAGCGGCGGGATTGCCGGTGAACGGACGGTTCGTGAATGCGTCAACGACGTGGAGTGTGAGGCTCATGCGTCTATGGCGAGAGCCAGCACGAATCGTGGCGAATCATGCCGATGTGCGGGTAGTAGTCCGCGGCCTTCGGCGCGGCGATGAGGATAAGCTTCGCCTGCAAGTCTCCGGCTTCGTGCGTGCGGCGGATGAGTTCGCGGCCGATTCCGCGACGCTGGAACTTTTCATCCACCGCGAGATCCGAGAGGTAAGTGCAGAAGCTGAAATCGGAAACCGCGCGTGACAAGCCGACGAGCAGCCCATCGCAACGCGCCGTGATGATGATGTCCGCGTTGCGCAGCATCACCTCGATGCGCGCAGGATCGTCAACCGGTCGCCGTTCCGCCAGCGTCGAGCGGCGCAACACGCTCACAAACTCACCGGCGGTGAGCTGCGGTTCGGACTGATAGGTGATTTCCGTGCTCATTGCCGCCTCCTGCCCTTGTCCACTTCGTAGTAATCGAAGGACGTCATCAGGTCCGAGCGGTGAGCGAGGGCGCTGCCGGCCTTGCAGGCTTCGAGTTCCTGTGTGGAACCGTCGTCCTCGTCGCGCCAGCCGCGCTTCAGCATGAATCTGTTCCAGACGAGAATCTGCTCGTCGTTTGGCTGACGCCCGTTCGCGAAACACCATGCGAGGATTTCATCGTCGCTGCCGCCATCGCGCACACGTGTGCGCAGCGCCTCGCAGGTCACGCCGAGGAAACGGCTGCACCGGCCATCGAAACCGTCACCGAGATTCGTGTGAAAATCCTGGCGTAGTTTTCCCGCCGCATGCTGGCGGATTTTGCCGAGCATCCGTGCGAAATAGACGATGCCGACGGTGCGGTCGAATGCGCTGCGGGAAGCGGCGTCGGAAGACATTGGGTTTCAGGCGCTGAGGTTTTTTCGCAACACTTCGACCATCTCGTGCTGGCGCTGCTCGACAAATGTGCGTGCCTTCGCGGCCTTTGCCTTTGCGGCGGCGGAATCCTTCGCCATCGCTAGCACGGCGTCGGCGACACGTGCGACGTCATTTTCCTGATCGAGATCAAAGAGCCAGTCGCTGAGCCCGATGTCGCGCCACATGATGCCCTTGCTCGTCTGCTCCGCCCAACGGCAGACGATCGCCGGCACACCGTTGCCGATGCACAGGATCGGCGAGTGCATCTCGTGGCCAAACAACCCCGCGCTGCGGACGTACGTGCTCAGCGCCTCGTCGGAGAGCCAGTAGCTTTCACGCCAGACGATGCGCGGTTTCACGTCTTCGGGCAGTTTGTTGAAAATCATCTCCTTGTTCACCGCCATCTGCGTCTCGTCCTCGGGACAGAGCAAAATTTTGAGGTCAGTGTTTTTGATCACGGTGGTGATCGCGTCGCGCAGCGGCTTGCAGTCGTGCTCCTTCATCGCCTCGTTGCGCGCGTGCTTCCTCTCGTCGAACGCGGCTTTCTTGCTCGGGATGGTCCAGTACGGTGTATAGCGCAAGCGCGGGATGCAGCAGAGGAATTTCCCGTCCTTCAAGCGGTGCTGCGTGAGAAATGCGGCGGCCTTCGCGTCGTCGCGCAGGTCCGTGGCGAATGCACCGTCGGGACCGAATTCCATGATTGGCGACGCGCAGCCTTTTTTCTTTGCGAATTCGAGCGAGACCGAGTCGCGGAAGTAAACGAACTTTGCTCCGCTGAGCACCTTGATGGTTTTTGCCATCGCGCCGTCCGACGTCGGCAAAGTCGAGGCGGAATTTTGTGATGGCAGCGAGATGCCGAAGACGCCATACGGCTTTCCCGTTTCGCCACTCCAGCGCAGCACATCCTTCTGAGCGACTAGACCGGAACCGGAACCGTGCAGTAGAAAATCACACTCGGCGAACGCGGCCTTCAGATCCTCCGGCCCTTGCACGATCTGCACCTTTGGGAATCGCGCGCGCAGCATTTCCTCGACGCCATTCCCGACGCTGCTCGGCCATAGCCGCACCCCGGCATCCGGCATATGTTTCTCCAACAGCGACATCACGCCCGGCGTGTGCGCGATGTCGCCGATGTTCACCGTCTGCCACGAAGAGCGGAGCAAAATGCGCGGTGTGCGTTTCGATTGCACAGCAAGGTACGGCGCGAGGACGCCGGTCGCGAGAACGGCTGCGGTGTCTGCGAGGAAGTGGCGGCGGGAATGAGTCGGATTTTGCATGGTGCTTATTCTTTCGGAGTGACGAACTTCTCAGGCTGGCCGGGAAGAAAGTCGATCACCTGTCCCTGCACGCGCAGCCTTTCCTGGAGATTTGCGACGATCAAATCCTGCACCGCCTTGCCCGACTTCGCCGCGCGCGCAGCGGCGACTCCCGCGGCGTGACCGACCAATCATCCAAGTGCTCTCCAGCCGCAGGGTGCAGAAAGCTACGCGCGTGTAGCTGGCAGCGCCAGGTACGAGCAGGTTCGCGCACTCGCCGGCCTTTGGCGTGATCGCGCGATACGGAATTTGATACGCCCAGCCATCGAGCCAGATGCGGCCTTCATTCACAAACTCCGTCGGCGACACCGCGAGCCGCTGCACGTGATGCGAATCCACAAAGTGGCTGCCCATCGCGATCGAGTCGGGCTTGCGGCGATCGTCAGTTACGTCGCGCTGTGTCACAACGTACGCTCCGCGCATCCGCCTCTCCTCACGCACGTAGAGCTGGTAAGACCAGTTGCCATTGTCGGCAAACTCCTCCTTGTGCAGCCCAAACTGCCGCATCTCCGCACGCAATTTTTCCGGCACCGATTCGTCGTTTGCGAGGAAGTGCAGCAGGCCGAGCGTGTAGTCGGTGTGATCGGCGATGACACGCTCACGCGTGGCGTAGTCGCCATCGGGGTAGTCGAACTGTCCGCCGAAGTGCCCGATGGAAATGATCGCCGCCTGCTTGTTATTTACCTCCTTCTTGTCCTCCTTGCCCGGCGCGTGCGTGTAAAGGTCAAGGATGTCCGTGAGCTTTACCTCCGTGCCGCTCGCGGTCATCTCATGCAACCAGTTTTCCAGCAGGCGGAAGCGCGCGCGATCATAACGCGGCGGCGGCGGAATCGGCACACGTGTCGCCGGGTCATTGCTGAAAGTCAGCCGCCAATTGTAGTTCATCGTGCGCCTGTCCCCATCGCCCTCGTGAAAATCGCGCGCCCATCCGCTGATCCCAGGGAGCAGCTTGCCCGCTTCATCCACCGTCGCAGCCTTCCGCGGCGGATCACATGAGATGCCCGCCTTCTCCTCGCCGAACTCCGCGCGCGACTCGCGTCCCCAAGTGTAGCTCACGCCCGCGCACGCCATAAGATCGCCCTCGTAGCCCGCATCCACGAAGACCTTCGCCGCGACTGCCAAGCCATCACTCAGCGCGATGCTCCGGATGCGAGAGCCGTCCTTCTCCACTTTCTCAACCCGCGTACCGAAGTGCACCTTGACCTTCGCCTCCGCGAGCATGTCGTTGAAGACCCTCTCCGCAATGTGCGACTCGAAGTAATACGCCGGTTCCCACTTCGCGTAATGCCGCCCGATGCGTTCGTACACCTCGCGCGCCACGCCACCGAAGGTCCATTTGAGCGTGTGCTCGGTCTCCGCCGTGTTCAGCCCGCTGGTGTTCAGCCCACCGACGTGTTTCGTCGGTTCGATAAGCAGCACGCTTACACCCTCGCGCGCCGCCGCAATGGCCGCCGCAATGCCGCACGGCACGCCGCCATAGATGACGACATCGAAGCCGTCCGGCGCATCCGCGGCACGGGATATGAATGCAGGCATTGCGTCGGCAATCAGCGCAGCGCTCGCGGTGGCAAGGAAAGTGCGGCGGTTCATTTTTGCAGGAAGGGCAGCTTCTCGGAGATCGGGATTTCGCCGTGAAGCAATTTCCCGCCCGCGCCGGTCAGCCGGAGATAAAAATCCGACGGCAGCGATTCGTAGGTGACGAACTTTGACTCGCCACCGACGGGCACGTCGTTGGTGCATTTGAAAATCGCGGTGCCCTCGTCCACCTCATCGAACATCGCGACGTAGATCATCTCTGCGCCTGCGCGTTTCGCGGCGGTGAACTGCGACCAGAGGAACTCACCCCTGCACCGCGGGATCGCATCGAGCGGATCGCCGTACATGTTGTGCCAACTGAAACCGGGGAAGACAACAGGCAGATAATCGAGTTTCGCCTGCGCACACCACACAAGATCGGGCTTGAGGAATTTCTCCCCATAGCACGCGATGCCCGCGGCATCGCGGTAGCGCCCGACGGTCCACGGGCTGACGACATCGGCGAGCTTCAGCACGTCATGAAGCCCAGCGTCGGCGACCGCGTCGTTCTTCAACTCGCGCCAATGAGTCGGCACGCCGAGCATCACGGTGCAGCCGTCTTTTTTCAAAAATTCCACGAGCTGTGCACACTCGCTGAGTGTGTATTTCCGCTCATCGCTGAAGCCGACACCCCACACTGCAACAAGCGGTTTGCCGCGATGTCGCAGATACGCGGGGCTGTCGCTCACGTGCAGTTCGGTGCGGAGTGAATGCCAGTCGTCCATCACATGTTGGATGCGATTCGCGCCAAGTCCGCTGAGGTCGTACATGACGGCGAACGCGCGGCCGGATTGCTCCGCGCCGTCGCGGCAGTGGGCGAGCACGGTGTTGTTGTGCCGGAGGAATTTCGGATCGCGGGTTCCCGCAGCGAAGCGCTGCACGAAAGCACCATCAATGCCGTATTCGCGCATCCATTCAAAATGCCGAAGCACGGTCGCACGCTTGAACGAACTGAAAACTTCCGCTGGCCTGCCGTCGGCGTGGCGAAAATCCGTTGCAAAGCGCTCGTCCGGCGCAAGCTCGGAGACATCCGGCCACAGGTCGAACTTCGCGTTGCCCGGCGCAAGCGTGCCGCGCGCTTTCGTCCAATGCACCCAGCCGCGCTCCGCGCCATCACCCTCGCAGTTGAACCAGCCCTGGTAGCCGCACATCACCTTGCCAGTGAGCGTCGTCGCATCCACGCGCGGGCCGGCGGCGTTTGCCACCGGAGCAAGTGCGCAGCACAGAAATAGCACGAACAGCAACGCGCGAGGAATGCGCGACAACGGGCGCAAAAAAAACAGGGCGGAAAAGCGGACGCGAAAGATTTCCATCACGGAAAGACAATACTCCCCGGAGACGCCATTCAAGCATGCGCAGGCGGAATGCCCCGCGCGATGTTACTGTTTCGCCGGCCCGCAGGTGTCGCGCTCGATAAGACGGACGCCCACCGTGATTTTCGCCGCATCCGCGGGGATGCCTTCGCGAATCTGGCGATCCGCCTCCTTCACTGCGATGGATGCGAGTTCGTCCACGGACAGGACGACGGCGCTCATCGGGATGCATGCGTCAACCGCGTCGCCATGGTCCGCGAAAGTGACGACGCTGAGTTGCGAGGGTACCTGGATGCCGCGCATGTGCGCGGCAGCGAGAACGCCCACAGCCGCGCTCTCCGAGAGGCACAGCAATGCAGTGGGAGCGGACGGGAGGGCGAACATATGATTCAGTGCAGCAACGCCCGCTTCGAAGTTCAGGTTCCCCGCAAAAAAATTCTCGGCCTCAATTACAAGACCGAACTGTCCGGCGGCATCGCTGATGGCACGGTTCATTTCCGCAAGCCGGGGATCGCGGCTGCCAAACGGCCCGCTCACGATCCCCACGTTGCGGTGCCCGTGCCGGACAAGCAGGCCCAGCGCAAGCCGGGTTGCTGAACCATAGTCCGGCACAACACTCGTCGTACCGACACTTTGGGCAGTATGACCAAGCAGAATCGCCGGGAGGTTGCGCTCATGGATCACACGGCAAATCCCTTCATTGCCCGCGCCGATACAAAGAATTTTCGATGCCGTGCCGTGTTGCAGTGGGGATGGGAGGTCGGCGTGATTGCTGTAGTCGTGCGACTCGTCGTAGAGGATGACGCTGATGCTGGCAGGCTGACGGGGAATGTGGGCCATCACCGAAGCGGCGAGCCGTGCGACAAACGGGTTCGCGATTCCGCCGAGGATCTTATCGGAAACGAGGAGACAGGTTTCGCCCAGTTCGGGATAGATACGGACAAAGGCGCGGAGATCATTCGGCACGTAGCCGAGATCGCGGCAGATTTTGAAAACGCGCTCGCGCGTCTTCGGGCTGACACGGATGCCATAGTCGCGATCATTGAGAAGCGAGGAGATCGCACCTTGCGAAATGCCCGCAACACGGGCCACCCCAGCCATTGTGACAGCCTTGGCCAATCCATTGCCTTTGGAGATGGAACCTGTTTTGTGCGGTTCCACCCCTCCACTGTCGGTAGTGAAACCCTCGGTGGGCACGCTCATGTTGCTTTTTTAATCTGCCAACAGCTTCAGCCCAAGCAAAAAGAGCACTGACTTTCCTGCAATACAAGGCGCCAAAGAAGACGCCTGCCAAGGATCACCGATTTGTGCATGGCAGCCGTGGAGAAAGGACCGGTTAGTCCTCAGGCAGAACCAGCTTCACCAGGCGGGCCACACCGTCGCGCGCAAAGTCGCTCGCCGGATACATCTTTTGCGCCTTGAGATAGTGAGCGAGGCTGGAGCCGACTTGGTCGCGCTTCTCGAGATCCTCAGCGCTGCGGATGACTTTCACAAAATCGCTCGCCCGCGTGGTCATGTCCGCACGCTCCTGGTTCAGCTTGGCGTCGTCGGGAAATTCCGCCCACGCGCGTTCGAGGCTCTCCCACGCGCCGGCATTGTTGCCCGTGCGAGACATTTCCTCGGCGCGCATCATTGAGGCCTCGATGGTCTCGATGTTCTTCATCACCTTTTCAAGCGTCTGCTTGCGATCCGGATTCACGGCGACGGCGGCGATGAAGCGCACCTTGTCGTTCCAAATCTGCCGGTAATTGCGCTGGCTGATCAGCTGATCGAATTCCAGCAGCGCCTTCTGCACGACGTCACTCTGGTTGAAAAGTTTCTCGGTCGCCTCCTTGAACTCGGGATTGTTCGGCCACACCTCCGCGGCGTCGGCGAGAGATTTTTCGAGCACGGCCTTGTCGTTGTTCAGCGCCGCGTCGCGCGCCTTCGCGATTAGCATCCGCGCCTGCACACGCGCGCCTTCGATCGCCTGCGTGGGCTTCGAGTCGTCGAAGTCGTTCGCGACCTTCTTCATGTCTTTCACGAGCTGCTCCGCGCGCCCGTAGTCGCGCACGTCAATCGCTGAAATGAGTTGGTAGCTCTTCTGCGCAAAATCGAGGCACTTCCGTTTTTTCTCGCGCGGCACAAGGCGCACCTCGGGCATGTACTCACCGGTTACGAAAACTTCCTGCATCCGCATCGTTGCGCCCTGCATTTCATTTTTTTCGAGGAGAAAGTCGAACGCCTTCACACCCTCGCGCACGTCGCGGATCATCTCGTTCGCCATTGAGTCAATGACACTCACCGTGGGCGGCATGCCAGTGCTCTTTGCAAAAAGATCCGTCGCGTCCTTGCCAAGATTCAGCTTCGTGTCGCCGTCGGTGAACAACGCGCGGTAAAATCGCGTTGCCATGAGCACGTGCTGGAAACGGCGCTGAAGGAAGAACTGCACCATCATCGCCTGGAATTCGACCTTCGCCTGCAGCTCGCTGAGTTCCTTCTTCACCTGGTTTGCCTTGATGGTCGCGAGGCTCTCGGTGAGCCGCCGCGTGTAACTCGCCGTCTGCGCGTCGGTCTGGTTCGCAGGGTTAATGGCGGATTTACCGGTGCCTTTCGGGGCGGCACCGGCGTTCTTGCCGGTCTGCTGTGCCCCGCTCGTGTTCATCTTCTCCGCGTTCACGACGCCGATGTTCCACTCGAGCTTGCGCGCGGCCTCTTCGAGCGCATCGTTTGCGTTCGCAATGCGGGCGACATTCCGCTGCGCCTGCCACACGGAATACACAGCGTCCGCGAGCGAATTGCACAAACGCGCATCAATGTCATAGCGTCCCGCGTACGGCAGAAGCCGAAATGCGGCATCAATGTTCTGCACCGTCGCATTGCCCGGAGCCAGCAGCCCGAGCACGCGGTCGATGATCTGGCGGTACGCGGCCTCTTCGCCGTTTGTAGCCTCCGGCGCATTCAGGAATTTTTCAAACCGCGCCTGGAAAACCCGGTTGTTTGTCACGTTCCAGTTCTTGCCGTTGAAAGTCATCACCTCCGTGCCAGGATCAAGCACGGGGACTTCCTGGCCGAAGGGCGATCCCTGCCCCGGCTTTGCTTTCGCCGCGGGCGCACCTCCGCCCGCCGGTGCCGCAGGGGGCTGGGCTGCGCCGCCCCCTGCGGGAGCAGGAGCATCCGGCACCTGTGAAAACGCGGTGCAAAAACTCAGGATGGAAACGGCGAGGATGCGGCGGGGTGCGTGGATGGCCATTGGAGGAATGCACGCAACATAGCCATCCCCCGCCACGATGCAACGGCGCCGCGAATCAGACCTTTTTCACGCCGAGCGCCTTGAGCACACCCTTTTCGCCGACCTCGACTTTGAAGAGCAGCCGCTGCCCCTTCTGCACGTTCACGTCGCGCAATTCGGCGGGCACGATAATGCTCACCGGCTCACCATTCACCTCGACGGAAATGAGCCGCGCGCTCTTGGAATAATGGAGCTGCTCGCCCACCACACCGTCCAGTTTGTAAACATTCCCGCGCAGCGAGTTCGAGTTCTGCAGATAATCCGCCGTCGGAAACTGCGCAAGCGTGCGGTAAGGATCCGCGACCGTGCCCTTAAGCGCCCAGCCGACCGCAATTGCCGCGACGATAACGACGGCCGCTATGGCAAACCATGCGGGATTGACGGATGAACTGGCTCTGCGACCCATCCGGCCACGCTAGGAAACGGCGTCTGCATTGGCAAAGGGATTCGCTTGCCGCACAGGCACTCGACACCCGGCTTTTGCTGCATATCATTGTATTGTGCGCGATCCGGACCATACGTCATCCAGCCTCGCGGGCAGCCTGCTCATCGCTCATCCGGGGCTGCTGGATCCAAATTTTCGCCGCGCGGTCATCATCCTCCCAGACCACTCGGCCAAGGAAGGCAGTCTCGGCTTCATTCTGAACCGACCGACCGGACGCGCAGTCGGCGATCTGCTCGGCAACAAACCGCTCGGCCGGCTCGCGCGGGTGCCGGTCTTCAGCGGTGGCCCCGTCGGTGCGGATCAGCTCATCCTAGCGGCATTCCGCTGGCACCCGCAGACGGACATCCTGGAATGCCGCCACCATATTCCGCTCGAAGAAGCCGAAAACCTCGTGGCGAAACAGCATTACACCGTGCGCGCATTCGCAGGCTACGCCGGCTGGTCCGCCGGGCAGATCGAGGGCGAGTTGGCGCAACGCTCTTGGCTGGTGCGCAAGGCCGATGATGAGAATGTGCTGGAAATTGGCCGTTCACCGCTCATCTGGCGCGAACTCACCGGCAGCTTCGGGCCGTGGTTCAGGATGGTCGCCGAGGCACCCGATGATCCATCGCTGAACTGACGTCACGCAACGACAGCGCGGAGTGGACAGCGCGATTTGCCGCGTTAAATGAAGCGCCATGCTTCTCTGGCGCGAAAAAATTCCTGGTTTCTGGCTGCCGAAAATGCGCTCGGACCTCGGCGCGGTGCTTGTGGACCACGCGCACCTCGAACGCAAGGCCGCAACCTCCGCGCTGAACATGGAAAAATACGCCGAACTTTTCGACCGCGTCTCGGAACTGAACGCAATCGCGATCGAGGAACTGCTGCACTTCGAGCAAGTGCTCGGCCTGCTGCGCGAGCGGGGCATCCCGTTTTCCTGCTCAAAAAAAAGCCCGTGGATTTCGGGCATGATGGCGCATGTGCGAAAAGGCCGGAAGCAACAAGTCATTGATCACCTCGTGGCGTGCGCGCTCATCGAGGGACGCTCCTGCGAGAAGTTCCAGATCCTCGCGGAATCTGTACGCGATCTCGATCCGGGCCTTGCGGATTTTTACGCAAGCCTCGTCGAGAGCGAGGGCAACCACTACGCGACCTACCTCATCATGGCACGGCACATTGACGAAGCGGAAGCAGATCGCCGCCTGGATTTCTTCCTCGATCTCGATGCGAGACTTATCCGCCAGCCAAATCCGCTGCCAATGCTGCACTGAACTGCAGCACGCACGCTATGACGTCAGGATTTCCTCGATCCGGCGCTGCCTCTCACGCGCATCGGCATATTCGCGCGCGGCGGCTTTCCCCGGTTTTACGGGGTTGATGATTTTGCGCTCGGGGATCGGGTAGCCGAGTTTTTCGAGGGCGAAAACAGCGGCACCGCGCATCGAAACATCAGGCTCATCGTTCACATAGACGGGCCGGCCGAGGACGTTCGCAAGGCGCTCGACGCCACTCGCGGATTTTGTGATGCCGCCGCTGACGATTAGCTTTGGCGCGCCGTGTCCATCCTCGCTGAGCAATTCGAGCGCGCGCCCGATGCGGTGGTACGTCGCCTCAGTAATCGCCTGGAACATGTCGAGCGCAGTCGTGTCGCGGCGGATGCC